>JFJP01029785.1_pt1 | contig 13199 bp, 9 predicted proteins | sample 431651 | NCBI WGS metagenome assembly JFJP01 (sample SAMN02602958, study PRJNA72255) | Microbial mat metagenome, whole genome shotgun sequencing project. | biome: fresh water; feature: sink hole; material: water; isolation source: purple microbial (photo- and chemosynthetic) mats found in...
CTGGCGATGCCCGCCATGATCCGGAACAGACGAAACAAGACCGTATCACCACAGTTCCTTGAACGCCTGATGCTTGCGGCAACAGAAGTCAATGGCTGTGAAGTCTGCTCCTATGCGCATACGAAGATGGCGCTGAAGGAAGGCTTCAGCCAGGATGAAGTCAATGCCTTTTTATCAGGGTCCAACGCATATGTCCGGGAGGAGGAAGCAACCGCACTTCTCTACGCCCAGCATGTTGCGGACACCATGGGAAATCCGGACCCTGAAACAGATAAGCGGCTGGCAGATGTATACGGATCAGAAAAAGCCGCGACCATCAAAGCCGGCATAGCACTGATCATGATGGGGAACACAGCCGGTATCCCATTGAGTGCTTTTGTTCGGCGATTGAAAGGAACACCCTATACCAACAGTTCCCTGACATATGAACTGGGCATGCTGCTCGTTCAGCCGCCATTCATGGTCGCTGCCTTGCTCCACGCGCTGGCCGTCACCATTTTTGGCGTGCAGGCATGACACCTTGCCAGCGAATCACGCCTTGCCAGCGATTCATGCCTTGCCACGATTCAAGCCTTGCCTGAGATTCATGCCTGCAGAAGCCATCAGACAAAAAAGGAAGGTCGGAATCACACTTTTTCCTGATACTCTGGCTTGTCAAGAAGAAGTGCGACAAGCTCCGGATCAAACTGCGTTCCGGCACAACGCTGAAGCTCTGTCCGTATTTCGGCCGGAGTCATCGCAATTTTGTATGGCCGACCGTTCCACATGACTTCGCAGGCATCCACCAGCGTGGTGATTCGTGCCAGCAGAGGAATGTCAACACCGGCCAACCCACGCGGATATCCTTTCCCATCCCATCTTTCGTGATGCGAAAGGATTTCTTTGGCTACGTGCGCCACTTCATCCGTCGCCCGGGCAATGCGATACCCGATTTCCGGATGCTGCCGCATCAATTCCCATTCTTCCTCGGTCAAAGCGCTGTCTTTTCTCAGCAGCTCCGCCGGCATGTTGATCTTTCCAATGTCATGCAGTCGGATCACCAGGTCCAGCCGCGACAACTCATCCCGACTCAGACCCAGTCGTCCGCCGAGGTAGTGCGCGGATTCCTGCATGTTTCCCGCATGCGTATCCGTTTCATAACTCTTTTCCTGCAGCGTGTTACGGAGTGCATTCAAAACAGCACTCTTGTGGCTGCGGCTCTCCGTCAGCTTCTGTTTGTACATCCTGTCTTCAGCTTCCTGCAGCACTGTGGACAGGTCCGTTTCCATCTCTTCCTTGGATGCAACCCCAAGGGCGACGGAGACCGGCATTCCTTCAAACTGAGTCTCCTGAAAGGACAGGGCGATTCCATCCGCCACCAGGCGCGCCTTTGCATAGGATGTCTGAGGAAGCAGGATGACAAACTCATCCCCTCCCCACCTGGCGAGAATGTCCGCTCCCAGGCAGGCATGCCGGAGAATGTCCGCCGAGTAGCGGAGAAAGCTGTCACCAACCGCATGACCATATGTATCGTTGATGAGTTTCAGGCCATTCAGGTCCGCCATGACAATGGTCAACGGAAGTTGACGCGCCTTGTCGAGTCGATGCAGTTCCTCATCGAACCATGTCCGGTTGTATAACCCGGTCAGTTGATCATGAAAACTCAGATATCTCATCTTTTCTTCCGCATCCTTGCGTTCGGTAATATCACGGCAGGTGGTGACAACCCCTGCAATCCGGCCCGCATCATCCAGAACCGCATCCGCTTGAACCAGCAGAACTCTCTGATGCCCCTCAAAGTCGGTCAAAAACCGTTCTCCTTTCCAGGCACCTCCATAAATCACCTTTCCGACAATATCCGCGAAGGGATGCGACGCTACCGGAACATCCGGCAATGCCGATTGCATCAGCGACACATATGCCTGGTTGTGGTACGTGATTTCGCCCCGCTCGTTGAAAATGATGATGGCATCGCTTGTGGAATCAATCGCCTTTTCGATTTGGATTAATTCCGTCCGTTGTTCATGGACCCGTTCCTGCAGCTGCAGGTTCAGGGACAGCACTTCCTGTTTCTGCAGAAAATTGGCACGGCTGTTCTGCTCCAGCTGATAATTGCCAAGGGCTCCTATCAGGTTTGCTCCGGTAAAGAACGCAGTGACCAGCAGCGCGTTCAAATCAAGAGAACCATGATAAATCCAATGACCCAGCAGGAACAAGGCAAGGCTCAGCATGCTTCCAAGAAGCGCATGACAGGTATCCAGCTTGAGCAGAAAATATCCGGCCAGTATGACCATGAAGTATCCGCCGTAATAACTGAAATTTCCAGGTTGCACGACAAGCATGAAGGCTATGCCCGTCGTGCCTGCCACCATGCACACAACGATGAACGGCTGCGCCACTTTGACAAAGGAGGGGTGAAAGGTTGAAGCAGTGAACAGCAGAAAAACCGGAATGACAACGCCAAACCGGATGAACAGAAATACCGGCAGCCAGGAGACTGCAAGAAGATTGTCCAGAATGGCAAACAGGCCATAAAGGACGGCAAAAACAACAAAACTTATCCGGATCTGCTGCAGGCCTGACTGAATTCTTTCAATTGCATAGGCTTTTTCATCCTCTGCAGAGAGTCTGATGAATTCCTGCGATCTTCCCATGCGACACCCCTCTTGCATAGATGACCCATCCAGTTGAGTTCCGGGAAACGTTCATTTTCATTGGTGCATGCTCCCTGTTTCGCCGCAAAAGGATAGTCTAATCATACGCTACAGGTCCGCGATGATCAACGGCTTTCAGGCATGCACCCGATGTCCGTTCCGCATGATGCAGCGGTTTCCTGAACACTCGCAGCTGTTCCGATGGCCGTGTATTCCCGAAAAAGGGGGGAAGAAGACTGGAACCGGCTGACACGGTCGAAAGATGATTTTCTCTTGCAATCGTCGTGCAAAAGAAGCACGATATATAAAAGCGGAAGGAGTCGTACCCATGGAGGACAATGCGATGGACAGAACTGTAATTTTGGATAAGCCAAAAAACATAGGGGCAATCATCGGAAACGGACCGGATGAATGGCAGATTCTGCAGCGCCAGGCAGATGGCTCTGCAAAAATCCATCTGTCAGGGACCTGGACATCGGGGGAACCCCTTGCAGTCCTGCTGGTCAAGGCCCGAATTGTCCTCGAGGATACCGGCGAAACCATTGTTCCCTGGAGTCCGGCAGAGATGGGAAATGATCAGGCCTGGAAAGTCAGCATGACCATTCCCGAAGGAGGCCTTTATCGGATCGAGACCTGCCTTTCGTCAGAAGAGCAGCCTGCCGTGGAGTGGAGTACCCGTGGAGACATGATCCATCACATCGGAGTCGGAGACGTCTTTGTCATCGCCGGACAGAGCAATGCAGCCGGATATGGGAAAGACCCGGTTTCCGACCCGCCCGAGATTGGTATTCATCTGCTGGCGAACGACCTGCGTTGGCACCTGGCCACGCATCCCTTCAATGAATCCACCGGGACTGCTCATCCAGTGAACCGGGAAAACGCGAATCCCGGCCACAGTCCCTGGCTTGCCTTCGCGAAACGGCTTCGCAGAAACACAGGCGTACCGGTCGGACTCATACAGACCTCCCTGGGCGGTTCTCCGCTTTCCGCCTGGAATCCGGAAGAAGAGGGTTCCCTGTATCGGAACATGCTGGAGGTACTTGATACCCTGCATATGGATTCTTCCGACCGTCGAATACGAGGCGTCCTCTGGTATCAGGGCTGCAGCGATGCATCGGAAGAAGCAAGCGGCACGTATCTGGAACGGTTCAGCAGTTTTGTTTCCCATCTGCGTGCTGATCTGGGTGACCCGGACCTGCCATTCCTCACGGTGCAGATCGGTCGTTATGTCGCGAATGAAAATCCTGGCGGGGACATCGGGTGGGCGACTGTGCGTGAAGCGCAGAGACAAGCCGCGCGCATTCTATCCGGCGTGGTTGTGATTCCGGCTCTGGATCTGCCGCTGAGCGATGCCATTCATATCTCGTCGGCAGGCAATATGGTTTTGGGAGAAAGAGCTGCCAAAGCCGTGCTTGGTGCCTTTTTCGGAAGTGGAGACGGATATCTGGCACCTGAGCCGATGGCAGCGGTCAGAACCATGGGAAACACGGTGAAAATCTGCTTCGATTATGTTTCCGAGCGCCTTTATGGGTATGAACTCTCTCCTGAACTCTCCCCATTCCTTGTCGAGCAGGCGGGTGGTACGCTTCTGACACCCAGAAGCATTGCTTATTCTGAAAAAAACGAAGTGACATTGGTCTTCGATGGAGATATCGGCCCAGGATGCCACCTGCATGGCGCGTATCGGAAAAATGCCTATCCGGTCCTGCCCATCGATGTTTCATCCAGACTGCCGATGCTCTCCTTCTGTGGTTTTCAGATTGAAGGTTGACCGGCGGTTCCACCAGGCTTGCAAAGATGGCTCCACAAGAGCCTCCAAGATGGCTTCAACACGGGTTGCCGCAAGGTTCAAGGCGGAAAGAACTCTCAGCCCAAAGCCACATCCAAAATCATCATCACACTGAAACCCAGCATTGCGCCTATTGTCGCGATATCCGTCTTGGAACCGCCTTCTTCTCTCTGCGCTTCGGGGATTAGCTCTTCGATGACGACATAGATCATTGCGCCTGCCGCAAAAGCCAACGCATATGGCAGGATCGGCTTCATGGTAATGACGGCGAAAGCGCCGACCACCCCCGCAATCGGCTCGACAATGCCGGAGGCTTGCCCATACAGAAAGGATTTCGTCCGGCTGAATCCTTCTCTTCTCAACGGAATGGAAACAGCGGCTCCTTCGGGGAAATTCTGCAGGCCGATACCGATTGCCAGGGCAACAGCACCCGCAATGCTTGCTCCTGTGACATTTCCCGTCGCCGCTGCCCCAAACGCGACGCCCACGGCAAGTCCTTCGGGAATATTATGAAGGGTGATGGCCATGACCAGCAGTATGCTTCTCTGCCACGTGGTCTTGGGACCTTCCGCCTGTGAGTTGGGCAATCCCATATGCAGATGTGGAAGCAGTTTGTCCACTGCATACAAAAATCCGCCACCGAGCAAAAAACCGACAGCAGCCGTAAGCCAGGCAACCTGTCCCAGTTCTTCGGCCAAAGAAATGCCTGGTGCCAGAAGCGACCAGAAACTGGCTGCAATCATAACCCCGGCGGCAAACCCGAGCATTCCGTTGAGCACGGTCTTGTTGATGCTTTTGAAGAAAAAAACAAGGGAAGCGCCTAATGCGGTAACCCCATACGTGAACAGTGTTCCAATCAAAGCCTGTTGAACCGGGGTGAATTGTTCCAAAAAAAGTATCATTTTCTATACCTCCCTCATATCGTCCATTCTGCGGGTCTTCTGCAGGAAAAGTCAACAGGATTCTACCCGGCAGGCATGCATTCTGCTGGAAAAGCTTGCAGGGCTTTCCGAGCAGGCACATTTTCTGATGACTATCCCTGCAGTCAATCTTTACCCGTGCTATGCGACATAACTCACAGTTCTTTCTGTGTATTTACTTCCGGTGATTATTTCCCCGGATCATTCTTCCTCGGATAATCTTTTTTCGGTTAATTTTTCCACGGTGAAAAATACGTACATTTATCATGCTGCCCCCACTTCCACTTGACTGAATCGTGTGCTATAATCCACATCAGTGGCTTAGCCACTTATCCGGTCAAGGAGAGTGAAGATGACACTGAATCGAAACCCCCTCTATCAGCAGATTATCGACATGCTTCGCCAGGAGGTGACCGAAGGGATTCATCCGACTGGAGCAAGATTCCCCTCTGAAAGAGACCTCGCCGATCGGTTTGCGATCAGCCGGACCACCGCAAACAAGATTCTTTCCGTTCTTGTTTCGGAGGGACTGCTGCAGCACCGAAAAGGTATCGGAGCGTTTGTTTCCCCTCCTGCCCTGGAACATGACATCAGCGCACTCCTTTCCTTCACGGAAAAGGCCAGACGCAGCGGGTTCACACCGGAAACGAACCTTCTGGCTTTTGAAACGGTTGTTCATGATGAACTCGAACAGGCCCTCCGCCTTGTTCGGCTGCGTTCCGTCGACGGAACGCCGGTCATTTATGAAAAACGGTTTCTGTCTCTTGCATTATGCCGCGGACTGACACGCGAAATGGCTTCGGGCTCTCTTTATGACGCCATGCAGGGAGCTCTCGGATTGTCGGTGGGACATGCGGAACAGCGCGTCCGCGCCGTTCTGCCGAATCGAGAGGAAAAGACGATGCTGGCACTGATGCAGACAACCGCCTGCCTGCGGGTGGATGGCAAGGGATATCTTGCCGATGGTCGGCTCCTCTGGGTGGAAGACACCCTGTTCAGGGGAGACCGGTTCGAATTTCACGCACTGCTCGGACCTAAAGGCTTGACTTCAGGCGGTACTGCATTGGACCCACGATGAGATGCGAAACCGTCGATAGGTTCTTGATCAAATAGGGAGGTTCGGATGGATGCTGCTGTTTTTCAGCCAAAGGAAGTCAGGGGATTCCTCGTTTCACAGGTCGGGTATGATGCAGGACGCTTCAAACAGGCCGTCCTGCGTGCAACGGATGCAGATTGGATGACGGGCAGCCGGTTCGCCATCCTTGACGTCTACAATGAAAAGACTTATCTGGAAGGCGATGTCCTGCTGTGGGGAGAGAAATGGATGTCCACCTGGTGGACAGTCGATTTTACTTCCCTGTATCGCAAGGGGACCTATCGCATCCACATATGGCGCAACAGGAAAGAACTGGCACAGAGCGACCCGTTCGAAATATCGGAAAATCAGGTCTGGGACAAGACTGTGGAGGCGGTCGCCTTCACCCAGTTCGAAGAACGGGCCGCAAAGGCGCGTCATGGAAGCGGATGGAAGGATTGCGGCAGCGACTGGCGGGAGTGTGGTTCCCACACGTTCGCCCTGATAGGCCAATGCGATCTGCTTCACTTCGGTTTCGAATTCATGCCGCTGGCGGAACAGAAACGGCTCGGAGATATCATCCGGACCGGATGCAGGTATCTGTGTCTGTTGATGGAGAAGGCCAAAAGCGCCGGATATCCGGAAGGGGCCATCGCCCATGAGATTCCGAATCATGCCGTGGTGATTCCCGGTGATGCGGCATCAGCTTCCATGGCGCTCGGATATGCGTCGCGTCTGCTCTTCGACTGGTGGCCGGAAGAATGCGGGGATTGGCTGCACCGCTCACGCAGCCTCTTTGACTTTTTCCTGTCCACGGAACCCTGGCAGGATGGCGGGTTTTCCGCAATGAACCGTGGTCTCCCGCAGGATTTTGTGCCGGAAGGGTTCATGACACGGGATCTTTCAATGGCCTTATGGGCCGGTCTTCAGCTGTATGCTTCGGGTATCGTGACGATCAGGGAGAAACTCATCGGTCTGGTTGAGCAAATTCTCTCACGGCAAATCACGGAAGAAGAGGCGGAGTTCGGTTTCTGGGGCCATTTCCGGGAATTCTCCGGCAGTCGCCACAGTGAGAAGGCCAATACACACCACGATGTCGGACATGACACGGGAACGGTTCTCGCGTTCAATGTCCTGCCGCTGATGGAGTTCTGCCAGCGCTTTCCGGGCTATTCCGGCACCCCGGCGGTTCGAAAGGCAGTCGAAAACTTTGCGGCGCACTTTGCGGAACCGGCCTGTCGGGCGAATCCATTCGGCCTGCTGCCTCAGGGTGTTTTCGACGGAGAAGGCTTGCTGGATTTCTGCGGTCCCTGGCACGGGACAAACGTCACCTATGGTTATTTCGCCTCCATGGCAGTCCGCCTGGCCGCTTTCGCAAAACTGCCCTATCTGTACGAGGCTGCTGTCGGGAATATCCAGTGGATCTGTGGACTGCATGCGGGTGTGACGCGTGAGTCGATGGCAGGCAGCGTCATCTGGCGGGAGACCATCCCGGAAGGACAGGCCATATCCTACAGCCAGATTCTCGGTGTAGGACGCCGATGCGCAGGCGGTTGGACGGACATCCGCGGCACGGTTGTCAACGGGTTCGCCACCAACCCCCAGTTTACACTGCAGGTGCCGCCCACACAGAAAAATGATGGACCGTGGCTGTTCACGGAGGAGGACTGGGTTCCCCACAGCGGCGGCTTCCTGAGTGCGGTGGCCGTCATGCGCGCCCATTTTTCGGCACCGTGGAACCAATAAGCATGCATGGCACATAATGAAACATGCGTAAATAAAACATGAAATAATGAAATTACATGAACGAAACATGCATCAATGAAACATAACCATAAGATTCACATTATGAAGCAATAACGGAGGACTTGAACATGATTACAACCAGAGACATTGCCAAGATGATTGACCACTCCCTGCTAAAGCCGGAAATGGATGCGGAAACTGTTCGAAAAGGGTGCGAACTCGCCCTACGATTCGATACGGCTTCCGTGTGCGTGAAACCATGCGACCTGCCCATTGCGGCGGAGGTCCTGAAGGGGTCTGATGTCCGGCTGTCCACCGTCATCGGATTTCCCCATGGTTCGAACCGGACGGACATCAAGGTGGCTGAAGCGGAAAGAGCCATGGAAGACGGAGCCGAGGAATTGGACATGGTGCTCAACATCGGCAGGCTGATATCCGGAGAAAATGGTTATGTGCAGGAAGACATCCGCCAGGTTGTCGAGGCGGCACACCGTCGGGGCGTCCTCGTCAAGGTCATCCTCGAAAATGCTTATCTGAACGACGCACAGAAGAAAACAGCCTGCCTGCTCTGTGAATCGGCCGGAGCGGATTTCGTGAAGACTTCCACCGGATATGCCGCGAGCGGCGCGACACTCCCGGATCTGAAACTCATGCGGGCAACCTGCTCCGACAAGGTTCGCGTGAAGGCGGCCGGCGGTGTCCGCACATTGGATGCGGTTCTGGCCTGCCGGGCTGTCGGATGCACACGCTGCGGCGCAACAACCACCGCGGTCATCCTGGAGGAAGCCGCGCTTCGGGAAAAGGCCGGCACGCTGAAGGAAGCGGATCCGGATACGGTCGTTCTGGGACAAGGCTATTGATGCTCTGTGCAGTAGAATGAGAAGGTGGACCTGAATATGGTCATTCCAGGACAAGGCTATCGGACCTGAATATGATCATTCCGGGACAGGGCTATGGTCGGTAAATATTGGAGGATGCTGAGAATATGAGCAGAATGTGTGTCATCGGAAGCTTCAATATCGACATCATGTCCGCAGTGGACAGATTTCCACGGACCGGAGAAACCATCACCGTGAACACATTCGATCTGCAGATCGGCGGTGGCAAAGGTGCCAACCAGGCAGTGGCCCTTGGTCGTCTCGGTGCTGATGTCATGATGGTCGGCAAGCTGGGGGATCGCTTCTACGGACCGGAATATATGGATGTGCTGAAGCGGAATGGTGTTTCCTGTGAGGCGGTGGAGGTGGTGCCGGGTGCTTTTCCGGGTGCGGCTTTTGTCGCTGTGGACGGAAACCGGGACAATATCCTGTTCATCTACCCCGGCACCAACGCCTTGGTGGACCCTGCCTGGATAGACCGCAACTGGGTGGCGATCTCCGCCTGTTCCACAATACTCCTGCAGCTGGAAATACCCATGGAGACGAATCTGCACATTCTGGCCCGCCTGCGAATGGAAACACCGCCAGGTGCCTGCCGGATTATACTCGACCCCGCTCCTGCCCGTGAACTCCCGGCGGGCATGCTGGCCGGTGTGGACTTTGTGACGCCGAACGAAGTGGAACTGGCCATGCTGACGGGTATTCCGGTCGAGAACGAGGATGATTTCAGAAAGGCTTCCGCCGTCCTGCTGAACCGCGGTGCCAGAACCGTCATCGCGAAAGCGGGTCGGCAAGGGGCGTACGTATCCGACGGCCATTCGTTCACGCTAGTGCCCGGTTTCCGGGTGGATGCCATTGATCCGACGGCAGCCGGTGATTCATTCAACGCAGGCTTTGCACTCGCGCTGTCGGAAGGGCGGGCGGTGCTGGACAGCGTGCGCTTCGCCAATGCGGTGGCGGCGCTTTCCACGACAGCATTCGGTGCCCAGCCGGCCATGCCGGACCGTGCGCGGGTGGACGCGTTTCTGAAGAAGCATTCCTGAACGATAAAAAGCAAAATAATCCAAGAGAAGCGGACCTTTTTCAAGAAAAAGGTCCGCTTCAATGTAGTTTAAAATGGTAAACTAAGGAGGATCACATAACATCCCCTCACAGGGCATACGCACGATCGAACCAAAGTGCAGGGTTAACGGGTACTTGTCGGTTTTGCCTGCTCCTCCGCGGATGTCTTCGGGCTTCGGGCAGCAAACCACTACGCCACCCGTGGAAGGCCAGCAACAGGAGGAAGAGCATGCGCGAACGGGAGCAAGGCCCAGAACAGACGTCCATCAACGCGGCAGTGATGCAAAAGCAGGCCAAAGAACAATCCGGGACAATGAATCAGGCCTCCCTGTCAGCCCATGATCCTGAAGAAACACAGCAAATCCTTCACGAGCTCCAGGTGCGTCAGATCGAACTGCAGGAAAGTGAAGCGAAGCATAAAGCAATGGTATCGGGAATATCTGATGTGATCGGCATTACAGATCAGAATGGAATCATGAAATACAAAAGTCCGAATGTTGAAAAATGGTTTGGCTGGCTGCCTGAAGATCTTGTCGGAACGGATATCAGGGAAAGAGTTCATCCTGATGACGCGGAAAGACTGAACCGCGAATTTGAAAGAATCATGCGCGAAGACAATGGCACTGCATCTTTTGAATACAGATACAGATGCAAGGATGGCCGTTATAAAATGGTGGCGCTTACGGCGAAAAACCTGCTGAATGATGGCTGCATTCAGGGAATACTGCTGAATTATCATGACATCACCGTTCAGCATCAGATGGTGGAAGCGCTCAGAATGAGCGAGGCGCAGCTGAAAGCCAGTCAGCGTCTGAGCAAGACCGGCGGTTGGGAATGGAACATTGAAAATCGGACAATGTATTGGACGGAAGAAGCATACAGGATTCATGATTTTGAGCCGGGCGAGATGGAGGCGGGGTCTGCGGAACATATCAGGCGGAGCTCGGAATGCTACGAACCCGGGGATCGACCGGTCATTCTGGCTGCCTTCCATCGTTGCGTGGAGGAAGGACAACCCTATGATCTGGAGTTTCCCTTCACGACCGCCAAGGGGCGCCGGCTCTGGATCTGCACAAGCGCCCGCCCGGTGTATGAGGGTGGAAAGGCTGTCCGCATCATCGGCAACATCATGGATATCACCGACAGGAAAAATGCCGAACAGGAACTGATTCGCGCCAAAGAGGCCGCTGAATCAGCCAATTCCTCGAAAAGCCAGTTCCTCGCCAACATGAGCCATGAAATCAGAACTCCCATGAATGGCTTCATCGGCATGCTGCAACTCCTGGAGAAAACCGGTTTGACAGAGGAGCAGAAAAGCTTTGTCAGAATCTCCAAAATCTCAGCGGAACAGCTTCTCACCGTCATCAACGATATTCTTGATTATTCGAAACTGGATGCCGGCATGATGCATTTGGAGAGAATCGCATTTTCCCTCAGGAAAACCCTTTCGGATACTGTCGCATATTTCCAATCCACTCTGGTTGAGAAAAACCTTGTTTTGGACCTCCAGATCGATCCGTCGATTCCGGACAATCTGATTGGAGATCCTTTCCGACTGAAGCAAATTCTGGCGAACCTCATTGGCAATGCGCTCAAGTTCACTGAAAAGGGCAGCGTGGAAGTGACCATCAGAAGACTGGAATCGGAACCGACAGGGTCTGAAGGCGCTGGTTCTTTCGTGAAGAACGCTGGTTCATTAACGGAGAGCGCTGGTTCTTTCGTGGAGAGCACTGGTTCTTTCGTGGAGAGCACTGGTTCATTCGTGGAGAGCACTGGTTCTTTCGTGGAGAGCACTGGTTCATTCATGGAAGGAATGGGCGCGGCGAAATCACAATGGATTCCGCTGGAGTTTTCCGTGAAGGATACTGGACCTGGCATCCCGCCGGACAAAATGGATCTCCTTTTCAAAAGTTTCAGCCAGGTCGACTCATCCGATACGCGCAGACATGGCGGCACCGGGCTCGGGCTTTCCATCAGCCAGAGACTTGTTGAAATGATGGGTGGGGAAATCAGAGCGATCAGTCGGATTGGGCGCGGAAGCACATTCTTTTTCAATTGCCGGATGGAACAGGATGGTGCGGAGAACAAGAGCAGGCCGAAGATCGAAAAGTGCCATGATGAAATACCAGAAAAGTTGAAAAAGGAAGAAAATGAAATAAAACTGCTGCTGGCAGAGTATGACGCCGTCGGTCGGATCATTGTCGACCATTTCTCGAGAGCGCAAGGATGGAAAGTCACGATGGCCGGAAATGGACTGGAAGTCGTCGAACAGTTCAAAAAAAGTTGTTTCCAGCTAATCCTCATGGACGTGCAGATGCCTGACATGGATGGCTTCTCGGCCACTGCCGCCATTCGGAAGCTGGAATCCTCTTCGGGGAAACATACACCCATCATCGGCATGACGGCCTACGCCCTGACCGGTGACAGGGAGAAATGCCTTGCCGCAGGAATGGACGACTATTTGTCAAAACCGCTTGATGTTGCGCTGTTCCACGCTGTTGTCAAGAAATGGTTGGATGCATGAATGTCATGATATGGTGGTGAAGGTCACAACGGTTCTCATCGGGAAGATTCAGGGAAAACGGAGGGATTCGGCATGGAATTCATGGATGTCATCTCCACACGCAGATCCATACGGGGATACAAATCGGATGCAGTACCGGAGGCAGCGCTGGAGCAGATGAAGCAGGCAGTCCGGATGGCTCCGACAGGCAACAACCGCCAGCCGTTCAAAGTCGTGTTCGTCCGGAATCCCGCGCTGCGGAAGGAAATTGCGGAAAAAGCCTGTCATCAGGCCTTCATCGGGCAGGCTCCGATTCTTGCTGTGGTATTCTGTGAAAAGGACTCCGAGTTCAACGCGGCCATTGTCACAGACCACCTTGTCCTCACAGCCACGGCGGCCGGATTGGGTACGTGCTGGGTGGGCTGGTTCGAAAGAGACATTCTGCAGACCATCATTCTCCCGCCGCAGGGCATGTCGCCTTGCATTCTGGTTCCCATTGGAACCGCATTGGAAAACCCGGCTGCACGTCCGAGAAAGCCGATGGATGAGCTGGTGGAAGTACTGGATTGACCAGGTCTCAGATGTGCTGAACA
>JFJP01039563.1_pt1 | contig 13194 bp, 14 predicted proteins | sample 431651 | NCBI WGS metagenome assembly JFJP01 (sample SAMN02602958, study PRJNA72255) | Microbial mat metagenome, whole genome shotgun sequencing project. | biome: fresh water; feature: sink hole; material: water; isolation source: purple microbial (photo- and chemosynthetic) mats found in...
TCATGTCGGTCTTGATTGTTTTGGACATGGTCTTGATTTGGTTGTTCATTTCTTTTCAAATATTGCTTATCTCTTTGCTAAATATCATAGTCAAGTCTTTCTTCATGTCTTCAATTATTTGTGCTTGTAGGGATTGGGTGGTGAAGGGTTGCTGTGTAGGGAGGTTTGCTGGTTGTTCTGTGGTGGTTGGTTTGGAGGTTCCATTTTGGTTATGTTTCGGTGTGGCCATTGCGCAGACTTCGCAATACTAATGTCAAAAAATGAGGTCATCTTGTATTGCATAGTATTTCCTCCTTGCTTTGCATTTGAATTTACAGGTTTTTTGTACTTCCGCAGACCTTATGTGAGTATAACATGAAAATATTAATTATTTCAGCAAATTGTCAAAGAGCAGGATATTGCCGATGCAGGTCGGCGGAACTGGTATACGGGCAGTTATTATGGCTTTTACTTTCAATCGTGATGGCATATCTCGTTACAATACCACGAACTCACTATCGGGGTCAATGTATCGGCCTTGGCCAATGATCTCGGTCTTTTGCAAGCACCTTTCACACAGGGGGATATACTTGACGCCGTCTTCCGCTTCGTCAATGACCTGGGCGATTCTGTCTCTAAGTTTGGAAAAAACCCGCACGCTTACTTCGATCTCGAATTTCGATTTCTGCACGCGCTGTCCGTAATCTTTGAGAATCCTGGCTACTTGATAGAGTCTGCGTGGGTCAGCAATGTCATAAATCACCAGAAGTCGCATCAGATAATTTCCCAGTCGAGACGGGTAAAGGTGACTCCCTGGCCCTGGATTATGGCTTTGTCCATACAGGTGGCACATACCCGGTAGATTCGCACGGCATCGACAGAAAGATCGAGATTGTCGCGACAGTAGGTTCTGATCTCACGGACTTCTCGACTATCCAACCGACACTCAAAAACGGATTTCTGGCTGCGGATGCCAAGCTCCTTGAGAAATTTCCGCAAATGGTCCCGCCTTCGATTGGAAGTAATGTCATACACTACTACCGTGTTCACGTCCGCACCTCACTTTAACAATAAAGGTTGATAGACACGAAGTGACCCTTCAATCACCTTGCGGTACATTCCGGCCTGGGCTATCAAGGCATCGCCATAGGTGATGGTTCGCTCTTCCGGCGGATAATGAAATTCGGTACTCATCTTTCGTTCAAAATTCTCCACAACCCGGCGGAAGGCATCTTCATTCAGTTTGACCGCTGGTTTTCCTCCTCCATATTCTGTGTCCAGATCATGTGCGATGTCTTCTCCCATGCGCTGACTGGGAAGATCAAAATGAGGGCGACAATCAAGATCAGTCATGTGGCCGTAAGGGTCGGCGGTGATGTCTATCGTCGGCTCCTTGCCTGGTTCGGTCTGTTCGATGACAGGCTTTGGATATTCCAGTCGAAAATCATCCTGCTGGAGAATTTTCAGATTGAACAGGGACAAGGTCAGGGTATCAACAATGATGACCCGGAATTCCTCCATCAAATCCATGACCAAGGAGTGCCGACCATAATCAGGCACATGCAGAAAGGCTGGATGGGGATCAAGATTGGCCTGCCGAATAGCCGCGTATGTTCGATTGAAGAGAAAGGTATAGAGCAAGGAGAGGACGGCATTGACCGGATCTGTGGGGGGACGTCGAACGCGACGGCAAAACCCATAATCCCTCTGAAATCCCCAGCGAAATGCGCCGAAGTAAATGGCGCTGCCCCGGCCTTCATAGCCACGGACCGAGTCTATGGACTGGGCTTTGGCAAGGCTGTCCAGCAGGCCCCTGATTTCTTTGGCCGCGCGTCTGGGCTCGTCCCGCTTTCGGGTCCGATTAACTCGCATGAGCAGAGTTACCATGTTGAGCAGCTTTCCGGTGACGATCTGGCGGCAAAGCTCAAGGCCGAAGGCCTGGTCATCAAGGAGGATAAACTGACGTTTCCTGAGCATGACATTTTTGGGCTCCGGGGTGGCAAAGCGGCCAAGATAGCGGCCATCTCTGGAGCAGAAGATCGTATCGACTCCGTGCCGGAGAAGTGTGGCTCTGGCTGGCGGGGTGATTTCAATATTACCGAACAGCACTATCTGCCGGAGCTTCTCGACAAAAAGGGTGTGGTAAGTGTCTTCGCCTTTCTTAACCAGCAAATGCCGGCCTTCACGAACGAGACGGGCGCCCTGGGTCTGGATATAGATGTGCATGGTATGCCTCCTGTGTTTATGCAAGAAGAGTGACATAAAAGGCAGAGGAGAACAACAATGGCAATGTTGCAATGGGAGGCTATATCATGCGGGGTACAAAAAATAGCCGTTAGGGAGGAGTATCAGGATGATTTGGCGGGATGGAGCCAGGTCTGTAAATGCGCCTTGAGGCGAAGAACTTCAACGCCATCCACCAAACAAATCTTCATTTTCTTGGCACGCTCTCGATCAAAATTGGAGAGTTTGCGGGCCGAGACCAGCATCGCGCGACCAAAAAGGCCGCCTGCCCGGTCAGCCAAGGTGTCCAGCTCGTTAAGCGCCTCGGTGGCACGGCTGCCCGTGGCTGTTTGACGCTCGGGATTTGAGGTCTTGCAAGAGATCAAGTGCAAACGGTTGTCGTGGGTAAAAAGAACATCGAATTCGTTCTCCGTTTGCTGTCGCCCCTTTCCGTCCCACTCAACTCTTACATTCATGGCCAGATCGAGGCCTTTAAGACTCAACTCTTTCACCATCCAATAGACGTATTCCTCCAGCCAGCCTCCATTACAGAAAAAAATCTTGTCGGCTGTGGGAATATGAAGGTTGGAAGAGCTTGTCCAGTCAACCACGCCGGATTGCACCAGCATACCGGCGAGCAATTCGGCTTTGTCGCCCAGTCCATTCAAGTCCAAGTTAATACTAGATGACTTGTTATTACCACATCGATCAATGGCGGTATTCAAGCGACTCAAAAGGGTCTCATCATTTATAAGCAATTCGGCAAGTTCCTGGAGGTCTGGACGCCGTTTTTCCTCAACTGAGATTGTGTCAGGAAGAGGATTCATGCCATAGGCAACGAGGTAATCGTGGACCTTGACCAAGTTATCCTGCACAGGAAAGGAAACAGTTTCCGGGGCAAGTTGCAGGAGTTGATTATTAAAAGTGTCGAGATAGATAATTCGTCGGCTGTTGAAGTAGAAAGCCTGAAAGGCAGCAAGAGCTACTATCTTGGTGCCGCCAGTGACGTTGAGGATTGCCTCTGGATATTCCTTAGCAACATGTTCAAATTTCTGCAAAGCAGATTCATAATCGTAGGCTGAGACAATCTCTCGTATTTCTACAGCAATTCCTCTTGGCCGGACGATCTTTTTCAGACGTTCAGCTTGAGCTTTCATTTCCGGAGATACCAAGAAAAGAGCCTTTGCCGGTTTTTCCAGGAGGAGGGGCAGTAAATTCGGAATGGGTTGCACAGAAATGAGGCAAACATGAATGGCTGGAGGCATGGAACTCCTTTATGATTATTCGAAAAGACTATTTTTGTCTCTACCATCAGATGAAGGGTTAATAACCCTTGCAGCTATAATGAATCTATCTTGACAATATTTCCATATTTTGCAGAGCAACCGTCTACACTTTAAATTGAAAATTTATATTTCCGGTAACGGACATGGGAAAAAATGTGACTGATTTTCACTTGTCCGTCTGGCAGAAGTTGTTCTATGGCCTTTCGACTGGTGGTGGAATAAACGGGTACAAGGCCAAGACGGAGGGCCTCGTTTACCATGAGAAAAGTAGCGCCGAACTCGCCTTGTATGAGGACAAAGTCGCCGGGATGTGGTTCGTTGCCAAGCCAAGTAAAGACAGGGGAAAGGTACGAGAGAAGCTCCTCTGAATCAGGTGGAATTTCCTGCCATAACCGGTTGATTTCCGGCGGTGGCAAGACAATGGATTTGACTCCGAGGGAGATGCAGGCATCGGTCTCCTGGGGGGCAGTGAGAGTATGGTTGAAGAGGAGGAACAGGTTAGGTTTAGAATTAATATTCATTGAGCCTTGACGCAAGCAATTCCTTACCATATCATTAATGGTAAGATATTTATTAAGGTGTAAGTTATTTCACAAGGAGCAAGAAAATGATTTCAACAATAACGACTAAAGGTCAGATTACGATTCCAGTAGCAATCAGAAAAGCATATGGGCTTCACCCAAACGACAGGGTTGATTTTGTAGCAGATGGAGACAGGATTATCCTCTTTCCGGTAAAGACTCTTCGAGACTTTCGCGGTTCGGTGACCGGCAGCGGCAACTTCGACCAGGAGCGACAGACAGCCAAGGACACAGTGGCCCTCCGAACCATTGAGGAAATGTCATGAATGTAAGTTTTCTTGATGCCAATATTTTTATCCGCTATCTCACCAATGATGATCCGGCCAAGGCCGACAGGGTAGAAGAGCTGCTGGAATCGGCATCCGCTGGAAAGGAGCGATTGCTGACCACCGAAATGGTTATCGCTGAGGTGGTGTGGGTTCTCGAATCCTTCTACAAACTTGGCAACCTTGCCATTGGGCCCATGATCAAGGCTATCCTCGCCACACCGGGACTTGAGGTCATTAACGGCGCACTGGTGGAAAAAGCAGTCGAGTTGTATATGAAGCAAAACATCGACTTCATCGACGGGTATATTGTGGCGGTCATGGAACAGCATAAAGTTAGCGAAATTTTCTCCTACGACAAAAAACATCTGACCAGGATCAAGACTATCCTTCGTAAGGAGCCATGAAACGGAACATGTAACGGATAGGACACGGCTCTGCGTACCATGCTAATTGCTTAACAGTAAGAGAGTATCAACAACAACCCAGCTCCAGTAGTAACCATCAGAACCAGCAGACCACCCAGGCATCCATTCTGCCCCTTATTATTCTCCTGTTGTCTTTGATTTTCACCCTCAAGGTCCTTGTAGATGATGTAGTCCAGAGCATCGTCTTCATCAAAAATGTTATCATCCTGGCTCATGTTTGTTGGAGCCGCCTAACAGCTGCTTTCACATTACTCCACGCCGTTTTCTTATCATCTTTAGCCCTCTTTTCATCGCAGCCCCATTCATTTTTCATTCGAAGCTGTAATTGCTGAAGTGCTACCAATGGAAGTCCTTCCACGAATTCTTTGGAGATATCCTTGCTCCAACCCTTGATGGCCCGGATTTTTTCTACGCTAGCCTGTTCTTCAGGAGAAAGTGAGGCATGCTCAGGCTCGGTAACCAGAAAGGACTTTACCTTCTTCACTTTTTCCCCTTGGGCTGGTGTACATTGATTTCTCGCCCATTTTCCCTCTTGTAACCAGCGGTTTTTCAATGCAGTGGAAATGATTTTTTGGTCTTCATGGTTATTTATAGTATCAATTTTGTTATAAATTGCAGCAATTTCATTATCAGGGGTTTCGGCCTTCTGTATGATATAAACATCTCGTTCGATGTCAGTCATAGCGGCTAATAACTGCCGCTCCTTTTCGGCGGCGGCTTCTTTCACAGCTATCTCGGCGGCAAGTTGAGCCGCTTTTTCCATCTCTTCCTGTCGCTGTGCCGCTTCTTGTTGGCTCCTTTCTTCTTCCCGTTTTTTCTGGCGCGCGATTTTTTCTTGCAGAGCTTCTATGACTTCGGCTTTGTTGCGTTCAGCTTTTTTCTTTAATTCTTGACCTTCCTCAATGCCAAGGTGCTCCAATGCAAGCCAGCCAAAGGGTTTCAGGCCTTGGTTTGATGTCGGCTTTTTAGTCCCCGCTGCAAGCCAGATGGTGGTGGCATGATCCAAATTTTTAGCATCTTTACCTTTTCTTTGCATGATTTTGATATTGCGATGACCATTAACTGTCACACATTCCGCTCCGCTATGGCGACCAATACGAATGGGTAAGGATTTCCCATTTACTATAAGTTCAACGGGAGAAACGCCGATACTACGGACCATTTCGTCTTCTTTCTGTTTTTCAGAGCCATAAAAGAAGGTCAGGGCCCTTGTTATTTCATCCAGCGAAAGTGGCCGCTGAATTTCTGCGTCCCTGCCTGGTGGAGCGAGAACTGTGATGCTGCCCACAAATTCAGCCCCAGATTCAATTGTTTCCAGAATCTGGTATGGGGCTTGAGATTCTTTATCGCTGGGCTTTTTCTTTTTATCAACAGCGTATGTAACTGCCCGTGCAGCTTCGTTGATTGGGAAGAAATCTGAGACCTTGAGAAGTCGGAATGGGTCGGTCTCAAGATGGTTGAACTTGAAACCCAGAAGTTGTTCTTGAATTTGTTTTCCCGCATCCCTCCCCATGAATGGTGGCGTACTTCTCCCATTGTTGCGTAAATTAAGCACTGCGGTGCGAATGGCCCCTTTGATAGCAGAGCCAGGGATATAGGCATTGCCGGTCAGAGGGTCAAAAGAAGTTCGTTTAATCTGGAAGTTGTTCAGCTCTTGCCCCACTGTTCGCTCATTTTGTGGCAGATTCAAAGTGCTTTCATAATGGTGAACAAAGGCATCCGGCACCATAATTCTTTGACCTTCGGCCAGGTCAGCTTGGGAACGCATAAACTTAAAAAGCTCCAACAAAGATACGACAGTCCCTTTTTTGCATATTTCAGAAAATTTCTTTAAGGCCTCAGAGTCAAGTTTTTCGAGTAAAGAGGCGGTCTCAAAACTGACAAGCTCCTTGGCCTTTGTATCAATAACAAAGGAGGTTGGCTCATAGACTTCATCGCAACCAATATGAAGTGGAGACGCTGTGGTAAGGCGGATATAGACGGTCTGGTCTATCCCTGTGGTTTGTGCAACCTGCTGCGCTGGTGAAGTTTTTGATTGCTGGCGGAAATCAACAGTTTTATACGCCATAGTTTTCTCCTTGATTCAGAACTGGCATCTGCATTGGCAGGTAGAGGGAATACCCCTGACACACTGCTTCGGGCTGGGCTTTGGAAATATTTTGCACCGCTCGGCCAATGTAGGGTTTGACGGGAAATTTCCCCGCATGAGGCACAAAAACTGCGCCTTCATCAGCCATGACCACTGGATTCTTGAAGGGTTTGCGGGCGTGAAGTATTTGCACTCCATGACGGCCAAAACGGGTAAAGGGATTGTGATACGAAGCCATGTAAGTTGCAGGTTCTGGCACGCATGGCCCCAAAGTCAGACAAGCATTAGCCTGTTCTGCTCCAGGTAGTGTTATTTCTTTAATATCCTCCAGAGAAAACCGACCAAGTCCGGTGCTGGCATCGCGGCCAAATCCCCATTGTCCCATACGGGTAAAGGATTGTCGCAGCTCCTCAACACCGCAGGCATCTTCATCTATTCCGGCAAAGATGACCAACTCCAGCCCTGGCATAAAATGTATATTATCTGTAACATAAGGGGCAAACTCTCCCTTCCCAGTCGTCATGGTGAGCCGGTTAATGGAGTTATGCTGCTGTTCGGCTGAACTCACCGGGCATTGATGTTGGCTGGGAGTTAGACGTGATTTTTTTTGCATTTTCTCGGAAAGAGTATTCAGAATACGCCCGTAAAGATCCTTGTCGTTTACCATGAACTCCCATGCCATCCGTATTTGAAGGTCTTCCCCGACCAACATCCATTTTCTGGCCTTTTTTTCTTTACGGCCTTTGAGCTGTTCCTCACAGGTGGCATTCTCTTCTGTGTTATCAAGTAAAGATAGAGGCAACTCTGGCCGCCGTATGGCATATATTGTTTCATTCGCTGTATTGATTTTTGGCCAAGCACTCGAAAAAACAGCAAAGGGGTGTTCTGGATAGCGGCGTATCCAATGATCAAGGCCACTTGTCAGGAGCCCTGGGCTCTCTGCTGCCTGCCAGCAGAACTGGCCAAAAATGGTATCACCCTTTAAGGGAGTGCCAAAGGGCGACAAGGGTTTGATGGTTATTGCATAAATGCGCACGGCTCCACCTCACGAAAAAAGTTGCAGTTTATCAAAAGAATCCTGGAGCGCGGTATCATCAAATTCAAAATGAACTCGTCCATAGCCTCGGCTCCCACTACCGCCTAAAGCGTCATGTTCGAGGAGTTTGAGTCCCTGCAACAAGAGCGTTTGCAACTCTTCATCTCCCTCCATTTTCTTGATGGTGATGGAAAAATCAAAAGCGAGTCCGGCAACCACCCGTTCGGTAAAACGAGGATTCTCCGCAACGCCTTTAATGCGGTCTATGGAATTTTCGGATTTCACTTCAAAGAAAGACCAGTTACCGGCTTTGACTGCCTCTCGACTTAAGTTATTAAGAGAGGAATCGGCAAAGGCGGCGCGGGAAGGGCCAATTTGCTGGGTTTCCTGGTCATCAGCGCCGCTGACTCCAAAGAGTTGAAGGATGGCCAGAGCCTCTTTCTGTTCTGTGGGAGTAAGCTTCTTTTTCAGAATACTGGTACTCAAAGGTTTACCGTTGCCAGCCTTGGCCAGCAGGCCACTTCGCATTTCAAGCAGGGCACGAACTTTTCCCTTCAGTGAAGAGCCAGGAATATAGGGTTCGCCGGTATGTGGGTGTTTGATAACAGAGTTGTCGGTGCCGCCAATCCGTAATTCGGTGTCACCGGCGCCAATGTGCAGGCCACTTTCGAGTTTGATGCGTCCGGTAATAGAAGTCATATTGACAAGTTTCATGAAGGTCTCCTTATATATTGCAAGAAATTTGGATGAGCAGATTGGAAAGATTCCCAGCTTATCTGGGGCGATACATCTTGTAAAAACCAATAAATGATTCGAGGAAATTGGCAAATACCAGCAAATCATCCTTATCGTGGATCTGGCCGATTCCGCTTTTCATCATCTCGACAAAGGATTCGGTTATCAATTTTCGTCCTTTGGCATAAGCTACTTTAGCGACCAGCATATGAACCTGTGGCAGGATCATATTCATGTCGGCGCCACTGGCTTTCGCTTGGGTGCTGAGACGAACAACCTCGTCAAAATATCGTCGAAGTTGTGTGCTTTTGTTCAGATTTCTATCTTCTTCACCAATTTCCTTGGCAAGTTTCTCCGCAGTTACCGAGAACAGAGTCGGTTCCAGTTGCTTGTTTACCTTGTCCTTCCAAAGTGTGATTGTCACCATTTTGATTCTCCTGTTTGATATAAACTATTTCCGTTTCTCGTAAATTACATGCCAGAGCGGGATGCGAACCGCACCACGATATTGATCAAGCCATGCGGCCATAACTTCTAATTCCGTCAGTGATTTCTCCCAGCCCACCCGCTTGTGGTTAATATTGCGGACCAGGCTGTATTTGAACAGGGCGCGCCATTTAAGGCTGTCCATGTCCTCAAGGTCCACCGTCTTTTCTTCCATGATTAATTTCTCCATCTCAGCCATGGTGATAAAATGGTTGAAACGATAGAACATGGCATCACTGATGTATTTTTGTGCAAGCCAATCTTCCATATTTGTACGGGCCTGCAAGAGTTTGTTAAAATCACTCCAAGTCACGGTTTCCTCGAACATGGTGACTCTGTTTTTTTCATCCTTCTTTTGCCTTTTGGCCAGCTTCAGGGCATTTTCAGCGGCCTCAGCCATTTTATCCACTGGCACATGGGGTTTATGAACACTGATGCCAGCCGAGAAGGTAACCTCGACATTGCCACAAACATAATCCGTAAACCTCAGGTTTAGATGGCGAGCCAAATCAGCCATTCGGTTCCATGGGCCAATCAGAAAGAGATCATCGCCTCCAGCAAAAACGGTATAGGTGTCATAAAACGTTTCTTCTGTGGCCAGCAGATGCGGCAAGTAGAGCACAAAGAAATTGTTGAGCTGCCGACTCACTGTTGCCATGCGGGAGAGGGTGAATCTTTCCGGCGACAGACCACATCCGAACAGCATCCCCAGATTATCAACATCAGCTTTGAGCACGCCCAGTGCTTCAACCCCCCTGCATTTTGCATTCTCATCGCGATGTCTCGCCTTGACCGCTATGTGAGAAAAGGTCTTGGGGACACCATCCTTAATCTGCTCGATGAAATCCATGAGTTTTTCTTCTGAACGCGCACTTTCAAGTAAACACTCATCCCTGTTATCTTTTTCGCGGTACAGGGGGACATGGCCATTGATAAGCTTGGCGGTGACATCGGCGGGAAGGCTGCCGTCCTCGTTAGCCTTGACCTGCCAGAGCTTGAGCAGAGTCCCCTCTGCTGCCTGTTTTTCCATGAAATTGGTATTGGTAAATCCAATCTGATACTGGCCGAAAATGGGTGAAAGGAGACAATTGTCGTCTTTCAGACCGCTCTTGGTCGCTTGGCATATGGCCACTCGCGAGTTTTTTACCAGATTTTTACCCAGAAAAACATGATCCCTGCACGACTCACAACTTGAGGAATTATCCGGCTTAAAAACTACGTTGTTTTCCGCCCTGATGCTTGAAGGGCGCTTACCACACAGGGGGCACAATGCTCGATGAACTTTGGAATCGTCATTGATGAAAGTGTCAAGGTAGTTTTCCACTGCACCACCGTACTGATTCAGATCAACCTTGTTAGCTTTACGAATTTCAATATTTTTTTGATGCCGCGCCCATAAGTCTGCAAAGGCTCCAGAGTGAAAATTATTGGGACTTGCAGGAGTAACAGTAATTCCTATAGTGCTTTGCCCGTAGGTAGAGGCAAAAAGCCAGTCGTTAATACTTGATTCAGCTTCTTTGATGGCGACTAGGGCTTCCGGCAAGTTGGGGGCAATAATGTGAAACTTTCCTGCCGCATTCATTGCCACTGAGAGAAAGGGCAGGTTCAGTTTTTTGCAGAGCAAGTCAGCCGCTAACTCACTGAAAAGTGAAACGGCGAAGGAACGCCCCCGCAGCAACTTGGAACGAAATTTCTGCATTTCGCCACCAGCACTGAAAATAAAGTCCTGAATGCCGTAGAAATCGCCGCTGACCAAAAGCAATTTTTCTTTACCACCTTCCTTGATGCTGCTTTCATCCAGGGTTTCAGTGGTCACATGATAACGATACAAGGCGGCGGCCAGAGCCGCAGTGGTGCGGGAGTGGTCGTAGAGTGATACATCGTGGATAACATCTCCGACCCTGGCAGCCGGGATCACGGAAGTGAATGTCATCAAGAGGGAATCAAGATGCTCAGCCCAAAGAGAGACATTTTCTTGCCGGTGCCGGAGACCTGCCATCTTGTTTCTGAAGAGGGTAAAATGCGTTTTGTATTCCTGTTCAGCCTCTTTTTTCTCAATATCCTGGGCCTTGCAGGGAAAAATCGTTTGCGCGGACAATGGTTCCAGGGGATAACGGAAGTCAAACGCATCAGCTTGACTGAATTTCTTGATTCTCTTTGGGCCAAGGGATTCGAGGACTGGCAATAAGCGAGTCCTTTTGTAATCTTTGAAAGCTATCTTTTCTCCTTCATCGAAGATCGCTCGATCGAGACCGCTTGAAATTCGGTCTGCTACGGTTATAACCCACTGCATCGGGGTTCTTGGGTTATGGTGACAGGCTGCCAGATTTAAAAAAGTGTCTTCGATTTCACCTTCACCCCACTGCCTTGCCGTCAACTCAGGTGGAAGCATATCTCCTGTTTGCTCCAAAAAAGCGGCCGTATACAGAGCATGCACATGAGTTGGGTGCCCATCATATTTCGGCTGGTAAATGTCCTCGTTATCTTGACGGTATTGAGGTGTTATTTCCATGCTTCCTTGAGCAAACTTCCCTACATCGTGCAGCAGCCCGGCCAGGGCGATTTTGGTTACGGTTGCATCGGCCATGTTTCCTCCATCTGAAATTTTTATCTTTCCAAGACAATATCATCTGCCTGATACGATGACAATCTGTGCAATGTTGCAATATTTTTGCTAAAAAAAACTCATCAAACAATTCCAACTCAATCGTAAGTTATTCTGGCTTGTCAAAATTACCCATAAGTCGTGGCCAGTTTCATGGCTAGGATCGACCACTTTTCAAACCGTTCACTTTGCGCCAGAATCTCTTCGGCGCTCCACCATCCACGTTCATGAATATCCTCCCCCTGCTCACGAACATGAATTGAATCCTCATCTGCTGCATCGCAGAGATGCACTGACCCCATATGCACCTGACCCACAGGGTCGGAATCGTCATTGATCCATCCTAGGAAATGGGCTGTAACCGCATCCGTACAGATCAATTCCTCCACCCGTTCACGAAACAAGGCTTCACAGTATGACTCTAATGTAAGTCGGCCGTTTTTCGCATCCTCTGAGTTAATGTGGCCACCAATGCCCACTGATAATCGACCCGCCAACCGCCCCTCGCCCACTCCACCTCCTCGTTGGTACACAAAAAAACGATTTTGGCAGCGAAAAAGTTGATAGGGGATGATCTGTTTATAGCTAGGATCATACTCAACCGCCGGTCTAGAGAGAAAATATTGGGGAAGACCAAGTAGAGATTCCAACTCAAGCCCGGCATAAGCCCCTTGCGGAAGCGAACCGCCTAAGTCCAATTCAATATCAGCGCGCTTCAGGCAGAAAACCTGTTCATCATTACTCATTGTTCATTCTCTCAGGAAAAAAGTCATTGAGAACCAGCAAAAAAACCTCTTCATCGATCTGCTTAAGAAGCCGATCCTTCTCATCTTTGGGAAGAAAGGCGGACTTGAAACCGTTTTTAACCAAACGCAAAATCTCCCAGCGCGACAGACCGCCCTTCGTCATTCTGGCGGCTTCCAGGTATTCATTACTCAGAGTGGTGGCGGAAATACCCCTGTTATCAGTATTGATGGTCACGGGCAGACTGAAGTCCAGATAGTGTTTAAGCGGATAGGTTTCACCCTCTTCCGTGCAGTCAAAGCGGCGGAAGCCGTTGGTCTGAATATTGGAGGATGGACACATTTCTATGGCAATGGCGTGGTCACGAACATAGCCCATCATCTTCCGGTTGTTGATGAGCTTCAGGCCGTGACCAATACGGCGGGCATGGAGCAGATATATGGCCTGCCAGATCTTGTCGTCTTCTGCCATTTCACCGGCATGGATGGTAATGTTTATAAAGTGACGGTGCAGTGGCATGAAGAGTTCCTGAAATTGCGCCGGGTCATTCCCTTCTTCCTGGCCGGCCAGATCAAAACCGGTGATATGTGGCGCGGCGACATTGCCCGAAGAGTTTCCAAAGGTGACAGCGGCGGCGACATGGGCGGTCATGGCCGCTATTTCCTTGTGGCGGGTGGCCATGATCAAAAAATTGATATGAAAGCCCTTGTGCTCGGCCATAAATTCATGTGCGGCA
>JFJP01015436.1_pt1 | contig 13192 bp, 17 predicted proteins | sample 431651 | NCBI WGS metagenome assembly JFJP01 (sample SAMN02602958, study PRJNA72255) | Microbial mat metagenome, whole genome shotgun sequencing project. | biome: fresh water; feature: sink hole; material: water; isolation source: purple microbial (photo- and chemosynthetic) mats found in...
GCGATCGCTTTGATGTAGTGATCGCATTAAGAGGCGAAAGATTACAGTCTGGAAATGTTGATTTATTATTTTTTGATGTATATTAAGTAAATGAGGAACAGATACTTTTAGGTAACCTGTATTAATAAGCAGGAAATCAAACACATGGAAAAACTTGCAATTCCTACAATTCAAAAAGACTGGATTAACCTTGTCAAACTAGTTACCGAAGAAAACAAAATTTATGAAATAGAAAGCGGAAACACCTCAGCCGTATTGATTTCACAAAGAGAATATGAAAGTTTACAAGAAACTATAGAATTGCTCTCAATTTCAGGGTTAAGAGAAAGTTTACAGCGCTCCCTTGAGCAAATTACAAATAATGAAACTTACTCCTTTGATGATGTGTTGGGAGACGTGGATTAATGATTTATGAAATCCGCTTTACCAAAGAAGCGAAAAAAGACGTAGCCAAACTAAGTCCAAAGTTAAAGCAAAAACTCAAAAAAATTATTCAAGAGCAAATTACACATAATCCTTATGAAGGTAAAAAACTGGTAGGCGATCTAACTGGTTTCTTTTCTTTACGGCTAAATTATAAAGACAGAATCCTGTACACCATTGATGATCAACAACAGTTAATTTATATTCACCGTGTTAAGACGCATTATGGCGAGTAGATGGTTTGTATGGGTGATAGGCGATCGCTGGTTAAGACGCATTATGGCGAGTAGATGGTTTGTATGGGTGATAGGCGATCGCTGTTTGTGGAGATGTATAGATGATCACTGGTTGATTGATTTTTTGAGAGGCGATCGCTGTTTATGGGGGATGGATAGGCGATCAATGGTTGGTTAATTTTTTTGAGGGGCGATCGCTGTTTTTGGGAATGGATAGGCGATCGCTGGTTGTTTTTTGTTTAGAGGGGCGATCGTTGTTTGTGGGGATGGGTAGGCGATCGCTGGTTGGTTGATTTTTTGAGAGGCGATCGCTGTTTTTGGGGGATGGATAGGCGATCATTTTGTTAATATGTAGCAAGTAACCACGAAAAATCATGACAAAGATAGAGCTACTCGAAAAGCAGATCGCTGATCTAATCATGACAAAGATAGAGCTACTCGAAAAGCAGATCGCTGATCTTGACTATGACTCATTTGCACAATTGCGCGAATGGTTTCTTGAGTTTGATCAAGCCATTTGGGACAAAAAACTTGAATCAGACTCCAACACTGGCAAACTTGACTTCTTGATCAATACTGCACTTTCCGAATATCAAGCAGGAGAAACAATTGATCTGTGAAGCATAAAACAGCATCTAGCTTTTGGAAGTGTTACGAATATCTGCCTGTAGATATTCGAGACCTTGCCGATAAAAATTTTCTATTGCTGAAAGACAACCCTTCGCATCCATCCTTACAATTTAAGAAGGTTGGTAAAGTCTGGTCTGTAAGAGTTGGCTCTAATTATCGAGCAATCGCTACCCAAATCGAAGAAGGATATCTCTGGATTTGGATAGGTACTCATGCTGAATATGACAAATTATTGAGATAGTGATTCTGGGAAATGTATAAGCGATCGCTGGAAGTATTGATTGGTAGTAACGGCGAAATAGTGGAGATATAGAGATGATCCAGCCTGATTAGGAAGTATTGATTGGTAGTAACGGCGAAATAGTGGAGATATAGAGATGATCCAGCCTGATTACAAACAAATGACTCGTACCGAACTAAGGGAGTATATGTTGGCTCACCGTGATGACGAGCAAGCTTTTCACACCTACATGGACAAAGTTCAGCAAGAAGCAGTCAAAAACCCAATCAATGATGAAGTAATAGCCGATCCACAAAAATTTGCGACTTTCATCGAACAAAACAAACAACGCAAACAGCAAGAAGCTACAGTGCAACCAACTAATTCATTTAGCCAAAATTTTCATGGCAATATCTATGGTGTCGCTGGTAATGTCGCAGGAAATCAAATCATTAACGCCCAGCAACAAAGCCTCGCAAGTGCCGCAATGGAAATCCAAGCTCTTTTGACACAACTAGCTCAAGATTACCCTGAAGTTTTGACACAACTAGCTCAAGATTACCCTGAAGGATCTTTAGAAGAAAAACAAACGCTTGCCAAGATGGAACTTAAACGCAAAGTTAAAGAAGACCCAACTTTAAAAGAGCGATTACTTAACGCCATTAAATCTGGTGGTATTGAGACAGTGAAAGTTCTCACAAATAATCCCTTTGTCAGCATTCCCCTTGAAACTGTCAAAGGTTGGCTAGAAGCAGAACCTCAAAAATAGATCTTTGGATTACAGCGATCGCTGGTTGGTTGATTTTTTGAGAGGCGATCGCTGTTTTTGGGGGATGGATAGGCGATCGCAGAGATTAATTTTTTAAGGCTATAATTACTTTAAAACTTTGCGCTAGAAGAGGAATTCTATGTCGATAGTTGTTACCCTTAATTCTAAATTAGAGGCATTACTCTATAGTAGAGCCGCCAAACAAGGACAAGATATTAATTTTATTGTGTCTGAATTATTAGCGAATATCTTGGATTGGGAAGAAAAAGACTCAGAAGAAGCTATTAAAGGCATTCAATCGGGACTAAATGATTTTGAGGCAGGACGATTTAGGTCTTTTCAAGATTTTACTGAAGAACAACGCCACAAATACAATCTGCCAGTCAATTCATGAACTACCGCATCGAAATTTCAAGTATTGCCGAAGCTGAAGCAGATAGTGCATTTTTACGGCTATCTCAAATCTATTCCTCCGTAAAAGCAAGCCAATGGTATACAGGTTTGTTAGAAGCGATCGCATCTTTATCTCAAATGCCTAAGCGTTGTCCATTGGCAAGAGAGAATGAGCATTTTAGCCAAGAACTCCGTCAATTACTCTACGGTCGAGGACATAATGCGTATCGAGTAATTTTCACTGTTTTGGAAGGACAAAATATTTCAACAATTCGCATTCTCCATATTCGCCATGCATACCAGCAAACAATTGGTGAAGATCCAGAATCAGATGAAACTTAGGCGATCGCTGTTTGATTTGTTTTTTAGAGGGTGCGATGCTTATTTATCAAACTTCTACACCAATAGGAAAACTGTCATCAAAAACTTGAGAAATCACATAAGGACATTCTTTGGATAAATCCTTGTAGTCAAATGGAGTTTCTCGTACTACTAGATCCAAAGCCGACTCATAACCATCTGTCATTGCTTCGTCTAAATAAGACTTCAAGCTAGGATTTTTTCTAATTAATTTTTTGATTTCGCGGCGTTGTTCCCTAATTGTTGCTCGCCAACTCTTACCACGCAAATTCGGCTGCAAATCCCACTTGAGTAAATGCCCTAGCAAAACCGCCAAACGATTTTCCAACTCAGACTTTTTCTGATTACCCAAAGATTCAATCTCTTCCGCTAAATTCTCTAAATCTAAACTATCCAACTTACCTAATCGCAAACTCTTGACCTGTTCAACTGTCCAATTATAAAAATCAGATTCATAAAGTACTGTTGATGTCATGATAATCACCGTATTGGTTTGGGCTAGGAATTGATATAACTCTTCTTGTGATTATATACCTGAATTATTTGCTTGAAGCGATCGCCTTGCTTTAATTTTTGATGGATAGGCGATCGCTGGCTATAGTAAAACACATAATCACTATCTCTTTCCCAAAAAGGTACTTGTAATGATTGTAAATTCATTAGATAAAGAGAGTATATTGAGCGAGTTAAGCTCCCTAAAAGATGACTTGACTGCTCGTTATGAAGTCAACAAAATTGGTGTCTTCGGATCGATCATAAGAAATGAAGCAAATGAGAACAGTGATATTGATATTGTCGTAGATATGTAGCCAAACATCTTGAAGCGAGTTAATCTCAAAATTGAATTAGAACAAAGATTTGGTAGAAAAGTCGATGTGATTCGATATTGGTACGGAATGAATAAATATCTAAAAGCGCGAATTGATCGTGAGGCTATATATGCATGATCGCTCAATGCTTTTAAAATTATTTTTAGAAATTCAAGAGTTTAAAAATCAAGGTGGTTTAGCTACATTTCAGAAGCGGGTGGATGAGAAATTGGGCTTAAAAGTGGAAGTTTAAAACTTCAAATAGAAAAGCCCTTGCTCAGCAAGGGCTTTTCTATTTCTAGGCTTGTTCTATTTCTAGCGCTTGTTGATATTTTTTGCCATGTTTAGGAAGATATCCATACTAGAATCTACGCGAGTATTGAGCTTTTTAGGTTCAAATGTAGATTTGGGCGTTTCTTCAGAAGGCTTGCTGCTAGAAACTTCAATTTCAGAACCTTCAGTCTTTTCAGTAGCAGAAACGATTTCTACAATTTCTGCACCCTTCACCCCATTAACGGTTGGGAAAGTTTTTCTGACAGCCTTAGGGGTTCTCATGTAATCAATATCGCCCAAGGTTTTAGCGGAGTCCTGATCGAGGAAGTAAGAGGAGTCTGATTTTTTAGAATCGTCATCGCTTTTATCTTTTTTGCCGAATAATCCGAAAAGTGCCATTTGTTTATTCCTTTTTATTAAAGTTGATGGGAATTTGTCTTTATATTGCGCTGTGTAACATTTTAGCAACATAAGTCTATAAAGATAAACAATTAAAATCGCGATCGCGCAGCAATATCTTGATTGCTAATCACTGTATGCAGTTGCCAAGCCGATTCGGTATTGGGATAGTCGAGACGGAAATGTGCGCCTCGGCTTTCGGTGCGAAATAGGGCAGATTTGACGAGTAAATAGGCAAAATCGATAAGGTTGTAGGTTTCTACCCAAAGGCGAGTCTTGCTCCGCAGAGTAGAAATTTCTTGCTGTAGTTTTTGGATTTGGGCGATCGCTGTTTCCATCGTCTCCGCATTACGACAAATTCCCGCTGATCGCCATGTTAGTTCCCTGAGTTCTTGGCGGATAGTCGCAATCCGAGTTTGCGCTTTTTGACTGGTATTGCTATCTATAAATTTCAATTGATCAAATTGATCTATTTGATCAATTGTGGTGGTGAGGTTGGGGAAATTAATTTGATAGTTATTTGGGTTAATCAAATCCTGAGCCACTTTTTCCGCCAAGCGTACTCCAAATACAAAACATTCTAGAAGGGAATTACTAGCTAAACGATTGGCTCCATGTACCCCTGTGCTAGAGCTTTCGCCGACCGCATATAAACCCGTAATGGAACTCGCACCCCATGTGTCGGTAATGATCCCACCCATGCAGTAATGGGCGGCGGGAGTGACGGGGATCGGTTGGGAAAACAGGTCAATCTGCCATTTCTGACAAATTTTGATGATGTTGGGAAAACGATAGGCAATGCGATCGCGATCAATCGGTGACAGGTCTAAAAATACCGTTGGTTCGCCAGTTTTTTGTAAATGCTGAAAAATAGCACGGCTCACCACATCTCGCGGGGCAAGCTCTCCCTCTGGATGATATTCAAAGGCAAAGCGATCGCCGTTATGGTCAATTAAATGAGCGCCCTCACCCCGCACTGCCTCACTGATTAAAAATCTTGGTGCGCCCTCGATCGCCAAAGCGGTCGGATGAAACTGCACAAATTCCAGATCGCGAACTTCTGCCCCTGCTCGCCAGGCGATCGCCACACCGTCACCAGTACTAGCGGGAGGATTAGTATTTTGTGAAAAGACCTGAGCGCCGCCGCCTGTAGCAAGTACAGTTACGGGCGCAAGCAATCCTATAACCTTGTCAGGATCTTGCTTAAAGTCGATACAGGACACACCCACACAGCGATCGCCTGCTGGAGTTTTTTCTAGCAATAAATCCAGAACTAAAACCCCTTCTAAAACCTGAATATTGGGGCGATCGACCACCCTTCGCGCCAACGTGCTAACTAGTTCCCGTCCTGTGGCATCAGCCGCATGGAGAACGCGCCGCCGTGAATGAGCCGCCTCTAGAGTCAGGGCGAGGGATTTGTCATCTAAGCGATCGAAATCAACTCCAAATTCTAAAAGTTTATGGATTTGTGGTTTAGCTTTGCTAACTAGCACTTCGACGGCTTCCCGTTCACAAAGTCCTACTCCTGCGCGTAAAGTGTCTTCGATATGCAGATTCACAGAGTCATTGCGATCGATTACCGCCGCAATCCCCCCTTGCGCCCAATCACTTGCTGAGATGGTCAAGTTATCCTTGGTGATCAGCGCGATTTTCCAATCACGTTCTTGAGAAGTATGTTGATCGCCTAAGGAGTCAGACAAAGACAGAGCCGTATATAAACCTGCTGCCCCTCCACCAATCACAATTGCATCAAAATTTTTAAAATCCACGCTCGATCGCCCTTCATAACACCCATAGAGTAAAGGGGCGCATTGCGCCCCTTTACTTATAGTCTATTGCGTCAAATTATTTTTGAAGAAGTGATTAATGAGCCTCACGATGCAAGGCTCATCATCACTTCTTTGGCATTTACAGTCTGTAGTTAGCGTTGTTGATCCGTTCACGCCCCAAAGATTCATCGGGTTTTTTAAGGGAAAACTTGTCAGCATTTGCTTTGAGTAGTTCTTTTTGCGCCTCAGTCAATCCTGGAATGTTGAGAACATCATCAAAGGATTTGTAAGGAGCGTTATCAATAATAATGCGACCTAATGTCGGATAAGCGCCGCGTACTTGACGAAAAGCGTTGATATTAGAGTTATTTAAATCAATCTTGCTAGTATCTTGCGTGTAAAAGTTAGTAGCAGGTAATTCTTCGGCAAATGCAGCGTTACTGCCAAAAGAGCCTAAAAAGCCAATTGTCCAAATCGACGCGATCGCCACTAATAAAACAGAAAAGCGTATCAGTGCTTTCATGCCTAAAATCTCTCTATTAAAAAAATAATTTATTCACTTTCGAGATTAGCAGAAAATTGCAAGCCCCTAGCCTCGCGTTCTACAAATCGATAATATGTAAACAATTGTCTCTATTTGTTAACTTTTCTTTACAAATCTTCAAGAAGATTCAGACCCACTCAAATCAGCTAAATACAGTCTCCTGTAATGATCCCAGTCTAAATTATGGGATTGCTAGAGATCGGCTAGGTTTAAGTAACTATAAATAACTGCAAACTCAACAAGAGAGCGTAGGTACAATGACTGTCTAGAAAATGGGTGGGTAATTACAACGGTTACTTTTGCATATGTTAAGTCTCGAAAACTTCCCTTGGCTCACGTTTATCATCGCCTTTCCCATAGTGATGTCCCTCATGGTCGCCTTTGTGCCAGACAAAGGTGACGGCAAAACCATTCGCTGGTTTGCCCTCGTAGTAGGGCTAATTGACTTCGCAGCGATCGCCTATGCCTTCTGCACGAAATATGACTACAGCAACCCCAATCTACAGCTTGTAGAAAGTTATTCGTGGGTTCCACAACTGGGACTAAATTGGTCGGTTGGCGTTGATGGACTCTCGATGCCCTTGGTCTTGCTGACTGGATTTATCACCACATTAGCAACCTTGGCAGCTTGGCCCGTCACGCTAAAGCCACGCTTATTTTATTTTTTACTGCTATCGATGTATGGCGCACAGATTGCCGTCTTTGCCGTACAAGATATGCTGCTGTTCTTCCTCACATGGGAATTAGAGCTAATCCCCGTCTACCTCTTACTATCAATCTGGGGAGGCTATAAGCGTCTCTATGCCGCTACCAAGTTTATTCTCTATACAGCGATCGGTTCTCTGTTTATCCTTGTCGCTGGTTTAGCCATGGCATTCTATGGCGATACTGTCTCCTTTGATATGCAGACCCTCGCCAACAAAGACTATCCGCTTACCTTCCAGCTATTAGCCTACGGCGCATTCTTGATTTCCTACGGAGTCAAGCTGCCCATCTTCCCCCTGCATACATGGCTCCCCGACGCGCATGGTGAAGCCACCGCACCAGTGCATATGCTCCTTGCAGGTATCCTCCTAAAAATGGGTGGTTATGCCCTCATGCGGATGAATGCAGGTATGTTACCTGAAGCCCATGCTTACTTTGCCCCGATCCTCGTAATTTTGGGGATCGTGAATATTATCTACGCGGCTCTTACTTCCTTTGCCCAACGTAGCCTCAAACGGAAAATTGCCTATTCCTCGATTTCCCACATGGGCTTTGTGCTGATCGGTTTAGCTTCATTTACCGATCTCGGCACAAGTGGCGCGATGTTGCAAATGATCTCGCACGGACTCATCGGCGCAAGCTTATTCTTCCTTGTGGGCGCAACCTACGATCGCACCCACACGCTGATCCTCGATGAAATGGGTGGAGTCGGTCAACAGATGCCGAAAATCTTTGCGATGTTTACCACCTGTTCCCTCGCCTCCCTCGCTTTACCAGGGATGAGTGGATTTGTGGCTGAGGTGATGATTTTTGTCGGCTTTGCCACTAGCGAAGCCTATAGCGGCACATTCAAGGTTATTGCAATTTTGTTAATGGCTGTGGGTGTGATTTTAACGCCTGTCTATCTGCTCTCAATGTTGCGTGAAATTTTCTACGGCAAAGAAAACACCAAACTCACCTCAAGTCAAGATCTTGTGGATGCAGAGCCTCGCGAGGTGTTTATCATCGCTTGTCTTTTGATTCCGATCATCGGCATTGGTTTCTATCCCAAAATCGTCACCCAAATCTACGATACGACCACTACTATGGTTTCTATCCCAAAATCGTCACCCAAATCTACGATACGACCACTACTAAGTTAGCGGGAGTATTACGAGATGCCGTGCCAGTATTAGCAGAGAAGCGCGATAACAAGCGTTTAGCTGTGGTCATGCAAGCACAACCTGCGCCAAGTTTAATTAAGTAACGTTGAAGCGAGTGGCGGCGCTTCGCGCCGCCACTCGCTTCTTAGGTTTTGATTTGTTTTAATCTAAAAAAAGAGAGAGGCATCGCTAAGCGATGCCTCTCTCTTTTTTTTAGGCATTAATCAATTCTTTCATTGGTGCAGCGAGAGCTTCTTCTAAGGGAGCGCGTCCGAGACGCTCTTCGAGAATATTCATGACTGTACGCCCGAAGTCTTCACCATCATCGCGATTCCATGCTTCTAGACATACTTCCCCAAAGAAAGAACCTAGTGGCTCAGGATTCCACAGTAGCTTCTTGGCTGTCCAAGGCATCATGCTCATCGGGTTGTAGCCCTTTTTGAGAATGTTGTTTTTGAAGGCATAGTCTTCTAAATGGGTATGGGGCTGTAAGCCAATAAAGAAGATGGCAGGCTCTACTTTATCTGCGCCAAAAATTGCTTCGAGTTCACGATGATAGGCGATCGTTTGACGAACGGTTTCTAGGGTTTCATCGATGACATTAAAGGAATAATTGACGGATACTAATTCATTAAAGCCTGCGGCTCTGAGATCGCGACAATTTTGTAAAACTGACTTGAGGTTATAGCCCATTCGCATTTTGCGGACTAGTTCTTGGGAGCCACTGGTAATCCCGATCTCGAAATAGCTCATGCCTGTTTCGACCATCAGTTGGCAGAGGTAAGGGGTGAGATTGTCAGCGCGGATATAGGCGGCCCAATGAATATCGGTCATGCCTGAGGCTTTGACTTTTTCTAATAGCTCGATCGCATCGTCAATGAATTTCTTGGCGGGGATAAATTGAGCATCGGTAAACCAGAAATTGCGAATACCGCGATCGTAGAGTTGGCGCATTTCTTTAATTACTTCATCGGTGGGATTGATGCGAACTTGTTTCCCTTCAATGACGGTATAGATGCAATAACAGCAGTTGTGGGGACAGCCGCGTTTGGTTTGCACGCCGATATAGAAGTCGCGATCGCGGAAATAGTAATTAAAATCTGACCAAATTGATTCGATATATTCGTAATCACAGGCGCTTTTTTCAATCGGCGCAGGTTCCTCATGGATCAGACGAGGACGGGGTTTGGTTTCACCGATGACATAGCAGCGATCGCTTTCAATTTCTCGACCTTGGACGAGGCGCTCTAGCAGTGATTCCCCTTCCCCCACCGAAATAATGGTTCCCTTGGGTAAAACGTTTCCTAGCTGCTCATAGAAAACACTGACCGCACCGCCACCAATGACGGCTCTAGCTTCAGGATGATAGCGTCGAGCGCGACTTAAGCCCCGACGGATTAGCTGCGAATTGCGCCAAAGCTCGGTGTAGTAGGAAGTAAATAGGCGCAACCCATTCACTGCACCCCGCAATTTTTGGAAAGGATTTTTGGCGTAGTAAAACTCAAAGGCATTTTGGAGAGGGTTGCCACCGCGTCCGCCCACAGGCGCATAGATCTGAATGTCGCGCCATGAGAATACTAATAGATTGGGTTCAAACTTGTCGATCGCCCGATCTAGCGCCGCATAAAAATCTAGGGGTGGCACTGTACCTAAATCAAAAATATCTTGTTGTACATGGGGCGCAATTTTATGGATATGATCCGCGAGATAAACTACGCCAATCGGAAAAATTGGGTTACAGGGTAGACGCACATATAAAATGCGATCGCATCCTGTAGATACAACAGATATGTCACCAGATGAGGTGCTGGGATTGCTTAGGGGATCATTGGTAGACATAGGATTTCATCTCTGAGTTTTAATTTGGTTTTAATTAAAAGTTTTATTATTTAGATTGTTTTTATTTTTTTTGGGGCTTTCAGGGCGATCGCCAAACATATGATGATTACGTTTTAATCAACAAGTCTTTACATATCTTAATTATATGCACTTTAACGTTAGTTGGGATTTGTTTAGTGATTTTTTATACTCGTTACTTGCCTATTCGCATTTATAGTCAAATTTTCATGATTGATACTAAGCAGAGCCATGCTGGGGATCAAATTAAAGATTAGATACTTGAAAGTTGGTAGTAGTGTTTACAATCGCTAGGTGGTTTTGAGTGATAGCTTTATGTTCAGCTTAAATTTTGAGATCCTCATGCTTGTGACCTCCAAACATATCAGCAGGCGATGTCGGCTTGAAGGCAATATTTTTGTAATCATGATCAAATTATGATTACTTAAACCAAAAAAAATCTTGTCTTTTTTAGCTCGGCAATCTATATAAATAAAATGCAAAAATACTATGTCTTTATTTGATCCCTTACCCTCTGATTTACACGATAAGAAAATCGTTTGCTCCTATGTTAACGCTACAAGCAAAATCCAAATCGCACGGATTACCGATGTCCCCCAATGGTACTTTGAGCGGGTTGTGTTTCCTGGACAAAACTTGATTTTTGAGGCGATCGCCAGCGCTCATGTTGAGATTCACACAGGGATGATGGCAAGTTCCATACTTTCAGATACAATTCCCTGTGTCCAATTACAGGTAGAAGAGGCTAGCTCGACATTACCAAGCTGGGTTCCCATTAAACAACTTAATGATGACCTGCTTAATGATCCATCGGTGCTGCTTAACCTACCCGAACCTGAAGTAGTCTCCTAAACAATGGATTTTCTTTACCTCCATTTTGTCCAGTTTGTGACTGACGCAAAAATGGATTTTCTATCCCTTGATTATGCCGAATTCTTAATCATCACAACGGTTATTTATTGGCTTTTACCTAATGTGCAAGCACGCTTGTTAGTCATTGTGACCGCAAGCTTAGTGTTTTACTCATTTATCCAAAAACAATATGTTTGGCTATTGTTGGTGATGTTGGTAATTAATTTTTGGTTGGGAAAGGAAATTCGCAAAGGAGATCAATTCCTAAAGCAGTGGCTGCTGTTTGTGGGGGTGTTTTTTAATGTGCTGCTGCTGTTTGGGTTTAAATACATTCCCTTTGTGGCAACGGCGATCGGTAATATCACGGGGCTACCTGTGGGGAGTTCACTAGCCATTTGGGCAAAAGTAAATATTATTCCGCCCATCACTTTAAGCTTCTTTGTATTTGAGTTAATTGCTTATCTGATTGATACCTATCGCGGCAATACTCCTGCAAGGGACTTTCTGAGTTTTGCAGCCTACAAATTATTTTTTGCCAAGTTACTGTCAGGGCCGATTACCCGTTATCAAGAATTTGCGCCTCAACTTTTAACGCGATCGCGCCCTGTGATCTCCGACATCGCTGAAGGTGTCTGGCTATTTGCCTGTGGTGCGTTCAAAAAAGGGATCATCGCCGACAATATGGCAAGGTACGTCGATCTCTGCTTTCGGAATACTGAACGGGCGGGCAGTATTGATCTTTGGCTGGCGCTGATTGGCTATGGTATTCAGATTTACTGTGACTTTAGCGGTTACATCGATATGGCAAGGGGTAGCTCGTTATTACTAGGTTTCAAGCTGCCGCAAAATTTTGATTTCCCCTATTTCTCGTCCAGTATTTCCGATTTTTGGCGACGTTGGCACATGACCCTCGGCGCATGGATGCGAAATTATCTCTACATTCCCCTCGGTGGTTCTCGTGGTGGACTTTGGCGCACTTGCCTAAATTTGATGATTATCATGGTCGTGGTGGGCATCTGGCACGGCGCAAACTGGGGCTTTATTATCTGGGGCATCTGGCATGGTGCAGCCTTGGTGGGGCATCGCCTCTGGATGGAAGTTTGCGGCGTATTTGAGGGATTAAATAAAGTCTGGAAACCTCTGCCCATGAAGATTTTGGCAGTTATGATCACTCAACTTGTAGTATTTTTAGGTTGGATTCCTTTCCGATTGCCAAATTTGGTTGACACAAATATGTTTTTACAAAGATTATGGGGCTACGAGAGCGATCCTCAGTTTGGTGTAAAAATCTATGTGGAGTCCCTTGGCATTACGGCAGGACAAATTGCTCTAATTATGGTTGGTTTAACGATGTTTTCGCTAGTCGCCTATCAATGCGATCGCGCTAAGTGGCAATTAAATTGGCAAGTGAAATTATTTCTCGTTCCCGTTAGCCTATTTCTAGTCAGCATCCTCAGCCCTGAGAAAAAGCTACCCTTCATCTACTTTGATTTTTAAAATTTCAAAACAGATAGAAAAGAGTCAGCGCAATGCGCTGACTCTTTTCTATCTGTTTTATCGAATTGCTACACACATCAGAGACAGAGCCGCCTCTGAAGAATAGGGGTTAATTCCTGATAGAAATTGCCCCATCCTATAACGCCAGTGAGGAGGATTACCCATGCTACCCTGCAAAGCATCCGCCCCAATATTATTATTGTGAGGATATAAATTGACTGTAAAACCGCTCTATAAAACCTATGTAAACCTATGCAAAGTCAAAAGACAGTTGAATGGGTTTACTGTTTACTTCCTGCTTCACCGTAGTCTCA
>JFJP01002441.1_pt1 | contig 13189 bp, 10 predicted proteins | sample 431651 | NCBI WGS metagenome assembly JFJP01 (sample SAMN02602958, study PRJNA72255) | Microbial mat metagenome, whole genome shotgun sequencing project. | biome: fresh water; feature: sink hole; material: water; isolation source: purple microbial (photo- and chemosynthetic) mats found in...
ATCACCGGTGAAATCGCTCTCCGGCGGCGAACGCAACCGCCTCTTGCTCGCCCGCCTGTTCGCCCGCCCGGCCAACGTGCTCGTGCTCGACGAACCAACCAACGACCTCGACATCGACACGCTGGAACTGCTCGAAGACCTGATCCAAGATTACAGCGGCACGGTGTTTCTGGTCAGCCACGACCGCGCCTTCCTCGACGCCATCGTTACCCAGACCTTCGCTGCCGAGGGCGACGGGGTCTGGCATGAATACGCCGGCGGCTATAGCGACTGGGCGGCTTACCAGGCGGCGCGGCGCGCCGAAAAACAGGCGGAATCCAAAGCAGAAAACCATCCGAAAAAGTCGGCGCCGACAGGACGGCAAGTACCGAAAAAAGACAAGCTCTCGTGGAAGGAACAGCGCGAACTAGAAACCTTGCCCGACCAGATTGCCGCGCTCGAAGCAGAACAAAAAACCCTCAGCGCCCGCCTCGAAGACCCCGCGCTCTATCAGAACGCCCAGGAGGCGCAGAACGTCTCGGCGCGGCTGGCCGCGATCGACGAAGACTTGCTCGGCCTGCTGGAACGCTGGGAAAATCTCGAAGCCCGCCAGACCGGAGACTCCGCATGAACCATCCGACGCCCGCCGTGACCCCGTATGAACTGCTCGGCGGAGAAACCGCCATACGCGCATTGGTAAAACGTTTTTATGCATTGATGGATACGCTGCCCGAAGCCTACGGCGTGCGCAAGCTGCATCCGCGCGACCTGTCAGGCTCGGAGGAGAAGCTGTTCATGTTTCTTTCCGGCTGGCTCGGCGGCCCGCAGCTGTTCGTCGAAAAGTTCGGTCATCCGCGCCTGCGCCAGCGCCACCTGCCGTTCAGCATCGGCATCGCGGAACGCGACCAGTGGATGCTCTGCATGCGCCAGGCGCTGGCCGGGCAGAATATGGACGACGGCTTGCGCCAGGATCTCGACAGGAAGCTCGCCGATCTGGCTGACTTCATGCGCAACAAAGCGGAAAACGGCGCGGAAAACGGCCCCCCTGGCAGGGGCTAAGGCTCCAGCAAGTCTAGCGCGCGTTGCGCGCGTTCGACGATGCCGCCGCGCTTCAAGAGTTCGTAACGCCGCTCCGGAGCCTCCTGCACCACCTTGCCGAGGTAGGCGAGATTGCGCTCGATCGATTCGAGGTAGAAATTGCGTTCAACCCCTTGATCCTGCTTGAAGTGCAGTGCCAGGTAAGGTGCCAAATTCCCCAACGGGTTTTCCAGGCGCCCCTGCATATAGGAATAAAACTCCCCGGTTCTTTCCAGCAGGTCATGGACATCCGTGAAGAACTCGATGCCTCCCTCCTGAAATTCGGAAAACAGCAGGAGCAGGCGTTCGAGGTATTCGCGGCTGGCCATCTGGCCGAGCAGATCGGCGCTCGCGGCAACGCGGCCGGCAAGGCTTTCGGCCGGCGAACTGAATTGCGGCAGTTCGGCGATGGCGCGGTGATCCGTCGAGAGGATCACATTACCGAGGGCCGACAGCAGATCCGGCGGCAAGGCACTGGCCAGCTGGGTTTCGGCGAATACCACGCCCCGCACCACATGCATCGAGGTGAATTGGGCGCCCGTGCTATCGGTGCCCGCTTCGGATTCATGCATCAGGTAGCCGGAATCGTGCAGCAACATGCCCACGATGCAGGCATCGATGGTCAGGCTATCGATGACCGTGCCGGCCAGGTCCAGCCCATGCAGCAGGCGGGAACCGCACAAGACAACCTCCATGACATGCACCGCGTCATGGTAGGGCGTTTGCAATTGCAAGTAGCCCGGCACGCGGCCCGCGCAGGCATCTTCGATCAGGGTGAAGGTACGGTCGATATGACAGAAATCATGGGAAGGAGCAATCTGCCGCACCAGGCGATGCACTTCTGCACGAACTTCGGGGAAGTCGCGCAACGTACCGAGAGCTTGTGAAGGAGGAATGTCCGCCATGGTGAGTATTTTTTCGCGCACAGTTTATCCGCGAACCAGGCCGTTAGAGCTGTTTTTATGACTTTAGTTATATGTCGAAAGCGCGCGGCACCTTTATTGACGGCCAAAGTGAACAGGTCGCTCCAAAGTCAACCCCTCGTTTCGCGGAAATCTGATGCATCGCAATATTAGAAGCGATTTATATGCCCCCTCCAGCACCAGCAACAAGCTGATTTTTTGTGTTCTTTTCTATATCAGTAACCCACTATATATAGTGGTATAAATTCATCGACCCACTAGAGAATCACATAACCTGTTGTTTTTTATGTAAGCAAAAATATTTCTCTTTTCACAAAATGGAGGTGCCGCTATGCTTCGTCGCTCCCAATCAACCGACCCGTTCAACACGCCTGCGAACCCGACTATGACCATGGATCACACCACTGCCGAAGCCGCACAAGAACAAGTTCAAGAATACACAGGGCAACTGGGTTTGCCCCTGCCGCAAGAGATTTCCGGCGAAGTCCTGCTCGAAAAATACGCCAAGGGCAACGAACGCGACGTGCGCGAGGTGCGCAGCCGCGTCGCACGCGCACTGGCCAGCGTCGAGAGCGAAGAAAACCAGCTCGTCTGTGAAGCGAACTTCCTCGACGCGCAGGAAAACGGCTTCGTACCGGCCGGCCGCATCAACTCGGCCGCCGGCACCGACCTGTGCGCCACGCTGATCAATTGCTTCGTGCAACCGGTCGGCGATTCGATTTCCGAAATCGTCGATGGCCGCCCCGGCATCTACACCGCACTGTCGCAAGCTGCCGAAACCATGCGGCGTGGCGGCGGCGTCGGCTACGACTTCTCCAGCATCCGCCCGGTCGGCGCCCATGTGAAGGGCACCCAATCGCGCGCTTCCGGCCCCGTTTCCTACATGCGCGTGTTCGACCGCTCCTGCGAGACCGTCGAGTCCGCCGGTTCGCGCCGTGGCGCCCAGATGGGCGTGCTGCGCTGTGACCACCCGGACATCGAAGCCTTCATCCACGCCAAGGACCAGGGCGACCTCTCGAACTTCAACATCTCTGTGGGCGTCACCGACGCCTTCATGAAGGCCGTCGAGGCCAGCGGCGACATCGAACTGGTGCACCGAGCCGAACCCTGCACCGACGTCAAGCAGGGCGGCGCCTATCAGCGCGACGACGGCCTCTGGGTTTACCGCAAGATTCCCTCGCGCGAATTGTGGGACCAGATCATGCGTTCCACCTACGACCACGCCGAACCGGGCATCCTGTTCATCGACCGCATGAACAAGGACAACAACCTCAACTACTGCGAAACCATCGAGGCGACCAACCCCTGCGCCGAGCAACCCCTGCCGCCCTACGGCTGCTGCTGCCTCGGCTCGATCAACCTCACCCGTTTCGTCAATCACGCCTTCGAGGAAACCGCCGATTTTGACTATGCCGCGTTCGGCAAGGTCATCGATACCTCGATCCGCATGCTCGATAACGTGCTGGATGTCACCCACTGGCCCCTGCCGCAGCAGCAGGCCGAAGCCGCCGCCAAGCGCCGCATCGGCCTTGGTTTTACCGGACTCGGCGATGCGCTGATCATGCTGTGTCTGCGTTACGACACCGATGAAGCGCGCAAGACCGCCACCAGGATCTCCGAATTCATGCGCGATCGCGCCTACCTGGCCTCGGTCGAACTGGCCCGGGAGCGCGGCGCCTTCCCGCTGTTCAATGCCGATCTCTACCTGTCCGGCGGCAACTTCGCCTCGCGCCTGCCGCAGCACATCAAGGACCAGATCCGCAAGCACGGCATCCGCAACTCGCACCTGCTCTCCATCGCACCCACCGGCACGATTTCGCTGGCCTTCGCCGACAACGCCTCGAACGGCATCGAGCCACCCTTCTCCTGGACCTATACGCGCAAAAAGCGCATGGCCGACGGCACGCACAAGGAATATGCGGTCGAGGATTACGCCTGGCGCCTTTACAAACACCAGGGCGGCAATACCGGCAAACTGCCCGACTATTTCGTTACGGCGCTGGAAATTTCCGCCCAGGCGCACAAGGACATGGTGGCCGCCGTTGCGCCCTGCATCGACACGGCCATCTCGAAGACGGTGAATGTTCCCGAAGACTACCCCTACGCCGAATTCGAGGACCTCTACCTCACCGCCTGGAAAGCCGGTCTCAAGGGCCTCGCCACCTACCGGCCCAACAAGATCCTCGGCAGCGTGCTGTCAGTCGAACCCAGCCAGACTCAGGCCCAACCCCAGGCGCAAAAGCAGCCGCAGGATGTCACCATCGACAGCGCCAACCGTCGCCTGAAGATCGGTTCGCTGCCCGCGCCGGTGCTGTCGAGCCTGCGCTGGCCCGGCCGGCCGCGCATGACCGACGGCAATGCCGCCTGGACCTACATGATCGAAACCCCGCACGGCGAGTTCGCCCTGTTCGTCGGCCAGATCGAAAACGAACTACGCAAGGCCGTGCCCTTCGAAATCTGGGTGAATGGCTCGCAGCAGCCGCGCGGCCTGGGCGCCGTCGCCAAGACGCTGTCGATGGACATGCGCGCCAACGACCCGGCCTGGCTCAAGTTGAAGCTCGACGTACTGGCCAGCACCGTCGGCGAAGAACCCTTCGAGATGCCGATGCCACCCCACGGCGAACACAAGATGATGCCGGGCGCCGTTTCAGCAATGGCCCAGGTTATCCGTTACCGCTGCGAGCAGCTGGGCGCTTTGGCCAACGAAGGCGCCGGCGATGGCGCAACGCCCGTGCTCGATTGCATGTTCAGCCGCGACGAACCGAAAACCGGCACCGACGGCACGCTGTCCTGGACGGTGGATATCGTGAACCCCGCCTCGCGCGAGGATTTCGTGCTCGGCCTCAAGGAAATCACCCTGCCCGATGGCGTTACCCGCCCTTACTCCTGCTGGCTTTCCGGCAACTACCCGCGCGCCCTCGACGGCCTGACCAAGCTCCTCTCGCTCGACATGCGCGTCATGGATCCGGCCTGGATCGGCATGAAGCTGCGCAAGCTGCTCAACTACCCGGAACCGCTCGGCGACTTCATGGCACGCGTGCCCGGTTCCAACAAGCAGCAGAACTGGCCGTCGACCGTGGCCTATATCGCACGGCTGATCATGCACCGCTACGCCATGCTCGGCATTCTCGACGAGCACGGCTACCCGACCCGTGAGATGGGTATCCTCGAAACCCCGCGCGAAAAGGGCGAACTCAGGGTCACGCAAGGTTCCCTGTGCGCCGAGTGCGGAAATATGACGGTCATCAGAAAAGACGGTTGCGACTTCTGCACCGCCTGCGGAGCCGTGGGAAGCTGCGGTTGAGTCAAATTTGATCAGTTAAGGCCATCTTGTTCTTGTCCAACTCAATTGGACAAAAAATGGACAGAACTACGCCCCGGTAATTCGGGGCGCTATTCTTTGCAGTTCCGCTATTGCGGATCCGGAGACTGGTCGGTCTTCTGCGTCAAAGGTTTCTGAGCGACCGGAGCCAGCGCCTTGGCGCGCGCCATGCGATCGGACCACTTCGGCGTGATCAGCCGCATGCCGTGCTGACGCTTGATCGCCTGCAGGACATACACCGCACCGGCAATCGGCCACCAGCGGTCACCGGCGGCATCCATGAAATCCCAGCGGGCCAGCCATTTTGCCTGGCTTACGGGTGGCGCATAGCAGCCGAAAGCACCGCCGCGCGTCTCGAAACCGAGCAGGGCAAACCAGTCGCGCAGACGCGGCACACTCAAATAACGCCCCTGCCAGGGCGGCGCGCCGTTGCGGCCGGCCAGCGCGCGCCGCAGGCCCCAGAGACTGAACGGATTGAAGCCGGCGATCACCACGCTGCCCTCAGGCACCAGCACACGCTCCACCTCGCGCAAGATCTGGTGCGGGTTTGTTGCAAATTCGAGCACATGCGGCAGCACGATCAGATCGACGCTGTTGGTCGCGAACGGCAGATGCTGCGGATCGCCCTGCACTGCGACATCACCCTGATCACAACAGCGCAAACGGAAAGGCATGCGGTTGGTGCGCAGGAAATCGAGTTGGGGAAACCCGACCTGGATGGCATTGAAGCCGAAAATATCCGCCACCAACGCATCCATCTTGGTCTGCTCCCACGCCCGCACATACCGTCCCTGCGGTGTCTCCAGCCATGTGGAAAAGTCCTCGATCGCCATTACAATCGGCCTCCATGCATATCGAACCGATCAAGGCATTTGAGGACAACTACATCTGGGCGTTGCGTGAGGGCAGCCATGTCGCCGTCGTCGACCCGGGCGAAGCTGCGCCCGTGCTGCGCTATCTTGACGAAACAGGCACCCGGCTGTGCGCGATACTCGCCACCCACCGGCATGGCGATCATATCGGTGGCATCGCTGAACTTCTCACACGTTACCCCGTTCCCGTATTCGGCCCGGCACGCGAAGCCGCCGAGGTCGTCACGCATCCCCTGAGCGAAGGTGACCGCGCAAGACTGCCCGAACTGGGCGTGGAGCTTACGGTGATGGAAGTGCCGGGGCATACATTGGGTCATATCGCATTCTATAGTGAGGGGATTCTTTTCTGTGGCGACACCCTGTTCGGCGCCGGCTGCGGCCGCGTATTCGAAGGCACGCTGGAACAGATGCACGCCTCGCTGGCACGCCTTGCCGCGCTACCGCCCGCAACACAGGTCTACTGCGCCCACGAATATACCCAATCCTGCCTGCGCTTCGCGCATCTGGTCGAACCCGACAACGCCGCCATTGCCGCACGCAGCGAGGCTGTTGCGCGCCTGCGCAAGGCCGGTCGACCCTCGGTTCCCTCCACGCTCGCCGAGGAACTGGCGACCAATCCTTTCCTGCGCTGGGAAGCCCCCGCCGTGATCGCTGCTGCGACCACAAGACTCGGCCATGCGCCGGTGACCCACGCCGAAACCTTCGCCGCCATCCGCATCTGGCGCGACACTCTTTAACCCTCCCAACAAGGACCTACCCATGAAAAAAACCCTGCTCGCCGCCCTGCTTACAACTAGCGCATTGGCCAACCTCCCTGCCTTGGCCGCAGACTCGGTCAAGGTCGGCTTCGTTTCGACTCTCTCCGGCCCGGCCGCCGGCCTCGGCGTGGACATCCGTGACGGCTTCCAATTGGCCATGAAACATCTGGACGGGAAGCTCGGCAACCTGCCGGCAGAGGTCATCATCGCCGACGACAAACAGGATCCGAACACCGCCAAGCAGACCGCCGAGCGCTTCCTCAAGAAGGACAAGGTCGATTTCATGACCGGTATCGTCTTCTCAAACATCCTGCTCACGGTCGGAAAATCGGTGTTCGACAGCCAGACCTTCTATATTTCCCCCAACGCCGGCCCCTCGCAACTAGCCGGTGCAGAATGCAACCCCTATTTCTTCAACGTCGCCTGGCAGAACGACAACGTCGCCGAAGCCATGGGCAAGTGGGCCACCGACCAGGGCTACAAGAAGGTCGTCGCTTTCGCGCCCAACTATCCGGCCGGCAAGGACGCGGTAAATGGCTTCAAGCGTTATTACAAGGGCCAGATCGCCGACGAGCTGTACACCAAGCTCGGCCAGCTCGACTACGCCGCCGAACTCGCCCAGGCGCGCGCCGCCCAGCCCGATGCCGTATTCTTCTTCCTGCCGGGCGGCATGGGCATCAACTTCATCAAGCAGTTTGTCGCCGCCGGCCTGTCCAAGGACATCCGCCTGATCACCTCCGGCTTCTCGGCTGACGAGGACACCATCAAGGCGGTCGGCGCCCCCATGCTCGGCCTGTTTAACTCAAGCCACTGGGCCTATGACCTCGACAACGCCGCCAACAAGAAATTTGTTGCCGATTTCGAAAAGGAATACAAGCGACTGCCTTCGCTCTATGCCTCTCAGGGTTACGATGCGGCCATGCTGATGGATTCTGCAGTACGTCAGACCAAGGGCAAGCTCGATGACAAGGCAGCAGTACGCAAGGCGCTCGAAGCCGCCAAGTTCGCCTCGGTGCGCGGCAAGCTCAAGTTCAACACCAACCACTACCCGGTGCAGGACTACTACCTGCGCCTGGTGCGCCAGGATGACAAGGGCCGCGTCACCAACAAGCTGATGGGCACCATCTTCACCGACCACGCCGATGCATATGTCGGCCAGTGCAAGATGCCCAAGTAATTACGTCAATACAAAAAGTCGGCGCTGGCAGGACGGCGCAGCTTGCTGCCGACGTCGACTTTGTTCATTTGCTCGCCGGCTCAGTGGTCGGAATCTCCACCGTTCCCGAGTTGAGCAGCAGCATGAAATGATCGTGCAGCGCCTTGGCTTCGGTGTTGTCCGGCTGGCGCCTGAGCATCTCCGCGAGAGGTTTCTTCATGCTCTGGTAAGCCTTGAGGCCATCCAGCGTCGTCAGTAGAAATATTTCCGGCGTGATGTCATCGTCGGCAGCCTGCCCTCGCAATTCGACATAGCGATCCTCGGCATCCTTGACCTTGGTCGCGGCCATCAGCGAGCGCACGCGGATCATGCCCTGGCGTGAATGGATGTTGCCCATAACCTCGCGCGACTTGGTCAGGGTTTCAATCATGTAGGGTTGCAATACCTTGACAGTTGGAACGACCGCCCCGCTGGCCTTGCTTTCCTCATCGCCGACCACCAGGCTGGCCTTGCCTGTCCAGGATTCCTGACGCCCGCTGCGCAGATAGACAATCTGCAATTTGGCGTTGTCGCCGATTTTGACGCGTGCTCCGCTGGGGACGCGGGCGAATGCCGGTAGTGGCTGCTCCTTGCCCGCCCCCACCTGATAGCTGACATTTCCCTGGCTTTGCGTAACAAAGCCGCCCGCTTCGGCATCTGCCGCCAAAGCCAGCGGAAGATAGAAAACACTCGCCAACAAAGCCAAACCACGTATAACTTCAGTCAACAATCTCATCACCGCCTCCTCAGTTTCCCGCCTTCATCTCCAGTATTTCATGGAGCACCAAAGGCTCGGACTTTCCCTTGACCAATACTGACTGCGACTTCCCGGTCGTCACCGGCGACTGACAGGCACGCAGCGTCTCGTCGCTCGCCAATATCGCGCAATGCAATTCCTTGGTCACGCTTTCGATACGCGAGGCGGCATTCACCGTGTCGCCGATCGCAGTGTATTCCGTGCGCTGCTCGGAACCGATATTGCCGATCACTACCGGGCCGGTATGCACGCCGACGCCCACCGCGAAATCCGGCAAACCACGATCGGGGAAGCGTGCGTGCATCCATCCGGCAAAGTCACCGGCCACGGCCTGAATCCGCAAGGCCGTGCGCAACGCACGATCGGCATGATCTACATAAGCAACCGGCGCACCGAACTGCACCATGATCGCATCGCCGATAAACTTGTCGATCGTGCCGCCCTCATCCAGAACCGCCGCACACACCTTGCCGAAATAGTGGTTGAGCATCTCGACAACCTCTTCCGCCGTGAGCTTCTCGGAAATCACCGTGAAATTGCGGATATCGGAAAACAACACCGTCAGAACCTGGCGCACACCTCCCAGCTGCGGAGGTTGTCCGCTGGCGATCAGTTCCTCGACGACGCGATCCGAAACATAGCGGCCGAACATGCGCGTAATACGATTGCGTTCGCGCTCCTCGAAAAAGAAGCGCAAGCCGAGCACGCTCAGCAACAGCAGTGTCATCCCCGTTAGCAAAGCTGCCAAGGGAAATTGCCAGTCGCGCAGAAACAGGGCATGCGCCATCACCGCCGCCAATACAGCAAGGATAGGCAATGCGAGAGCAGCCAGCCCGGGTTTCAGATACAGAAAAAGCAGTAAAGCCAGCAACAGGCCAGTGCCGATTACTGATGACTCGGACCAGAGCGGCAGCGGCTGCTGCATCCGCCCGGATAGCAGTGTCTCGACAATGCCGGCTTGCACCTCCGGGCCGGCCATGTAGCGCCCATCCTCTTTGAGGAAGCCGGAAACATAGGGCGTGGGATGGATATCGTTCATCCCGGCATACTCGCCGCCGATGATCACCACGCGCCCCTTCAAGGCCTGTACCGCCGGATTGGACAAGGCATCCGGCGCCAGCAACGCATCGAAAGGAATGCGCGGAATATGACCGGGCGGCCCCGGATAGGCGATCGGATAAGTCTCGCCCTGCAGTCGAAAACTGCGACCCCCGAGTTGCAGACTTTCCTGCCCTCCGGCATCCGCCACCGGCCAGACCCCGCTCGCCCGCGCAGCTAACAGCGCGGCAAAGGTCAGCCGGGGCAAACCACTGCGGTCCGCGTCGGCAGGCAGACGCAACTGCGGAGCAACGATGAAGCGTCGCGTCACGCCATCCGCATGACAAATTCGGTCGCCGGCAACAGAAACTGGCTATCGCCTTCCGCCGGCGTGTTGGCGGAGGCCACCATGATCAACTGGCCGCTGGCAATTTCCTGCCGCAAGGGCATATCGAAGTTTGAGTTACCGCCTGATGATGCATGCCGGTCCAGCCAGTTTTCCGGGCTGATCGAGAACATCAGGTCCAAGCCAATGACGGAAGCGCCTGCCTCGCGCAACACCTGCACCGCCCGCGCCACATGGGGCGTCCAGAACAGCAGCGGATCATCCTTGTAGGTCTCCAGCGACGCATCGTCGATGACGACCAGTGCTACATGGCTGGCCGGCGTCCGCACTCCTGCCAGCCGGTGCCAGTAATCGGAAACGACGCACAACCACAGGCCAACATAGATGGCCAGCCGCTTTTTGAACGGCCTGGTCAACTCACAGCGCCTGATGGCTACCGTCGCAGCGCACACCGCTCTTCGAGTGCTTGCAGCCGCAGAACCAGACGGTTTCGCTCTTCCCGGCCTTGAATTCGGTCGGAACAAAGCTCGTGCCCTGATGGCTGCCGTCGCAGAACGGTTGGGCTTTGGAGCGGCCGCAGGAACACCACCAATAACTTTTTCCGGCTTCGACTTCCACGGCTTCTGTTGGTATTTTGATAATACTCAGTGACCGAGCATTTCGCTGGCATGCCGGCGGGTGGTCTCGGTGATTTTCACGCCGCCGAGCATGCGGGCGATTTCTTCGATGCGGCCGGCGCTATCCAGCACATTTACGCGACTCGTCGTTGCACCTTCATGCGTTTCCTTGGCGATCGACCACTGCCAGTCGGCACGCGCCGCGACCTGCGGCAGGTGGGTGACGCAAAGCACCTGGCGATCTGCACCAAGCTGTTTGAGCATCTGGCCGACAATTTCCGCGACGCGACCGCCGATGCCGACATCGACCTCATCGAAAATCAGCGTGCCGGCCGCGTGGGACTGGCTGGCGATAACTTGCAGGGCAAGGCCGATGCGCGAAAGCTCACCGCCGGAGGCCACCTTGGCGAGCGGACGCAAGGGCTGACCAGCATTTGCGGTAACGAGAAAGTCGACAGCTTCAAGCCCCCAGGATGCTCCGTCCTCGAGCGGAGTCAGCGCCACCTCGAAACGGCCGCCGGCCATTGCCAGGGTTTGCATTGCCGCCGTCACCGCCTCACTCAATGCCTTGGCAGCGCGCATGCGCTCCTTGCTCAAACGCGCCGCCTGCTTGCGGTAGGCGGCCTCGGCCTGACGCTCGCGCTCGGCCAGCGCTGCCGGATCGGCCGCCAACGTCAGCTCAGCCAGTCGAGCCTCCAAACGGGCCAGCGTTTCGGGCAATTCCTCCGCTGTAGTACGGTGCTTGCGGGCCATCTGCGTCACGGCATCGATGCGCGCGTCGAGTTCGCTCAATCGGGCAGGATCCAGATCGAGGCGGTCACGGTAGCGCCGTAGCGCCAGCGCCGACTCTTCAAGCTGGATCAGCGCGCTTTCGAAGAGTTGCGCCGCTTCGCCGAGCGCCTCGTCATAGGCCGTCAGTTCCGTGAGCCGCACGCTGGCATGTTGCAGGGACGCCAGCGCCGCGCCTCCACTGCCCTCGCCCTCATCGAGCACCGTCAAGGCGGCATCACTCGCCTCGAGCAGGCTGGCGGCATGGGCCAGACGGCGCTGTTCCTGTTCGGTGTTCTGCCAATCCTGGGCATCAAAAGCGAGTGCGGCAAGTTCCTTGACCTGCCATTCGAGCAGTTCACGTTCGTGCGTCGTGGCCGCCACATCCTTTTCGGCAGATTGGCGTGCCTCGCGGGCTTTTTTCCAGACCGCATGCAACTCTGCCACCTCACGTGCCAGGGTTTGCGCACCCGCATGGGCATCGAGTAGCGCACGCTGGGCATCGGCACGCAACAGCGAATGATGGGCATGCTGGCCATGGATATCGGCAAGGAAATCCGCCGCCTCGCGCAACTGGCCGAGTGTTGCCGCCGCACCGTTAAGCCAGGCGCGCGAACGACCGCCGGCATCGACGACGCGGCGCAGGAGGCAGGTATCGGTATCGAAGTCATTGGCCGCCAGCCAGGCCGCCAATGCAGAATCGGGGGCAACCGCGAATTCGGCGGAAACTTCGGCTTTTTCGCAGCCCGTACGCACCACGCTCGCCTCGGCACGTTCGCCCAGCGCGAGCGAGAGCGCATCGACGAGGATGGATTTGCCGGCACCGGTTTCGCCGGTCAGCGCACCAAAGCCGGCGGCAAACTCGAGATCGAGCCGGTCGACGATGACAAAATCACGGATAACGAGACGCAGCAGCATGGGTTGAATGTCTCGCTCAGTGGCGCGGGGTTGCGCTCCAGTGCAACTTTTCGCGCAGCATGGCGAAATAGCTGTAACCGGGCGGATGCAACAGGGTGACAACATGCTTCGAGCGCGCCACGCGCACGCTGTCGCCGGCGAGGGCATCGAAATGGCATTGCCCGTCGAAATGCACACGCGCATCGTGGGGCGCCACCAGGACCAGATCGACATGACTCGAGTCGGCAATGGTGATGGGGCGGTAGGTCAGCGCATGCGGGCACAGCGGCACCAGCGCAATGCCCGGCACGGACGGGTGCAGGATCGGGCCGTTGGCCGACAGCGCGTAGGCCGTTGAACCCGTCGGCGTGGCGACGATCATGCCGTCGGCCCGCAACACATAGAGGAATTCACCATCGACGCGCACTTCCATTTCGATGAGGCGACCGATGTCACCCTTGTTCACCACCACATCGTTAAGGGCAAAGGTCTGGAAGATTTGCCGACCGCCGCGCCACACTTGCGCTTCGAGCAGCATGCGCCGGTCTGCGCTGAATTCACCGGCCAGCAGCCGGTCGACGCACGCCAGCATGTCGGCGCGGGCGATATCGGTCATGAACCCCAGGCGTCCCTGGTTGAT
>JFJP01005753.1_pt1 | contig 13189 bp, 16 predicted proteins | sample 431651 | NCBI WGS metagenome assembly JFJP01 (sample SAMN02602958, study PRJNA72255) | Microbial mat metagenome, whole genome shotgun sequencing project. | biome: fresh water; feature: sink hole; material: water; isolation source: purple microbial (photo- and chemosynthetic) mats found in...
ACATCGAAGAAGTGCGCAAGCCTGAAATCGATGCCAAGCTGATTGCCGACTCGATCACCCAGCAGCTTGAAAAGCGCATCATGTTCCGTCGCGCCATGAAGCGTGCCATGCAAAATGCCATGCGTCTGGGTGCCCTGGGCATCAAGATCATGTCGTCTGGTCGCTTGAACGGTATTGAAATCGCACGTTGCGAGTGGTACCGCGAAGGTCGCGTGCCACTTCACACCCTGCGTGCTGACATTGATTACGGCACTTCTGAAGCCAAGACCACTTACGGCATCATTGGTGTCAAGGTCTGGGTCTATAAGGGTGATACCTTGGGTCGCAACGACCTGCCTGCCGTCGAGACACCACGTCCCGACGACGAGCGGCGCCCGCGCGGCCCACGCCGCGATGACCGTGGCGGTGCCCGCCCGGGTTCTGACCGTCCGGCCCCCCGTGGTGCTCGCCGCCCGATGGGCAGCAATGCCGCACCGTCTGACGGCAGCGACAAACCGGCACAGGCACTGGCTGCCGATGCCACTAAACCCACCGTTCAGCGCGTCCGCAAGGTAGCCGCGCCGGGTGCAGCACCCGACGGTAAAGGAGAATAAACATGTTGCAACCTGCACGTAGAAAATACCGCAAAGAGCAAAAAGGCCGTAACACCGGCATCGCCACCCGGGGCAGTTCGGTGGCGTTTGGTGATTTTGGACTGAAATGTACTGACCGCGGTCGTTTGACCGCGCGTCAGATTGAAGCCGCCCGTCGTGCCATTTCGCGCCACGTCAAGCGCGGTGGCCGCATCTGGATTCGGGTGTTTCCTGACAAACCCATTTCCCAAAAACCCGCTGAAGTGCGGATGGGTAACGGTAAGGGCAACCCAGAGTACTACGTGGCTGAAATTCAGCCTGGCAAGATCGTGTTTGAGATTGTTGGTGTCAGCGAAGAGTTGGCGCGCGAAGCGTTCCGCTTGGCGGCTGCCAAGCTGCCTTTGCGAACGACCTTTGTGGCCCGCATGATCGGCCAGTAATCAGGAGCAAACGATATGAAAACGACTGAATTACGCGCCAAAGACGCAGCTGCCCTGCAAGCCGAAATCAAGAGCCTGCAGAAAGCCCATTTCGGCCTGCGCATGCAAAAGGCAACGCAGCAACTCAACAACACAGCCACACTGCGCTCTGCGCGCCGTGATATTGCTCGCGCCAAGACCATTCTGGTCGAAAAGCTTGCGGCTGCCCCATCCGCCAACTAAGGAGCCAACAATGACGGAAGCTAAAACATCCCTCAAGCGCACCTTGATTGGCAAGGTGGTCAGCGACAAACGCGCCAAGACTGTCACTGTGTTGATCGAGCGCCGCGTCAAGCACGAGCTCTATGGCAAGATTGTGGGCAAGTCCAGCAAGTACCACGCGCACGATGAAAAGGGCGAGTACAAGATGGGCGACATGATCGAGATCACCGAGAGCCGCCCGATTTCCAAGACCAAGAACTGGGTAGCAACCCGCCTGGTTGAAAAGGCATCGATCGTCTGAATGTTGCGGTGAATTCACCGCACCGCAATTAATAATGGCTCACTGTGTGAGCCATTTTTTATGGTCTGTCAGTCTTGGGCAGCGTCCTTGCACGCCTCAACCCAGCCAGCGCACCATTGCCATAACCAATGCAGCGCATATCAATATGATGATCAGCGCTTTGACGCGGTCACCCAGCCGGTCACTGGAGGCAGGCACGGATGCCTCCAGCATTTTGTCGCCAGTCAACATCGGACCCACCAGGTCCTCGCCTTTTTTCAAGCGGTAAAACGCAATGGCGCCCAGATGCAAGGCGACCAGCGCCAGCAGAATCAGCTTGCCCACCTCCTTGTGATAGAAGGTGGCGTTGGCCACCAGCGCAGAGGCGGCATACTTCACCAGCGGCCCACTGGCAGCGATTTCATCGTCACTAAGCAGACCGGAGCCGACCTGCAGTGCCAAAAAACCCAGCAATGCCAACACCGACATGGCCCCCATCGGGTTGTGGCCCACGGCATGTGGGGCATTGCTGCCAGAACGAACATACGCAATGACACGTGCCGGGGTAACCACAAAACTGCCAAAACGCGACCAATGTCCCCCGACAAACCCCCACACCACCCGAAACAGCAGCAGCGTCAGCACGCTGTATCCCAGCCGAAAATGCCAATCCATGGCCGCACCGCCAATTTGGGCGGTGACAACCAGTCCCACCACGCCAACTGCCAACACCCAATGAAACAGGCGCGTGGGTGCATCCCAGACACGGACAATCGTTTTCATAACAACCTTATGGAGCAGTACAGGCAGCAAGTTTTGCACAATCACAATAAACTCTGCCCGCGTCAGTTTTCACTTTTCAGTTTAACTTTGATCGGAAACCCATGAAAAAATTCTCTGCACTCCTGTTGGCTGGCATCGCCGCTACTTTTGTATTGCCAGCATCCGCACAATTTGCCAAACCTGAGGATGCCATCAAGTACCGCAAGAACGCCCTGTTCGTGATGCAACAAAACTTTGGCCGGGTCGCTGGCATGGCACAAGGCAAGATTCCTTTCAACGCCAAGGTTGCTGCCGACAGCGCCGCTGTGGCAGCATTTGTCGGCACGCTTCCCTGGGCGGCATTTGGCCCTGATACCGATATGGGAGACACCAAGGCGAAGCCGGAAATCTGGAGCAACAAAGCCAAATTTGACGACTATGCCAAAAAAATGGAAACCGAAATGACCAACTTGTCTGCCGCAGCCAAGACCGGCAACCTCGACAGCATCAAAGTGGCCGTCAACGCCGTAGGCGGTACCTGCAAGTCGTGCCACGACGACTTCCGCGCCAAATAAAACCTTGTCTGCGCGGCGCTGGACAGCAATGGCCAGCGTCGTCACGACGCTGCTTGTTCACCCAGGGCCTTCCGTCGGCGCAATTCGCAAAGCAATAACATGCACAGAAGAACGTTCAGCATGGCAGTCGTCACCGCTGCCCTTGCCCCCTTTCCGTGGGTTCACACCGCAGCGCAAGCGCAGACGCTCGGCAGCCTGAGCAACCTGCAAGCCTCGCAGGGTATCAAGGCCGCGCTGGAGCGCGGCGCAATCGCCGCAATCGACCTGCTTGGCCGTCCGAATGGTTTTTTGGGCAACGACAAGGTGCGTATCCCGCTGCCCGGTTATCTTAACGATGCTGCAAAACTGTTGCGCGCACTGGGACAGGGCAAGCGCATCGATGAACTGCTCAACGCCATGAACCATGCGGCCGAACAGGCCGTGCCACTGGCGCACGACATGCTGTTGGGCGCCGTTAAATCCATGACCGTCGGCGATGCCAAAGGCATCCTTACCGGCGGCGAAACCTCGGTCACCCATTTTTTTGCGGACAAAACCCGTACCCCGCTAGGGCAAAAATTCTTGCCCGTCGTCACAAAAGTCACAGCACGCGTCAACTTGGCCGGCAAATACAACCAACTCGCCCAAAAAGCCGCCAGCATGGGATTGGTCAAGGGCGATGAAGAGCGTATTGAAACCTATGTAACCAGCAAAACGCTTGATGGCTTGTATTTCATGATTGGCGAAGAAGAGAAAAAAATCCGTCAGGATCCGCTGGGAACCGGCAGCGACTTGCTGAAAAAGGTTTTTGGGGTACTCAAGTAATCAGCTCAGACAGCGCTCGTTTTGGGCTTGATGATGCACCAAAGGGCCTGACCGATGGGCTGCTGTGCATCCATGGCAGCCTGCTGACAACAATGTGACGCGCCTTGGCAAAGTTGCAGCCCGATGCAATCGCCTCTGCCAGTTGACAACTGCAGCAATAGAAGATACTTTTTTTATAGCTATAAACTCTTTCCAGATAAGGGCCAGACGGCAATTTATTATGAGGGTCTAGTTTTGCAAATTGGCTGTCGCGTCTCGGCTGACTGTGGCCCAGAGCGTTAATTTACGCAACAGCCGTCTGCCTCAAGCCGGATTTTTGCCAGCAAAAAGTCATAATCCGAGCTTCGCCCCACCCGTCAACCGATTTATCCGCCTTGCTTTGCGCACGGTGGCGTTAGAGTGACATGAACAACGGTATTTTCATCATTGCCCATGCGCCGCTGGCCAGCGCCTTGCGCCAGTGCGTCCTGCATGTGTTTCCGGATGCCGCCACGGCATTGGCGGTGCTGGATGTGCAACCCAACATGCCTTCGGACGAAACCTTGGTCAGCGCCCGATTGGTGATCACACAACTGAACAAGGCCAACACCCTGGTGCTGACCGACCTGTTTGGTGCCACTCCGTGCAATGTGGCGCAAAAGCTGGTGGATGGCGTGAGTACCCGGTTGATTGCCGGTGTCAACCTGCCGATGTTGATGCGTGCCATCACCTACCGCAACGAGCCGCTTGATGCACTGGTGGCCCGCGCCTTGGCCGGCGGCACGCAGGGTGTCATGCAAGTCGCGGTTACTGCACCGCAAAATCAGAGTCGAAAAAACCATGATCAGAACCACCACGACCATCAGCAATAAGCTGGGCCTGCATGCCCGCGCCTCAGCCAAGCTGACCAAACTGGCCGGAAGTTTCCCCTGTGAGGTCTGGATGTACCGTGGCGACCGCCGGGTGAACGCCAAGAGCATCATGGGTGTGATGATGCTGGCAGCGGGCATGGGTGTCCAGATCGATGTGGAGACCAATGGCTTGCATGAGCAGGAGGCCATGGATGCCATCCTTGCGCTGATCAACGACAAGTTTGGCGAAGGTGAATAAAGTGGTTCCCAAGCTTATTGCCCTGACGCGCAAGCTATGACTTTTTCGATCCACGGTCTGGCGGTGGCGCGCGGCATAGCCATTGGGCGTGCTGTGCTGGTGGCATCAAGCCGGCTGGATGTCGCGCACTATTTCATTGAGGCCGCACAGGTGACCGCTGAAATCAACCGGGCGCGCGATGCCCGGGACGCGGTGGTCAGCGAAATTCACCGGCTGCAGGCCAGCGTGGCACACATGGGGCCCAAAGAAGCACCGCATGAGCTCAAGGCCATGCTGGACGTGCATTTGATGCTGCTGGCCGACGAGGAACTGGCAGCGGGTGTCAAACACTGGATCAAGGATCGGCTCTACAACGCCGAGTGGGCGCTGACCAGCCAGTTGGAAGTGGTGGCGCGCCAATTTGACGAAATGGAAGACGACTACCTGCGCGAGCGCAAGGCCGATCTGGAGCAGATCACAGAAAAAGTCCTGCGCGCCATGCGGGGGGTGTCCTCGCCCATTATTCAGCCGCTGGCACGCAGCGGCCGCAAGACTTCACAGCAAGACCTGCTGTTGAACGACACGGTGGACGTGCCGCTTATCTTGGTGGCGCACGATTTGTCACCGGCGGACATGCTGCAGTTCAAGCAAAGCGTGTTTGCCGGTTTTGTCACCGACGTGGGCGGCAAGACCTCGCACACCGCCATCGTGGCGCGCAGTCTGGACATCCCGGCGGTCGTGGGAGCGCGCTGGGCCAGCCAGTTGATGCGTCAGGACGACTGGGTCATCATCGACGGCGATGCTGGTGTCGTGGTGGTCGATCCGTCGCCCATCATCCTGGCCGAATACGGCTTCAAGCAACGCCAGGGCGAGCTCGAACGCGGCCGTCTCACCCGCTTGCTGCACACCCCGGCCATCACCATGGACAAGCAGCGCATCGAACTGCTGGCCAATATCGAAATGCCCGACGATGCTGCTGCTGCCCTGGCGGCCGGTGCGGTGGGCGTTGGGCTGTTTCGCAGCGAGTTCCTGTTCATGGGCCGCCACGGCAAGTTGCCCAATGAAGACGAGCAGTACAAGGCCTACCGGCGCGCCGTTGAAGGCATGCAAGGCCTGCCAGTGACAATCCGCACCGTCGATGTGGGGGCCGACAAGCCGCTCGACGAGGTGTTGCGCGGCGATGCCAACCTGAACCTGAACCCTGCCCTGGGTCTGCGCGCCATTCGCTGGAGCCTGGCCGACCCGGCCATGTTCCTGACGCAATTGCGCGCCATCTTGCGTGCCGCCGCGCACGGCCCGGTGCATCTGCTGATCCCGATGCTGGTGCATGCCAGCGAAATTCGACAGACCATGGCCCTGATTGACCATGCCCGCGTGCAGCTGGACAACCGGGGCGTGGCGTATGGGCCGGTCCAGGTTGGCGCAATGATCGAGATTCCGGCAGCCGCCCTGACCCTGAAGGTGTTTCTCAAGTACTTTGACTTTCTATCGATCGGCACCAACGACCTGATTCAGTACACGCTGGCCATCGACCGCGCCGATGAAGCGGTAGCGCACCTGTATGACCCCCTACACCCGGCCGTGTTGCGCTTGATCGCCAACACCATTGCCGAAGGCCAGGCGCAGGGCAAACCGGTCAGCGTATGCGGTGAAATGGCCGGCGACGTAACGTTGACGCGGCTGCTGCTGGGCATGGGCTTACGCAGTTTCTCCATGCATCCGGCGCAAATTCTGGCTGTCAAGCAAGAAATTTTGCGCGCCGACACCAGCAAACTCAAACCCTGGGCCGATACGGTGATGGCCGATGACGAACCTGCCAAGCGGCTGGTCAAATCCCCATGAGCGTCGTGTGTCGGTTCGCATAAGAACTGACAGGCTCCAAAAAAGCCCCGAAGGGCTCGTTTTGTAGCGAATTGCGTGGACTAAGCCGCAACGACCTCAGCAACCGTAGCCACCTCGGCAACGGTCTCCTTTGTGGTCTTGGCAACCGCTTTGGCAACCGGGCGGTGCACCTTGGAGCGACTGCGTTTGGTCACAGACTTGGCAAGGGAGTCGCCGGCGATTTTGCTGGCAAGATCAGCCGACTTTTGCTCGATCTGATCGACCAGATTGCTCCAAGGTACGACACCCAGCAAAGCAGCCTGAGCAACCGAGCTGAGCACATTAACACCTGTTTTGCCTTCAAATTGATCGACATTCTCAGCCACGCTCTTCACCCCAGCATCAGCCAACTTGACGACCTGATTGACTACACCTTGTGCGCGACCCGAGGTCACGGTCAGGCCTTTCAAGGTGTACTTGTGCAGCAGTTGGTGCACCGCAGTGGCGTTCTTGGCCACGCCATCAGCCAGTTGTGAACGCGACTGTTTGAAGGCGCTGTTCCAGCGCTCATCCAACATGCCAACCACACGTTCGCCACCTGCACGGTAAGCGTGAATCACATTGCTGGCGGTGTTAGCGTACGCGTGGATGACGTGGCACGTAACGGCTGAGAGTTTTTTGGAGCTCATGAGGGTCTTCTTTCACAAAAATGTTTAGGACGGCGAAATTATCGGGAAAACCCTTAGTGCCCACACCCTAATACCCTAGTGATAAACCTCCAGAAACTCGCACCTTCACAGTTATTGACGGCCGCCGGGCACAAGCCAACTTGCGTTCTACTGCACGCTCAGCCGAATTCATGGATCCCGGGTGCTGAAACCCCGGGCTCGATCCGGGGACGGGATGACAGCCGATGTTTTTCATCGTTAACCAAAAAGGTTGTCCGTATCCTCCTGTGACAGTTTTGCCTCGCCACTGGCTTCGCCGGTGATCTCTGGTTCGCCATCAGTCGCCATACTGCCCGTGTCAACACGTTCAAGTTGCCTTGGATCGACGCTCAGAATGCGCAACAGCGCGCGGCCAGCGTCCTCGGGGAACAAGACAGTCAACTTTCTGGTGAAGTTCCAGTAGCTCTGGACCACACCGACCCGACCACTCAGCCTCTTTCTGTCGCCAGGTGTCAGCATGGCAAGGCGCTCTTCTTTGAAGCGAACCTGATCGCCCAGCACAATATTGGTTAAGGAACTCTCAAACGTCATATGGCTTGTTTTGTCGGCACACTAGTGACTCCACTTTACTGGGCGGGTGGCCAGCGTGGGTTTATCCAAATGGGAAAAAGACAAGGTTAAAGGTGTGATTGAGAAAAACATGGACCCGCATGGCACGGTCAAAACAGCTGAAACAGCAACGGAATCAGCAGTGAGGCCAGCACCACCTGCAGTCCCAGCGCCAGCCCGGCATAGGCACCCGCATCCGCATCCACTTGCAGCGCCCGCGCGGCACCAATGCCGTGCGCAGCAGTGCCCAGAGCAAAACCGCGCGCCACCCAGCCGCTGCGGTCAGTGCCGATCCCCAGCCAGCCAAACAGCCACTGGCCGCTGAGCGCGCCAACCATGCCGGTGACCACGGCAAACACCGCTGCCAGCGCCGGAATGCCGCCAATCTTGTCGGCAATACCCATCGCCACCGGGGCAGTCACCGATTTGGGGGCCAGCGACAACACCACCTCGGGCGGCAAACCCACCGCCCAGCCCAACAACAGCGCTGACCCGCTGGCCGCCGTGCCCCCCAACAGCGCTGCCAACAGCAGTCCGCGCCAGCGTGCAACCAACTCGCTGCGGCGCTGCCACAGCGGCCAGCCCAGCGCCACCACGGCAGGCCCAAGCAGAAAGTGGATGAACTGCGCGCCAGAAAAATAAGTTGGGTAACTCACCCCCGACAGCGTCAGCAAGCTGGCAATCAGCACCACCGACCACAGCACCGGATTTGCCCACGAGGCCTGCTGCAGCCGGGCATAAACCGCTTGCGCCAGCACATACACGACCAGCGTGGCCGTCAGGCCAAACAGCGGCGTGGCGGACAGATAGACCCACAATTCAACAAAATTTGGCATGGCTTAGCGCTCCCGGCAGGCGTGCAGCACCCAGGCTGTCACCGCCAGCCCGATCCAGGTGGACAGCACAATCACCAGCAACATGCGCACGCCGTATTGGCTCAGCAACCCCAGGTGCGTCATTACCCCCACCCCCACCGGCACAAACAGCAAGGACAGGTGCATCAGAAGAAAATTGGCGCAGGCAGCCACCGGCTCGCGCACCACCGGCCAGCGCAGGGCCAGCAGCAGCAGCAGCATCCCGATCACCGGCCCCGGAAACGGCAGTTGCAGACCCCGCGACAGCATTTCCCCCAACGATTGCATGGCCAAAAGCCACGCCAGTCCTCGTAAACCTTGCATGGTGCGCTATTAAAAGCGAGGTAACTCGGGGTGTTTGAGCTGGCCACCGCGCACCAGCATCTTGCCGTATTCCGCGCAGCGGTGCAGCGTCGGGATGACCTTGCCGGGGTTCAGCAGCCCGAGTGGGTCAAAGGCGCGTTTGACACCAAACATCTGCTCGTTTTCTGCAGCGCTGAACTGCACGCACATGCTGTTGAGCTTCTCGATCCCCACCCCATGTTCGCCAGTCACGGTGCCACCCATCGCCACGCTGGTTTCCAGAATCTCGGCACCAAACAGCTCGCAGCGGTGCAACTGGTCGGCGTCGTTGGCATCAAACAAAATCAACGGGTGCAGGTTGCCGTCGCCCGCATGAAACACATTGGCACAGCGCAACTGGTATTTTTTCTCCATGTCGGCAATCGCCAGCAGCAAGTCGGCCAGCCGCTTGCGCGGAATGGTGCTGTCCATGCACATGTAGTCCGGGCTAATGCGCCCGCTGGCCGGAAAGGCATTTTTGCGCCCGCTCCAGAAGCGCAGACGCTCGGCCTCGTCGCGGCTGACCGCAATGGCGGTGGCACCGCAGCGACGCAGCACCGCGCTCATGCGGCCAATTTCCTCCTCCACCTCGTCGGGTGTGCCGTCGCTCTCGCACAGCAAAATGGCCTCGGCATTCAGGTCATAGCCGGCATGCACAAAGTCCTCCACGGCGGCGGTCATCGGCTTGTCCATCATCTCCAGCCCGGCCGGAATGATGCCCGCAGCAATCACGCTGGCCACAGCATCACCGGCCTTGCGCATGTCGTCAAAGCTGGCCATGATGCAGCGCGCCAGCAGCGGCTTGGGGATCAACTTGACGGTGACTTCGGTGGTGACGGCCAGCATGCCTTCGGAGCCGATCACCACCCCGAGCAGGTCAAAACCTTGTGTATCAAGTGCGTCTGAGCCCAGGGTGATGGCCTCGCCGTCCATGGTGTAGCCCTTGACCTTGATGATGTTGTGCATCGTCAGGCCGTATTTCAGGCAATGCACACCGCCCGAGTTTTCGGCCACATTGCCGCCAATGGTGCAGGCGATCTGGCTGCTCGGGTCAGGCGCGTAGTACAGCCCATGAACGGCCGCCGCCTCGCTGATGGCCAGGTTGCGCACGCCGCATTGCACCAGCGCCGTGCGTGCCAGCGGGTCAATGCGGATGATCTTGTTGAAACGGGCCAGCGACAAGGTCACGCCCAGTGCGTGTGGCAGTGCGCCCCCCGACAAGCCCGTGCCGGCACCGCGCGCCACCACCGGCACCCCCATAGCATGACAGGTACGCAGCACCGCCTGCACCTGCGCTTCGTTTTCGGGCAGCGCGACCACCAGCGGACGCTGCCGGTAGGCGGTCAAGCCATCGCACTCGTACGGGGTGGTGTCTTCGCCGTTCCACAGCAACGCGTGCATTGGCAAATGGGCCTGTAGCCCTTTCACTATCTGCGCTTGTAGCTCTTGTCTTTGTAGCGAACTGGATTCTTTGGGGAGGGCTGTGGTGGACATTTCAATTCCTTGAATGAGGGCCGCTGATAAGGTTGCAACTCTACCGCGTGATGGCTTGCGCGCGCAGGCACCCCTGTAAACAGGCCCATGAATTGAATGATGATATAGATTAAATAGCTATTAGCGCTTATCCCGTATGGGCTACAGCTTAGTTTTTCATATATCTTGATATCGATCTCAGCGCCATGTCGTTGCTCGGCATCGCGAACCGGCTGACCAGACTGGGTGTTCCTTCTGGGCCTGCTGACCCGCGTGCAGGCTTGCGATGCTCATTAGAATCAGCGCCTTTTCCCCAATCCGGGGAGCCCGCACACCCACGAGGTTTTATGCCGTCCCCTGCCACAAGCGCCGGACGCGGTCTTTGGTTACGACTGCAACAACTGTTGCCACCATTGGCTGCCAACGATTTGCTGCGCGATGCGTCCTACCGCCGCCTATGGTCCTCCATCCTGATCAGCTCGCTGGGTGGCCAAATCACCCTGCTGGCGCTGCCGCTGACCGCGGCTGTGCTGTTGCACGCCAGCCCGTCACAAATGGGCATCCTCACCAGCATGGAACTGCTGCCTTTTGTGCTGCTGTCGCTGCCCGTTGGCGTGTGGCTGGACCGGGTGCGCAAGCTCCCCGTGTATGTGGCAGGCGAGGGCCTGATTGCACTGGTGCTGGCCAGCGTGCCGCTGGGCTGGGCACTGGGCTGGCTGTCGATGCCCTACATGTACGCGGTGTCGTTCACCATTGGCTGCGTCTTCGTTTCAGCCGGAACTGCCGCACAGATCGTGCTGACCCAGGTGGTGCCGCGCGAGCGGCTGGTGGAAGCACATGCCAAAAATGCGCTGGCTTCCTCGGGGGCCGAGGTGGCCGGGCCGGGCCTGGCCGGTGCCCTGATCAAGCTCACCGGCGCACCGTTTGCGCTGCTGGCTGATGCGCTGATGCTGCTGCTGAGCGTGTTGATTCTGCGCGGCATCCGCATCCAGGAAACCGTGACGCGCCAGGCCGAAAGCCATTTCTGGCGGGACTTGCAAGACGGTCTGCGCTTTGTGGCGCGCCAGCCGCTGCTGGTGTCGTTGTCGCTGTCGGTGGGCTGCTGGCAACTGTTTCACCAATGCGCGATGGTGGTGCAAATTCTGTTTGCCACGCGCACGCTGGGGCTCAACGAACACCAGGTGGGCCTGTGCTACATGGGGCTGGGGGCAGGCACGGTGCTGGCCAGCGTGTTTGGCAACCGCATCTCAAACCGGATTGGGCCAGGCCCGAGTCTGGTGCTGGGCTTTGCTGCCAGCGGGCTGGGTTGGCTGCAGTTGGCTTTTGCGCCGACCGGGGCCTGGGGCGTGGCGAGTTTTGTGCTGATGCTGATGTGCTTTGGCGTGGGCGCCGTACTGATGTTCATCAACTTTCTGGCCCTGCGCCAGGCCGTCACCCCGGCACCGATGCTTGGGCGCATGACCAGCACCATGCGCTGGCTGATCTTGTTGCCAGCCGGGCCGGGTGCGTTGCTGGGGGGCTATCTGGGCGAGCACCTGGGTCTGCGCTACGCCATGGGGCTGGGCGGTGGTGGTGCGCTGTTGCTGGCGTTGTGGGCCTGGCGACACCCCGGCATCTGGCGCGTTCGTGCATTGCCAGCAGCCTGTAGCACTCATGAATAGCCTGGCCTGACGCAAACCCTGCCCGATAGAATGCCTTTTCACCTTCATTTCACCAGGCTCCCCATGTCCGAACGCTTTGCTGTGTTGCTGCAGTACCTTTTGCCCAAGCAGATGCTGACCGTGCTGGCAGGGCGCTTTGCCGGCTGGCAGGGCGGTGCGCTCACCACGGCGGTGATGCGCTGGTTTGTCCGGCGCTACCAGGTCAATATGGCTGAGGCGGCCAACCCCGATGTTGCCAGCTACGCCACCTTCAATGATTTTTTCACGCGTGCCCTGCGCTCTGGCGTGCGCCCGCTGGACCGGGCGGCGCTGATTTGCCCGGTGGACGGGGCCATCAGCCAGTTTGGCCGCCTTGAAGGCCGGCAGATTTTTCAGGCCAAGGGGCATTTTTACAGCAGCACCGCGCTGCTTGGGGGCGATGCGGCGCTGGCGGCGCAGTTTGACGATGGCCATTTCGCCACCTTGTACCTGAGCCCGCGCGACTACCACCGCATTCACATGCCCTGCGATGGCGTGCTGCGCCGCATGATCTATGTGCCGGGCGCACTGTTTTCGGTCAACCCGGCCACCGCGCGTGGTGTGCCCGGGCTGTTTGCGCGCAACGAGCGGGTGGTGTGCGTGTTTGACGGGGCTGCCGGCCCGTGGGTGCTGGTGCTGGTGGGTGCCACCATCGTCGGCAGCATGGCCACCGTCTGGCACGGCGTGGTAAATCCGCCGCGCACCGGCCAACTGACCGACATTCGCTATGACGATGCGATCGTGTCACTCAAGCAGGGCGCAGAGATGGGGCGATTTTTACTCGGCTCTACCGTGGTCATGCTGTTCCCCAGGGGGCCGCTGCAGTTCAACCCGGCGTGGCAGGCGGGCGGCGCTGTGCAACTGGGTCAGGCCATGGCATCTGCGGCGTAGTCTTCGCATTCAGCGCTGGCCCAACGGCGCTTGCGGGCACCGGTGAGCGGCTGCTTATTTGAAAATCACCGTCTTGTGCCCGTTGATCAGCACCCGGTGCTCGCTGTGCCACTTGACGGCGCGCGCCAGCACCTGGCTTTCGGTGTCGCG
>JFJP01028012.1_pt1 | contig 13188 bp, 8 predicted proteins | sample 431651 | NCBI WGS metagenome assembly JFJP01 (sample SAMN02602958, study PRJNA72255) | Microbial mat metagenome, whole genome shotgun sequencing project. | biome: fresh water; feature: sink hole; material: water; isolation source: purple microbial (photo- and chemosynthetic) mats found in...
GAACGTTATGAGAATATAAAAGAAAAATTCGATACTTTGGCTAAAAGATTCGAGAAATATATCGAGATTAAATCCAACACAGAAGAGGAAAAATGCGAAATTCCTTTGAAAAAAACTGAGAATTTCCTCGAAAACATCGAAGAAGAAAAAGCGAAATCCTTTGAAATCGAACGTGAGATAGAAAAGTCAGTAGAAATAACAAAATCATCAGTAGCAATAAAGCCTATAAAACAGTCAGTAGACGTCATAAATCAGCCAGTAGAGGTGATAAAACCTTCAGTAAAGGTTATAAATCAGCCAGTGGAAATCTTCAATGAGAAACCCCTTGAAAGCTTCACTGAAAAACTCAATGAAACCCCGAATGAAAATGACGATCTTTTAGAAGAAGATGAAATTGACTCTGAAATTTGGGGTGAAAAACTTCAGATTCTCGAGAATATCGCGATAATGATCCAGAAGGTCTGGCGAGGGTACCGTACGCGTAAGATTCTCAATGAATACTTCGAAATAATCCTCAATGATGAGTTTCTGGAGCAAATGCCTAATGAAAATAACGATATGTTGCCTAATGAAGTGATCATGGAAGATGAATTAGAAGATCAAATGGAATCGATGCATAAAGAGAAAAAAACCAATAAAAAAAGCAAAAGTGCTGAGGTTTGTGAGGTTTTCGAAGCTGATGACTACAAATTACAGGAGGAATTCTTCAATAAAAGACTTGGAAATAGGGTTATTTCACATAATGTCTTGTATAATAAAGACTCCAAAAGCTCAGAGGAATTCGAACAGGATAAAATCATGCATATTTCAGATATTATGGAAGAAGAACATAGCAAATCACAGGATAAAACCAAAGAAAATAAGATCAAAAAAAACTTTAATGAAGAAATCATTATGAAAAGACTTGAAAATGACGAGAATCTGATGAAAAAAAATGGAAAAGAGGAAAATCCTGCGAAAAAGCTCGAAAATAATGAGAAACTAACAAAAAAGCTCATTGAAATAGAGGAGAAATCATTGAAAAGAGAGGAAAACAGTATAAGAATGCCAAACGCTGATATAATCGTGAGTACTGATGAATTCCGGCGAAAATTACAAGAAGAACTAGAAAATAACACAAAAGAAAACGGTGTTTTTTTCAATGGAGAAAAAGAGGAATTACAAGAAGAAAGTCTTGAATTTGACTCATCTTCCCAGAAAATCAAGCAGAAAAAACCCCGTTATTCTGATTCTGATAATAGTGGGCTTTTTTCATATAAACAGAAGAATAGACTAATGCTAAATGTTGAAGAAATAGAGAAAGAACACCAATTACACGAGAAATTCAGTGATCTTTCTAATAAAAACGATTTTTCTGGTAAAAACGCTGATTTTCTCGCTAAAAACCTCGAAAATTCAAATTTATTGGAGATTCGTAAGACTTTATGTTCAGAAAAACTCGTTCGAGAGGCCAGAACCTTGAATTTGAGGCAAAAACCCAGTGCTGATAGTTATGAGGAGGGTTTATTGAAGGATTCTAAGGATTCAAAGTCAAAAGAATCAAAAGAAAATGAGAATTTGAGCATTTTCGAACATGATCCTTTTAAGGAATTTACATATAAATTATATCAGGATCTGGTGAATAATGATACGAGAAAATCATCAGATTTCATTGAAGAAAACAAAGGGAAATACGAAGAAAACACCTCGAAAAAAGAAGAGATTTCTAAGGAGATTTATAAGGAAAATAAAGGCAAAAAGGAGGAGATTTATAAGGAGAAAACACCGAAATCGGCTAATTCATCGAATTCCTTTAGAAAAGCTGAAGAAAAATGGGTGAATCCCGATGAAAATTCATCGAATAAGCCCCGACAAAGCCCTGTTGCTGATCAGAAGTGGAATTCCCCGTTTTATGGCTTTAAAAAGACCCAACGAGATATATTTCTGATACAAAGGACTGGCGATAATAGGAATCTTTACTATAATTCTTATTATTCTGATGAAGGGGAGGTGAATTCAGAGGTGAAAAACGAACAAATAGCCTTTCTTTCAAAAAGCTGGCATGGGTTCAATACACAGAAGAGAATGAGCTTCAATTTCAATGAAGGAGGTGCTGGAGGAAACTCAAAGAACATTAAGATCATTGAGAAGTTTGAGGTAAAGGAAAACGGAAAGGAAAGGGAAGATTTCCTTGTGGAAAGCGCAGGGCTGGAAAAACAACTGTAAGGCTTTTTTAATGATTATTGAAGATTTTTTTATTTTTTCCTTTCAAAAGCAAACTCGACGATTTCCAATTGAAAAACCCAGACATTTCTTCAAAGAATTCCTCTTTTAAGCAAGAGCCTTTAAAAAGTGAGATTTTCGGTGACGCGTCCTCCATATCACGTTCTCGGAAAGAAAAATATGAAGGGGATTCCAATAGAATTCCCACAGAAGAAGACCCTCTTGACGATGAAGTCAATTTCCGTGAAGAAATACTCAGTATTTCCTCAGCAAATAAGTTGAAAAGTCCTTTAATCCCAGAAGAAAAAGTGGATTTTATTGATTTACCGCTAGATAAAAGCCTTGAAAACACTGGAAATAACAATGAATTCATCATAAAAGACGAAAAAGCTTATAAAAGAGACCTGAATATCTCAACGATTGGCAATATCGTCTTAGAGGAACTTATCAGTGAATTTCAACAGGAAATCATGGACTCTGAGGTGCTCTTCATGAAATTCGTGGGTTTTCAAAGGATAGTTGAATTACCTGCTTATAAAAGCATTAATACCACTATTTACGCTGTGGATGAATATCTGAATATATTGAATAATTTCGTCAGGGAGAGGTTCGGTAATGATTTTCTGGAGAATATCAATCAGCCATGGGATAAGGATGTCTTGCAGAAACTCAGGATTTATAATGAGGTCAAGTTTGAAAGCTCCGTCAAGGAGTTTACGATCAAACCGGATGATGTCTTGCCTACAGAGCTTTATTTGGAATTGGAAGACATTTTATTGGTTCTTTTGATTTTTTTGTTGTTGAGTTTTTCAATTTTTTGCAAATTTTTTCTAAATTCTTCATTGATTTTTCAAATTTTTCATCATAATAATCCTTCTTTTCATTAGTCTGAAGAATCTGAAGAGGCCAAAGCACAGGTTTCTTTAGAATTGGACCATATTCACAAGAAACTACTCTTTGATTGTTTTAATGAATCCCTAGAATATTTCAGACCATTTGATATTCGTGGAAAACCAATCCCTTGGAAGTTAAATCAAAAGAAATTGACATATTCTGATATTGATAGGGGCAACATGGATATCGTGCTGGAACAAGCGAAGAATAAAGTGCTGGAATGGAGCATGTTCCAATGCGGAATGTTCGCAGATCCGAACGAGATGATGAATGGAGCATTGAACTATGAGATGCTCAATCAAATGAAGCAGGAAAGACTTGAGAAAATGATAATAAATGAGGTAAATTTCAATTTTTTGTTATATAAAATTAAAAGAATCTCTTAAAAACCTGAATTTTTCTTTTAGATCTACGAAAAAGAGGAAAAATGGATCTGTTACGACGATTGGGAGAGTGTGGTATCTCTAGAGATTTCCGACCTGATCCTCGACAACCTGGTAACAGAAGCTTTAAAAGAACTCATCACAATAAAACCCTCTTAATTTATCTATTAGAATCCAATTATTATCTATTAAATTTTATTAAACCCCGACCCTTTCTTTTCTTGCAATGGCCTCCATATACTCCTTCCCAATTTCCTCCCCATGTTTCTTCATATCCACCCTTATATTAAACAGGCTTTTCCCCACCCTTGCCTTAATATTCATAACATTCCCCCCTTCAACAACTTCGACCCCTTCAATATCCTCATAAGTAAATCTCAAATAAAGGCTTGTCAAACGAGTATGTCTTAAAACAGGCTCAAAATCCTGTGTAACCTGCTTTCCAAAAGCCTGGAAACTGCTTTTGATCCCTCTATCCAGCACTACGATAAGTTCTTTGCCGTTCTTATCAACATGGAGTTCTTTAGCAGTTCTGTCAAAGATTTTTATCATACTATTGCAACGAATCACACAAAAAGCTGCTAAGCCAAAAGCGGTGATTTTATGGGCTGTGACACTCCAGAAGCCAAAGGCAAGGTATGAGAGAGAATAGGCGAGGAAAGGCGTAGCGTTTTGGAAAGCTGATTTCATGAGGATTGTGTTGAAGACTTGTGCATCGGTGTTGATATGGATAGGGGTGTGGGTTTTGTCTTTGAAGATTAAAGGGGTTTCTGGGTGGTAAATTTTCGAAGAAATGAAAGGCTTTGTGAGAGAAGAAAATGGAGAAAAAATTTTGACGGTTTTTTGCATAAAAGTTTGAAAACGAAAAATTTTTAGCATTTTTTTTTTTGCTTTGCTTTGTTTTTTTTTCTTTTCTTTTGAATTTCCTTTATAAATTTATAAAGAAAATTATTAGAAATGGGGGCCATTATTCCTTGTCGAAAACGCAGTAAAATCAATAAAATAGACTTAAACCTACTTTCTTTCGACCCTATAAAGAATATAAAGAACCTTCTCAAGAGCAATCGCAACTCAGTCTCTGAAAGTCCTCACCGAAAATCAAAAAACCGACTATATAGCTTCTTTCGAAATCTCCTCCCTGTAAAGAAAAGCTCTTCCCCGAGTCTAAAATCCTTTTCTTTATTGAATAAACACAGTAATTTGACAGATATTAATGATACGATAAAGAACATTGAAACTGCTTTCCAGCGGAAAAAACCTAAAAAAACAGTTTTAAACCAGACAAATCAAACTTTTCTTGAGACTTTTCTCTTGAAAAACCCGAATAATACTGTGGTTTCTCGAAGAAAAGACTCTTTATTCCCTACTTTTATCAAGAAGATTAATGAATATAAGAAAAATCAAATGAATTTAAATGGTGAAGATCTGCATTTATTCAATATATTAAAGAATTTCTTCAAGGAAAAAAAGACCATAAACCAAACAAAACCTGTTTATGAGCTAAAAAACAATAAAGCTACCCGGACCTTTAACGAAGAGCTTTCTTCTTTGTTCACCAAGGCAAAACAAGCCGAACTTTTTCCACAAAAACTACCAGAAAACGCCAATTCTATGTTCTTAAACCTATCAGAAACTGAACAAAATATGAATAATCCCCTTTTGGAAGCTACTTTCGAAGGTCTCAACCTTCAGAAAAGACTCAGCTTTCAAAAAAAACTAGTAAAACGAAGTGCCTCTCCTTTACATGTTCGCAGTAATAAACCTCCAACTGACTCAAATTTTAAATCCAGTAAAAATTCTTCAATAGAAGCATCCGAAGCTTTGAAAATTAAGGTTTTTTTACCTGAAAGTCCAAAGAATAAATTGGAAGTTCCTGCTTTGAAAAAGCCCAGTTTCAATAATATAGTGCTGAATAAATGCATTTTGCCAATAAGGATCAAAAATCTCATTAAACCTGAGAGTAATTCAGACACTAAGAATCTCTCTATAATGAATCCTATAAAAGAAGAGCATTCCAACAAGATTAAAGCACAATTATCTGTGAAGAATAATCGTGAAGAAAGCTCAAATGAAAGCTCCTTGCTCGAAGGAGCCTCGTTTCTCAAAAAAAACAAATTTGAAAGCTCCAATTTCGAGTCATCGAGCATTAAAAGCCATAAAAATGCTGCCAGGATCATTAAACATGGCAAATGGGATTTCACAAATTTCTGCGAAAACGACTCTTTTTTGAAAAAAGATATGATTAGAAGAGAGAGATCGCTTGAAAAAACACGAAAAACTGACTGTGAAAAAAACAAGAACAATTCAGGAACTCCTGTAAGGAAAGTGATTCGAAACGGAAAATGCTATAATATATTGAAGAAAAGTGAGAATCTTATTATAAGGAACAATAAGGCTGTGCAGGTTTTACAAGAAGATTCTGAGTTTTTAGAAAGGTTAAAGAAGAAAAAATGGTTCGACGGATTGGATAATCTGAGCAAGATATCGTATAAAAACGTATCGCCCACAATGTTTTATTTCTGCAGGGACCGATTGGAGCAAAAGAAGCTATTGAATTTCGAGGATTTATAATAGAGTTAGCTATACATTGTTGTTTAGCCAAACATAAATGAATTTTTCATGTATGTTTAGAAACAATAGAGATGTATATCTATTTATTTATGAATTTCTTTAATAATTTATTGATAAGTTGTATTCAAAAAACTGATTTTTTTTTTTTTTCATTTGATTTCAAAAAAAATTTCTTAATATTCCAAATGAATTTTAATTAAAGAATTTTTATATAATTTTTGCTTCATTCCTCAATTTATTGATCAGATCATCCACAGACTCCACTTTCACACCTCCCGTCCTCACAGCAGGACTTTCAGTCTTCACAATCTCAAGATTCGCTTTCAAATTCAACCCCAGACTTTCCAATTTAACTATTTCTACAGGCTTATTTTTAGCCTATTTATTATCAAAGAATTTTATTTTATAAACCCATCAAAATATAAAGAACCTTCATTATATTCGGTAAAGTCGCGAATCTCGGTTGATTTAGCCTTAAATCACAGGTAATCACCCCGGGTAATTGAAAACTGACCTATTTAGAAAGGAATTAACAAGAAAAACATTGAAATTCGATGGAAAAACCATTTGCAATCCACCATCTATTTCTCTTGTGACTTCTGCTTTCCCAGCGTTTATAGTCAATTTCGAGATATTCGTGGCTTGTGGTAATTGCAACAATCCAGCGAGCATTTGTCCTGTTTGATTGAAATCGTCGTCAATAGACTGTTTTCCCAAGAGAACAAGATTGAATTTATCCCGCAAGAAGAAATATCTCAAAATCCTTGCCACAATCAAAGGTTGGATGCTCTATTTCAAATAAATGAGAAAAATTCAAGAGTTTTCATAAGAAACTTGGTCGATTCGAAGGTCGGTTAACACATGTATAGCTTTATCAGCCCCAAGGGCTAGTGCAGTTCTCAAAACCTCAGCGGTTCTTCAATGAAAAACCAATAGGAAAAAAATTCATTTTAAATAAAGAGAAATTTACTGTTTGGGACCAATTGATAAAGCGCAGATTTCTGTGGCGATTTTCTTCTCCTTCAGACGGATAGCTTCTTCCATTGCGACTTCGTCAAAAGGATTCATCGACATTTTCACGTTATTTGTCTCAACGCCTGAGAAATCTGGCTTGACTCTGATCTATGGGTTTATTTTATTGATTAGAAAAAGATTATTTAAAGAAAATCACCTTGATGGCATAATCCACGACTCTTTTCACCCCGACGAGTATTTTCATTGAGAAGATGTATCTTTTAATAGAGCTTTATTCTGTCTTTTTTTTAAATTAAACTTTAATGAATTTCGTAACTCTTCTTTCAAATTTCTTCTAAAAAATCAATTTAAATAGTTTTTTTTTATTTTGTGATGAATTTGCTAAAAAAAAATTCATAAAAAAAAACTATTTTTGGATTTTCCCTCGATTTTTCGCTTTTTAAATGAATTTCGAAAAAAGTCCCTTTTCCTCCTCATTCAACCCCTTCTCCAGCCCCCCCTCCGACCCCCTAAACATCAAGCCTTCTGACGCCTCCACCCCACTGACTTTCCCACATATCCCCTCGAATCCATCATCATACAAAGAGCTCTATCTAACATCTCTCCCCGCTGAACCCATCAATCCAATTCATTTCCCTCAATTCTTTTCAAAGTCCACAAAAATGACAAAAGAGCCCCATCCTAAATTCTGTTACACACAAAGCTTTGCTTATAACAATAGCCTTTTTCTTCTGAAGGTTTGTGAAGATACCCTCATAATTTATTGTCAATATTTGACCTATAACCCCAAAAGAAGTCCTTTATCATCACAAGAGACCTCACTTGTGAAGCAAAGCGCAATAAGCCAACGATTTTACAATCAAAGACTTGTGAAGAAACTTCGATTTCCTATGAATATCAGCCAGAATCTCTGCTTTGGAAGTCTTGATTACCATCCATATGTGATAATCCCTTTGATTAATGGTCAATTCTTCGTGAATGAACTCACAATTGAGGACTATTTAATTGAAAATAACGAAGAAAATTTCATCAAAGGTTCTTATTTCGAATTGAATATCAATGGGACTTTTCTTTTGGGAGTCCAGAACATCAGTAATTTATTCAAAGATCAGGAAAAAGCTTGGAATCTTGTAATGGTTTGCAGTCTTTCCAATGGGATTTTAGGTCTTTATGAAGCTAGCATTCAGGCGAATTGGGAGAAAATACAGCTGGGGAACGAGAATAATATGAATATTCCTTTGATAAACCCACATTCGGAGATAAATCTCTTTTATTCAGGTTTATTTGGAAAACTGAAGAATTATTCGGACTATTATCTAAAGAATTCAAATGATTTTATCATCGCAAGTCTTTATTTATCGAATTATCTCTGTTTTGTGCTCACAAAGGAAATGGTCTTAAAATTAGTGAACATTTACAATAGAAACGTGATTTTAGAGACCACAATCGAGGATTTCAAAGAAAATCCAAATAAAACGAGTGAGTTTTGGCCTTGTTTTAAGCTAAAAACCCATGATAAAAGCCCGTTTATTGCCAATGAAGAGGGGGTTTTGAATATAGTTCTTTTGATCGGTGAAGTGGGCAATTTGAAGAGAAATTATGTAAAATTCTTGAATGTTGCTTTAAATATCAAGAAATTCCTTTATGCAAAGAACAAAAAGCTGGAAGATTTCGATTGGAATTTAATGGGAGATGAAGATATTTGCTTTTCAGCAGAATTCACGATAAACGAGAATCTTCACATATCTTCAAGCTCAGAAGAAGAAATTATCGATTTTGCCGTAAATTCTCAAGGGATTTTCATTGCGAGTTTCGAACATTTTACACAAAGAAACAAGGTCGTTTTCTTTGATTTCAATGGAAAAAAAGCCTTTAAGGCGAAAAACGTGATTAATTATGATGAAAAACTCGATAATTTTATCGTAAATAATGAGAAAAAACAAGGTTTTTACAAAGAAGAAGAAGAAGATATTGAAAAACTCTTTAAAGATCAGCGTTTCCCGACAAATGAGCTTGAAAAATACTGTGGAGATGAGCTTTTTGTGAAGAAAGGCTATTTACGAGGGTTTATTAAAGAGAATTTCAGAGGAAAAAAGCATAATATAAATGATTTCGAGGTTTTAGAGCAAGAAATCACCAAAGAACTCAAGCTAAAAAACCGGATTATATGCCTTTTTATTGATAAAAACCACGGTTTACCCATAGTTTTTCGCGAAAAGTCGATAAATTGCTTGATACCTATCGATTTTATTGAAGAATTCAATGAAAGAAACGAGCTTTTAAAGGGGTATTTATCAGCGAATTCTCTGAATAAATTCATGGTTTTCACAAAGGAAATTGGTTTTGAGTTTTTTTCAAATAAATCCTTCGAGCTTTTCTTCCAAATGAACCTTCTTTTAAAAAGTTCTCTGCAAATTTCCCAAGAAAAGCTTGTGAAAAACATCAGAGAAAACAACAAAAATGATCAATCTTTCCTGAATTTCCTTTCAGATTTCCTTACAGAAAGCCTGCATTTATTGAATTCCTCCACTTTTAAAGCGATAAAAGAGATTCACAAAAGGCTTCTTTTCTCCGAAAACTTCGATTTTTCTGGCTTTTTGGCTTATATTTTATCAGAGATTCTTTTGCCGAAATTCGAAGAAAACCATGAAGATGCTATGATGAATACTGCCGAATTCCCTTTGCCTGCGAACTTCGAAGAATGGAGTTCTTTCATTTATGCGCTTTGTGCGAATAAACTGAAGGTTTTTCTTGCGAATTACACTGGGTTTTGCCTAGATTTATTGGTTCTTTATCTATTTCTTGAGAGATTTACTCATGAATTCCTTGAAGAATCTAATGGAAATACTAAGAAAAACGACCAGTTTCTTAAGAATGATATAGAGAAATTAAGCAGAATTTGTGAGCTTTTTCTGGTGAATAGCCATTCATTAAGTGAAACTGTGAATAATTCAAAAGAAAGCTCACAAAACCAAATCATCAGCGATTTATTAGAGGGAGACCAATTTATTGATAATTCGAAGGTTTTTCTTGTTGAAAATCACATGAATTTGCTAGAATCTTCAAGGAGTTTTTCCTATAGCAAAAGCCTGATTTGGCTTGAGGAATATTCAAGGAAAATCCGAAGTTTTCTGCTTTTTGTGAATATGAAGAGATTAGAGATCGATTATGTACCGAAATTGATGAAATTCTTCATTGAAAAATGCGATTTTGAGGGTTTTTTGAAAGTAAATCAGGTGTTAAAACTAAAGAACCCTGCTATTGAATTTTTTCGATGTTTGGCTTTGAACAAATCCGAGGATTTCTTCAGTAATTTTCTTTTGTTTTTATTTAATTAAAGGTTTTTATGTGGTTTTTCTAAAGAAATCAATCAAAGTTTGAATTATGTGAATTCTTTTGTGAATTTTGAGAAATTTCCTTTGGTAAATCGTGAAGAACTCAAAGAATTTGAGGGATTTCTTGAAAAAAGACTGCCTTTATGCTTAGGACCTTGGTTTGTTTACCAGCAATTCGACGATAAATTGATTAGTGAAGGCAGTTCCAGTGTTCTAAAGCTGCAGAACATGCTATTGGAGAAGTTTTTCGTTAATAAAACCATCAGAAGCTTTATCAGTTTCAATGCTTCCTGCTTTGCGGAGATAATGCCGGAAATCAAGGTTTTTATTGGAGTTTTTAGATAATAAAGAGAGATTTTAGCTCAAATTCATGAGAGAAATGATGACTTTTCAAATGAATCAGAGGAATTACCTTGAAGCACTCAATATCTTCATATTTTCATTAGGAATAATTCAAGTAAAATTTGAAAAAAAACTTTGAAAAAGCCTGAAATATTTCTTCAAAAGCATGAGAAAAACCATCATTTCTTCTTCAACGTACTGGAAGAGTTTTACAAAGCCGGTCAAACAAAACTCCTCATTGAAATGCCACTTGATGACCTGATTTACCAGAAAATAAAGGACATAATAATCGCACAAAGTCAATACCATTTGGATATTATGATCAGTTCTCTTCAGGAAAAAACCGTTAATTCGGGGAATTTACAAGAGATTTCGCAGATTCAGCAATATATTTGGGATCAATATGCTTCTGAATCGCCTTTGATTCAGGTTCTTTTGCAGTTTTATTTGGAAAAAAGCGGTTTTGAAGAGGTTTTTTTCCTTTTTTTATTGAAAAAGAAGCCTTTATTTATTTAAAAAGGCTATAGAAGTTCTTTTGAATCATTTGAAGAAATTGTTACGAATTACCATGATAAAGGTGCCTTTATGCAGGGAATTCTATATAGAACTGCTGAAATCATGCGAATCTTTCTTAAGATCATTAATCTTTGTGTTCGACCTTCAAAACCCACAAAGTTCAGCTTTTCTGCTAAATTCCGCATTTTTTCAAAAGGAATTTGAGCTTAATAAACAAGAAAAGCGCCTTTTGCAAGGAATCGACATCGAAAGCGAGGATACATCACAAAAAGACATCGATCTGGCATATTTGTTCAATAAAATCGGGATTTCTGAAGGAAAAACGCTTTTTTCAAGCGATTCTTCTTTGAAAAAAGATGATTTTCGTCGTTTTCTGAAGAAAATGACTGTTTTATGTGAATTAGTGAGTAAAATCGAATTTTTTGAAGATCACAGGCTTTTTTCCATTGAAATGGATTCTGAGATTTTGATCCGATATTTGATCAAGACGAATATGATCGATTCAGCAGTGGATTTCGTGATAGTTTGTGATATTTCTGCCAAAAACCTCATGGTGTATTTATCAGAACTCTATTACAAACTGTCTGAAGGGGGTCATTATGAGGATTTTTCAAAAGAAGAAGTCTGGAAGCTGATCGAAAAGATTATATATAACAGCGATTTGAAAAAGAAAAAAGATTATTTTAGGGTATGTGCTGAAAAAATCTTAAGAAACCATTTGCAAAGGGAATTAGAGGATGAAATCCCTGCAGGGTTATTTGAAAGCTATTTGAAAAGCGACCCTGTGGGATTGATACTTTTGTATATAAAATACAAGAAAATACAGGTTTTTACTGGATTTTTTGCAGTTTTTTCATTATATATATTTTATTCACAGAAAGCTGGACTGATTGTTTTGAATTATATAAAGAAGAAGATTATGGAGGGGAATAAGGCTGCGATCGGGAAAGAAGTAGAGATGGAGGACTATATCCCTCCCAATGTTATTTTGACTGTGATGGGGTTTCAGGAGAATCACAATGTGAAGATTGAGATCGAAAACTTATTGGGAAATTTGAGGATTTAGAGAAAAAAAAATGAAATTATTTTGAAAATTAGACCTTTTTTCAAATTTTCAATAAATTAATAGATAAATTCAATTAATTATTCAATGAAAATAAATTCTCCCATGATTGTCACAATGTGTATCATGCGGAAAATGAAGCTTTCCTTCCACAATATAATCTATATGATCGTCATGAATGATAAAGGGATGTCCGCAAACCAGATTGTGAGAATGATGGTATTTTTGAGTCTCTTTACAAAAGCATAAAGATTTTTCCTTTGGTTTCAGTTTTTCGCAGCTTTTTTCCAATTTTTCAAAAGGGTTTTTCACATTTTCTCCTGTTTTTTCACAACAAATTTCTTTTTTTCCTTCTAAATTATTACAATTTTCCTTCTTTTCTTCAATTTCTAATACTTTTGAATAATTTCTTGTGCTATTATTCATTGTACAGCATGATTTTCTTTTTGGAATTTGTTCTCTTTCTTCAGGAATTAAGGCTGTTTTTCCTACATCAATTACTGAACAATTCTCCATCTCCTCGATCTTCGTAAACCCCTGCTTGTTTTTCCCACAAACAGAACAAGACGGACATTTGCAAGCAAAAATATTGCAATGTTCAAAGCTTAAAAGCATTTCATAAGTGAGTTTCCCAACATTTTTCTGCGAAATCATCTTATAGATCAAAGAAAGGTCCTTATAGCTTTTTATATGGGAAGACTCGTCAAATGGCTCACAAAAAGACCTATTATCTTCTGATTCTTCAAGCGAATGGCCTAAAAGGCCAATAGTGTTCTTTTCTAACTAAAAACAATGCAAAAGTTCTTTTAATATTAATAAACATCAAATTGAAAAAGAAAGCCGTTTTTCAACACATCCAAATGGTCTTTATGCCGTATTATAATGGGGTTAATGTCTGAAATAGACA
>JFJP01032842.1_pt1 | contig 13188 bp, 9 predicted proteins | sample 431651 | NCBI WGS metagenome assembly JFJP01 (sample SAMN02602958, study PRJNA72255) | Microbial mat metagenome, whole genome shotgun sequencing project. | biome: fresh water; feature: sink hole; material: water; isolation source: purple microbial (photo- and chemosynthetic) mats found in...
AATGCGGGTAACATTACGGCGCATTGGATGGGATATACTGAGTTTCATTCGCAAGGAATTTGCAATAATTTACCAAAGATGTGCGGGTATCAAGCAGCGGGTTCTGCGCCGTTTATAAAAGGGGCAATGGTCGATAATCCAGAAACGGTTGCAACTGCGATTAGAATTGGTCATCCACAATCGTGGGAGAAAGCGTGGCAAGTTCAAAAGGATTCGAAGGGTTGGTTTGATGCGTGTTCAGATGAGGAAATTCTCGCCGCTCAGAAACTTTTAGCAGAGAAAGAAGGGGTGTTTTGTGAGCCAGCTTCTGCGGCTTCGTTAGCGGGAGCAATGCGTGATATTAAAAACGGTAAAATTCCTCAAGGAAGTAAAATCGTTTGTACATTAACGGGTCACGGTTTGAAAGACCCCGACACCGCAATTAAACAAAGCACTTCTCCTGTATTAACCATTCCTGCCGAATTAGAGGCTGTCAAAAAAGCTATTTTAGATAATATGACAGCTTAAACAAAAACATTTCTAGCGGTGATTGCAACTGCTAGAAATAAAATCTTAATTTAAAATAAAGTTGACATCTTGATTATTGTGGTGCACAATAAATTTGTGCTTAGACTTATTCTAGGTTTTAATGTTAAGAACATGGAGAACAATTTTATGTTATTAAAAACAACGACTTTAGCGGCGGCAATGTTAATTGCAAATTCCGCTTTCGCATCTGATGAACCAATCAAACCCATTGAATTACCTAAAAATATTAACAGTGCCCAAGCAGAACTGGGCAAGAAACTCTATTTTGATCCGCGTTTGTCAAAATCGGGTTTTATTTCGTGCAATTCTTGCCACAATTTGAGCATGGGCGGCACGGATAATTTGAAAACGTCCATCGGGCACAATTGGCAACAAGGTCCAATTAGTGCGCCAACGGTGTTGAATTCAAGCATGAATGTCGCGCAATTTTGGGATGGACGGGCGGCGGATTTGAAAGCGCAAGCGGGCGGTCCGATTGCAAACCCCGGTGAAATGGCTTTTACGCATGAATTAGCGGTAAAAGTGCTCGAATCTATTCCTCAATATGTTGATGAATTTAAGAAAGTTTTTTCTAAAGAGCAAATTACCATCGAAGAAGTGACTCAAGCCATTGCTGAATTTGAAAAGACTTTAGTTACCCCAAATTCACGTTTTGACAAATGGTTGAAAGGTGAGAAAACCGCTTTAAATTCAGAAGAACTTGAAGGCTATGAGTTGTTCAAAAATAGTGGTTGCGTTGCTTGTCATAATGGGGAAGCAGTCGGAGGAACTTCTTTCCAAAAAATGGGCGCAGTTGAACCCTACAAAACAAAGAATCCCGCCGAAGGTTTGAAAGGCGTGACAGGTAAAGAAGAAGACCGTTTTAAATTCAAAGTTCCTACCTTACGCAACGTTGAATTAACCTATCCGTATTTTCATGATGGTGAAGCAGCAACTTTAAGTGAAGCTGTAGAAATCATGGGACAAATCCAATTAGGTAAGAAATTTACTGCTGAAGAAACCGCTAAAATCGTCGCATTCCTCAAAACATTAACGGGCGATCAACCCAGTTTTGCAATGCCAATTTTACCACCTTCTACTGATAAAACTCCTCGCCCCGAACCTTTTACTAAATAAGGGCATTTTCCTCTCTGTTTTTATTTCAATTCAGAGAGGAAATATTATCACTTAATAAGGTTTCTGACCTCGATAATTTCCTGGTGGATTGTAATTACAAACCCACACTTGACTAAAATCTCCACAAACCGCCATTCCACAGCCAATTTCGGTTGAAGTTTTCCAAACCACTTGGGTATAATGTCCACAAACTTTTCCAGTCGCGCAAGTGTTTGAATCATAAGTATAATCTTTAATTTCATTACCCCAGCTATCTACTGCTTTTGTGGGAGGAATTGTTTGTGCAGCAACCCGTCCATCTGAGTATTTCAAAGGGCTTGCCCAATAAAGATTCTCTCCATAACCTGTTCCCGTGCTATGCTGCATTTTACAGCCTTGGGATTTCAAATTATCCGCCCAACTTTGAGCAACATCAGCTAATTTGCTCGACCAAGTTACAGCTGGAACACCCACTTTTGCTCTCCAAGCATTATGAGCGGCAACCATTTCTTTTTGTTGTGCATCATTAAGGGCTGTTGCAGCAAAACTGCTTTGACTGACAAATACCGCTAATGCAATTGACATATAACGCATTGTTACCTTCCTTTTTGGGTTGTGATAAATAAAGATTTTAACCGTTTTTTAATGGCAAAGTAAAGAAAAAACACGAGCCTTTTTGAGGTTCGCTAATTATACCTACTTCTCCGCCATGTGCTTCAACAATTCTTTTGACAATTGCTAATCCTAACCCCGTACTTTTTTCTCCACCAGTGGGTTTGCTTCCTAATTTAGAGAAATGCCCAAATAAACGATGTTGTTTATCTAATGGGATACCCACACCTTCATCAAAAACTGAAATTTTTACTTGGTTCTTTTCTATAGAAAGTTGCACGCGAATTATTGTATTTTTAGGTGAATATTTAATGCCATTGCTTACTAAATTATCAATCGCTTGCCCAATCCGATCTTTATCAAAAGAAATCAAAAGTTTCTCTGGTAATTCAGTTTGAATTTGAATGTTTTTTTGTTGCGCAGTTAACGTAATTAAACGAATCCGATAGGCAATGAGTTCTACTAAATCATGTTCTTTAACGTGCAAATCAAATTTTCCGCTTTCAATGACGCTAATATCTAATAAATCATTTAACGTAAAAAGCATTTCATTGCTCACCTGATGAATAATATTCAGAAACTCTTGTTTGCTACTTTCATCTAAGGGCGTATTTAAAAGCAATTGACTAAAGCCAATAATTGACGTTAAAGGGTTTCTCAAATCATGAGCCGCCATACCTAAGAATTTGTTTTTTTGATCATCCAGTTCTAATAATCTTTGTTGATAATCTAAAGTGCGAGCTCCAACGCTTAAACGACTGCGCAGTTCTTCAGGTTGCACTGGTTTTGAAAGAAAATCATCTGCGCCCGCATCCAATCCCGTTACAATATCTTCTTTAGAGTTTTTGCTGGTTAATAAAATAACGTAAATGAAAGGAAGTTTCTCAGTATTTTTAATCTTTTGACATAATTCAATTCCATCCATGTTTGGCATCATCCAATCCAATAAAGCCAAGCGCGGCGCATTTGCTTTATCTTCAGAAATAATATCCCACGCTTGTTCTCCATCAATCGCAGAAATAGGTTGATACCCCCAACTCGTTAGCCATTCTTCTAGCATTAAACGAGAAATCATCGCGTCTTCAGCAATTAGCACTTTCATTTTAAAAATGTATCCCAGTCAATCGTAAGCCAATGTTGTTTCAGTTGTTCAAATTCTGTTTTAAGTAAAGGTAAAGTTTCTTTAGCTTTTTCAATGTGTTGCTTTTTAATGGCTTGTTCTCCATAAAAAGCACATTCTCCTAAACGGAGCGCGCCCATATTTCGAGATTCTCCTTTAATTGAATGGAAGATTCGTTCGGTGGTTTTCAAATCATTTAAGGTTTCTAAAAGTTGAAAAAGTTTATTAATTTGTAGTTCAGTATCTTCGGTAAAAATTGCTACCACTTTTTTGAGCAAATTCAAATTACCAATCACCACTCGACGTAATTGTTGTTCATCAAAAACAGGCAAATCTTTGAAATCAACAATCACAGTAGTTTCTTGAATAGGTGATGGCTGTGTTGAAATCACAGGTTCAACCACTATTTTCGGATGATAATATTTGTTAATTAACGCCGATAATTGATCAATTCCAAAAGGTTTTGCCAAATAGTCATTCATCCCCGCCGTTAAACAACGTTCTTTGTCTTCTTTCATTGCATTTGCAGTAACCGCAATAATAGGCGTTGGCGTGGTAATATTGTACTCTTTTTCGTAATGTCGAATCCATTGAGTTGTTTCAAAACCATCCATTTCTGGCATTTGCACATCCATTAAGATTAAATCATAATTTTTCTTTGCTTGAATTGCGGTTTGCCAGATTTGTAATGCTTGCCGTCCAGTAGTTGCCATATCTATTTGACAATGCAATCGATGCAACATATTTGCAGCAACCATTGAATTGATTTCATTATCTTCGGTTAATAAAACCCGAATGGGATGCGTATCTGGAGTTTCTATTATTTCAATTTTAGGAACAACTGGAGAATATTGTTTTAAAACAGGATGAGTAATATGTGTTGATAAATTAAGCCATTTTGGGGGAGCTTTTTGTTTCTGATATTCTGCGTACAAACACTCTAAAACATATTGAAATTGCGTTTTTGATAAAGGCTTAAACAAATAACCAGAGAAACCATTTGCTACCAAATGTTCATTATCTGGAATATTTGCGGCGGATGATAACATCACCAAACACAAATTATCAAATGCTGAATTTTGACGAATTTGCATTCCCAAACGTAAGCCATCCATATTTGGCATCAAATAATCTACAATTGCCAACCAATAAGGATTTCCCGCGATTTGAGCCGCATTTAATGCTTGCAAAGCGATTTCACCCTCTGCAACAGCCGTGCACTGTACTTTCATACTATTTAATTGCTCAGTTAAAATGTGTCGATTGATTGGATTATCATCTATTACCAATACTTGAGTGTGAGCAATATCTTCACGAGGTTGAGAAGAATTTTCTAATGGTGAATCAGGGAGTTTTTCTATCGGTAAAGGTAATGTAAAACGAAAAATTGAACCTTTATTTAAAGAGCTACTTACACTAATATGTCCACCCATTAATTCCACTAATTGATGACAAATCGTTAAACCTAAACCAGAACCTCCAAAACGTCGAGTAGTTGAAGTATCTGCTTGGGTAAATTTCTCAAAGATTTTTTGTAATTGTCCATGAGGAATTCCAATGCCAGTATCTTCAATTTGAAATGAAATATGTGCAATATGATTATGTGAAGAAGTTTGTTTTGAACAAGTCACGCTGACTAATACATGACCATGCTCAGTAAATTTAATCGCATTTCCAATCAAATTCGTTAAAATTTGCCGTAATCTTCCCGCATCTGCTTTCACACCTCGAGGCGTATTGGGAGAAAAATGCACTAACATTTCTAATCCTTTTGCAGACGCATTCATTCCGAGCAAACGACTAACATCTAAAACCGCCGTTTCTAAATCAAAAACAGTGGGTTCTAAAACCAATTTTCCTGCTTCAATTTTTGAGAAATCTAAAATATCATTTAATAACGTTAATAACGCATGAGCGGATCGATGAATGGTTGTGGCATATTCAAGTTGTTTATTGCCTAATTCAGTGGTTAAAAGCAATTCTGTCATTCCAATCACCCCATTCATTGGGGTACGAATTTCATGGCTCATATTTGCAAGAAATTCACTTTTTGCTTGAGCAGCAGCTTCTGCGGATTCTTTAGCGCGTTGCAATATAATTTCAGTATGTTTTTGTTCAGTGATGTCGCGCCCAACTGCTTGATTTTCAAGGTGAACTTTATGATCATCAATTAAGGCTCGATAAATCCATTGTTGCCATCGAATATCGCCATTTGGTAATACAATTTGATGTTCGATGGTAATCATTGGTTGAAATGCACCTAACAAATTAAGTTGTTCATCAACTTCTTCACGATCTTCGGGTTGTAAAATAGAAAGAAATTGTTTGCCTAACAAATCGATTTCATTCTTTTGTAAATAACGGCAATAGGCTTTATTTGCAAATGTAATAACTCCATTTGGGAGAAATCGACAAATCAATTCAGTTTGATCTTGAACAATTGCTCGATATTGAGCTTCACGAGATTGCAATGCTCGCGTCATATTTTCACTACGTTCATCTGCGCGTCGAGCTAATAGCAACATAATTAAAATAAAAGCACTAAAAATACAAAAGATAATGACCACTTGATCCCAAACATCTTGTTGTTGATTTTTAAATAATGCTTTAGGATAAATTGCAATTAAATTCCACTGTGTGTTGGGCACGGGCATTTCAATTAGAATGCGATGTTGTTGATCGGTGGTTAAATAAGTTTTCTCGCCTGGTTTTAATTCGTGAGTAAAACGGGTGCTTACTTCGATGCGGTTTTTCTCGAGTCGATCAACTAACATTAATTCATAACTATGTGGTCGACCATCGCGGAGAAACTTTGAAAGAACAGTGGGACGAAAACTTAAACAAAACCAACCATTTGTTTTAGACGTGTACCAATATGATGCAACATCAAAATGGTGTGATTCGCTATCAAAATAAATATATAATGCGCGATTAGAAGTAAAACGTTCTTTGAATTGTTTTTCGCTAGAACATAATTCACCCACGGGGGATTCAAAATGATCTAAAAGTGGGCGACCGCTGGGATTTGAAATACTAAACGCTAAGGAGGTTGGAAAGTAATCTTTAATCAAACGAGAAAGTTCTGTATGAGTTTGATTATTATCAGGTTTTTCTGTCAATAACCCGAGCATATCAGCATGATGACGCACAAATAATTCAACGCGGCGTTGTTCTTCGAGTAAAAAATGATTAATTTGATTTGTCACCCCTTGCAACGCCGTTTGGGCGGACAAGCGCTGATGCTGACGAAAATCTTCTAAACGGGCTTGACCAATCCAACTGAGCACAATTACCAATAAAATCAGCGTACCGATACTAAATTCAAACACATACGATTTCGAAAACTTTAACTTTTTCATCGACCGAGCCTAACCTGACTGCCTTTCTTGGAACGTAATTGTTATGATAACAAGGATAGCAAAAACGCCTTCACCTTTGGACTTTAATTATGCAACAAACTCACAAAAGAACGATTTTAATGACCAGCGCGCTTCCTTACGCGAATGGACCGATTCATTTAGGACACCTTGTCGAATACATTCAAACCGACATTTGGGCGCGTTTTCAGCGGTTGCGGGGTCACGAAGCCTATTATGTGTGTGCCGATGATGCGCACGGTACGCCAATTATGCTTCGCGCTCAACTCGAAGGCATTCCGCCCGAAGAACTCATTGCGAAAATGACCCTTCTTCATCAAGCAGATTTCGCCGACTTCGCCATTCATTTCGACAATTATTATTCAACACATTCGCCTGAAAATCGCCATTTCGCCGAACATATTTATTGTGGACTCCGCGATAAAGGTCACATTGAACGCCGTTTAATTCGCCAAGCCTTTGATCCTGTTAAACAAATGTTTTTGCCCGATCGTTTCATTCGCGGCGAATGTCCTAAATGTGGCGCGAAAGATCAATACGGCGATAATTGCGAAGTGTGTGGTGCAACTTATTTGCCCACAGAATTAAAAAACCCTGTTTCTGCGATTTCTGGCGCGACCCCAATTGACAAAGAATCTGAGCATTTGTTTGTTAAATTAGGTGATTTTGAGGAAATGCTCAAACATTGGATGAACAATGGATCATTACAACCCGCCGTTATTCACAAATTAAGCGAGTGGTTTGAAGCGGGATTACAATCTTGGGATATTTCTCGTGATGCCCCGTATTTTGGTTTTGAAATCCCCGATGCGCCAAATAAATATTTCTACGTTTGGTTAGATGCGCCGATTGGTTATTTAGCAAGTTTTAAAAATCTTTGCGATAAGAACGGACTTGATTTTGATCGTTTCTGGAAACCCGATAGCACTGCGGAAGTTTATCATTTTATCGGCAAAGATATTATTTATTTCCACGCTTTATTTTGGCCCGCGTTATTATTTGGAGGAGATTTCCGCAAACCGACCGCGATTTTTGCGCATGGTTTCTTAACTGTCGATGGTCAAAAAATGTCGAAATCTCGCGGTACTTTTATTACGGCACGGAGTTATTTGAACCATTTGAATCCCGAATATTTACGTTATTATTTTGCCGCTAAATTAGCTTCTGGCATTGATGATATCGACTTGAATTTAGAAGATTTTTCAAATCGCGTGAATGCAGATTTAGTGGGTAAAGTGGTGAATATTGCAAGCCGTTGTGCGGGTTTCATTACGAAAAATTTTGCAGGTCAATTAGCGTCAGAATTACACAAACCAGATTTATTTGAACAATTTATTACCAAAGGCGATGAAATTGCTCAAGATTACGAAAATCGTGATTATAGCAAAGCGGTTCGTGAAATCATGGCATTGGCAGATAAAGCAAACCAATACATCGACGAATTTAAACCTTGGGTGATTGCAAAACAAGCGGGTCAAGAAAACTTATTGCAAAGTGTTTGTACACAGGGTTTGAATTTATTTAATGTAATGATGGGTTATTTGCAACCGATTTTACCCGTGATGGCACAAAAAGTTGAATTATTTTTAAATTCACCGATTGCTTGGCAACCTCAACCGTTACTTTCTCATCAAATTGCTACATTTCAACCGTTAATGACGCGCTTAGATTCAAAACAACTCGACGCAATGTTGAATGAAAATAAACCTTTAACTCCCGTTGAAGAAAAGCCTAAGAAAGCCGCGAAAAAAGTTGAAATGCCCGCATTTGAACCGATCAAAGAAAGTATTGATGTTGATTTGTTTGGAAAAATCGATTTGAGAGTGGCGAGAATCGTTGAAGCAAATTTAGTGGAAGGCGCAGACAAATTATTACAACTTACTTTAGATGTCGGCGAAGGAAAAACGCGTAATGTTTTCGCAGGAATCAAATCCGCTTATTCTGATCCGAGTGTTTTAAAAGATCGTCACGTTGTAATGGTTGCAAACTTAGCACCGCGTCAAATGAAATTTGGTTTGTCAGAAGGGATGGTTTTAGCAGCGGGCGATGGGAAAGGAGGCTTATTTCTCGTTTCTCCCGATTCAGGTGCGCAAGCGGGTAATCGTGTGAAATAAATTTTATAGTTTAAGACTGCCACTTCAAAGAAATGACAGTCTTTTAGTGAACATAACAAAAAAACAGAATACAATTGAGACACTTTGTATTCTGTTTTGATTTGATTTTAATGACTAACCAAACATATCTTCGGTGATGTTATTAAACCAGCTTAGACCATAAAGCATTTCACGTTTGCGGTCTTCGGCGGAAGCGTCTTTGGCTGATACGCCGCCTGCGCCTTGAATGGGAGCAATGCTGTTGTCTTCGGCTTTGTAATTATAAACTGCGGCAACCGAAATTCCGTAATCATGTCCAACGATGCTGTAGCAAGTGTTCACATACGCGGGGGCGACCATTTCTTTGCCTTGCAAGGCGGCGACAATCGCGGCGGCGCACACTTTCGCTTGAGAGTTAGCGGCATAGGCTGCTTTGGGCATTGCGTCTGCCATGCACGCATCACCAATCACGTGAACGTCTTTGGCTTGGCTGGATTCGAAGGTTTTGCGATTGACGGGACACCAGCCCGCGTCATTCGTTAAACCTAAAGCAGTGGCGATTTTACCCGCGCTTTGAGGGGGAATAACGTTGACGACCGCGCCGACAATTTCATCGCCCATTTCACCCGCGTAGACGGCGTTTTTGGCGGCATCGACACGAGAAACTTTGCCTTGATTTGCCGCAGAACGCCATTCAATCAATGACTTATCTGTGCCGTAACCGTACAATTCTTTCCACGCTTGTTCGAACAAACCTTTTTTCGCAAAATCATCTTTTGCATCTAAAACAATGACTTTTGATTTAGGTTTGTGGTGTTTGAGGTATTGTGCGACCAAACTGGCGCGCTCGTAAGGTCCGGGAGGGCAACGGAAAGGATTGGCGGGTGCGGAGATTAAAACCACGCCGCCGTCTTGCATTGCTTCGAGTTGTTTGCGCAATAACGCGGTTTGAGGACCGGCTTTCCATGCGTGAGGCATTTTTTCGGAAGCGGCTTCGTCGTACCCTTCGACCGCGCCCCATTTCATGTCGACCCCAGGGGAAACGACTAATTTGTCATAATTCAAAGACTTATCGCCAACTTTGATGGTTTTAGCGTTTAAATCACCGCCAGTGACTTCGCCGATAATAACGTTAATCCCATGTTTTTTAAGGCGTTCGTAGTTAAATTTGATGGATTCAATTTTGCGATCGCCGCCGATGACTTCGTTGCTCATAAAGCAAGTGAAATAATCTGCGTTTCTTTCGATTAACGTGACATCTAAAGAATTATCCATTTTTTTCAAATACTTGGCAGCGATTGTGCCGCCCGCGCCGCCACCGATCACGATCACTTTTTGACCCGCGCCTTTGGCAATGTAAGGGATGCTGATTAAGCCCGCTGCCATTGAACCAAGTGCGGTAGTTTTGAGAAACTCTCTACGATTCATCTGTTGTTCTCCTATTTAGCTTTTTTGTCTTGTTGGCTGGCGTAGAAATGTGCGACTTCCTCTAAAGATTTATCGCCATTATCTTTGATCATTGCGTTTAAGCGTTTAGCCATTTTCTCAGGCATTTCACGTTTTTTCGCATTAAAATCAGCCATTTGGAATTGTAAGTAGGGCAACCATTGACCCGCTAAAATGGAAGAACCGTCTTCATCTTTGAAACCGCCTTCTTCATGGCATTTTTCACAGTTATCTTTATGGAGTTTCTTACCTGCTTTAACTTTTGCAGGGTCAGTTTTTTGAGCAACGCGGACAAATTTTTGTGTGACGAAATAATTTGCCATTTCCGCGATGTCTTCGTCGGTGTAGCCTTTTGCCAAACGCCCCATGACAGTTGAAGGACGTTTGCCTTCACGATAGGCTTTCATTGCGTCGGTGAAGGTGTCGATCGCCATGCCAGAGATGGTTGGGGTTGCGGGACCGAGGCTCGATCCGCCTTGACCATGACAGCCCACGCAAGTGTTCGCCAACATTAAACCCCGCGGTGAAACGGGTTTAGCGGCGGTGGCGGTTTTCTTTTCTTTTTTGTCGTCGTCTTTATCATCATCTTTCGACGCGAATGCGGACGGCGCGTTAAACAACAGCCCACAACAAGCCATTGCCAGCGCGGAAGTACGGAGATGTTTCATGTGTTGCCTCCTTTAGGGGTTTATGGAAATTACGTTGGTCATTCTAAGACTTTTTCTCAGATGTTTCAGGTTTTTTATCATCATCGGAGGTTTTCTTAGGTTCTTCGGATTCTTCGGGTTCTTCGGGCTCTTTGTGGGCGATGCCTTTATGACATTCGATACAAGTTTTGCCTTCTTCTTGGGCACGAGTGTGTTTTTTACGCGCACTTCCGTCTTGATCTTCGAGTTTCATCGCGTCCCAACTGTGGCAATTACGACATTCTCTCGAATCACTGGCTTTCATTTTATCCCAGACAGCGTTTGCCATTTGCCAACGACGGGCTTCGTATTTTTCGGGTGTTGAGATTGTGCCCATGACTTCGTGATAAACGTCTTTGGCAGCCATCACTTTGGCGAAGAGTTTTGGACCTAATTGTTTGGGAACGTGGCAATCCGCGCAGCCAACCCGCACGCCGATCCGATGCGAATAGTGAGAGGTTTTCTTTAATTCTTCCAAATTAACTTTCATGGTGTGACAACTGGTACAAAATTCAGTTGTGTTGGTGGCATCGAGCGCGGCACTAAATACGACGGTAAAAATTGCTCCGGCGGTAAAGATTGCAAGCGCATAAATGGCGATGGTTCGAGTGGAGCGGCGGGGATTATCCGACTTTTGCTCTGGCATTCTGGTTCTCCTCAGATGATGGGGGCTACTTTATGGTAAGATGTTACTCTTATTTAAGACAAACGAACCCATTGTACAAAAAAGTCACTAGAGTACAAATAATAAAATTCTATAACCTGCACGTCTTCCCTTTAGGAAAACCACATTTCACCCGCATGACGAATCCATCTTCGACAGATATTTTGCGCAAAACCCGCCGTTTAACAGGGAGTTTGGCGATTTTAGCGTTATTTTTGGGGATTGTGGGCGCGTACAATTTTATGGCTTATCGAGAGGCACAACAGCAAATTTTTTTCGCCGAAGAGGCAAAACGTAAAGCCCAACACAAAGCCGCACTCTCAGATCAAGCCGCTCAACGCGCCGCCCAGCAAGTTCAACTCGCCCTTCAAGAAAAAAATTATGCCTTTTACACTCAATCGCTATTTTTAACCTCATTAAGCGAGCGCGAAACCGCCAAAGGCAATGCAACCGATGGGGCTTTGTTAGCTTTAGAAGCCCTTCCTAAAAACATGGCAAATCCAGATCGACCTTTTTTAATGCAAGCCGAGATTAGTTTGCGCCAAGCCCTTGATAAACTTTATGAAAAACAATTACTTCGCGGACATCAAGAAGATATTTGGCAACTCATTTTAAGTCCCGATAAAAAAAATTTAGCGAGCGCGTCCGCCGATGGCACTCTTAAATTGTGGGAAATATCGACGGGCAATCTGAAATATTCTTTACAACACGACGATCAAGTCTGGGAAATCGCTTTTAATTCAACGGGTTCACAACTTTTAAGCGCGTCACTTGATTACAATGCGCGTTTATGGTCGGTTGACAATGGCGAACTGTTAGCAACCTTGCCGCATCAAAAAGAAGTCTATAGTGCTGTTTTTGTTGATCATTTTATCGTCAGCGCGGACGCGGGCGGCACAATCAAAATTTGGGAAAATGGGCAATCCAAAACCATTTCAAATGCGCATCGAAGCGCGATCCATAAATTGAGCGTAAGTCCTGATTCTAAAACGTTTTTAAGCGCGTCGCAGGATTTTACCGCTAAATTATGGGATTTAAACGGCAAAACTTTGCAAACGTTTAAAGGTCATCAAGCCTCTGTAAATACAGCGATTTTTTCGCCCGACGGCAAATTAATTTTAACTGCCAGTGCCGATCATCAAGCGTTTTTATGGGACGCACAAACAGGTAAAGTATTGAAAAAATTAGAATTTAATGATGAAATTAATGGTGCAGTATTTCATGGGGATCAAATTTTGTTATTTGGCGCGGGAAATACGGCAGAATTATGGACAATATCTGGCACAAAAACCGCTATTTTCAAGCATGATCAAGGACTTACCGAAGCAAAATTCAACGCGGATGGTTCTCAGATTTTGACCAGTTCCGAAGATGGCACATTAAAAATCTGGAAAAATTCGGGCGGATTGATCACGACTTTAGCGGGTCACGATGGCGAAATTTATGATGGTCTTTTTTATAAAGAAAATCAAATACTTAGTGCGGGAGAAGATGCGCGAATTCGACGTTGGGAATTACAAAATAGCCATCATTTAGCGGAGATTTCGCCGTTTCGAGGCGCGGTGTT
>JFJP01039564.1_pt1 | contig 13188 bp, 7 predicted proteins | sample 431651 | NCBI WGS metagenome assembly JFJP01 (sample SAMN02602958, study PRJNA72255) | Microbial mat metagenome, whole genome shotgun sequencing project. | biome: fresh water; feature: sink hole; material: water; isolation source: purple microbial (photo- and chemosynthetic) mats found in...
CGACAAAATCAGGCCGTTCCGCCAATCCCGTAGGGATTGAACATGAATAGCCCCGGATGAAATCCGAGGGAGCCGAGAACCACCGCGGCACCAGCGTCCGACAAAATCAGGCCGTTCCGCCAATCCCGTAGGGATTGGCGGAACGGCCCCGGATGAAATCCGAGGGAGCAGACAAGCACCCCGAACCAGAACCCCGTAGGGGTTCAACGCGAAAACAAAGACGTTTCAAGGCCGTCTATCACGTTGGATGGCAACTTGCTATCATGGGCCGTGGCCGAAGGCCATGCCCACGCGCCTCGGGGCGCGGCGGGCTAGTTGATCAGCCCTTGCTCACGCATTTTCTGGATGATCTCATCCACCGTAAGGCTTGAGTTCGGCATGACGAACTTGCCGCAGGTGCCCACCCGCTCCGAGGTCTGGTAGCGCTTGCACACGGTGTACTTTTCTCGCCCGGCCTGGCAGTAGAGCATCTTGTACGATTCGGCCGCCTGGGGGATGCTCAGCAGCCTGCCGTCGAAAAGCGGGCAGCGTGTCGCCTTCGGGCATATGTCTTTTTCTTCTTTGAACATGGCTTTGGGAATTGGTTTTGGAAATGTGGCCTCTCTTGTACGCCCAAGCCCCCTCCAAGTTGGGCCAGACGAATCGGGATAGCGGAATTATTTCTTCAAATCGAGCCGCTAGGGCCTTTGTCCATTGCTTTTTTGGGGAGATAGGACTTGGCCCTTTGGGAATATTTTTGGGATTTCTGCCCAGGGCTTTTCCTGCCGAATACGACCAACTGGCGCACGCTTTGCACAGGAGTATGGTTGAAAAAAGCGTATATTCGAAAAAATCCTCGTGGTGTTCGCGAAAGCCGCCGATTTGACTTGACCGTGCTTTTTTTCATCTTTAAAGCCCTAAACCAAGCATCAGGCCATGCCGAACTTCCAATCGTCCCAGAATATCCGCCTTTGGGCGCTTCTCATTTTTATTCTTTTTTCGGTAAATGCCCATGCGCAGTCTCCCTCGGGCGAGCCGGAATGGAGCCTGGTGGACGGTGGCCGCGCCTTGGCCTGGCGCTGGGGCCAGAAGAGCCTGGAGGATGCCTTGCTCTGGAGGCAGGACCCGGAGCGCCTGGCGTGGAGCCTCGAGTTCCGGATGGGCCAGGCCGGGCTGGAACCTCGCCCCGACGGCCTGGCGCTCGGCCTGGCCGCGCCCATGTCGAGCGCCGAGGAGGGACAGGCTGACTTGCCGGTCTTCCGCAAGCTGCTGCGCGTCCCGCTCGAAGTCGAGCTGGAGCTCGAGGCCGAGGGCGCGGCCAGCCGCCGCGCCTGGGCCGAGCTCTGGCCCGAGGACGAATGCGCCCGAGTGCCCATCCAGCTTTCCAAGAGTGGGAATGCCAGCGCCTGGCCGTCCTCGCCCGCCGAGCCGCGAGGAGCGGGCGCCTACCTCGACTACCTCGGCCAGATGGGCCAGCACAAGATCTACCGCTTCGAGTTCCGCCCGCTGGCCTTGCGCGGCGACAGCCTGGAGGCGATCCCCGCCTGCCAGGCCAGCATCAGCGCCCGCCTCGCCGCCCCGCCCCAGAACACGGCGCACGAGCAGGACGCCGACCTGCCGCCCACCTTCGCCGTGGTCAGCCACCGCGATTTCGAGCAGGTGCTCCAGCCTTTCCTCCAGTGGAAGCGGCAGATGGGCTACCAGGTGCGCCTGGCCTTCACCGACGAAATCGGGCAAAGCCCCGCGCAGATCCGCGCCTGGGCCACGCAGGCCTACCTCGACCCCGAACCGGGCTGGCGTCCGACCGACTACCTTCTGCTGGTCGGCGATGTGGCTTTCCTGCCCGCCTTCCAAGGGTCTTTCGGCAGCCATGTTACCGACCTGCCCTACGCCGAATACACCGGCGACCTTTTCCCCGAGGTGCTCTACGGACGTTTTTCGGCCAACACTCCGCAAGAGCTCCAGAACCAGATCGACAAGACCCTGGCCTACGAAAAGTACCTCCTGCCGCAAGATGGCTTCCTCGACCGCGCCGCGCTCGTGGCCGGGGCCGACGCCGCCCACCAGGCCGTCTGGGGAAATGGCCAGATCAACTACGCCCGCCAGCATTTCTTCACGCCCGAAAACGGCTTCCAGGCCGACGCTTACCTTCAGCCCCTGCCCTCGGGCAGTCAGGCGGCCATTCTGCAAAGCCTCAGCCTCGGCGGAAGCCTGGCCAACTACACCGCCCATTGCAGCGCCAACGGCTGGTCCGACCCGCCCATCGGCAACGGCCAGCTCGAGCAGATCCTCAACTACGGCAAGTACTGGCTCATGGTCGGCAACTGCTGCCAGTCGAACCGATTCAACTCCGACTGCTTCGGCGAGCGGGTGCTGCGCCTGCCGCAAAGGGGCGCCATTGGCTACATCGGGGCCTCCAACGACACCTACTGGGACGAGGACTACTGGTGGGCCGTGGGCTTCGGCAGCATCGTGGCCAACCCCGGCCCGCTGGGCACCACCCGGGGCTTCTTCGACCGCTCGGTGGCCGCGGGCTCGCTCGCGCCCGACCGCCCCGAGCAAGGCTACTTCGCGCAGGGCGCCAACCTGGCCGTTACCGAGAGCGGCTCGCGGGTGGGCTACTACTGGGAGGTCTATCACCTGATGGGCGATCCTTCGGTGAAAATCTACTGGGGCACTCCGCAGGAAATGTCACTGGCCTACGCTCCTTCGGTGGCCCTGGGGCAGGCCTGGCTCGACGTGCAGGCCCCCGAGGGCGCACGGGTGGCCCTCAGCCGCGCAGGCGAGCTCGTGGCCACGGCCCTGGCCGACGCCTCCGGCCTGGCCCGGCTCTCGCTGGCCGCGCTCGATGCGCCTTGCCAGCTCGAGCTGGTGGCCACGGCCGCCAACCGCGTGCCGCACCTGGGCAGTGTCGAAGTGCTGGCGCCCCAGGGGCCTTTCGTGGTGGCCCGGGCCTTGCGCCTGGCCCAGGACGGACAGGAGCTGGCGGCGGGCCAGGAGGTCGGCATCGGCATCTTGCTCGAAAACCTCGGGGGCCAGGCCGCCGAGTCGTGGCAGGCCGTCCTCCGCTGCGATGACGCCTGGGTGGAGCTGGTCGATACCGCCGCGCGGAGCTTCAGCCTCGCCCCCGGCGACACGCTCTGGCTGGAAGACTTGGGCCGGGCCAAGGCCCTCTGCCACAGCCCCGACGGGCACCTGGCCAGGCTCTCGGCCTCCGTCGGCCAAGGTGGGCTTGAGCAGGGCAGGGGCCAGGCGGCTTTCCGCGTGGCCGCGCCGCGTCCCAGCATCGCGCTTGTGGGCCAGGCGGGCGCCTTGCTGCCGCATTTCAGCTCGCGGCCCGACAGCCTCGCGGCCTTGGGGCAAGAGTACAGCTACGCCATTGGCTACACCCAGGTGCAGGCGCAGAGCGGAGGCCTGGAGCCAGGCGAGTCGGTCGATTTCGAGCTGGCGCTGAGCAACCAGGGCACGCGGCCCCTGCCCGCGGGCCAGGCCTGGGCGCGCGACGGCGTCGAGGGGCTGCGCTGGATCAGGGCTTGGGCCGACACGCCGGAGCTGGCCCCCGGCGATACCTGCCGGATGGTCTTTTCCGCGGACCTGGACCCCGGGCTGGAGCTGGGGCAGCTCCTGGAGCTGGCCTGGTTCTGGCAGGGCGGATGCCGCGCCGACAGCCTGTTGCACCCGGCCACCGTCGGCCAGCAGGTCGAGGATTTCGAGACCGGTGACTTTTCTGCCTTCGATTGGCAGAGCACGGGCGCCAGCGCATGGCTCGTGCAGGAGGAAGACGCCTGGCAAGGCCGCTTCGCCGCGCGCTCGGGCGACATCATGCACAACCAGAGCAGCGGCCTCAAGCTCGGCCTGGAGGTCTTGCGCGAGGACATGCTTTCGTTTGGGTACAAGGTCTCGGCCGAGCTGGGCTACGACCTGCTGCGCCTCTACGTCAACGGCGAGCAGGCCGCGGCCCTGACGGGAGCGGAGTGGAGCTACCACGAGCTGCCGATAGTGCCAGGCTGGAACGAGCTGGAGTGGCGCTTCACCAAGGACCAGTCCATCAGCCACGGGCTCGACGCCGTGCTGCTGGACGCGATCCGCCTGCCGGTCCACGCGCGGGTTTCGAAGAGCGGTGAGCCGCTGGAGCTGGAGCTGGCCGAAGGCCCGCCGTGGCTCTGGCTCGACAGGGAACTGCCCGCCTCGCCGCGGCTCCGGGGCGTTCCGCCGCCGGGGTCGGTGGGCGAGCATCCGGTGGCGCTCGTCTTGCGCGACCCGCGGGGTCGCGAGGCCTGGCAGCGCTTCGCGCTCCGGGTGGACGCGGCCAGCCATTTGCCGGCCGCCGAAGCCTCATGGCAGGCCAGCCTCAGCCCCAACCCCAGCGCCGGAAAGACCATCTTGCGCCTGGAGGTCCCCTACGCCCAGGCCGCCCGGGTCGAGCTGTTCGACGCCCGGGGCATCCCCGTGGGTTCGCTGGCCTCCGAGCTGCCTTTGTCGCAGGGCGAAAACCAGTTGGTCTTGGACCAGGAGCTGGCGCCTGGGCTTTACATCGTGCGGGTGGCCTGGGACCAGGGCCAGCGCGCGCTGCGCTGGCAGGTCATCCCTTGAAAATCAATGTTTTTGTCCAACATATTTCCCAAACCCCAACCCGGACGATGATAAACTGCACCACAACAGGCGAAACCGAGTACGCGGCCCTTCTGGCCAACGCGCTGGCCAGGCTGCACACCGTCAGGCCGAGCCAGGCATGGCCCTGCGGGCAACTGGCGCCGCGTTCGCCCCGCGGGGCCTCGGCTTCAGAGGGTGAGCTGCGGCTCGAGGAGCTGGTCGAGCAGGCGCCTTTTCCCATCTCGGTCTTCGATGCTTCGGGCGTGCTGCTGTTGTGCAACGCCGAGTTTTCCTCGCTTTGGCAAGGGCTTCCCATCCCCCAGCCGGGCCAGTTCAACATCCTGGAGTTTCCGGCTGTTTCGGCCTCGAGCCTGGGCGACGTGGTCCGGCTGGCCTTCGCGGGCCGGGGCACGGCTATGCACGAGGGCGAGCTGTCGCTGGGCCAGGCCGGCCAGGCGCCTCGCAAGCTGCACCTGCGCAGCCGCGTTTTCCCGACCTTCGACCCCAGCGGCGTCCTTCGGAACGTCTTCCTCATGCAAGAGGACATCAGCCAGCAGAAGAGCATGGAGGAGGAGCTGGCGCAGTCGAGGCAGGAGCTCGGCGAGCGCAACGAGCGCCTGGAGGCGGCCCGCCGGGAGTTGGAGCGGCTCTACCAGCGCGAACGCTCGAACCGCCAGGTGCTCGAAAAGTCGTGGAACAAGCTGCGCGATACCCAGGCCAAGCTGATACAGTCGGCCAAGATGGCCTCGGTGGGGCAGCTCATGGCCGGCATCGCGCACGAGTTCAACAACCCGATCAACTACCTGGGCGCCAGCCTCGAGACCCTGGAAACCTTCTTGGGCGACATCCTGGAGCTGCACCAGCTCTACCAAGAGCACGGGCACGACGAGCCGGGGCGCGAGCGCATCGAGCAGTTCCGCCAGGACAAGCAGATGGACCAAGTCGTGGCCTCGATGGGCGTCCTGCTCAAGAACATGAGGGCAGGGGTGAACCGCTCCAACCAGGTCGTCAAGCAGCTCCAGGCCTTTTCGCGGCAGGAAGACGGGATGCGCTGGGCCGACCTCAACCAGAACCTGCGCACCAGCCTCAACCTCATCGGCCACGAGTACCGCGGGCGCGTGCGCCTGCGGCCTGAACTCTCGCCGCTGCCCGCCATTAGTTGCAATCCCAGCAAGATCAGCCAGATGTTCGTGAACATCTTGCTCAACGCTTTTCAGGCGATTACGGGCGTTGGCGAGGTCATGGTCTCGAGTTTCTTCCTGGAAAAGGAGCTGGAGGCGGTCTTCCTGATCACCGACAGCGGCGACGGCATGACCGAGGACCTTGCCAGCCGCGCCTTCGAGCCTTTTTTCTCGACCAAGGCCAAGACCTCCAGCCTGGGCCTTGGCCTTTCGATCAGCCAGGACATCGCCCACCAGCACTGCGGGCGCATTGTGTTGGAGAGCCGTCCGGGGCTGGGCACGACCGTCAGGGTGCATCTGCCCCTGAAATGAGAAGCGCCCAGGTCTTGGCCAGGAGAAGATTCCGCTGCCAGTCGGCGATTGGGTCCAATGGTTCAAATGCCAAAAAACTTTTTTAACCGTTTTGGGGGTGTTGATGGATTACAAGTTGCTACGTTCTTGAATCAGAAAACTCTGGAAAAAAACGTTACTTTTGAAAACCCTCAATCAACAACCCAATTTGTTAAACATGGTTACAACAATCTTCGAGAAAGAGTTCGCCCGGATCGACTTCGAGAGCGACTTGAAACTGGTATCGCTGACCTGGAAAGGCGGCATCACCAGCGAGCAGTACCACGAGGCTTTCGAGCAATGCCTCGACTACATCGGCAAAAACGAGGTGGATTGCTTCCTTTCGGACATCCGAAGGCAGAGCGTCGTCTCGCCCAATGACCGCAAGTGGTTTTCGGACTACGTGATGCCCACGGCCGTCTCGCGGGGTCTGAAGTTCGGTGCGGTGGTCTTCGACGGCAGCGCCTTCAAGAAGTACTACTTGAACATCATCCTCGGCTTCACGATGAAGCTGGGCCTGCCCACCAAGTTTTTCAGCACCATCGACGACGCGCACGCCTGGTTCCAAGAAAAGCGCAGCAAGCAGCAGGTGGCCTGACCAAGGCCGCGGGCCCTCGAGCGATGAGCCCAAAAGGGGGGAAGGTTTTTCGGCCACGAAAACCTTCCCCCCTTTTCCGTGCCGCCCGAGGGCCGATTCCTGAGGGAAAATTCGCATTTTTACCCATCGGGCGGCGTTTCGCCCCATCCCGATGGGCACGGGCGACGGAATGTCCAAGCTCCATCAATTGATATTATGAGCTTATGAAAAACGCAAAATTGCTTATCGGCCTATGGCTATTCTTGGCAGGTTCTGATGTTTTCGGGCAGCGCCAAGTGGTTTTCCAGCAAAATGACCGGGAAAGTTTCGTGGTAAAACATGAGCCAGGAACCACGCAACCCGCCAACTATTTCATCGAGCGGCTCGCGGCGGCCCAAGGGGTCCCCACCAGCCAGCTCGAGTACCGTTTCGAGGTCTCCTTCCTCAAGGAAATCCTCGGCGGGACGCAGGGGCAGCAGGTCCGCGTCGAGGCAACGGCCTTCAACTTCACGGGCGACTACCTCTACAAGGGTTTCAGCATGGCTCCCGCCCTGATGCCCGAGAACGTCAACTTCACGCTCGAGCTGCTCGACGACAGGCGCCAGCTCATCCAGAGCCTGCCCGTGGCCAAGGCCCTCCGCGGCGACCCGCCCTTCGTGCTGCACGACCAGCCCATGGCCGCCACCGACGACCAGGGCCGCCTGCTCGCGGCTTCCTCCTTGAAGATGAGCCAGATTGTCTTCAGCTACACTGCCACCAACCGCTCGAAGTTCGACGCCCGCGCCCGCCAGGTGGACGACTACCTGGCCCGGCTCGACCAGATGGCCAGCCGCGAGCGGCGGCTGCGCGGCATCCGCCCCACCGAGCCCGACTCGCTGCGCGGCTACCAGTCGTTCCTGACCAACAACCAGGCCTTCATCGCGCAGGTGCAGACTGCCGCCTTCCTCACGGGCCTCGGGCTCGAAAACGCCGACCCGGAGGGCTTCCTGGCCAAGTTCGAGGCCTTCAAGCAGCTCCATGCCCAGACCTCCGACCAGGTCAACCAGGCCCAGGCGCGGGTGCATGAACTTTACCACGAAAAGGGCGTCCGCTTCCTCCAGGCCCGCGACCTGCCCTCGGCGCAGCGGCAGTTCAACCTGGCCTTGCAGAGCAACGCCAACTTCGCTCCCTCGGCCCACCAGCTCGCCGAGATCGACTACCTCAACGGCAATTTCCCGCAGGTCATCCAGCGCTGCGAGCAGGTGCTCGAGCGCATGAACCCCGACCCGGAGACCGAGAGGCTGGCCGCCAACCTCGTGGTCCGTGTCATCGACCAGCACGTCATGAACGCCACCCAGCTCAACAACGGCTCGCGCTACGACCAGGCCATGGCCGAGCTGGACAACGCCCTGGCCATTTGCCAGCGTGTCGATGGCATCACCTGCGGCCCGGGCGTGATGCTCCAGTACGAAAGGGCCGCCCGCGGCACCTACGGCTACCTTCTCGCGACCGTGGGGCAGGCCACCGCCGCTGGCAACCTCCGCGGCGCGGCCCAGGCCATCCGCGAGGCCGAGGCCTACCAGGCGCGCTTCGTCGATTTCATCCCCGACACCCGCGACATCGCGCCCCTGGCCCGCGAGGTGCTGCTTTCCCACGCCCGCCTTTCGGAGCAGGCGGCCCGCCAGGGCGATTTCCCCGCCGCCACGGGCCACCTCGAGGAGGCCAAGCAGTTCCAGGTGGCCCACATGCGCTACCTGCCCGACCAGCGCGACCTGGCCCCGGCCACCAACACGCTCTTCGGGGCCATGCTCGACAAGACCGGCCGCCTGCTCGACCAGGGGCAAATGGCGGCCTGCGTCAGCCAGGTGGAGGCCACGCGCGGCTTCATGGCCCAGAACGGCCCGGCCATCGCCCAGCCCGAGCGCTTCGACCAGATGGTCGCCCGGGTGTTCATGACCCAGGTGGCGCAGGCCCGGGCCAAGGTCGAGGCCGGCCAGTTGGACCAGGCCCTCGAGCTGACCCAGCAGGCGGACCGCTTCCGCCAGAACTACCGCGAGACCGTCGGCGGCGACGAGGAGCTCTCGGGCGTGCGCAGGCTTGTCTATGAGGCCTACATCGCCCGCGGCGAGGCCTCGGTCGCGCGCCGCGAGTTCGAGAAGGCCGTCGATGAGCTCAACAAGGCCCAGGCCATCTGCCAGGACGACTACCGCATCACCTGCGGCGTGGAGCTGGAGGAGGCCTTCCTCAAGGCCCGCGTCGGCCTGTTCGAGGCCAACGTCTCGAAGGCCCGACTGGCCGCCCAGCAGAAGCGCTTCGGCGAGGCCGACGACTGGACGGCCAAGGCCCAGCGCCTGGAGACCGACCACCGCCTGGGCCGCCAGCCCGAGCTCGACGCGCTCGTGGTCGAGCTCAAGCGCCAGGAGTACGACCACTTGGCCGCCGAAGGGGCGCGCCTGCTTCAGGCCGGCGATGCCGCCCGCGCCCTCGACCTGCTCAACGACGCCCTCGAGATCGAGAACCGCCATGCCGTGGCCGCGCGCGGGGTGGCCAGCAGCCCGGCCAACGTCCGACAGAACCGCCAGTCGGCCGCGCAGAAGTTCGCCCTGGCCGAGGCCGCCGAGGGCACCCGCATGGCCCAGGCCAACCGCCTCGACGTGGCCCGCGGCCACCTCGACAAGGCCATTTCCCTTTCGGGGCAGTACCAGCTCGGCACCGACCCGCCGCTGGCCCGTGCCATCGAGGACCTGACCCAGGCCATCATGGGCCAGGAGTGCAAGAACCAGCAGGGCCTCTACAACCAGACCTTGTCGCAGGCCCAGGCCCAGGTCGAGCGCCGCGAGTTCCACGACGCCTTGCGCAGTTTCGGCAAGGCCATCGAGCAGGCCAAGGCCATCGAATACTGCTCCATCAGCAGCCAGGATGCCGTGGCCGGGCGCGACCGCGTGGCCCCCGTGGTCCAGTACCTCGACCTGCGGGCCGAGGCCGACCGCAACGTCGGCGCCGGGCGCTACGCCGTGGCCCTGTCCACCTTCGACCGGGCCGCGCAAATCCACGACCAGAACCAGCTCGGAAGCTGGCAGCTCGGGCACCTGAGCCGCTTCGAGTTCATCCAGCATAACGGCAACCTGGCCTTCGTCAACTTTTGCCTGGGCCAGTACATCGCCCAGCAGAAGGCCGAGGACGCCATGAGCCTGATGCGCACCCTCCAGCAGAAGGGCTTCAGCAAGAGCGCCAGCAAGGACAACCAGACCGAGCTGGGCTACATCATGGCCCGCCGCGAGTACCAGCAGAACCCTTCGGCCGAGTGGAGCGACCGCGTGGAGGAGCTCACGGGCGACGACGGCTGGTACAGCCACTTCAAGCGGGCTTTCAAGAAGCAATGGAAATCGTATTGAGACGGCGGGCATGAGATACTACTTCATCGCCGGCGAGCCTTCGGGCGACCTGCACGGGGCCAAGCTGGCCGCGGCCATGCGCGAGGCCGATCCGTCGGCCTCCATGCGGGGCTTCGGCGGCGATGGCATGGCCGCCGCGGGCGTCGAGCTGGTGCAGCACGTCCGCGAGCTGGCCTTCATGGGCTTCGTGGAGGTGGCCAAGAACTACGGCAAGATCCGCAAGAACTTCGCGCTGGCCCGCCAGGACATCGCCCAATGGCGCCCCGACCTGGTGGTGCTGGTCGATTATCCCGGCTTCAACCTGCGCATGGCCGAGTTCTGCAAGGGCCTGGGCCTGCGCGTGGCCTACTACATCTCGCCGACGATCTGGGCCTGGAAGGAGGGCCGTGTCGAGAAGGTGCGCCGCTTCGTGGACCAGATGTACGTCATCCTGCCTTTCGAGGTCAACGTTTACGCCAAGCATGGCGTGAATGTGCGGTACCTGGGCCACCCGATCATGGACGAAATGGCCGCGCGGCGCCGCGAGGCCTTGCCCCGCGCGGAGTTCCTGCGGCGCAACCAACTGCCCGACAAGCCCATCATCGCGCTTCTGCCCGGCAGCCGGCGGCAGGAGCTGGAGCTGATCTTCCCGGAGATGCTGGCCCTGCCAAGGTTTTACCCCGACCACCAGTTCGTTGTGGCGGCCACCTCGCAGCTCGACCCGGCGCTCTACCGCTCATTCCTGCAAGGCACCGATTTGCCGCTGGTTTTCGACCAAACCCACCAGGTGCTGCAACACGCCGAGGCGGCCCTGGTCAAGTCGGGCACCGCCACCCTGGAGACGGCCCTGCTGGGCGTGCCCGAAGTGGTCTGCTACCGCATGGGCGCGGCTTCCTACCAGTTGGCCAAGCGGTTGGTCAAAGTCCGCTACATCGCCCTGGCCAACCTGATCATGGACAAAGAGGTCATTCCGGAGCTGATACAGGACCGCTGCACGGCCCCCCAGATGCGGCACGAGCTGGACAAGATCTTGCTCGACAAGCACCACCGGCTGCGCATGGTCAACGACTTCGGGCTGCTGCGCATGAAGCTGGGCGAGCCCGGCGCCTCGGGGCGCGTGGGGCAGGACATGGTGCGCTGGCTGCGCGAGCAGAAGGGCGGCCAAGGATAAGCGCTTGTCTTTCAGAGCGATGGGTACAACTGCCGCAGCTCGGCCAGGAAGCGCGCGAAATCGCTGCCGTGGCGCTGCTCGAACACCTGCGCCAGCGAGTCCTCGTGGCTGTGGTAGGTCAGGAAGCCGACGAAGTAGGAGTTGTCGGGCTCCGCGACGCGTTCCAGGAAGCGGTAGTCTTGCGGGCGCTCGAAGGGCAGCGCGCGCGCCTGGGCGAACAGCCCGCGCAAGGCCTCGTCCTTCCGCAGGGCGCGCTGGTCGTGGGGGAGGCCCTGGTGGTCCATGGCGCGGTAGAGGCTGTCGAGGGTGCGGGCGCCGCCGAGCATGAAGTCCACGTAGCGCTTTTCGTCGCGCAAGACCTGGCCGAACTCGAGCGTGGCCTCCGCCCGCGGCCCGAAGTGGCTTTCGAGGAAGCGCAGGGCTCCCTGGTTGCCCACGAAGGTGGCCAGGCTCTCGTTGAAGTCCACGTCGTCGGGCACGAAGAGGGTGGCGTGGGTCAGCTCGTGGACCACTACGCTGGCCAGCTCGCCCCAGGTGCGTTCGAGCATCCCGCTGAGGATCGGGTCGTCGAAGTAGCCCAGGGTGGACCAGGCGCCGACCTCGCGCAGGCGGGCGTCGAGCCCCTGTTCGCGCAGCCGGTCGCGCTCGCGTTCGGCCAGCGGTAGTTCGAAGTAGCCCTTGTACGGAAACTCGCCCACCAGCGGGAAGCGCCAGCGGTAGGGCCGCATGGCGAAAGGCTCGCAGGCGACCACGACCCAGAGCAGCGGCTGGCCCTGCTGGTCAAAGACGGTGTTGTAGCTGTCCGAGTCGCTCAGCCCGAGCGAGTCGATGGCGAACTCCCTGGCCTTCTGGGCGAACCGCAGCTTGAGCTTGAGGCTGTCCGGAAAGGCAGGGTCGGCCAGCACCTCCTCGACGGGCCTGGCCTGCCAGAGCACCCGCGCCTGTCCGCGCGCCTGGCCCAGCAGGTAAACCACCATGCCCCAGTTCCAGACCACGAAGCCCAGCGCGAGCCCCAACAAAAGCAATCCCGCCGTTTTGAGCCATCGTTTCATCGTGTCGTGGGTTGAAGGTGAGGGTGTTGGGCTTGGCTTTCGGGGAAATCAAGTTCGCATTTCGAAAGCGCCCGAAGGTGGGAGCCCGATCCAATCTCCCAGTGGCCGCAAATATTCGTCCAAATCTTTTGGTCCGTGAAAGCGCGGAAGTGGCGTTCGCAAAATTCTACACGAAGATGTTTTCTCGCCCATCCTCAAGGAAGAAGGCTGTTTTCGAGCGAAAATCACCGCTTATACCGAGTCGCTTTCGATGGCGCAATGTCCCAAGCCCCGATTTCATACCAAGCTCCGCGCGTTGGCTCACTGGGCATCCCCCACTTGCCCCGAGTTCAAAAAAGTCGCCCTGCCGCTTGCTTTTCGCAAGCAGAGTTTGTATCTTTGGCTATCTTCGATTTCATACCCCCGATGGACAGGCTACCCTGCCGATTCGAAAGTTCGACGGATTGGCGAGGCTTCCTAAGGTGTGCATTTAATTCTTACTTGCACAATGGTGCTTTTGGGTAGGAATTGAGGATGGTGGAAGTAATGATGTTGGCTGTAATTAATACAGACTAAAAAATATAAATCCTCACAAATGATAAAATCAGTTACATTAAAGAATTTTATGTCTCATAAAGAGTTGAGCATAAATAATCTACCTAGTATAAATATAATAATTGGTAAAAACGATACCGGCAAAACTGGATTGTTAAAAATGCTATATTCAACTATTAAATCATTAGAAATTTATAGCATAAAAAAGAAAAACAGTGAGCCTTCGTATAAAAAAGAATTAGCCGATAAATTATCGGATACCTTTATGCCACGCAAAAATGGTTTGGGCGATTTGGTTCAAAAAGGTGGCAAAGATAAATTAGATGCTCATAAGTAAGGATTCAAAATTAGCTTAGTCTAAATGGGGAGAATTTGATGACGAGGTTTGTCCCCACGTTGGCAAGGCAACGGTTGGCGG
>JFJP01039565.1_pt1 | contig 13188 bp, 31 predicted proteins | sample 431651 | NCBI WGS metagenome assembly JFJP01 (sample SAMN02602958, study PRJNA72255) | Microbial mat metagenome, whole genome shotgun sequencing project. | biome: fresh water; feature: sink hole; material: water; isolation source: purple microbial (photo- and chemosynthetic) mats found in...
CAATAACCCATCAATTTCCAGTCTCATGGTTTCTCCAATTAAGATTTGGTAAGCCTTGATTGTCCCAAAAGCAGAGTCCCCATACAAGGGGCAGAACGCTACGGTGCAGCATAGTAGTCCGTAGTCCACCCTTGGTGGGTTTCGTATCGGTCGATGTGCTCAGTGACTACCGCGAACACCTCAGTCTGGCATTCCTCAACGCGCTTAAGCAGAGCCTTATCCAGAATAGGGCCATGACGATACTCAGTACCAATGCACGTGGCTCCGCTCGGTAGATCGTCATACTCCACAAACGAACAATTTTTCATAGTGAACTCACTCGATATGCGGCCCGCTCAGGGCCTAGGGGTGGGGTAGGTAGGGTAGCCTTGCGATAGGCCCGCCAGCGAAGCCTAGGGCTTCCTCAGAGGGCCTGTCCGCTTAGCAGCGAGTCATTCTAAGTGTCTCGCGCTTGGAAGTCTCCAGCATCCAAATTGGGTCGTCACTCTCCATCATGTAGATGAAGCCAACAGGAGGCATACCACCGAAGCGGCGGTAGTCGTACAGCATAGACTCAAAGTCTTCTGTCACGTCACCGATGCTGCGGTAGTTGCGCATCTCAGGGATGGAGCCGGGAAACGAGTACCAGAGGGAGGCGCGTACTTTCATGGCAGTTCCTTTACGTTGAAATACTGACCGTCAGAGTCTTCGGAATAGTCGCTACCCATAATGGCAACACACGCCCCGACTGCATCCCACCGTACAAAGTCACCTGCATCCATAACCTTGCGCAGGCGATAGCCTTCCTCTCGGTTCACCATACGGACTGCGCCCGTAAGACTAGCCGCCCGCACGATATAGCGGTGAACCCAGCAATAGTTGGTCTCGCCACCATAGGTGTCGGTGACTTCAAAAAAGTAGCGATTTTTCACTTGACCTCCCGCACGAATGAACCCATGTACTCAACACCTTTAGTACGGTACAGCCAATCATCAAGCTCACTCTCGGTCATAGTCGTATCAATATGCACTTGAGAGTAGTTGCGATCCTCATGGTACATACCAGCATACTCAACGTGCTGGGTAGACGCTAAAGCACGGAGCTTACATACCAGCGTCTTAGCTGTTTTGGTGTGCGTATCAATACCAAAATGGTTAACGACCAGAATAGTCATGTTCATTTCCTGTACGGTTTAAGAAGGTTTGATTATAGTCCGCCCCAGCGAGCGGAGCAAGTCTCACCAAGTGAATCCTAAGCCTTCCACTACCGCCCGGAATTCCACGAGAAGCGCCGGTAGTCTTGCCTGCAATAGAGCAGGTAACTCAGGGGAGCATAGCTGCGCATTCGTAGCGTCAGGCCAAATGGCTAGGTCTCTAGCCGCGTCCAGATTACGCTCTTTACCCTCACCGATACGATCCCATGACCTCCACTCCAGCCGGTACTGGCTAGTAGGGCACTCGCCATCGTGGGTAAGGTTCAGCTTGTAGGTAGGAATCTCCTCACCGTCCGGGCCGATGCCGACAAGATGCCAGCAAGGTTGCCCACTCTTGCCGTTCTTGATCTGTTTACGCTCACCGGCAAGCAGGCCGTTGCAGTCTTTGTCTCCTGCCGAGAACACCGTGTTCTCAATGTAGTACCACGGGCCGAATGGGTGACAACCATTCCACTTGAGTAAGTCGATCAGTTCGCCGGGGATAGACGCACGAATCTTGTTAGGAGCATCCTCCACGCATACATGATCGGACTCACGATCCGTGTCTTCTACAACCACCTTGTGTTTGCAGTAGAAAGAGTTACTACCATTCTTTGGGCAGTCACCCCATGAGGCAGTTACGACAATCTGGTACGGCACAGTATGGTTGATGAATCGCGCAGAGCGAAACAACTCCACCTCCGTCCGCGTAGGGTTCACTACGCTCTCTTTAGCGATAGGTAAATCACGTTGCCATTGAACAGCCATGAAATTCTCCTGTATGGAATGTTGAACAATCTGTATTGTACGAAGGGCAGCTACGCCCCGCAATGCTCAGCTAAGCTCGGCTACGCAGTCGTAGAAGTCCCCAAGCACGTCATGTAGGTGCATACGCCGGATCAGCGCGGGGTCAGTGACTGCATACTTCTCTATCACCTTAGCCATAGCTTCCTCCACCGTCTCCGCGAGGGATACCACGATCCGATCCAGCGGTATTGCCATAGCTCCCTCAGGGATGGGTGTCTCTACGGCAAAGCAGAAGACTTCATCTTGTCCGGTCATAGTATGCTCCAGTGAAATTGATTTCAATCTAGGGTTGCATTGGCTGTCGCCAGCCCCGCAGACTGCATATATCGCAGTAGTCCCTGTCTGTCTGTGCCGTGTGCCATGAACCCGCACTCTACTAACCACAACCCATCCGGGTCAGGCCAGCCGTGGTCGTCCTCATTCGAGAAAGCGAAGATGCACTTTCCGTTGATGTTCTCCACATGCGCCTTAAACCAACCACGCTCGTCAAGATCGACTACTAGCGTCAGCTTCTGGTGCTGGGGTGTAAATCGTGCAGCCATAGCTCAATCGACAGCGGTATGAACCACCTGCTCGCCGCCCTTTTCAGCGAGGCAAACAGTAACCTCGTAGGCTTTCTTCGCCTTGAACAGCTTAGCGGCTTTATCCCGCGCCTCCAGCAAGGTCTTTGCGTACACTTCGATGCGGGTGTTTTTATAGAAGCAGACGTAGCCGCTCATGTTGTTTCCTCAGTGCGTTGCACGAGGACGCAGGCGACAGAGGTTCTGAACTTATGCCCGGACGCGATGTCCAGTGCCTTCTGCTCAGCCTCACGCAAGGTGGAGGCTTCGACTTCAATGCACACCTCCTTGCTGTAGGTCACGCGCTGCACCGTGACGGCGAATTTTTTCAGAGTAGCCATGTCGTATCCTTTATGGTTTGAGAAGACTTGATTCTATCAAGCGCAGGCGCTACGCTCAAGTGCAGTTGCTTTGCGCAACCCAGTGTGGTAGACCCTCACTCTGATCTTTTGCCCAAAGTAGGGAATGTCCACGTTAGCGAAGTAGTCAGGAAGCTCACCGCCCGACCAGACCGCAGGGGTCTTGGCTTTGACGACCACACCAACGGCCCCCGGCAGCATGTGTGCCCGATCATAGGAGCCACGAATCATAAACTCTTGGTCAAACCAGTACCCGTCAACACGGGCAGCTTCTGTGAGAGCAACGATGTCACCATCCTTGTGCGGGTATCTGTGTCGAACAGTCATGTCATTTCCTTTGCGGTTTATAAATAGGCGGCAGAGTGGGGTACGTTTTAACGACGACGCTATCCACCATTCGCATAGGTGTCACCCTATGACGTACTCTGCCAAAAAACTTAAGACTTGACGTAGAAGTTCAGGCCCGCTACGACATCACAGCCGTCAATCTTCTGGTTACCTCCAGAAGTAGCTACGATGATTGTCTTGCCGGAAGCAGACGGGCCAAGACGCTTCGACAGGTCGATGGTCAGCGTGAGGATGTCGTTCTGCACAGAGGCCGTGATGTTTTTGCCGATTGTGGAATCGACACGGGCAGGGGTGGTTTTGGCAGAAGCCATATATTTTCTCCTAGTAGTGAATGAAACGTATTTGCGAAGCTCTATTGTAGTCAAGCAGAGTAGAGGAGTCCATCGTCACAAACGTAGAGGCCATCACTACTAAACGTCTGCGACCATTTAGTAAGCACGTCTCCATTGGTGAAGCCCCTGTCCCAGAAGCCAGTCCCGTGATGCCTACGGGTAAGCCAGAAGTCGTGACCGAACTGTTCGTCAGTCCAATCTGAAGAGTCCACACCTTCCTTGTCAAGTAGCGCAATGAAAGACTCCACATCCTCCCGCGCTTGCGCCTCAAACTCAGGGGAGGCTTCAGCGTCCGGGGTCTCCTCCGGGGTGTCCGCCCAAAGAGCACACCCGATGTAGTGTTGAAGTACCGTCTCGAAGTCACGAGTCATATTAGCCTTTCTGGGTTAGTGAAATTCTATTGTAGTCAATCCACTACTGTGTCGCAACGTACACAAGTAGGTCGCTCTACAGTAGCGAGATGACTGTATCCTATCTTGCCGCCCTTAGCAGAGTGGTACTGCATGATCGCAGCCTTGAACCAATTCTCCAGATCACCGCGTTGCAGGCTACCGCTGGTGATTACCGCACTGATCTTCAGTACGATACTCACGGTCTCCTGCGCACCATACCCACAAAGGGGTACTTCGGCAGGAGGTAGTGGATATACCATGCCAGTACGGGTACGTCTAGGTCTTGAGGTCACTTCGATTCCTTACGATAGGCTGGACAATACCGCCCAGCTTATCCTCGTGGTTGATGTACCCGGCACGAAAATTGTGGTAGCGGCTTATGGCTTCCGTCACCCACGCAACTAGATCGGCTTCGTCAGCGTAGCCTTCAACGACTACGGTGGTCACTTCGATTACCGCCTTGACCACGAGGCTACGGATACGCCGGATCAGCATGGGAGTTCCCATTCCGCAGCATTCGTTTCAATAATATTGAAGCAGTCTTTGAGGCCATGCTTCATTGGAAGACTGAATTGCTCAGGGCGTGTCTTCCACGTCTTGACCGCGCCATTGACACGAGCCCGGATAGGGGTCTTTGTCCTATCCGAATTCTTCAGTGTCTTGTGGTGCAGAATATCTCCGTGACGCAAGGTCAGCGCGAGTTCTTTTGTGATAGTTTGTGCAGTCATGCTGGTGTTCCTGTATGGTTTGAAATCGTTTGCAAACTCTATTTTACGGTAGGCAGAGGGGGCCTGTAAAGCGTCAGCTTGCGCATTCTTTTAGGTGGCTGTATCACAGAGAGAACAGCTAGAGGATCAGCTTTCGATCTACGAACGTCTAGTCCATAGGAAAGCAGAGATACTCCAGCTACTCCCGTCCCGAGATTCTCACCAAAGAGTTTACGCTTCATTGCAGTGCGTCTGACAGCTTGAGAAGATGCTTCAGAGGCTCGCTGGTTTTAGCACGAGTCTTGATAGCAAAGAACTCTCGTTCACATGCTGTGATGTTCTCAGGTTGCGGTCTGGATGCATCATAGGTGCAAGCATCTATCACTTCCTCAATGTCAGCATCGAAGTGGAGAGATACAGCGTCAAGGATAGCCATGACACGCAAGGTATCACGTAGTGACACTCTAGCTGTCTTAGCCACTAGGTCTGCGATCCGCAAGCCCGTAGGCAGCGGGAGGGTATCAGTAGTCATAAGGTTCGTCCAGTGAGTTGATGGGTGTTACGCCCGCTCACGGCGGAGGGCGTTGCGTTGTTGCGTTGCACGGTGTAGCGGGTAGGCGACTCAGCGGCTATCGTCAGGTACTTTTCGTAGTACTCATCACTGCGGACAAGTCCTACTAAAGAGCCGTCAGGTGTCTCTACTACGACATCGCAGTTCGCTTCACTGAATAGGGCAAAGTACATAAGCTCCTTCAGCGTACTCCGGGCGAGCATGACACTGTGTGACGCTTCCTTGCCGCCCACCGTACTATTCCAGTTGGCAGGGAAAGCGTCGATGTCTGTAAGACCAAGGAAGTTTGACACAAGCTTCGCCCCGTCCGCAGACAAGTCGCAGAGGATACGCATGGAGTAGGCACAAGCCTCTCCTGTCAATGGGTTAACCCCAAAGCTTTTGAGGTCAGAGATTGAATGTAGATGAGTCACGATAGGCTCCTGTCTGGGTTGGTAAGATAGTATTCTATCAAAGCCAGAATACCCAATAAATATGCACATAACGTCAAATCAGGCACAAAAACTGGGGCTTTCCGACTATAGGTTAACGACTTCGCACGATTCTGCGGCCCGCCACCGGCTTATCTGGGTGAAACTCCACCTCAGTTAATGCCTCAGGATGGTTCACCGTGTAGCGTTTGATACCGTCAATCAACCACTGTTGACCTAACGGAGTCAGGCGGTAGAAGTCTCCACCCCGCCCATCTTCGCGCACCGCATATTCATGCTTCGTCAGGTATTTCGGTGAGTTCAGTCCAATAATGGAATGCGCCACGGCAACCTGCACACGAGCAAACCCTACGGCAGATTGCTTAAAGCAGCGCCACAAGTCTACCTTCGTGCAGGGGGCGGATTTAGTGAACAGTTTTACGTCAGGTTTCATAATTCGTTTATCCATGATGGGCCGGTAGCAGTAACACGGTAGCGCTTCGGCACGTAGTTAGTGTTTTCCATCCACGCATTAGCTTCTTCGAGTGTGCCTTCGCCCACCTTGTTGAAGTAGTTCTTAGATGGGTCACGGCGGTTGTAGGCCATCCAGCCGTAGGCGTATCCGTCAGCAGTTTTGCATAGGTATTTGCTTTTGTCCTTTATGGAATTGAGTACAGTAGATGGGGTACTCATGGTCTCGGCCCACGAGAGCGGACTACCCGCACCGCTATTGGTTCTGCCCGCTGCCGCACTACTCTCATAGCCGCGTAGTCAGGGGTATCGTCTTCCGGGTGAATTACCACAGGCTCAAGAGAGTCTATGTACACGCTACCCGCACAGTACGGCAGGGTTCTGCTATGGATAACGGCAGAAGGCCATCCGTTTATCCTATGTAGCCTAGCGCACAGGGCGGAGAGGCTATCGCATACGCAGCTACCGTGAGCGCCATTGCTCCACGATACGGCAAGCTGAGCATACGGCAGTTTCTCGAAGCCCCAGACTTCTACAGATAGCGCACGAAGTTTCATCATCGTGCCATACGAAACGAACTGCTCCAGCCCTCTGCCGTGGAGAACAGTACCTTTGTGAACAATCAGAGACATTGGATTACCTTTACGGTTTGTGTGAAGCTATAGTGTACCGTAGACAGAAGTGAGGGTAAACCCTCACAAGTTATTAGTTTACCCCTACAGCCGCCCGTAAATCCACCCATGCCGCAGTAACGGAGTCGTCTATTGCACTTTTGGCAAGGAAGGTAGAGACAATCTGCACGGCCTCCTCCAGCCGCTCCCTGTCCGCCAGTATTTTCTTCTGCTCCTCCACGGCCTCCTCGGCATCTAGGTGCAGGTCGCTAGACATCAGGTACATGACCTCGGCAGAAGCCTTCTTAGGCGTGAAGTCTACCTCGCACTGACGGACGTACTTGTAGAACTTGTCCACGTTCTCCGTTGACCATGCAGTCCATGACCCGTCACTATCACGCTCCATCATCTCCTCGGCCAGCGCATCGTCGGAGATGTTCGTCAGTTCGTGACCCTCGAACGCAGTGATGACCAGATGCTTACCGCCCCGACCTTCCAGCGCAAGCTTAACGGACAGCATCGTACCGTCCCAGAGCATGTGGTAGGCATCGCAGTCTTCCTCGCTAAGGCTACGGGCTGCGCACTCTTGCGCCCACTCGTAGTAGTTGTCTGACTTTTCGGCCCAGAGCATCCCGGCCCGGATGCGCAGCGAATCGCAATCAGGGTCTTCAGGGAGTTGAGGGTTCTGCTTCAGAATCTCCTTCCAAAGGCTATCGAAGTCGTTGTCCACATCGTAGAGTGCGACAGAGAACTCGACAGGGTAGCGGTTATGTCGCGTGGAGTAACCACCGATACCGCAAATGTAGTCCACCTTCGCCTTGCGCGATTTGTGGGGGTAGGAATAGGGACACGTAGGTTTTTTCATAACATTGTCTCCGCACGTTCTACGATTGAATACAGTGTCTTCCCGTAGAGGAAGCACATTTCGCCTCTAGGCGACAGCCCCGAGGAAAACATTTGCGCATAATGGAGCAACGTCTTCAGGTCTGCCCCGCTAATAACGATAGGGTCGCAGTCGTCTGCGTTCTCTACTTGAGTTCTGGTCACCATGAAATTCTCCTTTAAGGAATGAAATCGTTTTCAAAATGTATTGTCGCATAGGCAGTTATGGGGCGCAAGTGTCACCGACGTGATAGTATCCGTTGCGCCCAATTCGGCACAGTTGCTCGGGTGTACAGCCATAGATCACGGAAGTAGATACCGTCCTCGCTGCATACACCAAAGAGAAAGCCGCTATCGGACACATCAAGGTAGAACTCCAGCATAGGAGTACCCAGTTCCGCCCGCACGTTGAGCGGGTAGATGACCTCCAGCGCCTGAAAGAACTCCGTCGGTATCTTGACGTAGCCGCTCACTTCTGGGTTGTCGGTACGCACTACGTTCTGCACGAATCCGTAGCTGCGTGGTGTGTCGTCAGCGGCCCAAGACCACTGCGGGGTAGGGTAAATCAGTGCCACAGCATTACCCTAAGAATACACAGGCAATAGCCCAAGAGTGCCCAACCGAGCAGTTGTTTGAAACTTACCATTTGTATCCATGTGCAGTCCTCCTGTACGGAATGTGACCAGAATTGTTTTAGATGCGGGCAGTTGCCCGGTTGAGGAGTGCCTTCAGTTGTGCCGTGTCCATGAGAACACGATCATCCGACCAGCGAGGACGCGCATACGATTTATGGCGAGCAGTAGATGGAGAGTATCCGTCACTGTTTTCGTACCATTGGGCATCCGTATATACGAACAGCGGGAAGTGTTCACCGTAGCTGTAGACTACGTACACTTTGTTCTGAAGTACCCGCCCGAACAGGTTACTACCCTCGAACTCCACTCGATCCTCAACGCAAGATCGACACGATCTGTTGCTTACCTTTTTAATGGTCATGGTTTACTATCCTTTATGGTTTGAAGAATCTCGATTATGCCTCCCGCAGTTAGGTCTACGCAATAGACACAACAACTATATACATAATGCGCGTAAGCGCGGGCGCGATTACCTTAAATCAGAGAAGGCTGTCAAATACAGAGAGGCAGTGACAGGCTCGCAGCTTGCAGTAACACTGACCGCACCTCCAGTGACCATCACGTTCACTTCAGCAGGCAGGGTAGTTGAAGCAGTCAGTGACGTGTTAGCAGTGCCAGCACCCACGATTTGCTTCTTCCTCATGGTGGGGTTTCGGCCATGCCAGTAGGCAGTATTTACGGTGTACTTTTTGGGCAGGGCCACGGTATACCCCTAATCTCATCAGCTTTACGCTGAAGTCCTTCGTTATATTGAGTTTGGTATTGCGTTGTAGGTGCTGGATACATTTCAAGTTCCAGCCTACCAGCCGCCAAATTGAGTGCGCTGTGCCAGCATCGCTTACCGTACTCGGTTAGCGTATCTTCAGAATATGCAGGACTACCATCAAAGTAGTTGCAACCATTGGCTTTAGGTAGACTATTCATATCACATATCTATAGGGTCTCTCCACACAATAAAGCGAGGATGGCGGGGCAAGTCTTTAACTCCGTACGGGGCGTAGCGGTATTTGGCTAGTTGCCCGAGGTATTTCTCTTGATTCTGCCAGACGTGCAGCTTCTCCGGTGCAGTCATCTTCCCCGCGCCAATCGTAAGCGACACCCCGCTGGCGGTATCGATCCCTTTGATCTTACCCAGCGTCCCGGCAGGAACCTTATTGTCTTTGTGACTGCTACGCTTGGTGAAACCACGCTCGTCTACCGTGGCATCGTTGGCGTTGTGGTTCATCTCCACAAATCCGGTGACGTGGATTTCTGAATCCAAGGACGACTTCACCTTGAGTAGTAATCCCTCATTGCGGGTTGACCTGTTGTACTTGTACTGCCCGTCGAAGTTACGGATGATCGAACCCTCGTAGCCCAGTTCGTAATTCAAGCCTGTAGCTTCCTCAATCTCGTCCGTGGTCTGGCATAGGGTCTGGTGTACCAACTCGACGCGCAAGCCCTCCCTGCGTGCCGCCAGTATCTTTCGCTTGACATACCCGTAGCGTTGGCGGAAGCCAATCGCCGGGGTAGCCCAGTAGTCGAACACAAAGTAGGTGAAGTCTGGGAACCCAGCCCGCGACATGACACCTGAGGTGGTGGCGTTGATGCAGTCAGGGGCGGTAGGGGAACCGACAACTACCTCTCCGTCAAAGCCATCAAGCAGGGTATGCGCTAGGCTTTCCTGTATGTGGCGATTGGGCAGAGGCTTGAGTGAACGACTCATGCTCCGGCCCGCCATTTGCAGGCAGCGAACACCGTCCAATTTAGGGGAGACCCACACGGGGCCTAGAGAAAGATCAATTTCCTGTGGCGTGACCGGAACCGTATGCGCCAGCATAGGACGAACTTTAGTATCCATATTTTCCTTGTAAAGCTACACCAAGCCTTTTTCAGTGGCTAGCCATTCGCTGATGAAGATGCTACTAATCTCAGACCCCTCCCCGCACTGGTCGGTGATCTGAGACTTCGGTACCCATACTTCGACAGAGCCGTTGTACACCAAGAGTGCCCTCTCCGTCTCTGCCCTAACCTCGACCTCTATCTCTACTTGTTTAGCCATGCGTATCCTATGGTTGTATTGTGCTCACCGTAGTGTCATTGTTGTACCGCCCGCGAGCCTTATAGCTGCGGTCAATAGGTACAGGCTCGTGCCGGAAGAACACCATCTGCCCGATAGCATCTCCGGGCCTGAGTTTGATGCTGTGGTACTTGGACATATTCTTGAACTCAAGAGTCAAGACACTGCCCGTCCACCCGGCATCGCAAAAGCCAGCGTTAAGGTGCTCTAACCCGATTCGCGCCATGCTGGATTTTAGTTTGTACTCGGCGGAGATGTCGAGTGGCAGATCAAATATCTCAGCCGACTCAGTAAGGATGAACTCGCCGGGGCGCAGGGTGTATCCCTCTTCGTCCGACATGCGGATACGCTCAAAGTTCATTTTGTCACGAGCGCGGTAATCCAGTACGATACCGGGAACCTCTAGCTCCCGGAGAATGAATCGACCCAAGCAGATATCGATGCTGGCTGCATTGATGTGATTGAAATCGATTTCACTAAGACTTCCGTCTTCGTTGCGAGTAGCTAAAACCTTCCGACAGGCGATGTCGGTACACAGAGCGTTGTATGCAAGCATGATGGTACACCTTATAAAGGTTTACATTCTAGCCTATGGCGCTGACCCCGGCAACGCAGCTATGTAGGCACCCAAAGAACGCGGAGGTGGAGGGTTAGCCTGTAGACACAAGTCACAGCGCTCTAGCCCCCTCTCCGCACTCGGGGAAAGCTCCACTTGGTATAGGTAACACCAAGCGATAGCACCGAATCTACGAGAGGTCACCCATCGGCAGAACTTACCGGCCTCTATCGCACAGTTGTATTCACCATGCTCGTACGTCACACTGCTTTGCATGGTTACTCCTGAGGTACCGCGTCCGATAGGTCAGCATCGCGTTGTGCTTGTAGGCACTGACGCATCACTTGTCGCTTGGTGTAGATGCTGAAGAAGCCAAAACCTTCAAGGTACATGGAGTAGACCCAGATACAAGATATAGACAGTACCAAGAACATAGACATAGTGGCGGCATACCGAAGATTGATCGTACCTTTAGGACTCCCGTGTATTCTCGACATAGTTCCGATGAAGGTAGGCAGTGTCGGGAGACACAGCATAAACTTAATGAAGGCAAACGAGAAATAGCATGTAAGCAAATATTGAAGTGTATCGTCCATAACATCCTTTTGGTTGGTGAGCCTCTATTGTAGGAAGGACAGAAGCCCTAGTCTACCGACACAAGCTATGCAAACCGTGCATCATCGAACCGCGACTCGTAGTCCCTGCGCTCTGTAGCTACATGCGCTGCATCATCAGAGGCGGCAGACATCCAAGACGAACGTCTCTGTAGCATGGTGTGGTACGCCCCGCATACTGCGTCCGCCACATCCTTACTGGAGTGAACCGGGTGGTCGATCTTGTCTTTGACCGTATCGTACTCCAACTCGAATAGTTCATTGGTGAGCACATCGTTCTGAAACATCTTCACCCGAATATCGCTTATCGCGTCCCGCAATTGCTTGTAGGGCACAGAGGTTTTATCGACAGACACATAGCCTGTCTTCATACCATCCTTGCGCCATTGCTGCTGTGACTCAATACCCATCAGTCCGTCATAGGTCACAGCCTTTATGGGGTAGCCGAACACGTCCCGCAATTGCTTGACCCACATACGGATTTCAGCAATCTGAATTTCGTTCTGCGCATCGGGCTTGATACTTACTGCCATCTCTACGGAGCACTCTGGCAGCATCTCAACTGTCCCGCCCTCTCGGGTTACCTTACGCAGCCCATCGAACCGCAGCATGGCGATACCGCACGAGTCGTTGTTGAGAGACAAGTCGATATGCACATAGCGTGGACGCGAAGGGTTCATGCAGTAGTGACCAGACTTGACAGCCGGTAGGCCATCCACTCCAAGTATCACATTGTCTTTCGCTAGGAATGACTGTAGTCCCTCTGCCTCGCCCGCCTGTATGCACTCCAGAATCTTGAAGCGGCGGCGGAAGAACGGCGATATAGAACTGGTAGAGATACCAACAATATCGCGTAGAGAATCGTGAGGGTTCTTCAGGAAGTCGCTGCGGTACTCGATAGGAACGTCCAAGACCAGCGTACCGTCAGGAACCTTCTCATAGTCCTCCATGACACGGGTATCATTGAGCACTTCGTTCCCGACCATCAGCCGGAAGGTCTCTCCGCTGTACCGATCCTGAGGCCATACCTCGTATTGCTTTTTGTTGTAGATGTACACGTTCTTTTCGTGCTTTTCCTCTACGTGCTTTACTCGCTTGTCGGTGAAGTCTCCCTTGTACCGGGTAGACGAGGACACTAGGACAACGCCAACCTGCGGGCCTCGGGTAATAAAGCGGCTTTTCTTACGCCGGGTCATAGCCTCGTAGATTGTCTGTGCCTGATCGTAGATGCCCATGCGCCCGCTGGTGACCTCAGACTTCTTAGACTTTAGAACCACGTTCATAAAGTTAATTTCGTCAATGATCCCGCCGATAACTGCTTCGCCTAGGATAGAGTCTGCGTCCGCCCCGCCAACTACGATACGGATATTCTTTTCCTTGAAGTACACCTCGGACTCAATTAGCTTATCCATTTGCAGGTGTTTTTGGAACCACGGGATATCCTCAATCATTTTCCGAATCGGTTGATAGACAACCTTTTTGGTCACATGGGGCTTAGCCGCCATGATAGGGAAAATAATAGATGTCGTCTTGGGTAGGCCGTACAGTGTCTGTGGTTGCCTGAGGCAGGCTAGTACGTGTAGGTGATACAAGGTAGTGACCTCGCATATCGAAGTCTTGCCTGTACCTGTAGCGCCAGATAGAATAGCCTCGACGTGCGCTCCGTGGGCTAGGCCCTTCCACCAATCCTTATTGATGGCTAT
>JFJP01039566.1_pt1 | contig 13188 bp, 10 predicted proteins | sample 431651 | NCBI WGS metagenome assembly JFJP01 (sample SAMN02602958, study PRJNA72255) | Microbial mat metagenome, whole genome shotgun sequencing project. | biome: fresh water; feature: sink hole; material: water; isolation source: purple microbial (photo- and chemosynthetic) mats found in...
ACATTAGCATCTCTGATCTTTACCAAAGCCTCTAAGGCTTCAGGAGCATAGTAAGGAACATCAATCAACTGAATGTCGTTATATTCGTGTGTTAGAGAAGCTATTTCGGACTCTATTTCTGTATACTTACTAATAGATTCTTTTACTGCTTTTAACTCTTTCTTGTATATATCAGCCTTTTCATCAAAGTATTTTAAATCGAATAGCTCCCTAAAGGCTTCTAATCTGGTAGATTCTGGAGTCTTAACTAAATCAAACTTATTAGTCTGATCCATAAAAACTAATTTACTGAATGTTGCAGCATCCCCAAAGATAGGCTCAATAGCGTTCTTGTATTGTCCTACTAATTCGTATTGAGTGCCATTTATATAGCTAAGAAATCTCTTGTTTGTAAGTTCTTTTCTAATCTCATACTTTGTGCCTTTGGCCTCTATATTGATCTCTAGAGAAGAACCCTTATCCATTAAAGTCTTTATGTTTCCGCGCTCAGGGAAGTTTTCATAAAGTCCGGCATATAGTGACTCAATTAAGGTAGATTTTCCAGAGCCATTTGGACCTACAATGCAATTAAAACCTGATTTAAATTCTACGGTCTTGTTGTCGTGTATGCCAACTCCTTTAAGAGTTATATCGTGAATAAAATCTAAACCTGTCTGAGTATTCGAGAACTTAAGAGCCAATTTATCTCTTTCGTCTTTATAGTATTCAGTAGTGGGTTCTGCTACTCCAGATACAGCACAATAGCTTTTGATGAGATTCGCTACGTTTAACTCTTCACTGTTAATCTGCTTTAGAATATCTTGTGAAACAACTTTTTCTTGCTTAGACATCATAGCCTTTACGTGTCCGCGAAGATGCTTATATTTTTCTGGGTTATCGGTATAGAATCTTACAAAGTCTTTTTCTAAATTATAGGCGGAAAGTTCATTCTCTTTTATTGTAAAATACTGAGGAGCCATATAGGATAGGTCATAGAAAGTTAACTTATCTGTGAGCGTATCATAGATATGGAACCCGGCAGCTTTACCTTCGTCCTCATCAAAACGAAGTTGAGAAAAGGCTCCCATATACATACTCTTTGGGCTAAGGTCTATCTTTGTGTGTACGTGGCCTAAGAATATACGTGTTGGATTAAATACTGAAGCTTCTAGATCTGGTAGTCCAAACGAGTAGTAATGTTCCGCAGAACAGTATCCATGTTTTCCTAGATTACAGTCTATAATATTTAAATGTCCTAGAATAATACGGCAGTTATGATACTTCATATCAGTAGTATTTAAATATTCCATAGTCTTAGAGTAGTAATTTTTTTCATTTACAACCCAAGGAATGGACATTAAAGAAAAATTAGCATGATGGTATTCGCTAATTTCATCCTGTATTTTCCAAACATTGGGTAAATGGATATAGTCCAAAGCAGAGCCGCTTCTTCCTCCACTACAATACTGGTCATGATTTCCTTCAACCATAATCCAAGTAATCTCAGGGTATAGGGACAATATGTCGGTGAACCCTTTGACTATCTTCTCAGTAGGCATTATTTTATCGCCCACTTCCCCACAGTCAAAAGTATCTCCAGCATTCAGTATATGAGTTACTCCGTAGTAACTACACATTTTCATCATTTCACTTAGCATGCCCATTTTGTGAAAGAAATCTTTCCCTTTAAAATGACAGTCACTAACTATACATAGGTTACTCATTAAAGGATTTCTTTCTAACATAATAGTTATGTTTTCTAAGTTTTTTACAGAATGTACAGTCTCTAAATAGAGAAGCTGTTATGTCGTTATTTAGGACCTGCAAACAAGATTTACAGTAGATTGTATTAGTTATTTTATTGTCTATACTAGATATAGACAATAAAGCTCTAGCCTTTTTTCTTGATAGGCCATAGAACTTATTATCATACATTAGTTTTAATATATGATAGGCAGAATTACTACCTATATCGAAAGACCAAGCATTACTAGTCCCTTTTGGCTTTGGTTCTGATATAGACCTAGTAAACATAGTTTTTAATATTGACCTTAAAGGGATTATAAAATATTTACTTCCTATCAAATTAATTCCTATATTAGATTTTCCCCTTACCTTATATACACAGCCATCTCCATCGGTATATCCTCTAAGGTAATGCCAAAAATAGGCATTGGTTATGTATTTAGGAAAAGATATAGTTAAACTTTTCTTTGTATGTATATCTAAACTATTTAAATCTTTAATAATCTCGGGATTTGATACATTAAATGTATAAATTAGTCTTCCTTTGGAATACTTTTCTATAATAGGAGCATTAGATCCTAATTCTTCTCTACAAAAGGCTAGTAACTCATAATCAATAGATACTAAGTGCAGGGTTCCTTTAGAAACAAAACCATCGGCAGCTATATACCCTAGCATATAAGCCATTTCAGGCTTCCATACTTTAAAATAATTTGAATTAGATATAAAATTTGTATAGGTTCCATTTGTTTTTCTTGTTGGTATACCATATTTTTTAAGTAGGTTACTTATAGTAGGTCTACTTACATTGTATATGAAGGCTATATAGTTTAAAGTTCTCTTCCTTTTCGTATATAAGTCATCAAGTAGTTCAGGAGATAAATAAAATTTTGACATAACTGCATTATTCTAAGTTAGTAATATTTTTCCTCTAACTCTTGTTAGGTAAATTAGATACAAACTCATATAGAGTCATTTCTTTGCAGCGCGTCTACGTTTCATGTCTAATCTATAGCAAGTTCTACATCTACGCTTACCATCGGGACCTATTTTAGAATTTTCTGGAGTGTAGTCGTGCCCATGCTTACATTTAGAAACTCTGCGTTTCATTACATTAATTAGAGATAAATCTCCCTTTGGATAAAATACTGTATTCCACAGCATTAGTAACCAGGCTTTAAACTTAGCTAACATTTAATTATATAATTCCTTCTATTTTCAATTGGTTTTTTATCTATCTCTCTTTCAAGAGTTTCTAGAAATAATCTATCGCTTTTCTTTCGCCTATTATACTCTTTAGGATCTTTATCGGATTTAATAACACTGAAAGGTATATTGTAGAAAAGACATTCTTCAGATATTTTTAACGTAGCTTTATATCCGGCGGGATCTGGATCAAACCATAGGACCAGCTTATTTACGTGACGTTTGAACCAGTAGTACCACACTTGGTTTAGGCTACTCCCTAGAACAGCCATGCCTCTAGACTCCATGCCACTAGAGATTAAGTCAAATATACCTTCGCATATTAACACATTCTTACCACTGTTGGCAAATTTTTCTTGGCCGAATCCGTAGTAATTTGATTTTGTTGTTTTCTTATGATACCACTTACCTGCAGGAAGTTTACGCCAGAGGAAAGAGTCAGGCAGATCTGGGGTTATTGGTTTTGTAGGAACAAACATAACATGTGCTTTGGGATCAAATAATATACCATTTTGTCTGCAGGTAAGCTCGCTGATATTTCTGCCAATTAGGAACTCTTTAGACTGCTTGAACTCCCAAGCACTTGTTAGAAAGTCTATGCTGGCTTTTGAATAGACTACAGGCTTATCTTCTGGTCTGTCTATCTCTCCAAAGTTATCTTTGCCGTAATGATAAACGAAAGAATTAATATTATTTATCCAACGGTCACACAGCCAGCAGTGTCCTACGTTTCGTTCTATATTCCAAGTGAATTTATTTTCTGCTTCACAAAAGCAGCATACCTCGCAGACCCATTCATCATCGGACCAACTGGACCATTCTCCAGGGGGAAGTGTTAGTTCATTGAAGAGATCGTTTCCTAAGTTCATTTATTTTCTTTCTAAATTTATTCATACACTATCCTACTTAAGTATACGCGAGTTTGTCTAACCCACTGTTGAAAATCTTTAGGTTCATTTTGGTGATAATAACAGTGACAGGCTTCACATAGCTGACAGATATTATCTAGGTCGTTTGACCCACCATCTGAGACTTTAATGATGTGATGAATAGTTAAATTGTGCTTCCAGCCGCACAGATAGCACCCTACTCCGTCGCGTTGCATTATTCTGCGACGCCTACGAGCTTTTGCCTTTTCGTGTTTATCTGCCATACTGGTTAATTACTGGTATTCTGGTGCTGTTCCTGTAGCACTTTCTTGTCCGTTAGAAGAGGATTTATTTGTTACTGTTGCTAGTGATAGATTATTTGCTATTGCAAATAATGTGCTGTTTATATAGTCGTTATGTCCTAGCTCCTTTTCAACAACCACAGAAGACGCGCCTGATTTCTCGACAAACCCAAGGATAGCTGCTCCTTCAATCTCTCTAATAATTTGCTTTTCTTTAAAGAAATTAAATTGAATCTGATAGTTATTCAAAGGTCTACGAGCCTTCAAACATACAAGTCTAAAACGAGAAGGCTTAGATGCTTTTTCGGAATCATCTTGACTGATAGAGAACACAAGATCTGGAGCATTAAAACGAGCTTTTGCGCCAGCAGCATGCTGTAATCTAACTGTATCGCTACTCATCGCCTGCGTTCCGCCTTGAGTGGCTGTTACTCCTAGAATATTTCTAGACTTTAGAACTGCTTTTATCTCTTGTGAAAGATGTTCTGCTGAAATCCAAAACTCTCCAGCATCGGACTCAGCAAGCATTAGTTCTAAGTAGTCCAGAATAAGGACATCAATTTTACCCCATTGTTCTTCTGGTAATACTCCAGCTTCTTTATCTTTCTCGTATAGATGAGTTTCCAGTCTATCTAGGTATCGTTCTAGTTTAGACCTATTTAACTCTCTAGGTGAGAAGTGCTTATACCAAAAGTTACCTTGGTATTGGCTATGGGTATCTTCAATAATATCTAGGGAGGTGGCTCCATCTACGCCCTGAGTAATATCTTGATTTAACAAGCAACCCACAGAACGGCATATAAGCTCACCTTCGATATTATCCATAGCTACATAGACTACACGTTGGCCACTCTTAACAAAGTTTACAGCTAAGTTTAGTAGGAGACTGGTCTTTCCTATGCCAGTGCTGGCAATAATAACGGCTAACTCGCCTTTTCGCATGCCGCCTTGAAGTTGCTTATCCAATAAATCATATCCGGTAGACATACAACTGACGGTGTTATACTCTTCAAATAGACGCTTTGCTTCGGCAATACCTGTTGGAGAAAAGAAATCCATGCCTAACTCTTCATCGTCAGTTATGAAGTATTTTAGCTTCTGCATCTTCTGGATTAAATCTGGAAGATTTTCTAGAAGTTCTTCTGCCTTGTTGTCTGTTAACTTAGAAGCTAATTTAGTTGCTTCATCTTCTACAAGATAATTGGAGATTGTTAGTCCTGTTATATCTGTTACTGGACGCATATAGATGCTGGTAATTATTTCGGCTACTGATTCTATTTCTAAATCAGTATACTTTCCTTTATCTCGCATACTATCTACAGCTATTTTCTGTAGTTCTGATATGGTTGGAATAGTTTTATAGGAATCTAAGCACTTAAATATTAGCTTATATACTATTCCGATATACTTATCATTGAATTTTAATCCGATTAGTCTATCTTTATGTTGCTTAAGGTAGATAGGTCTTTTTAGGCAGTAGGATATTAGGTCTAACTCAAATTCTAAACTATGAAACATTTAATCTCCGTCTATTGGATTTACGAATAGATCCTGCAGTGCTGCTAAAGTTTGTTTGAAAACAAAAAGGCGCGTTTCTTCATTAGTGTTTGTTTCTAATTCCCAGCGTTTCCAAGTCATTTGCTTGTCACCCATAGCGTAACATCCTGGTGCGCCTTGAGTACGCAAAATTCCCATCTGCTTTAGGAATGCAAGCATTGATTGAGTATTATCTAATCCAAATGTTCCAAATCTTTGATCTGTTGTAAAGAAATAATCTAATGCGGATAGTTTAGTGTCAGAGTGAGCCCATTTATTCTTTACAATTTTTATACCAAGCTTCTGTCTATACGTTGTGGAGAAGTTCTTGTTAACTACCTTAGTATGCTCCTCGTCTGCTCCAGCGCCAGCTGGGTTAGCTCTCTTATAGTGAAGAGTAATGAGGTCACAGGCCCGTTTTAGAGTCTCTCCACCGCTGATTTTGTAGTCACCATACATAGAGTCGTTGTCTCGGTATACGCCGTTCAGAAGTATGACCAAGGAATTAGTATTTCCAACATAAGGACGGATAGCCCTAATAAAATTGTTGAAGAAAGGAATATTATCTCCAACCCTAACCTTGTCAAATGTTTCTACTTCTGGTCTTAGGTAGGTAATTGAGTCAACAATAAAAAGTACAGGATCTGCTTCTCCTTGAAGCTTTAGAATACTTTCTTTCATAATGTCGAAATACTGTTCAGCTTTAAGACGAGCGGGAATGTATCGAAATAGAGGGTTTGAGTATTTAGATAAGCCGAAGCCTTCAAGGAGAGTATCCTCAAGTCCGTCCTCTGGGTCTAGGTACACGACCTTGAAGCCTTGCTGCACATGGTATTTAGCTATGTTTAAGGCGGTTGTAGTCTTACCTGCACCGCCATGACCCGCAAATTGGACAATATTTCCCCCAAGAAGCCCAGGATTTTTGGGATTTATAAAGTGATCCAGAATGATTAGGCCGGTTGTATAGTTGTGTACTTTATGTTTAAACTGTTTATGTGTTTTAGAACGTGCCTTTAGGTGTGAATCTAACTTTTGGTTAAACCAAGTATCAAAGTCTAGTGTTTTGTCTTCTTTGTCGCGTTCTTTTTGTTTCTTTGCATCTTCTGCTTTTGACATATTGTTCCTTAAAGGGAAAAGCCTAGCACACTATAACGGTCGCTAATGTGCTAGGCCATTCCTAATAGTTTAGTCTTCGTCGGTTAGAATACCGAAAGTAACCAAATAATGGCTATAAGGGCTTGACCTAAGTAGATTCATCATCTGATCTGGAGTCTTTTCACTAGCCTTAAGCTCGCGTTTAACCAAGTCGATATAGTTATCAGCGATTTCAAGTTTAGCTTCGAATTCATCGGGAAGAGATCCAACAGAATCTTTAATGAATTTATAGCTCTTTGGTTTTCCGCTGGTGTGCTTAAACAGGAAGTTAACACCATCATAACGGTCATTCCACTGAACGTACTTCTTAGGTTTGTCTAAGGTTTTTGGAAGTAGATTAGGAATTACTTCTGTTTCGAAATCCTTAACCCCATTGATTTGGAATAGACGGGGAACCCAATGTTCTTCATTTTCATCAGGAACATAGTGGGTATATCTGTCGTATCCCTCTTTATTTTTAGTAGTAGAACAAGTAGCACAGATCAGAACAGGCATTACATACTGAGTCCAATTTTTTGATAGAACAGTAAGGAACATCTTTAGTTCTGGATTTGATTCGATCTCATCCCTAAATTCGTCAGAAGGGGTCTTAGGAAGTAGATTTCCGTCTTCATCTTTTTTAAGGGTTTTTTCAGTTACCTTGCCGTCAAGACCCTTTGAATATTCGTAATTACTGGGACCCTTCATTAAAGTGAGTGTATCAGTAAGAACCTTTTTAATAGGATCTGGGGCATTAGGATCCAAGCAAGCAGGAATCATAACGTAGTGGCAACTGTGTTTAGGGAAAGGTCCTTTTCCGCTTAGGTCCAGTTCGATTGGGAACTGATACATTGACTTCTTAACATATCCATTAGGATTCTTAAGGTCATCTGAAGGGATAATACGCATAAGATATTCTGTATCTTCGGATAGTTCTCCAGCGCGTAGGTAGGGCCATGTTACTCTATTAGGGTCTAGGTTCATTGTGCGGGGTTCGATATGTTTGTTACGCAGTTCTGCGTTTATTGCACCGAGTAAATTAACGTCTTTCATTTCTAGTTCATCCTTTTAGTATTGTGATCTGTCGAGTTTAAACATTGTTGGTAGAACAGTGGCCTTAGTTTGTAAGGCCATTTTAACTGCTTCTAGGTTTCCCTCAAGCTCAGTTACGTCTGCCAGTAATGTCGTAAGCTCTTTATATTCTGCCTTTTCGGTCACTTTTCCTGTTCGATATTCTTTATCGAACTTACTTGAGTTCTTTCCACTAACGCATTCTTCTGTTATTTTTACATACTCAGATCCGAAGTATCGGATCTTTTTGTTCTCAATCATAGTCTTTATTTTTCTAACACGCGCTAGGTGGACTCCAACTGACACTAAGTTATTCACGTAGTTGTTGATATAAAAAGCCAGAGTAGACTGTTCTTCTGTTGTGAAGATTTTACTGTCTTCTGGCTGTAAATCTAGATCTTCAGCATATACTTGTAATTTATCCCAAAGAAGCTGGTTGTTTTCTCCTAACCCATCAAATACTTTATCCATGTTCATACGTAGGGTAAACACTCTTCCTTATTCTTTTTCATATAACTGGCTAATGTTGGTCCTATATCTGCTTTTGTTGAAAGAGGAACATCCATCTTAAAAGGTAGTTGAGAAATATCTTCCATCCTACGCTGTAATTCTGGAACGGCCCACTCAGCTTGATCTTCTTTAATAAGAAACCACGCTGCGTCATGAACAAGATTAACGATCTGTATTACATTTTGTAAACCTTCTTCGTTAATCCACTCTTGAATTAACGCCACTAACCACAAGCAGATATCGGAACCTCCGCCTTGAGGCTCAAAGTTAAATGCAATTCTAACCGCCTTGCTTAGTTCTTTTCGGTATCGTTTGAAGTCGAACTTGTCACCACGGATAGGAGGTAGGACAGGGAAAGCACGTTTACGTCCGAAGAAAGTTTCCAATAACCTTCCTTGCTTAATATCGTCAATTACTCTTTCTTTCCATTCGTAAACTTCGCTATACATTTCTTGCGCTTTTGCGTAGAAGTGGTCTGTTTCTTCCTCAGTTATTTTCATATCCCGCATAAAGGAAGCCTTCATACGACCATAAACCCAAGCTAAGAATCCGATCTTCAGCTTGTCACGCCAAATGGTTCCGACTTTTTCTTCTAACTGCTTGCGAACCTCGTCGTCAGGACCATCCAAATCTACACCTAAATCGTAGATATCGTTTGCAGTAACTAGATATACATCTAGTCCTCTGCGGAAGATCATTTTTAATCTTTCACAGTTAGTAATGAACGCTATAAGCATAGGTTCTAGAGAAGTAAAGTCTATCTCACAGAACAGATACCCTGGAGGCGCTTTAAAGTGCTTCCTAAGATAGGCTACCTTTTTAATCTGTGCGCTGTTTGGATTAGAGTGACCTAATCGTCCACTTTGCGCCCCTCCATCATCTCCACTTGAAGTATAAGATAGAGATTGATTCTTTGTTAGCTTATATTTAGGATGAAAGCCTTTGTCTTCTGGAACATAATATTTCTTCCAGTTCTTAATAAATTTAGAACGGGTTTGTCTATTATTTCCAATGTAAACGAAGTCTTTAAATACTCTTCCTAAGTCTGCATCCCCGATCTCATCGTAGTGGTTAGATATCGCTTGAATAGCTTTCTTTGAGGTGAAGGACCATGCGCCTGATTTAGTTTGTAAAGCAAAAGAATCCAAATTCAGGTTTTTACAGAGGTTCGTAATAAACTTAGCCTTAGTTGGACTAAGTTCTTTGAGCATATGTTCTTCTGTAAGACGACCCTTCTCCTGTTTTTTTATGATATCAGGAATCGCAGAGATAGCTTTCTTTATTTCTGGGTGTTGAAATAAGTTGTAGCGCACCTCTTTCTCTTTAGCTATTAGTTCTTGATTCATCTCTTCGAGAGAATCCATGTCGATAGGTAGAGTGTTACGTTCCACGTAACAAATTAGTCGTGCAGCCTTTTGATATAACTTATAAGCTGTAGCATCCCACATAGGATCCTGCTGGTTAAATGATTTATCAAAGCGGCTTAGACAAGGTAGAATTTCTCTAAACAGTCTGAGAGTGCAGTAAGTATCTTCCGCATTATAGGCAGCTAGAACGGAGATTGGAATATCGCCATAGTCTGCTGTGCCTTCTTGTGGAAGATCTTTTAATTCTTTTTCTAAGAGCGCTACAAGGGCTTCTAGTTCTTCTGTAGACTTATACATCGTAGAAATCTTTCGAAGATTCTTTACTTTAGTTGCCGAGAAGGTTAGTTCACCTGATTCGACCTGAAGCCATTCCCTATACCAGTTAAGGTGCTTAACTCTTTCACGCAGTGCCGAAGTAACAGCCTTTCGTAAAAGACGAATTCTATTGTTGGCTTCAATCTCGTAACGCTTAACTTCGTCTACATAATCGTAGATACCAAGGTAGTGAGCAGATAGAGGTTTAAGTCCGTTGTCTAGACGGTTCTGATCTGATAGATAGAACATAGCTAGAGTATCGTGATAGTCTTTAACCAGAGGAAATATGTCAACTCCGCATAGTCTATATAGACCTTGAGCATCGTGGGTTATATTATGGGCGACTGCAACTCTATCTTTAAAGAGTTTTTCTAAGCAAATCTTGTCCATAAGAGCAGGACCAACAACTACAAAGTTTTTATATACTTGTTGCTTTGGCTCCCAATACGTAACTGCCATTGAAAGAATCTTAGCATTCTTTTTCCACATTGTATTTTTGTCAAGGTCTTTTTCAGAGTAAGTGTTTTCAATATCGAAAGCGAACTCTCTGAACGGATAGCCAGCTAAAGTATAGAATCTAGAAGGAGTATCTACTAACTCGAATTCTACAGGAAGTCGTTTTTCTGAATTCAGGCAGTATTGTTCTGCCTTGCCAAGGACAGTCTTATAAAGCTTTTCTAGTCGCGCTTTATCTGTTCTGTCGTTGAAAAAGTTGCTTGGATGGTCGATTGCCATAACCAGAGTGTTAAGAACTTCGTCCTTTTCTTCGTGCCACTCTACATTCATCCCAGCAAGAGTAATTGTCTTAAGCGTCTTTGGAGACTTTTCTCCCAAAAGAGCTTTCATTGCTTGAGATCCCAGAGTAACAATTACTCTGGGTTTATATTTGAGTATGAGCGGTTTAAGTTTCTCTTCTAAACAAGCGTTATATTGTTTTGTATTTGGTTTCTCCCCTTTAGGAACCGCACAATTTACTGCGGTTGTGAACACATATCTGCATTCAAGTCCGTTAAGAAGAGGTTCTATAATTGTCTTATATCCACGGCCATTAGAGTAGAAATAAGTTCCCTCTCTGTCATCCGGTCCGTCAGTGTAGTCCCCAACTACAAGAACGCAATTTAAACCTTTTGTTTCAGAGCGAGTATCTACTACTACCCTAAGATAGGGATTTTTACAACCTGCATACAAGTTGCAGGCGCTACAGTTTGGTGAGGTAGTTTTCATTCACCTATGTTAACACGCCCAGTAACAACCTGTCAAGTTTTTTGTAACATCTAGGTTAGACAGTTCCTAGTTTAAGTTCTAGATACCTGTTGAGAGTTTCTTTATTTTCTACAAGCTGTCTAGGAAGAATTTTCTACAAGCTGTCTAGGAAGAAGGAACTCATGAGTATGAGCTTTGTGTTCTACCTGAACTGTACACATATTTGTATAAAAACAATCAACATGTTCTCTGCGTATGTCTAAAATCTTCATATTAGTTTAACCAAACGTCCAGAGCAAGGAGTGTGGCAGCTATTTGCCAGAAAGGAATTGTAGGAAAAAATACCAGAACAGAAACGGTGTAAAGGTATGTGATCGCCATTACTCTCATAACTCGACTCCAAGGGAACTCTTCTTTCATTACTTTTTGAACTAGCTCTTTCTTCAATTTGTCTCGTTCTTTAAAGGACATCTAAGTAAGCACTATACCTTTCAGGTAAAACATAGTTTTTGTTCACCATGTTTTTACGTATAAATCCAAGTTTAGTTAGGAATATTTCGTGTTCAGCCAGATTACAGTCTAAATTGTACTTATCTACGAGATTCTTAACTTCGGCCAGATAAGAACTGATATGGACATCTTTTTCTGGTAAAGATGATAGAAGAAGTCTCTTAACATTTAACTGAGTCTTAGGATTATATTTAGAAAACTCAGTTTTAAGCGCAGCTATCATTTTACCAAACTCGGCATTAAGTATACGACGCTGTTCTTTGAAGTACGTATCTAAAGCACTTTTATCAAAGATATTATTTACACGTTCCTCAAGAATCTTTAGCCTTAAATCAAAATCCACATGTACCTTTAACTGGTACCTTTAACTGGTACCTTTAAGTCTTTAGGCCGAGTTTAAACTCGGCAACTGTTATTTAACTGTTCGTATTTTTGACCCAATTCACTTTCTTAAGGGTATCATGTCTAAACTAAAAAGTCAAGAGGTTTGTTAACAAAAATTTAATATACATCCAGGACAAGGCGCTCTTTCTCAAGGATCAGGTTCTGCATACGTATCTCAAAGGGATGGTCGGACACGAAGTACAGATAATTTAGAGTCTTGTTGAATTTTGAGATGCGATCTATGCGGTTACGCGCTTGGTAGTTAAGGCCAGGGACTACCGAAAGGTCTATGAATAGAGCCGTGTCTGTTCCTGTACATGATAGTGACGTTGAACCAGCTCCTATTGTCACTGCAAGATTTAGATTTCCTTTGTTAAACTCGTCAACGTATTTAGTTCTATTAGCTGACGACACATCTCCGGTTATTGCTTTCCATCCTTTTCTTTTGCCTAATTCTTCAATTGGAGCTTTAAAATCTGAAAATACAACTATAGATTTTCCTATCTCTTCAAATCCTTCTATAGTTTCTAAAGCTTGTTTGTATTTTTCTATACTTAAAGCTTGTCTTATTACCATATATGATTTAAAGTCTACTTCATCCATATCCTTAACTAAATCGTAAGTATGTTTATATTTCTCTTCCAGAATATCAAATAGCTTAATGTATTTCTTCTTTTCTAAATCTAGAACTATAGTTGTGTCGATTCTAGTTGGTAATTGTTCTAATACCTCTTCCTTTTTGCGAATAAATAAAACATTCTTAACTCGCTCCTTTATTTCTTCTGGTTTACGTTTATTAGAATCCCATACTAGATACTTGAACTTAGGATGATACGAACCTCCGAACAGATCGTTGAACACAGCGGCGTTACCGAAGGCAAGCTTAAAAAGGTCCAGGTTACAAAGAAGAGTTTTAAATTCTGTACTACGATTTAAGATTGGAGTTGCAGTTAAGGCAATGCACTTACCGTCTTTCTTACACATCATTTTAAAAAGGTGTTTAAACCTCTTAGTGCGCTTAGTCTTATCGTTTTTACAGAGATGAAACTCGTCAGC
>JFJP01039853.1_pt1 | contig 13188 bp, 8 predicted proteins | sample 431651 | NCBI WGS metagenome assembly JFJP01 (sample SAMN02602958, study PRJNA72255) | Microbial mat metagenome, whole genome shotgun sequencing project. | biome: fresh water; feature: sink hole; material: water; isolation source: purple microbial (photo- and chemosynthetic) mats found in...
GAAACAAATTTTTTAGATATATTTGCAGTCGCAAATTGCGAGAATAGCTCAGTTGGTAGAGCACGACCTTGCCAAGGTCGGGGTCGCGAGTTCGAGTCTCGTTTCTCGCTCTTTTTTTATTGAATAGGCCCAGGTGGTGGAATTGGTAGACACGCAGGACTTAAAATCCTGTGGCCATTATGGCTGTGCGGGTTCAAGTCCCGCCCCGGGTACAAAAGCCGATGAGAAATCATCGGTTTTTTATTTTATAAAATTGGTAGAAACTAAAATACTAATCCCTGCTCATCCAGTTTTTGACGGAATGTTTTTCGAAAAACATCTCCAATAGGTAAATTGTTCCCTCCAATTTTTACAAAAGCTCTATCAATAACTTCAATTTTATTTATAGCTACGATATAGGATTTGTGAATTCGAACAAAATTTTCGGATGGTAACATCTTTTCTATTTCAGAGAAACTCATTAAAGTCATTACCTTTTTTGCCGGAGTATGTATTCTTAAATAATCTTTCATTCCTTCAATATAAAGGATCTCTGCGAATGATATTTTTTCAAACTGTGAACCCGATTTGACAAAAATAAAGTCTTTTTGAGCAGCCTCAGTATTGCTTGGTGCGGCTTGTGTTGTAGTTTTTGATTGCTGTGCCATGTGATCGTAAACTTTTTCTACAGCTTTTAAAAAACGGCTAAAAGAAATTGGTTTTAAAAGATAATCAGTAACGTTAAGCTCAAATCCTTTTAATGCGTATTGATCAAACGCTGTGGTTAATATTACTCTCGGTTTAACAGTCAACGATTCGAGTAATTGAATTCCGGTTAATCCATCCATTTGAATATCCAGAAATAATAAATCAATAGTATTCCCTTTAAGATAAGGAAGTGCAGCTCATCGTCTATGGCAATGCATTTAATTATCATACAAATTAATTGTTAACTGAACAGTAAATGTGAAATTTTTTTCTGCAATGTCCAAACTGTAATTGTTCGGATAAAGTAATTCCAATCGTCGTTTTACATTTTTAAGGCCAATCCCACCAACCTTGTCTAGCGATTCTTCATGCTTGCTTTTTATTGGATTTGATGATGAAAAGAAAATCTTTTTTTCATTTAACTCAAGAGTAATAATTATGGGTTCGATTTTATTGTTTTTATCGGAGTGTTTAAAAGTATTTTCAATAAATGGAATAAACAACATAGGTGCAATTAAGAATCCTCTCATATTGCTATCCAATTTGCAGTGTATGTTTTGGGGATTTGTTAAACGTAGCTTTTGAAGTTCAATGTAGCTTTGGATATACTCAATTTCTTTTTCTATCGGAACCAGCTCAACGGTGGTTTCGTAAAGCATATATCTCATTATCTCGGATAATCGCATAAGAGCATCAGCAGCTTTGTCTGAATCTCTTGTAATTAACGTGTGAATATTATTAAGTGTATTAAATAAGAAATGCGGATTTATCTGGTTTCGCAATAATGCAAGTTCACTTGATTGATTCTGTATTTCTAAATCCATTCTTTTATATCGTTCTTCAAACAATGATTTTAAAAGCTTGATCGCCGAAGCCAAAATAACTACAGGATAAATATTATAGGTTAGAATAAAAAAACTAAATGTAAATAACGGATATTTTGATATATCATAATCTGGACTAAAACGAGGAATAACATAATAGTAATTTATTAACCTTGTTGTTGCTGCTGCGATAACTGTAGATGTAATTAATAATAGAAAATAGAGAACATATTTTCTTTTTAATAGGAATTTAGGAATTAGAAAATATATGGCAAAGTAGGTTGCCGCCATATCTATTGGAAGAGTATAGGAGCTTTGCAGCATAGCACTACCAATTGTCCCTGTTCTGTATCCATATAAAAACGAATAGAAAAATAAATAACAAATCCAGAAACAAATATGTAGTGCTATTCTCTTTGTTTTTTTCCAATTAATTGTCATATACGATCAGTTTATTATCTGCTAAATTAAAAAGAATGTTGAATTGTTTAATCAATATGTATTGCTATTCTTCATATAAGAGTTTTTGATCTGCCATCGGTCTGTTTTAATCGACAAAGAACGAATATCTGCTAAAAATAACAGAATGTCAATTAAAAAGGGGGTGTGGTATAAAACAATTTGAAATTTGATGTATTGATATCATTTTTGAGGAAAATATAATATCAGCAATTATGAAAAAAATATTCGTATTTGTCCTTTTAGTAGGACTGTTTCTTACAGCAAATTCTCAACATACTATTTTTAGTTATGTTGCTACAGGTCCAAATAAAGTAGGACTAAAAATAATTCAAGCTTATGATTATAGCCGTACTTTTTACCCTAAAACAATAGAAAATGGCATTGTTAGAAACAATGCCCGTCCGATTCAACTATTGGTTTGGTATCCTGCAAATAGTGATGGTAAATACCTAAGTTACAAAGATTATTTAATAACAGGACTAAGTGAGGTTGATTTTTCGGTAGTAACCAATGACCAGAAAGAACGATTTATAGCTAATCATAAGCGTGTTTTTGTTAATAATGGTGCCGATGCAAATAAAATAGATTCTGTTTTGAGTCGCGAATGCTTTGCTGTTCAGGATTCAAAAGCTATTGAGGGTAAATTTCCTTTAATTATTTATGCTCCGGGCGGAAACGAAAGATGTTTCGAAAATTTCATTCTGTGCGAGTACTTGGCAAGCTATGGTTATATTGTTGCTGCTATTGCTTTAACAGGTCAGGAATCGCAATTAATGGCCTTTGAATCGACCGACTATGAAACATCTGTGGATGATATCTCTTTTGTTATTTCATATATGCACAATTTCCCAAATGTTGATAATACAAAACTCGGATTGATGGGATTCTGCTATGGAAGTATGATTAATACATTGGTTGCAAACCGAAATAGCAATGTTGATGTAATGGTTGATTTGTTTGGAGCAATAAATATAAAAAATACTCGCGATGATGTTGAAAAGAACAGATTCCATTACCTAAAAAATCCCAAATTGGCTTATTTACAGTTAGCTGGTTCTATTGAGGAAAGAGATTCGTATTTTATTGAAAACTTCCTTTATGGCGATGTTTATCAGGCCAGATTCGATAATGTTTCGCATGGTGCATTCACATCCAATTATGTTGCAAGAAATCATTATTTCAAAGATAAATTACCTAACGGACATGATTTTGCCTATACCGATACAGTTGATGCTTGTTATAAAAATGTTTGCCGCTATACTCTTGAAATGTTTAACGCATACATAAAGAATGATCAATCTGCATTACGTTTTCTTAATAGTGAACCATCTGAAAACGGAATAAGCTATCTTCAGTATTTTAAACGAAAAGGAATAACCGCTCCTCCAACACCCGATCAGTTTGTTAAGATAGCCCGAACAGAGGGTGTGGGCAAGGCAAAGCAGATTTATAATGATGTTCGCTCAACAGATAAATACTGGAAACTATTTAAAGAAAACCAGATGAATGTTTTAGGATATCAGCTCCTTGGAAACGGAAATATTGACGATGCTATTGAGGTTTTTACATTGATTTCGATAGAGTATCCGAACTCATGGAATGCTTTTGATAGTTTAGGTGAAGCCTGGTTAAAAAAGGGGAATAAAGAATTAGCTAAAAAGTATCTTGAAAAATCTGTCGACCTTTTGCCTCAGAATACCCATGCCATAGAGCTAATAAAACAACTATAAGTTTAAAACAAATACTAATTAAATATGAAAAAGATTTTTACACTTTTATTCCTGACACTTGTTTCTAGTTTTGTTTTTTCGCAAGCAACTGTATTAGACTATGATGGTAATGTTTATAACACCGTAACTATTGGTACTCAAACATGGTTAAAGGAAAACCTGCGTTCAACGCACTATTCTGATGGCTCCCTTATACCAGATGTGGTTACCTATGATAATAATGAATCGTATGCCGCAACTTATGGCCGCTTATATACATGGTATGCAGCCATGAAAAATTCGACAGTAGCAAAAGTACAGGGAGCATGTCCCGATGGGTGGCATGTGGCTTCGGCAGATGAATGGTTGGTCCTTGAAAACTATCTTGGTGGTTCTGCTGTGGCTGGTGGTAAAATGAAAACCACAACTGGATGGAAATCTCCAAATACCGGAGCTACCAACAGTAGCGGAATGTCAATACTTCCAGGAGGAGAATATGATGCTTGGTATAGCCCAAATCAATTCAGACTTTTTGATGAATATGCAGTTATCTGGACATCTACACAAATAAATACACAAAAAGCACGAGAAAAATTTATTGCTTTCGAAAGTGCTGAATGTTCAATCTACGATTGGTATAAAGTTATGAAATATTCAGTTCGTTGCATAAAAACAGTTACCACATCCGATAATGAAAATTTAGAACAAAAGATTAATATATACCCAACTCTAGTTAAAGATCAAGTAAGAATTTTGAACTTAAATGATTACGGTAATCCAATATTTATTAAAGTTTACAATGTAATTGGCGAGGTTGTAGTCGATTTGCTGCAAAATGAAACCGATTTTACAATTGATTTTAGCAACTTGAACGAAGGATTTTATGTAATTAAAGTAACAGTTGGTGCTGATTCATTTTCAAAAAAGATTTATAAATCAATCTAATTTTAAATGATCTCAGTTTGCTTACGTTTTCAGACACGCGCCAACTGGGAAACAATCTACAGCACGTTGCGCTTTCTTCGTGTCTTTAGCGGTTAAGAAATCTATGGATTAAACTTGTATACCTATAACAACAATATCATCTACTTGCTCATAAAAACCTTGCCATTTTTCAAGATTTTCTTTAAGTGTATCGAGTTGCTCGCTCATCGATTTATGTGCATTGGCAAGTAATAGGTTTTTAAATCGCAGATACTGATATTTTTTACCATCCTGGCCACCAAACTGATCGGCAAATCCATCTGAAAACATATACAAACAATCGCCTTTAATAAGCTTAACATCGAAGGTCTGGAATTTATCCATCCGATCGTGGATGGCAATAGGCATTTTATCTCCTTTAATTTCGTACAAATTGTAATCATTATGCTCGATTACCCGGTCGGTTTTTATGGTATCGAGTTCTTTCTTTCTGATGATATACAAAGGATTATTTGCGCCCGAAAATTGCAGTTCCAGGTTTTTAAAATCAATTGAGCAGAGTGCTATATCCATTCCATCGTGCTGCTCTCCATATTCGCCTTTTTGTTGTAGCGCATGTATTACTTCTTTTCGCAGTCTTCTTAAAATAACACCCGGGTGTGTAATGTATTCTTTGTTTACAATGTCGTTTAAAAAAGACATTCCTAACATGCTCATAAAGGCTCCCGGAACGCCATGCCCGGTGCAATCTGCTGCTGCAATAATCGTTCTTTCTTCTACTTTTGTAATCCAATAAAAATCGCCGCTAACAATATTTTTTGGTTTATAAAAAATAAAATGCTCAGGGAGTAATTTATTCCTAATATCTTCGTGTGGTAAAACAGCATGTTGGATATATTGCGCATACTGAATACTATCATTTATTTCCTCATTTGCTTTTTCTATTCCTTCCTTTTGTTGAATAACAAAATCACGCTGAGCCTCTATTTCATCACGTTGTGCTTCAATTTCATCGCGCTGTGCAGTAATTTCTTCGTTCTGTTGCTCAATCTCTTTGGTGCGTTCTTTTACTTTTTGTTCCAGCTCACGATTTACTTTATCTTTCAGTTGCTCGTTTTCCTTAAGCTGATTAATAACTCGTTCCTGTGCTTTCTTTTTTTCTTTCTCAGATTGTCTAATGGTTTCACCAATTCCTAAGGAGAAAATAAATATTTGTGCTACCACTCCCACTGTGAATAAATTTAAATCGACAATAAAAGTTATAATTAAGGATATGATTACTAAAATATTTGCTACCAAAAAGAAAGCAGCATGGCTATATTTTCTACATAATATTATTGAAGGAAGTATTGGAACTACCAATGAAGAAAAGAAGATTAGTGCAAAAATAGTATAGAAAAAGGAAGGAATTTGTATTAATAATCTAGCATTAGTAACTCCAAAAATGGTAATTGTAACAATAAGTATAAGTTGAATATCTAAAACTTTATTCCAACGAGGTAAATATCTTTTGGTTTTTAAGTAATTTTTAGAGAACAATATGTAAAAGAAAAATAAACCGTAGGTTGTAGCTGTTCCTACGTATTTATCGATATAAACTTTGTTAGGCCACAAATACTCAATAGCAAAACCAAAAAGTATAAAAAAGTACAATCCAATAATTAAAATGTACAAAAGAAAGTATAAATAACTGAGATTCTTTGTAAAAAAATAAAGTACAACATTATGAAGAATCATAATAATTATTATTCCAAAGAACAATCCATAATTGAAAAAATAATCAAGCAGTATACTTAATAGATTTGATTGTGAAAGTATAATTAGCGAATTTTTTGAATCGAATCTACTTTTTTGATTATGTACTAACTTAATATATATAGTATCTTTTATGTTCTGGTTATTTTCTAAAAAAAGTTTACAGGCTGGTGTAATACCTAAAGGGAAATCTCTTTCAAAATAATTAAAAACATTACCAGATAGTCGTTTTTGATATGTGCCATCGTGGTTAGGTACATAAAGTTCCATAGTATCAACATTCTCATCATTTGTTGCAACAACAAATTCCCTGCTGTAAATAATGTTGGATTTTAAAATTAGCTTAACCCAGTATATCTTTGATTCAGGAATAAAATCCGCTAAACCCTGGTTCGCGCGCGTCTTCAGACGCGTGATATTCAGAATTTATTATATAGTAAAATATAAATAATAATATATATAGATAATTATATAAAACTTCATTTTCACTTCATAATCATGAATTATGTTTGCTTACGAATAATAATATATGGAGGTAGTTCCAAAATTAGTATTCAAATTAATCAGTAATTAAAAATAAATTATCATTTAAAAAACTAAGTTATGAAAGCAAATTTTAAGAATCTTGTAATTAGTGGTTTATTAGCTTTAGCAATACCATTGACAACTTCATGTGAGGAAGATCAATTAAGTACAAACATGGAAAATACAGAATTTCAAAGTGTTTTAGAAGTTTCTGATGATGGAACATCTGTAATTAACTCAACCAGTTTGCAAAATGTATTTGTTGAAACAGGCGATTTAAAAGAAGGAGAAATGGAATCGTTATTGAAAATGAAGGAAGAAGAAAAACTTGCCAGGGATGTTTATTACGCACTTTATGAGAAATGGGGGAATATTGTTTTTTCGCGCATTTCAAATGCCGAGAATAACCATATGAATGCAATAATAAACTTATTGAAATACTACAATTCGTCTGATACAATTGTTGGCGAAGTGGGTGTTTTTTACAGTGCTGAGGTTCATGCTCTGTATAACGAACTTGTTGCTAATGGCTCAATATCAATTGAAGAAGCGTTGAAAACAGGTGCTATGATTGAAGAGATGGACATTAAGGATCTTCGTGATGCAATTGAATTAACAACAAACACCAATATTATTATCGTATTTGAGAATCTCGAAAGAGGATCGCGTAACCACTTAAGGTCATTTTATAATCAATTATCAGCACTTGGAATAGTTTACACGCCTGTATTTATTTCTCAAGAAGATTATGATCAGATTGTAAATTCGCCAATAGAAAAAGGTAAACAATATAAAGGAAATGGTCAGGGTAAGAAAAGAAAAGGTGGTAATGGAAGAAATCAGGGATAAGCATAAATCAAATGAAATAAAGTAAGAAGCTGCCTCAAAAAAGGGCAGCTTTTTAGTTAATTAATTACCAATTAATACTTACTCATTTGCAATTTCCCAAACATTCAGGAAAGTTAGCTTAATTATATCAATCATCTTGTTCCAGTTGATATCATCAGTTTCATCGGTAGGAGTATGGTAATCGCTGGGAAAACCTGCCATGAAATACATAATTGGAACATTTTTAGTCGAGAATGATGAATGATCACTTCCTCCACGAGGATTCTCTGAAGGACGATAAATCATTTTCAGATTAAGATTGTAATCTGTGATATTTTTTACCGACATGGTTTCAAATTTCTCAAATGATTTGGTATAAACTAACCGCGCCTGATTTTTTAGTGTATCGTTCTGAGAATCTTTGCTGATCATATCATAATTTACGTATAGCTTTATCTTTTCGATTGAACCACCATAAGGATTCTGGGCAAAAAATTCAGATCCTAACAATCCTCTTTCTTCGCCAGTCCATGCAGCAAAAACAATGGTTTTCTTTGGTTTAACACCAGATGCAGCAAAAGCTTTTGCAAGCATCCAAACGCCAACAGTGCCCGATGCATTATCATCAGCTCCATTCCAGATAAAACCATTGTCAATTCCAAGATGATCGTAATGGCCGCCAATTACAATTATTTCATCTTTGTTCTCACCTTCAATAATACCCAATACATTGCGGGTATTTATCAACTCACTCTTACTCTTGCAGCTTACTTTCAGGGTTTTATCTTTAATTATTTTCGACTCTGGTTTTAATGTAGCTCCAACTCGTTTTTCGAAATCTGCAATAATAATTCCTGAATTATCAAGAATTAGGTTCATCATTGCATTGGATGCATTTATTCGTAGTGGCTCTGTTTTAATACTATCAGTTTTTATTTCCAATGGGTATTGATATAATGGAGGAAAGGGTTTTTCGTTCTTTGATAGGTCAATTTCATTCGTGGCCCACGATTTAATATTACCGTTGGGTATAAGATTTATAATTGCCAAAGCACCTTTTTCTTTGGCTTTAATGTTTTTGATTCTTTCAACAGTGTAATCATTTGATGTCTTAGATGAGAATTTCTTAAAACCTTCCGAATCTTTGTCACGATATCCTGGAAAACCATATAACCTTATTATAATCTTGTTTTTAATATCTAATCCTTTATAATCATCATACCCATTTTTTTCATCTGTAAAACCATATCCAACAAAAACAATGGGCGCACCAAAATCAGTAGAGATTGGATTAGATAAAATAGTATAATCTACATTTTCCTGAAATGTTATTGAATATGAACTTGTTGACAGGCTTACCTCTGAGTTGGTTTCCAAATATTTAATCATTGGAACATTCTGAAAATAAGAAGTCATCTCTTCTGGTTTTATACCGCTCCAACGCTGCTCGCGGGTTAATTGATTAATTTCTTTATCACCCGCAGGGGCAATTCCCATAAATTTAAGCATGCTGGCCAAATAATCACCGGCCATAAATTCACCTTTTTCTCCTGTTGCACGACCTTCCATCCAGTCGGATGAAAGAAACTCAAGCTGAGCTTTTAAAGATTCTTTGTCTATGGCATCAAGTCCTTTCTGTTTGGCGTCGTTTTGTCCAATTGCCAGATTCGAACTGAAAATAGTTAATAGTGCAGCTGATAAAAATACGATGATCGATTTCATAGATTAAAAATTAGGGTTAATGCTTTTGGACTAATTGAGTATTAAAAAGTTTAAAAAAAATTACGAAATCATAATTCAAATAATAACTCTTTTAGGCAAAAAAACAAAGGGAGAAAAAGAGTTTGCCTTAGTAAAAGAAGTGATTTTGTAAATCTCCTAACTGAATGAAATTCAGTAATGAAAGGGAAATTTACTTTTGATTCTTTATTTATTTTGGTGGTTTGGGTATCATAATTTTTGAAAATTATGGGTCTGTGGAGTTTTTTTAAAGCGATACATTGTGCACTTAAAATTTTAAACACATTATTTAATTCTATGGAGCATTTAAATTCAGTTATTACCGGAACAGGAAGTTATATTCCATTGCAAAAAATTGAAAATAGTCAGTTTGTTAAGAACACTTTTTTTGAGAAGGATAACACCCCAATAATTAGCCCGGGTGAAGAAATCGTAAATAAATTTAAAGATATTACTGGTATTTCAGAAAGACGATGGGTTACCGAAGATCAACGTAATTCTGATATCGCAACTATTGCTGCTGAAGAGGCAATTAAAAACGCTGGAATTGATCGCGAAACAATTGATCAGATAATTGTTGCCCATAATTTTGGCGATGTGTTGAAAGATACCATTCAAACCGATCTATTACCTTGTATTGGAGCAAGGGTAAAGCATCTGCTTGAAATTAAAAATCCGCAATGTGTTGCATATGATATTATTTTTGGTTGCCCGGGATGGATTCAGGGAGTTATTCAGGCCGATGCCTATATTCGTTCGGGCTTGGCAAAACGTTGTTTGGTTATTGGAACCGAAACTCTTTCGAGAGTTGTAGATAAATATGATCGCGATACGATGATTTTTTCAGATGGGGCAGGAGCAGCTATAGTTGAAGGTGTTATGGAAGATAAAAAACGCGGCATTTTATCATCAGCAACAGTTACAGATACAGTGGAAGAAGCATATTATTTGTATCTGGGCAAATCAAATGCGCCTGAAAGTAATCCGGATATTCGTTACATAAAAATGCATGGACGTAAGATTTATGAGTATTCGCTGAATAATGTACCGCAAGCAATGAAAGTTGCGCTCGATAAATCAGGCATTCCGATCGAAGAGGTAAAAAAAGTGTTGCTTCATCAGGCAAACGAAAAAATGGACGAAGCCATTGTGCAACGATTTTTTCGCCTATTTAAAATAAAAGCAGAAATTCCAGAGGTTATGCCGATGAGTATTCACGAATTAGGAAATAGCTCAGTTGCAACCGTTCCAACACTTTATGATATGATTTTAAAAGGCAAACTGAGTAATCATAAGATTAATTCAGGTGATATCCTGGTTTTTGCCTCCGTAGGTGCCGGAATGAATATAAATGCTATTGTTTACAGGCAATAATTTTCTTTACTTTGCATCCTATTTATATTTAAGCTAACAACCTAAATTTAGATCTGTTTTAAAACCATCAGTGCTATTAAAGAAATTAATTTTATGTATAAATATTTTCAATTCGTATTCCTGTTTATATCACTATGTATAGTTGATACATCGTATGCTCAAACTGCAAATGTTGATAGCCTTGAAAACATTTTGAAAACTTATAAAACAGAAGATACGGTTAAAATAAATTTACTCAATGAAATTGCCTTTTTAGTTTATAAAAATGATGCCGGCAAAGCACAGAATTATGTTAATCAGGCAATTGAATTATCTGACAAACTAATTTTTTTGAAAGGGAAATTCGAAAGCACATACTTAATTGGATTATCATACTCTAAATCTGATAAATTAAAGGCTATTGAGTATTATCAAAAAGCGTTGATTATTGCCGAAGAGATAAAATATATACCCGGAATTGACAATTGTTTAAATAGTCTTGCGATTAGTTATAAATCTCAGGGCGAAAATTTTAAAACAATAGAGTGTTATCTAAAAGGGGTGAAAATGTACGAAGAGCTGAACGATAAGCTAGAAACTGCAAATTGGTTGCAGCGTTTATCGATGATTTATCGTATGATAGGCAATTATGAAATGGCTATTGAAGGGTTTCAGAAAGCACTGAAACTATTTGAAGAGTTGGAAGAAAAGCAGGAAGTAGCAAATTGTTTAAATAGTTTGGGAATTATATATGCCTATCAGGGGAATTATCCAATTGCACTTGAGCACTTTCAAAAATATTTGAAAATTAAAGAGGAGCAAAATGATAGTTCTCTCAATTTCCAAGGTTTAATAAATATTGGGAATATTTATACATCGCTATCGGATTATCCCAAAGCACTTGAGCATTTTCAAAAGGCGCTCAAAATTGCCGAAGAGCAAAAAGCAAAAAGCAAGATCTCAAATAGTTGGGCAAACATTGGTTACATATACCTCAAAACGAACGATTCGTTGGCATTAGAATGTTTTCAGAAAGCATTAAAATATAACGATGAAAGGAATGATAAGTTGCTAACAATAAGCACACTTATTTACATAGGCGACTTCTACCTTCAACAGGTTGATTTTGATAAAGCCATGATTAATTATTCGAAAGCTCAGAAAATGGCTGAAGAATTGGGGAAAAAACGTCCGGATTGTGAAGCATTAAATAAAATCGGAACCATATATTTAAAGCAAAAAAAATATTCCGCCGCATTGAGCTATACCCTGAAGAGTTTAGCAATTGCTAATGAGTTGAAACTATTGGATACTCAAAAAGATATTCGTAATCAATTATCAGAAATATATGCCGCTACCAACGATTATAAAAATGCATATATCAATCACAAGCTATACAAAGCATTAAATGATAGTCTTTTTGGTGAAGAAAATGTAAAGAAAATTACTGGTCTTGAATACAGCTATAAATACGAAAAAGAGAAGCAAGCTATTGAATTAGAGCAACAGAAGAAAGATGCCATTCAGGCAGCAGAAAAAAAGCAGCAAGGAATTATTATATTTTCCTTAATTGGGGGTTTTATTTTGATGTTTTTACTTGCTGTATATGTGTACCGCTCTTACAGGATAAAAAACAAAACAAACATTATTCTTACCAAACAAAAAGAGGAAATAGAAGCGAAAAATAATGAATTACTGCAATTGAATGAAGAAATTTTGGCTCAAAGAGATGAAATTGAAACAAAAAACAACAAACTCCAAGAGTTGAATGCAACCAAAGATAAGTTTTTTAGCATTATAGCCCACGATTTAAAAAATCCATTTAATACCATTTTAGGGTTTTCAAATTTATTAGTTGATTCTAATGAAAATTTTAATCAGGAAGAAATCTTGAAGTATGTTAACTTGATAAATTCCTCAGCACAAAATGCATATACGCTTCTGGAGAATTTATTGGAATGGTCGATGTCACAGACCGAAGGAATTGATTTTAAACCAACTCATTTGGCACTCGAAAATTTGGTTATTGAAAATGAAAAATTATGTGAAAATATAGCTAAAACAAAAGGTATTTCAGTTCAAAATAAAATAGACGGCAATTTGATTCTTTATGCCGATCAAAACATGTTAAGTACAATACTTAGAAATTTAATATCAAATGCTATAAAATATACCCATAAAGGTGGAAATATATCAATAACATCCACCGTTCAAAATACTGAAATTATAATCACAGTGAGTGACTCAGGTATTGGTATGGATGAAGATACTCGAAATAATTTATTTAAAATTAGTGAAAAAACATCCATATTAGGAACCGAGAAAGAAAAGGGAACAGGATTGGGATTAATCCTCTGTAAAGAATTTGTAAATGCACACGG
>JFJP01024644.1_pt1 | contig 13187 bp, 17 predicted proteins | sample 431651 | NCBI WGS metagenome assembly JFJP01 (sample SAMN02602958, study PRJNA72255) | Microbial mat metagenome, whole genome shotgun sequencing project. | biome: fresh water; feature: sink hole; material: water; isolation source: purple microbial (photo- and chemosynthetic) mats found in...
CCCAAACCCCAAACCCCAAACCCCAAACCCCAAACCCCGGGCTTGTATAACTTTCGGAGCCTAAAGTTTAAACCGAGTGGCTGCTTCTCCCAGGCGTCGCTGGCGGGACTGCTGCGGCTGCGAAGCGAAGGAAGGCGGCATCGGTCATATGCTGAACAAGCTTAATTAACTTGTATGTTTTGCTAATGGAACAGAACTCGAACAATGGGGACACACCTGCGCGACAGCTTTCGGCCGACGGCAGGCCAGGGCCGCAGGAAGACGGCCGGCCGGTCGACGGAGCGGGCCGGGAGAAGTCGGACAAAGGCATATCGCGCTACTTCGAGCTCTGCGACGAGGCGAGCCAGGGCAAGATCGAGAGCGAAGAGGCGTAAGCGCGGCTGACGGCAGACTGGACTCGAAAGTGCTCGAGCTGATGGCGCGCGGCGTCGGTTTGATGGAGAAGATCGCAGGGTCTGCGCACGCCAAGAAGCAGCTGATCATGAAGAAGATCATCCACTCGAACATGAAGCTGCTCAAGACCGAAGCCGTGGCAGGACTCGCTACCGCGCAGCTCGCGGCCGTCACGCACTGTCTCGCGCTGCTCGCGCTGGTAGACTGGCCGGAAATCCACCGCGACGCACTCGTCCAGAACGACCGTAGCTCCTGTTGATCCCAGGCCCCGCGCTCGAACCTGTCTCCATGGTCAAGAAGCAGCGGCCGGTCGAGCTCGAAACCGCCTCCAAACCCACCTCGCTGCACGACTGCTCGGTCTGCCTCAAAGCGCTCAAGCTCGTGCTCGAAACAGCCATCGACATGCTCGAAAAAAAAGTAGCCTCGGGTCACGCGAGGACCTGGCCTACTCCGAGCCGCTGGTCGGAGCCCTGGTGCGGCTGCTGCAGTGTCTGGACCCCCCCGCAGTCCTCCTGCAGCTCAAGGCAGACACCTCTCTCCGACTCGAGTTCCTGCAGATGCTCGAGCTCACCTGCCAGACCTGCAAAGCGCTCACCATTCACCCCAAGTACAAAGCCCAAGACCACGGACTCCTCGAGTGTCTCCTGCCTCACCTCGACGCCTGCTTCAGACTCTCCGACGCCTTCGACCGCAGACGAGACGGCAGCAAACACGAAGCCAGTCTCGCTGCTGCTGCGCACCTGCTCGCCTGCGTCCGCAACCTCTCCCACAGCGAGTGCTTCCAAGAGACCCAGGCAGACGCAGTCCTCATCGGGCTGCTCTTCGAACTGCTCGAGCGCTACCCGCTGGTGAAAGACCTGCTCTTCAACGCGCTGCGAGTGCTGAGCAAAGTCTCTACCTTCGAAGTCTTCTGCTCGCAAGTGTGTGACCAGAAGCCGTACCTGGACCTGCTCATCTCGCTGATGCACACCTACAAAGAGAACAACTTCGTCATCATGCGACTGGCCTACATCCTCGCGAACCTCACGGCTTTCCGCGAAGACGTCGCGGTCTACATCTACCACCGCGACAACGGCGTGATCTTCGCGGTCTTCGAGCACTTCATGTCGAAGGCGAGCAAACAAGACGACTACTACGAGTCGATGGTGAAGAGCTTCGCGGAGTTCGACTTCCTGAACCAGGAAGACAAGAAAGTGCTCAACAAGCTGATCCGTCTGATGGGCAACATCTTCACGGTCGAAGAGCCAGCGCTCTGCTTCATCAAGGACAAGTTCGGGCAGTACAAGCAGCTGCTGAAGAAGCTGCGGTACTTCATGAACGAGAACGAGGTGCAGAACAACTCCGAGCTGCTGGTGAGCGTGCTGAACTGCATCTCGAACATCCTCTTCTACGACAAGCCGAACACCACGCAGAACGACTTCGAGCTGGCCAACATCAAGCAAGACCTGGCCTCCGTCGTCTACTTCATCATGCTGCAGCCCAAAGACGAGGACATCTTGACCGAAGGCCTGCGCGTCATCTCGAACCTCTCGCGCAGCAAGGCAGGCGTCAAGAGCCTGCTGCAGATCAAGCTCCCCGAAGCGCTGCAGGTGCTGCTGAAGCACCAGTCGCGCGACGTGGTCTACTACACGATCGGCATCCTCATAAACTTCTCCTCGATCGACAAGGTAGCAGCCGCTCACGCAGGACTTCAAAGAGTCCAAGGCCTGCCGAGACTTCTTCGTCTCGCTGATCGAGCTGCTCGAAGAGTGCACCATCGACGACATCGAGATCCTCGGCGGCTCCTTCAAAGCCCTCGCGAACATCATCAGCGACAACCTCAAGAACAACGACGAAGCCATCGGCGAGCTCTTCACGCGACTGGACCGCCTGCTGCACCTCTTCGGCGAGGAGTGCGACCTGATCCTCTCGAGCGACGAGATCAGCGAGGAGGACGCAGCCGAGATCCGCAGTCTGCGCGGCATCATCAACACGGTGGTCAACGTCTGTCCCGAGGCGGAGTTCGAGTGCAGTTTCAAGTCGTGTCTGCGGAGGTTCAAGTCGAAGGAGCAGCTCGACGCGCACATCCTCAAGCGACACAAGCTCTAGCGGAGGACCGCACTCTCTACTCGACACTAACTACTTCTACCTAACTCTGTACAGCCGATTTATCCCGCGCTCTCTCCGCCGCAATGGCTAATAAACTCGCAGCGTTCGAAAACGACCTCCAAAACGCCAAGTGGATCCTCAACAACGTCGAACCAGAGCTGCGCTCCGACGAGCAGTGCATGCAGGTCATCAAGTTCCTCCAGAGCATCGAGTACCTGTCCAAGGGAGACCCCGAAGACTTCATCGAGCTAGGCCGCAACCTCCAAATCCGCACCTTCAAAGAAACCCAGGTCGTCTGCAAGGAAGGCGAGCTCGGAGAACACGTCTTCTACATCCTCAAGGGCAAAGTCGCAGGCGTCTCCGTCATCAAGTACCCCAGAATCACCCAGCAACGGCCGCTTCGAGCTGGCAGCTGGCCGCGAGTTCGGAGAGATCGCAGTCATCCGAGGCGAGCCGCGCCAGTCGACCATCAGCGCGCTGTCCGGCGAGACCGACATCCTGATCATCGGCAAAGACATGTACATCAAGTACTGCGGCAAGCAGCGCATCCAGTTCGTCCGCGAAGTGCAGAGCTTCTACGAAGAGAACTACCTGATGCGCGGAGTCAGCCACGAGTCCAAGAAGCGGCTGGCGAACAAAAGCTTCTCGATCAAGTACCTGGCCAACATGACGCTCGTGAAGCAGAACAGCAAGGCCAACACGCTCTTCTTCATCTCGAAAGGCGGCGTCCGCCTGCTGCGCAACATCCACAAGCGTCGACTGAAGAACTTCGAGCTGAACTACGAGTACAAGAAAGAGCTGCTGCGGCTGCCCGACAAGATCCACCTGGACATCCAGACCCTCTGTAGCCTGCGCTGACCAGACAAGGGCAGCCAGTTCGGCGAGTTCGAGCTGATGAACGACACGCCGATCTGCAACGACGTGGTGACCATTTTGCCCACGCAGCTGATCACGGTGTCCAAGGAAGACATCCGCTCGCTGTCGAACGAAGAGCAGCAGATGCTGAAGAACAACACCGAGATGATGCGCAGCAACGAAGAAGTCATGTTCATCTACCTCGAGAACCTCTACTGGAAGCAGTACAAACGAGTCGTCGTCGACAACGTCATCCGAGACAAGGCAGTCCGCAAGGCAGACAAGCAGGCAGACGAGCTCAACTACAGACACACCGAAGACTTCGTCGACTTCATGATGAAGAACGGCTGCTACGTCTTCTCGGGGTCCGGCCTGCGCTTCCCCGAAAAGATCGAAGACGTCCCCAACCCCTTCGACATCAAAAACCCCAAACCCGTCATCGCTTTCGGCGCGACCACCAAGCCGACCAAAGCGGTGACCAGCATCGTCGACGCAGCGAAGCAGAAAGCGATGGCGAAATTGGGGAAGAAAGTTTAAGTTAGAGTTGGTGCGTGCTTTGCCGAGGCGAGTGGCATCTACCGACGCAAAGCCTTCTTCTTTTTGCGAGAGAGTTCTCGCTGCTCTTCCATCTGGTCTTCCATGGAGCCTGGGTCAGCGGGGAGTACCGATGAGCTTGGAGCGGTGGTCTTCGCGCTCGAGGACTTCGAAGTTGCGCACCTCCATGTCTCGGTCGTCGAAGTCTGCGTCGTCGTAGGCGCTGGGGTCGTAGCCGGTGAGTTTGCGCAGGTGCTTGCGGTAGTCCTGGCCTTCGTCGTCGTCGTCGATGAAGCCGTCGCTGTAGTCGAAGTTGTCCAGCTCGTCTTCTTCTTCAGCCTGTCGGTCGCGGAAAGTCTGGTACTGCGGCTGTCGCTTGCCGAGGAAACGGCCGATCGCTGCTTTCTCTTGCTGGATCTGCTCGGTGGTCGGCCGGGAAGACTGCGACGAGATCGTTTTTATGTTCGTCGGAGCCTTCGAGCCTCGCTGCAGGTGAATTATGTGGAGTGCTTGTTCTTTGTGCAGGTTTTTGTGGTGGTACTCCTGGCACTTGAAGCAGAAAGCGCAGTTTGGGTCGTTTTTGGGATTGAGTCGCTTCTGCTTTTTTTCTTTCGGCTGCGGGGCCTGTGGTTCGGGTTGGGGCTTGACCGGGATGATTTGAGGTCGAGGTGGCACCATGGTGCGCATTTTCGCGAGGTCTTGTGCAATCTTCTGTTCGGGGGCAAGAGGCTGGCCTTGCGGTCTTCGCTGGGGCAACTGTTGGGCCTTTGGAGCGAGGGGCCTGGCGGCGACGGCCGGGATCACTCGGTTGGAGTGGGCAGGTCGGAGCTGGGCCTGCGGTTTTGTGACGGCCTGCTGAGTGGCTGACAGAATCGGTTGCTCTCGCTTCTGGGGATTGGTGTTCCGCGGACCTGCTTTGTCAACGGAGGCTACGCTGGTCCGTGGGCACCTGCAGCGGGTTGTAGTTCGAGGCTTGTTTGGGTTTCTGCTGAGGTGGCTTAGGGTTTGGGGTTTGAGGCAGCTTGAGGCTGAAGACGAACCTGTTGTCTTGTGCGGGGTCTGTGGGCCTGTACAGGGAGTCGGGCTGCTCTGGAGTCGGGTCGATAGGAGCGAGCGGGTTATAGCCTGCAGCACGCTGTTGTTTCTGAGAAGACTGCCCGGTATTTTTCGAGTTTTTCTCTTGCTTTTTCCTCTCGATTTCTTGTGCTCGTTCCATTTCTCGCTGTTTCTGCTGGTTTTCCTGCCTCAGTCTCTCCAAGTTCGCCTGTCTGGTCATCTCTGCTTCTTGCTCGTAGCGCTTTCTGATCCTTTTTTCCTCCTCCAAAGCCTTCTGTCGCTCGATTTCCTCTTGGTCTTTGTCGCTCAGCTTTGGCTTGGTGTTTGTGACGCCAGACAACAGGCCTGGTGTTTGGTCGAAGCGAGAGTAGCCGTGGCTGTCTGGCTGGCTGACGCTGCCAACCGTCTTCTGGATCTTCTTTTCCATCCGTCGGTCGATTTGCTCGGCGAACAATTCCGAAACATCCAGTTCCCTGTGTTCATCTTTCTTCTTGCCGTCTTTCTGGCCGGAGTTTATCAGCAGACTCAAACTTCTCGACATAATAATTAGAAACAGTAGCAATAATTCCTCTTATACTGTGTAGAGACGAAGGACTGCCAGTACTTCAATCGAATGTGCGAAATAAAAGGTCTACCCTCAAATCACTCTCGTGGTTTTACCATAGAATCGCTCGTCACTGGTGCTCGAGGCAATTATTTCGGTTTGGGAGTGGGTAGTTTCTGCCTGCGTCTATTATTTGAGGTCCTGGAGAGACGGTCGGGCTGCGCTGGCCGGCCTGCAGCTCGCTCGCGTGGAGCAGTGCAGGTTTCGCGCCATTTTTTTGAATTACCAGTAGACGGGGTTTGGGGTTCGAGGCAGTTGCAGCCTGACCTGCCCGACGCCCACAAACGAAAAGCAGGTGTGACAGCGAGAACCAGGATCGACTGCCGGATTCACGCGCGTCTTCTATTTTGGGTGGGTATTTAACGATCTGTGCACTTTTATTTAATTTTGAATGTCTAAAGAGGAAGCGAAGCGAACCGCGGTGACGGAATTCATCCTGAGGATCTGCATCTTGGAGCGATACATCGAGATAAAACGGCAAACTCTTTGCAACAAAGAGGATTTTCAGCCGTATGTGGCCTTCATGAGGATCAACCGAGACTCTGGTCACTCAATCACGCCTTCGATGATCCACAAGTTCCTAGCGGATAACCTCTTGGAGGTCAGCCTGCGTCGCTGCCAGATCTTCGTCGAGCACTACGACGCGGACAAAGACGGTGTGCTCAGCTACAAGGAGTTCATCGAGGTGCTGCTGCCAAAAGAACACCCGGAGCTGCGGGCCTACGTCGCGCAGCAAGAGTGCTTCGTCATCTCCAAAGACGAGTACCTGAGCTACGAGACCGAGTGCTGTTTGGCCGCGCTGCTGGAGCGCGAAGTCTACTTCTTCGACGACTCGCTGGAGCAGAAGTTGCACATGACGGACGAGAGTCTGCTGTCTCCGTCGAAGATAATGGAGCTGGTGGACTCGACGCACGGCCAGAACTTCAACTTCACGAACCTGCAGCAGTTCTTCAACAAGATCGGCCTGCTGCCATACGACGCAGAGATCATCAACTTCTTGCGACGCACCGACAAAGACGACGACGGAGTGGTCAACCTGCCAGAACTCGAGTACTTCCTCAGCCTCTACGACGACCAGCGCGAGCCGCTGACCTCGAGCCAGCGGCAGATCAAAGGCACCACGTCGCGAGGCGTCTCCGAAGAGAAACTGAGGCGCGCATCACCGAACAGGAAAATCGTCGACCTGAAGAACAGACAGGCCGAAGACTTGACCCTGCGACAGTCTGCCCTGGGAGAGGGTCCGCTGCGCGCCTCGCACTCGAGAGCAGACTTGCCTGCGCAGGCGAAGCACGAGGGGCTGTCTGCAACTCTCGCGAGTTCGAGAGCGAGCATGAAGAGCAACCTGGGCCAGTCGAGTGGCCTGCAGGGTCCGCAGCAGCCGGCCACCGGCACCAGGACCTACATCGAAGAGCGAGCCTCGAACAGACGGACCGAGCTGCAGCAGCGGCCAGCGCGCCAGCCCGAAGCCGCACAAGACTCCTACCGTCTGCAGCAGGAGTCGCAGCCTGTCCACAAAGCCACCCCCACCAGGTCCGCCCAGCGAGACAGCTCTGCACGGCAGCCAGGCGCACCCACAGACACCGAGCGGTCCGGCCAGCAGCGCGAGCGTTCCTCCCTGGCCAGAGACAGGCCCGTCCGAGAAGCAGGAGCGCGCGACTCAGGCGACACAGACCGACAAAGACTCGGCCGCGAGCCCGACAGAGACAGGCGCGACCGCGAACGCGAGTCAGACCGCGAAAGACCCTCGCGCGAAACCGACCGTCTGCACGAACGGCCAACCGCGACCGACCGACCAGTCTCGGACCGTGGCACCGCAGCAGACCTGCGCAAGACGCCTTCGAAGCCGGTCTACGCCCCCATCCAGCGCGACTCCTCCAACTCGCGACTCTCAGGCCTGCAGCTGCGGGAAGAAACCGCGAAACCCCCTCAGCACTCCGACGAAACCTTCGGCAACAACAGCAACTACGAAAGCGCAGAACAAAAGATGCAGAACATCTTCAAACAGGACTCGCACAGAAGCTCAGACCTCAAGCGCAGCCACGTCCCAGCCTTCGGCACCGCAGACCGCTTCAAACACAACGAAACTCCCCAGTCCGCACCCCTCAACTCCTTGGCCAAGTCCCACACGAGACTCGAACACCTGCAGCCCTCAGACAAAAAGGAGTCCGCCAAGCAGCCCGTCCAGGCCGGCCTCGAAGAGAGGTGCTCCGAAGCCATCTACAAAGCCTTCAAGCTCATCCTCAACCAAGAACGCAACCTCGAGCTCGCGCGCAGAGAGCTGGTCACCAAGAACGACTTCGACGTCTCCCAGGTCTTCTCCAAAATCGACAAGCGCAACCGCAGCTGGTTCACCATCGAAGACTTCCGTCTCTTCCTCGCAGAGATCGGCCTCAAGAACATCGACAACCGCGCGCTCATGGACCTCTACTCTTCCTACGACGTCAACCAGAACTGCCTGCTCAACTTCGACCAGCTCGTCGACATGGTCTGTCCCGCGGACAACAAGTTCGCCATGTACCTCAACAAAAGCGACAAGAGGGTAGCCCTCGCTCACCCAGGAGCTCAGCGAAACGACCTGCGAGCTGCTCGCAGACGTCTTCAACAGACAGTTCAGTCTGCGCAAAAGCCTCCTCGATGCCAAGCGCCTCATCAAGCAAGAAAACCTCGACCTGAACATCATCTTCGACATCATCGACGCAGACAACAAAGGCTTCATCGGCTTCTCCGACGTAACCGACAGTCACCCAGATCTCCGCTTTCCTCAGCAAGTACGAAGTCCTGCAAAAAGACAAGGACACAGACCTCATGATCGACAGCCTCGTCGTCAACCTCGACGTTGACAACGACGGACAGGTCAGCTTCAAAGACTTCTACATGTTCTTCTCTTTGTAACCCACTTCTCCTTCCCCCTCTTCCGTCCCCGCGACTGCTCGCCACCTCCTGTCTTCCGGTTCTTCGAAGCCTGTCCCCGCTTAACCGTTCTGCCTGCTTGTCTGCGACTCCTGCTCCTCTAATTAAACAGACGCGCCTGTTAATAATTATTATTTATTCGGAGGAAAGAGTCGACCTGCAGTCGCTCGACACGCACGCAGCCAGCAACACTGAATCGCAGACCAAATCACCCCTGCGATCAAAAACCGAACACTTGAACCCCAACCAGAACATCAGCACCAAACCAAAAAAATTCAAACAACCTCTCCCACCAGCATCTCCAGCCTCGATCGAGCAGCATCAGCGAACAACGAGAACACGAAGATAGCGACAATCTTTATACTCCTCCAGCAGGACCGTCCCACGACACGGTCGAGTGCCGGGAGCTGGGGAGAAGAAGCGTAGCAGTGTTGGGTAGTAGCTAGACAGGTACGCATTATGTGTGGCTGAATCTATTTGACTCAAAAACGGTGGTACGTAGGGTAGCCCATCACTCACAAGCTAAACGAAATCCTGACTCCCCGTCCCGACAGTGGTTAGGCGAACGAGCAAGATACAGCGGGGTGTATCTTCCTGGCAGCAGCCCGAAACGCTGCCGGTTTGGGCCGGCCTGCTGCTGGTCCGCAGGTGCGGGTTAGTTAGGTTCGGTAGTCCTCGGCTCGGCTCCGGCGAGTCGAGCAAGAGGCTTAGATGAGCGCACAGCAGCCGCTGCTCTGGGCCGGTCGCTTGGGGCTTGGGGCCGGCTGGGTGCTGCGCGTGTGGACCGAGCCGACGTTGGAGCCTCGGACCGAAGTCTTGTGCGAAACCGCACGGCGCGTCGTCTCTTCGGTGCGCAGGTAGGAGTCTTCCTTCCTGGAGAAAGTCGAGTCTTCTCGGAAGTCTTCGCCTGCGTGTTTGTAGTCTTCTTCGAAGCGGTCGAAGTCGATCATGTGGCCCGGAGGGATGAAGCGGCTTCCGGCCTTCTCGCGGAACTGAGGCCGGCCTGTCTTCGCGCCTGAGTTCGCGAGGATGTCTTTGAAGTCGAGGATCGAGATGTTCGACATCTTCTTGTCGGGGATCTTCGAGATCGCTGCGGAGAAGTAGCTGGTCTTGTTCTTCTGGCTCGGGTGGTAGGAGTCTTGGTCGCGAGAGGAGTCTTTGAAGGAGCTGTCGTGGAAGGGTTCGTCCTGGTCGAGACTCTCGCGGAAAGTGTTGCGACGGTCGCTCGAGATGCGCTCTTGCAAAGACTTTTCGAAGCACTCGATGGCCACCAGCTTGATCTTGTCGAGCGTGCCGACGATCTTCGCGCTGTACTGGGCCTGGTCAGTCGCGCGTACGATGCAGCGGATGCTGTCGAAGAGCTTGTTGGCTTTGATGCCGTCGACGAACTGCTTCACCGCGGAGAGGGCTGCAGCGTCTTCGAGCGGGTCTGCGTGGACGGTTTTGCTGGTGAGGCTTGGCTACTTGTAGTCTGCGACCAGCTCGTGGGCCAGCCGGACGAACTTGAGCAGCTCTTCGTACTCGCCTTGCTCGAGCTCGTAGTCGCAGATGGTGCCCTGCTCGCCCTTGAGGCCGTCGATGTGTTCGTGGTTCGAGACGTAGAGGTCCGCGAAGGTCGTCAGCTCCATGTGGTAGACCCTGCGTTACCCCCTGCTACTTGATCTCCTCGAAGTCGATGATCGGCTTCGCGTCCCTCGAAATCTGCGCGTCCGAGAACATCCGCGAAGAAAGCTTCAAGTCGTGGTTTATCGAGATGTCGTTGTTCGCGAACTTCGAGATGTTCTGCCGCTTCTTCACCGCCTCGAGCTCCTTCGCTGTGGCGGGAAAACCGAGCTTCAGCCGCAGCAGCGACTGGTACTGCTCGCTGAGCGTCGGAATCGTCTTGACAATCGCGACGCTGTCTCGCAAGACAGAAGCAGACACCTCTGAGCAGAACTCGGTGAGCACCTTGAAGATCTGCGGCGAGATCATCTCGAAGGGACTGCCGACGATGTACTCGCTGAGCAGGTTGCAGAGCATTTTGAGTTTCTCCATGGCTGGCTACTATCAAGTATTAATTCAGTGCGTCGCGCATTAGCTGTTTCGGATGCTCAACGCGAAAGACGTTTCAGGCATGTACTCGAAGACCGGCCGCGTGCTCTACGAGAAGATGCACATCTTGAGGAAGAAAGAAGAGATTCTGAACCCGGAGGCCAGCAAGAAGCAGCTGCGTTCGGCCGTGCAGGAGATGGACGAGCTGGTACGCGCCGCTGACACAGGAACAGCACTTCACGGAGAAGATCAAGTCGCTGCGGACCAAGGAAGACGCGCTGAAGCCGCGGCAACGCGCAGACGGCGAAGAGCCTGCGGGCCACCAGCGCAGGCGCGTGCTGCGCCACCGCGTGCAGCCGTTCGACAAGATGGAGAGCAGGTTCCACTTCTTCAGCCAGAAGGTAGTCCGTCCTCAGCAGAAGCTCAGGCCGACCGGTCCGCCCCCCGGCCGCTACAACCCCAAGTACAGCCACGTGCTGCCGTACGCCCCAGCTAAGCAGGCGCATCCGCAGCATCCCCGCGATGCACCCCCACCAGACCAGGCCCAGACTCACCCGCGACGCTGAAGGCCTGCACGACTCGCAGCTCGAACACAGCTCGGCCCAGCTCGAGGCCAGCGAAGCCAACCACTCCATGGAGTCCCAGTCCAAGGCGCACCTGCAGTCCCAGCTCTCCGGCTCGGCCGAAGCGCACGGCCGCAGCAACCTCTTCCTGACCGGCCAGCCCAAAGGCTACTACGACCTCAAGAAGATGTACGGCCGGTAGTCTGCGCTGACCCAGGAGCCGCTACAACTACCTCTCGGCCGGCTCGCTCGGCTCCGAAAAGCGCTTCGAGCTGCCGACGCACAAACCAGCGATCGCAGCAGAAAACCTCATCCAATTCGACAAGCAGGTCCCGCGCGAGAAGAAGAAGCGAGCGAAGAACGCGGTGACCACGCCCTTCTACAACCCGAACTACGACTACGTGCAGAAAGACCTCTCACAAGGCGTGCCGGTCTTCGAGAAGCAGTCCAGCCGCAAGCCGATGCTGGTGGCCAAGAACTGCCTCAACGAGTACGACCTCGAAGACGTCGAGAAAGGCGCGCAGCTGCTCGCAGGCCGTGTGGCCATCCCGCACTTCGACAAGATGTACGGCCGCAGGACCCTCGACAGTAGGCCGACCTCACCAGGACTCAAGGCGGTGAAAGACGCCTAGTCTCGCTTAATTAAGTTACCCGAAAACGAAGCAGACCGTCGAGCAGATGGCCACGAAAGCCGCGAAGCTCACCGCACCGACCAGCTTCACGCGCTTCTCGTACGCGCTGGCCTGGCCGGCCTTCACCTCGACCAGGTCGCCCAGCACGAGCGACAGCGCGATGCCGGCCAAGAAGCCTCCGCCGTGTGCGTAGTTGTCGATGGACTTGTCCGAGCTGAGCATCATGACGTTCAGCAGCAAGATGATCCCGATGGTCAGCACCACTTTCCCCGTGCTGTACCGGTGCTTCCGGAACTTCTCCCAGTTCAGCACCACGAAGCCGATGAAAGTCCCGAAAAAACTGAAGATGCTGGTCGAGGCTCCGACGCCCAGCTCGTTCTCTTTCGAGAACATCAGCGAGAAGAGGTTGCCCGTCACACCTCGTCAGCACAGACTACCTGCCAGCAGATAAATCGCAGCGGTCCGCGTGCGACCAACCAGCTTCTCGACCAGCGAGCCCCAGGCCAGCGTCGAGATCACGTTGTTCAGCAGGTGCGAGAAGTTGCCGTGCAGCACCAGACAGGTCAGCAGTCGGTAGAGCTGGTGCTGCTTCTTTATCGGCACGGTCATCTTGCCCAGCGACAAAATGACCGACCCCGAGACCTTCGCTTCCAGCAGCTTGCCGCTCGTCTCCACGCCGTCGTTCAGTGTCTGCACGGCGAACATCGCGATGTCCAGCAACACGATCAGCGTGCAGAAAGAGGTCAGGGTCAGCTGCGGACAGAGACTCAGGTGCAGCATGTTGAAGAGGTTCTCTTCGGCTGGGTTTTTCGTCACCACTTCGTCGTAGTCCAGCAGGCCTCGGTCGCCGATTCTCGTCTGGTCCGAGTCTGCGCTGCCGGACGCGCTACTGTTCTCGAATCCGTGCACGTTCGCCATCTCCGCTTCCCCGATTATTTATACCCACAAGCTTCACGAGATCAATTAGCTCAAGATGTTCAGCGATGACAGCTTATCGATGATCGACTGGACTTTCAGCTGTCCGTTGTCTTCCTTCTTCACGTACTTCAAGAAGAAGTTCAGGTTCGTCTCGCTGACTTTCTGGCCCATGCTCTTCATCGCGTCTTTGAAGACCTTTTCGTCAATGAGACCGCCTTGGTCTATGGCGAGGAGTTTGAACTGGTTTTCGTAGAAGTCGTGCATGTTTCCGGTTTCGGGTCTGAGGTCTTTGCAGATGGCCTTGAAGGTCTTGAGGTTGACCTTTCCTTCGGAGTTCTGGCTTGCTGAGCAGAGCGTACCTGTGGTAGTCTGCGTGCGTCTGTATTTCGCGCTTGTCTGCGGGGATGCCGCAGGCCAGGACTGCTTCTTTAAGTTCCTGGACGTCGATCTTGCCGTCCTGGTCGAAGTCGAGCAGATTGAACACGTCGTCAGCCGAGAGACGTGCTGGCTTGGAGGAGGTTTCCTTTCTCTTTAGTTTTTTCGTCGTTGACATTATTCGGCTATACACTTTTGACTCAACTGCCTGGCAGGGGTTTGGGGTTT
>JFJP01024645.1_pt1 | contig 13187 bp, 13 predicted proteins | sample 431651 | NCBI WGS metagenome assembly JFJP01 (sample SAMN02602958, study PRJNA72255) | Microbial mat metagenome, whole genome shotgun sequencing project. | biome: fresh water; feature: sink hole; material: water; isolation source: purple microbial (photo- and chemosynthetic) mats found in...
CCCAAACCCCGAGCCGTTGATTCGGTTTGAGAATAGTTATATAGAATAGGTCCGAAGACCGCCTTTGCGCAGTGCAGCCGCTGCGGACAACCATCAAATTTGTGGCTTCGACCGGCACGGAGGAGAAGAGGGATCGTTGCACAAACTTAATTAGGAAGTCTGGTAGAAGCACTTTTCGACTTGGATGAGCAGCTTGCTGATGTCCTTCGCGAGCGAGGAGTTCTGGTCTTTGATGATCGAGCAGGCCACGACGGGTCTGCTGGTGCCGCAGGCCTGGCCCAGGTCTGCTTTCGAGGGGACGAAGATGTAGGCGATGTTCTGTATTACCCTCGAATACCTTGTCTTCGCAGAGCAGCGGGATGTGCAGGATGATTTCGAGGGGAGAAGCGTCTCTCGCCAAGATGACTAGCTCGCTCTTGCTTCTCTGGAGGGTCTTCGTCGTTTCGTTTGCTCCTTTCTTCAACTGGTGGATGCAGGCAGCCTGCTCAACCACTCTCATGATCTCTGCAGTTAGTTCTTCGTCGGCCAAAGGCGTGGCTCTGTCTCCGTCCTGACTACTTTAGCGAAACATTACCATGTGCGCGAATAAATTAAGTGTGATCGATCTTCAAGTCTCTTTAAATACTGGTCTGCCAACAGCCGCTGTCCCATGAGTTCTCCTCGGCTCGGGTAACCAAGCAGTCACTCGAACTCCAAGGTCGAGAACAGCGTTCAGGACTGCGAGCAGCGAAGAGGTGGATAGAGTCGAGTCTCGAGCGATGTGCAACAGTCGAGTCAACAAAGAGCTCATTAATCGAGACAGCGAGATCTATAATGGACATCCGATACGAGTATAAGCCCGAATACATCGTCGACAAGAACCACCCCTACACACTGCAGATGATCGTCCTCGACAAAGCCAAGCACCTCGAGGAGCACCTCAGGAACGAGTTCAGCCACCTCCTAGGCACCATCTCGAGATCCTGCAAGCTCATCAACTACCAGCTCAAACAAGCCAGTCTCCAAAACCTCCTCGGCTACGAAGAAGGCAACCACTCGAACGCTTCGGGCGAGAAGCAGATGAAGATCGATGTCATCTCGAACGACATCCTCAAGCAGCAGCTGCTCGCCAACAAGAGCGTCGGAGTCATCGCTTCGGAGGAAGAAGATGAAGTCGTGGTCGGCAATCCAGAAGGCCTGTTCGGAGTGGCTTTCGACCCGCTGGACGGCTCATCGAACATCGACTGCAACGTGACTGTAGGAACCATCTTCGCCATCTGGAAGAGAGACACCTCGAAGCCTCCCTCGAAGGAAGACTTCTTCAGGAAAGGAAGAGAGATCTTCTGCTCCGGCTACTGCGTCTACGGCAGCTCGACCATCTTTGTATTAGCTTTCAACGGCGAAGTCAACGGGTTCACTCAAGGTGACAACCTGGGTGACTTCATCTTGACCCACCCGAACATCCGCACCAAAGACACCTTCAACAACTACTCGATCAACGAAGGCAACGAAAAGAAGTGGCTGCCTGCCGTCAAAGAATACATCGACTCCAAAAAGCGGCCTGCGAAGGGCTCGGCGTACTCGCTTCGATACATCGGATCGATGGTCGGCGACATCCACCGCACACTGCTCTACGGCGGCATCTTTTTGTACCCCGCAGACACCGCTTCGCCCAAAGGCAAGCTGCGCATGCTCTACGAGTGCGTGCCGCTCTCGTTCGTGATGGAGTGTGCGGGAGGAGCCTCGCACGACGGCACGACAGACATCCTCGACCTGGTCCCCTCGCAGATCCACCAGCGCAGCGGCATCATCATGGGCTCGAAGCTCGACGTCGAAGAGTGCAGAGAGGTCTACCGCAAGTACGCAGAAGGCAGTAAGTAAGCGTTAGTTGTTAAAGTTGAAGAAGTTAAATGTTAGCAGATACTCAGAGATTTTGAGTTGGTCCCGTTCTCTAATCTCCATCGGATCCGAGAACCGCTTATCGAATCGGTTCTTCACGTTGCTCAGCGAAAGCCATGTGCCGTTCACGCTCAGCTTGTGGTCGGAGCCGTCTGCGATCCACCAGCTGCCGCGGTCGAAGAGGATCCTCAGGTGCAGCTTCGAGATGTTCTTGAGGTTCAAGTGGATGTCGTTTTCGGGCACTCTTCCGACGCGGAAGACCCTGGTCTCTTGCTGAGCCACGAATATGCTGCGTGATGAGAGACTACTGTATTGGTTTTATAGTCGATGATGGGTTCTCGACCTCGAGAATGAGTATGGGAAAGGATGGCTCTGCATCTTCTCGGACGTTCTCGTAGAAGAATGAGTCGTTCTCTTGTTCTTTGAGTATCTCTTTTATCACCGATCGCTTCTTCTCCCTCAACAATTCGACTTTCCTCATCTGTTCAGAGGACAGGCCGTGGATCGCAGTCTTGTCTTCGGGTTCGTCTGCGAGGAACTTGTAGAGGTCTTTGATGTTGCTGTTGGATGACCACCTGTTCGAGAGGTAGCTGACTCGCAGGTTGAAGCCGTGGCCGATCATGTAGATGTCTCCTTTCTTTATCTCAGTCTTTTCGGTGAGTCTGCGGAAAGTGCCTGAAGCCGAGGCGAGGTCGACGGCGTAGAGCTTGGAGGCGGGACAGAGGAAAGAGAAGATGCGTTCGAACATCGCTTGTCCGAGTCTCGAGAGAGGAGTGGGTCGGCCGTCTTTGGACTTTTTTCTGCCCGAGAGCAGGGCGACGAAGGCTCGAGGGATCTTCCTGGGGGTGAAGAGGTTCTTGTAGATGATGGAGCAGTGCACTCGGCTGATGCCTTTTTCGGAGACGGGGAAGATGATGTCGCAGGGGACCACCTCGTCGCGTTGCGTGCTCGCTCTGCCGAGCACGAGCGATCCGCACTTGGTGTTCCTCTTGGAGTGGACCAGTCCTTTCCTGGTCAAGACGAACTCGACGGGGAGGGCGTTGTCTCCGAAGGGCTGGACGGTGATCTTGATGAACTGGTCGTTCTTGTTGTGTTCGGTGACGAAGTTGGGACTCTTCGCTTTCTCGAAGAAGTGGTCCAGACCGATGCGGTCGATGTTGTCCAGCGAGTCGAAAGAGTCTTCGGCGTTTTGCGGTTCGACTTGCGGCGTTTCTGTTTGGATGTCTTCGAGGATGCCCGAGAAGAGCCGCTTGTTGTCGTTGTCGAAGGAGAAGCTCTCTCGCTCGAGGTTGTTGTAGATGTTCGAGAGTCCTTCTCGCTGGTTGTCGCTGAAGAAGTGGCCTTCGCGGGGGTTGTCGCTGAAAAAGTCGCCTTCTTCCTCGACCTCTTGGTCGGAGCCGTCGGAGCTCTTCTCCTCAATAAATTCAGCTTCGTTGGAGAGCTCGTTGATGGGTCCTTGGAAGGAGCGGTCGATGAAGCAGTTGCTGAGGATGGTCGAGTTGAGGAGGATGTTGTCTTTGGCTTTGCTCTTCTGCAGGTCTTCGGGGTCGACGGGTCGCTTGGGGTCGTGCATGTAGCGCTTGATGCTTTCGAGGTACTCCACGTACTTCGAGGCGACGCTGTTGGCGCGCACCTCGGAGTTCGACCTGTCTGCGAGGATGAGCGAGTTCACCTTGGGCTCGGATGTCTCGAGCGAGTTCTTTTGCATGTGTGAAGAGTACGAGTGGTCTTTGCTTTCTTTGATGAGCTCGTCTTTGAAGGAGTGCCACCGGTGCAGCTCCAGAGAGTTCTCCTTGGAGCGGGCTTTGCTCGGAAGCCGAGAGGGGTTCGACCGTGGCTTGCTGGCGTCGGACCTGGCTTCCTCATCCTCGTTGTTTAGAAAGCTCATTGAATACTATTTATCATAAACCGAATTATAATACAGGTTAGAGTTTGTTAGGGAATTCCCGGGGCTTCGGCCCGATGTAGTTGCTCGAGGGTCTGATCAGCTTGTTGTTCTTCCTCTGTTCGAAGATGTGGGCAGCCCAGCCGCTGATTCTCGAGATCACGAATATCGGAGTATACAGACTCACTGGGATACCACACTGATAGTAGGTCACTGCAGCGAAGAAATCAAGGTTGGGGAAGATCTTCTTTTCGTTGACCATCCTGCCTTCGATGTGGCATGCAATATCATGAAGCTTTTTGTTTCCGAATGGCTTTTCGGTCAGCTTGTCCGACCATCCCTTGATGATTTTGTGTCGAGGGTCTCCTTTCTGGTAGACTCTGTGGCCGAATCCCATGATGAGTTGCTTCTTGGTGAACTTTTCGTTGAGGAACTTGGAGGCATCTTCGATGGAGCCGAGGGTCTCGAGGTACTGGAGGACGGCTTCGTTGGCGCCACCGTGGAGGTTGCCTCGGAGAGTCGAGACGCCGGTGGTGATGGCTGAGTAGAAGTCTGCCATGGTCGAGGCTGAGGTGCGAGCCGCGAATGTGGAGGCAGCGAATTCGTGTTCTGCGTAAAGAATGAGGGAGACGTCGAAGGCCCGAACGACAACGGGGTCGATGTAATTGCTGAGAGTCAAGAGCTTCATGTAGTTCGCTGCGATGGAGTCTTTGGGGTCGGTGTGTTCGTTGATGCGGATGCCCGAGTTTGCGAAGTGGTACCAGTAGAGCATCGCAGGGCCCAGCATGGCGACGAGTCGGACGGCGCAGTCTTTCTGGTTGGAGAAGTCTTCTTTCTCTTTCTCGAGCATGCCCATGACCGAGACGATCGTCCGTGTGATGTCCATGGGGTGGGCGTCCTTGTGGATGACCTCGAGGACCTTCTTCAGCTCGCTCGGCAAGCCTCTGCTGGCGACGATCTGTTGGTGGAAGTCGGCCAGCTGGGCTTTGGTGGGAAGGTCATCGTGCAGGAGGAGGTAGAAGACCTCCTCGAAGGTCGCCTTAGAGGACAGATCCTCGATGCTGTAGCCTCTGTAGGTCAGGCCGATGCCTGCGATGCCCACAGTCGAGATGGTCGTGTCTCCCGCGACGATGCCTTTGAGTCCTGCTGCAGACTCGGTCGGCTTGGCATCAGTCTTTTTCTGGTCGGTCGACTTGCTCATTGATTCTCTAGATTTTACTTTTTTTATAAATCGATTTCGATAAGCTCGGGATTTTTGAGGGCCAAGTGGCTAAGATCGACCTACCATCTCTGCCGCACTCTCGCTCGAAGCCGAGGAACTCACCCGCCAGCACCAGCCAGAAGCTCGCGTGCCCTCAGGTAAGCCAGTGTTCACTTTAGCTCGGACTACTAGCTAGAATAGAGACAAATTAAGGCGTACTCGTGTATCGGTATCTTCGCTTTCACTCTCCGACTCCTAAACTTAAGATAGCCTGCTCCGAAAGATACAAAGAAACATCAAAGAGGTGATCACAGCTGCAGCGACGGACCGGAGACGAGTGGAGTCACAGAGAAGAGACAAAGGAGTGAGCGAGTGGCTATCTTTTAAAATTAACAGAAAGAACGGTTAATTACGCAGGCACCTTCGTTTTTTTGCGCGGCGGTGGGACCTCTTCGGGGGCTTCCTCCTCTTCTTCTTCTTCCTCGTGGTCGGGCTCTCGCTTGCCCAGCTTGAAGTCGGACTTCTGGTTGTAGCCGCCCTGCTTGACGTTTCTGCCGTTGTCAGGTCTGAACTGCTTGCCGACAGGCTTCGACGAGCCGTTGCGTTCTTGCTGGACGAGGTACTCCATCCTCTTCTCGATGTACTTCTTCGCCTGCTCACCGATGGTGGTGTCTTCTTCCTCGGCCAGGGCGTCGTACCGCACGCACAACGCGCACTTCGCGCTGAGTGCTCTCGAGATCTTTCCCTTGACTCTTCCCTGGGCGGCGGAGACGAGCTTCGCTTGGTAGATGGTGCCGTACTTGGGAGTCTGCTTGCCGCTCTTCATCGCTTTGAACAGAGCCTTTTCTGCGCCGAGGATTTGGATCGTCGAGGCGGGGTACTTGGCCAGACCGATCAGACTGCCTGCTTTTGCGATGAGCTTCGCTGCGATGGTTTCTCCGACCATGATCGAGAGGTTCGGGGCGACGGCCATCATCCTGGAAGAAAGGTACTCGCCGAGGGAAGACCTGTAGTTGTCGAGCTCGATGACCTGGTCTGCGAGAGCGAGGATGAAGGACTCGTCGGTCTCGCTGATGTCTGTGCCGACGGAGATCTCCATGGCAGCGCGGATCTCGGTGACGATCTCTTCGGGCAGAGTCTCGCTGAGGTCGACGTCGACGACTTTGTGTCTCATGCCGATCAAGCGGACGGTCTTGGTGTACTGGATGTTGTCCTGCACGATCTTGGCGAGTTCGGGGAAGTGGTAGCCGTACCACTCTCGCAGTCGCATGACGTAGTTGTTGATCTCTTTGTCCAGGTCTTGGTAGAGCGAGACGGCCTGGATGACCATGGTGTCGACTTTGTCAGCAGAGAGCTTCAGTTTGTATCTTCCGAGACCGTGGGCGAGGGCGAGCGACATTTCTCTGAAGGTTTCGGGGGAGACTCCTTCGATGAGCGAGTGCATGTTGTAGCGGATGCAGCGCATGAGCTGGTCGATGTTGTCGGAGCGGAAGGCGTTGATGCCGAGGGTGCTGTTGATGAGCTTCGCAGTGGTCTTGTCAGCGACGGCGAGTGAGGCCTGGACGTCGTCGTTCACGCAGTTCTTCTCGAGGAACTTCTTCATCGCCTTGCTCATCTTGCCCTTCATCAGCTTGACGGTCGAGAGCAGCACTTCTCGAGTCGACTTGAACTGTCGGAAGGCGGTAAGTTCGACTCTGCATCAGCGGAGAATACAGTTTTTTTAATTTGTCGGCGTCTTCCATATACTCGCCAAAATCCTCGAGCTTCTCGACAGTCTTCGGCTTCGTCACCTTGAACAGGGCATACCCCGCAGGAGTTTCGAACAGGAGGTTCATCTCGGATTTTATAATAAAGTTGGTGGGTATTTATGTTGAATCAACAACGAGAGCTAGCATAAAAATGAACTACTTCAAAGAAAAACTCAAAACCGTAGCTTCTAGCTCAAGCAGGTAGTCAGCTCGACGGGTAGCTTTTTGGAGTCTGCGGGCAAGACCATCAAGGAAACGACCGAGAAAACCTACGATGGCGCCAAGTCGGGGCTGCTGAAGGGCACCGAAGTGATATCTAAGACCATCAAAGAACAGAAGCAGTCCTTCAACCTCAGACACCCTTCCAGCTGTCCAGACTTCCTCACCGAGATCGACTCGAGGCTCTTCTCGATGCCTTTCCCCGACGAAGAGGTCGCCCTGAAGTACGCCAAGCTGCTCAACAAAGAACACGAAGGCAGGTACCGCATATGGAATGTCTCCGAGTTCACCTACAACACGGGTATCTTCAACGACCAGGTCTACGAGTACGTCTACGTGGGCTACCCGAACCCGCCGCTGCTCGAGCTGTTCATGGTCTGCAAAGAAATGGCTGCCTGGCTCGACGCGCACCCCGAGAACATCACCATCGTGCACTGCCAGAAGAGCATGATCAGGTCTTGTCTCGTACTAGGCTGCTTCTTTTTCCTACGAGGCGCGACCGTGAACCCTTCGGAGTCCGTCGACATGCTGTCGCAAGTGAGAGATGGATAACCAGAGGCTTGAGCTGTCTGAGGAAAGCTACAACTACGTCATGAACCTGACCTACTCCAAGTACTTCTCTCTCCTGTTCTCTCCGCTGCCAGTAGCCCCGTCTCACAAGTTCCGCAAACAGAAAATAAAAGTCAAGCGCGTCTACCTCAACCACATCCCCAAGATCGGTCTGTACAAAGAACACAAAGAAGACCCCGTCCTCGACCTGTTCGACGGCCAGCTCAAGCTCTACCTGCAGATCTTCAAGGACAAATCGCTCGTCTACTCCTCGACAGACAAGCTGAAGGAGTTCAAGATCATGCAGGTCGGAGACCAGCTCGTCTTCGAAGTCGACCAGGTCTTCGAGGGAGACATCTTGTTCAGAATCAGACACTTCCTCACCTCAGACATCCGCTACCCAGTCACGCGCTTCATGCTCAACACCTGCTTCATGACTGACTCCGAAACAGTCCTCCAGAAAGTACGGCTCCAATCACCCAGTACAACCTGGACTTCGGCAAAAACATCGAGCCGGCCAACGACTTCTACATCAAGGTCGACACCGAGCCAACCGAAACAGAGACTGAATACGCAGACCTGATAACGAAGGTCCGCATGAAAGAGAAGTCTCTCAAAAAGTCTCTCTCGCTGAACCTCAAGACAGACAGCAAAGACGCTCAAGTCGATAACTCGCCAGCTTTTGTCATTGGCGATTCACCCGTCATTCAGACACCAGAGAAACCCAAGAAAGCCACGCCTGAGAAACCGGGAGGGGAAATCGATCCTTTTCCAAAGTCTGCAGAAAAGCCAGACAAACCAACGATCTTCTTCAACGAGTCGCTGCCCTCTCCGCTGCACTACACTCCACTCTCCGCCAAAGCGAACGAAAGCGGCGAAGGCGACGACGAAGAGGCAGGAGACGAGGAAGCCGAAGACTTCAACATGGATGAGTACCTCAGCAGTCTGCAGCAGAAAGCCAAAGCCATTAACTAGTTTAATTATCTCACCATCCCCGCGGCAAGATAAGCATTACTAAATGAAAAACATTTCAGATAACGTCCACGGCATCTTCGGCACCGCAGCAGTAGCCTCGACTCAAGCAGCGGAAGAGCCAGTCGCCCAAACCGCAGAGCAAACCACTCGAGTCTCTCCAGCGACAGACAGCCATATACCAGCGACTGGAGAGCAACATCAAAGACATGTACCAGCGCGCCTTTGCGGGAGTCGTGGTGGACCACAGCCGCGTGCGAGCGAAGCCGATCATCGAGAGGAGGAAAGAGAACGAACGCGTCGTCGAGCAGGAATACTCCTCGGTCAACCGGTAGATGCAGAACTGAACGGAGAACCAAAGACATCGCAGGAGCCTCCCCGTCGCGCGTCCACAAGCGAGAGACCAGCATGCCGATCACCAGTCTGAGGAACGACAAAGAACCCAAGCCCGACTACCGTCTCGACCCCAAGTCCAAAGAAACCTTCCTCAAGCGCTGGACCGCCAACACCACGGTGTACGAAGTGCCGAAGTTCCTCAGAGACACTCTCAACACCACTGTAGCATCGCTCTCAACAGGACATCCGCGGCACCTCGCCGAGGTCTGCGCGCAAACAAATCATCAACGAGAAGTACACAGACCCCGGAGACGTGTCGAAGCCGCCGGTAGACCCTGTTCGAGCAGCTCGCGATAAAAAACCCCCTGGACAAGGCTCCAGTCGAGTACAAGAAGCGCTTCGACAAAAACAGACTCAAAGACAACACCCTCTGCAAGTCAGACATCGACCGCTCCTTCCCGAGGCCTGCAGTCTCCAGCTCTCCCCTGCGCACCACGAACCTCCTCAGCGACATCGCAGGCTCCAAACCAGCGGCCAAAGGCTTCGCGAGACAACAGACGACCAACCCGCTGTCTCCCCGCTACTCCACAGACCGTAGTCTCTCCTCACCGCAGGCATCCCCGAGAAGACCAAGACCTCGCTGCTCAAGTTCATCGACCGCGCAGAAGAACGCATCGCATCTGCGCTCAAGAAGCCCTCGTGTCGAGCGTACATCCCTCCCCCGAGGTCCACCCTTTAATTAGTTAATGAAAAAAATAGTCTCTTCACCGAGACACTTTACCAATAGCGAGACTGCTCTCAAGTACAGAGAAGCCATCGGCGCAGACCGCCATCGCAAAGGGGACCTCCGCCAGCTCGAAGACCAGGGGCTCCCCGCAGACCCCCCCATCAAGACAGACCTGCGAGAAAGATTCTGCCACTTCGGCAAGATCAGGTCCAACGATAAGCTCAAACAACACAGCCGCTACCTCCCCCTCGAAAGAACCCTCAGGACCGGCTACCTCGACTCTCTCGAAGATTTGCCGCCCAACCAGATGACCCAGACCAGCCCCGCACAGCTGCATACAGCTCACCACGCGACGAAAGACGAATCCGCTCAGTACTCATCACTCAACTTCAGACAGAAATTCAAAGAAGAGTATCGCCGATGCGATCCACACCCCCTGCGCTTCGACCACAGACACAAGAACAGTCCCCAGCTCGCCAGACAATACGCAGATAAGCAAGACGATCTGCGGAATCCAGTCAAACCCGACCACTCGCTGCACTCCGAACTCAAAGTAGTGAAGGATAACATCGCGATGTTGACCGACCAGCTGTCCAAGATCATGCCCATCATTGGCTCCTTGGCAGAGAAAGGATTCCCGGCCGATAAACCAGCGCTCAGCGAAGACGGACAAGTCTCCGAGGTCTTCGACTATAGAAAGAAAGACAAAGAGTGTCTCTCTGTGCAGCTCGAACCCTACTCGAACGGCTTTTGGGACAAACAGAGAAACCCCAAGCCGACTCATATCAAGTCTGGCATCTCCACTGAGGGCAAGCAAGACTCCTACAAAAGCATCCACAAACATGCCTTCGCCACGCAGAACCATTTCGAAGATGATCGGCAAAGCAAGACTGAGTCATCTCCAGTCAGCAAGTCATCCATCCAAGACATCGAGATCGACCGTCTCTCTCACCAGCAGCTCGTTGACCTCAGAGAAAAAGTCGAGTTCAAGCTCAGACAGTCACAATACGAGCAATCGGACATCGGCAGCCAGGACAACCACTCGGACTTCAGAAAGAGAAACCCACACATCACTGCATCGATCATTTCCTCTTCCATCAAACCTCCCGTCGTCCCCACAGCAGCCACCAACAGCTTCCACGAGAGGAAAGTCCTCTTGAATCCCAGAGACACCTCATCGAACGCCAAGATGCACTCCAGACTCAAACAGACAGACCCCCACCAACAAGGTAATCCAAGCTGACGAAGAGAAAACAACCACCAAACCCAGCCACATCGAAGCACCTAAACCAAAAGGCAAACCCCTCCCTGCAGCCTCACAGCTGAACACCGCACCACTCGAACCCAAGAGGCCCATCACCATCAACAGCTACAGTCGAGCCAAGTCTCCCAGCCACTCTCGACTGCTGCACACGAAGCTCCTCTCAGACCCTGCAGACCTAGCCATCACGGAAGAACGCGAGCTGAACAACACCACGAACATCACGTATCAAGACTCCGACGCTTCGCTGCTCGACATCAACAGACACATCAAGCACATCGAGACTGCGCCTCAAGATCCTTTCGTATTCCTGCTCAAAAATTAAGTAAATTTGACGACATAACTTTTATTCAGTTTACACCACGTCGACAGGACCGGTTCCGTAGGTGCCGAGAGTGCTTCTCTTCCAAGGCCTGTTGTAGTGGCCGTAGACGGCGATGTTGTGCAGCGGTCCCCAGCAGGCGGCCGAGATGTCGACGTCGAAGAAGTACTGCTTGGCCAGTCGCTGGATGGTGCTCTGGTCGGCCACTGCGGAGATGCGGGTGGCGAGCTCAGCCCTCTGGACTCTCCTGCCCAGGTAGATCAGGTCGTTCGCGATGCTGCGGTTGGTCTCGACGCTGGAGGTCTGGGCGAGCAGGTCGTTGAAGATCTTGGCTCTCGCTCTGAAGACTTCGGACTGGTTGATCTGGTCAGGCGAGGCGTACCGTGTTGGCGTAGTCCGAGAGGATGATCTGGGTGAGGAAGGCGACCTGCGGGGCGAAGACTTCGTTGCCCATGATGTAGCTGCCGAGGAGGCCGGTGTCTGAGTAGGGGAAGTAGAAGGCTTTGTGGAGCGTGACGTCGGTGAGGTGGCCGACCTTCTCGTGGAGCGTGTTGTACTGGCGCGACGGGTCGTTGAGGTTCGTGCCGGTGTGCTTGTCGGCGCGGTACTCGCCGAGCAGCTCGACGAAGATGCGCATGAGCGTGCTGTCGGGGTGCGCGTAGGCGGGGGCTCGGAAGAAGACGCCTGCGTTGACGTTGACCATCTCGTCGTCGCGGAGGTAGATCAGCGAGGGGGTGAACATCGCCTGGTGCAGGTTCGCCCTGGCATCTTCGCCTCGCTGCAGCGATCCGAAGGCCTTCGAGGTTAGCGCGACGACCTGCTCGTGGTTCACGTTGCCCGTGGCAGTCACGACCAGGTTCTGGGCCACGTGGTGCGAGGCGGCGAAGTCGCGGACCTGCTGTGCGGTGAGGGTGCCTGCGTTCTCGCGGATGCCCAGGGTCGGCTGGCCGAGCTGGTGGTCTCTGAAGCTGGTGTAGAACGAGTTCTCGAGGGTGCACTCAATCTGGTCTTTCTGCAGGTCGACGATTCTCCTGTATACGGCTTCGCGTTCGGCTTCGAGCTGGTTCTCGTTGAAGGTGGAGTTCAGCAGGATGTCTCCGGCCAGCGCGAACACGCGCTCGACGTCTTGTCGCTGGCAGGTGATGTACAGCGAGTTTCTTTCCCGGTCGATTTCCTGCTCGACTCTGCCGCCGACGGCCTGGAGAGTCTTCTCGATGTCGGCTCTGCTGTGCGTCGCGGTGCCTCTGAATCGCAGCTGTTGGATGAAGTGGGTCACGCCGCTGTTTTCGAACGACTCGTGTCTCGAGCCGTAGTTCCAGTGGAAGCCGAGTCTGGTTAGGCGCTGCTACGTGACCAGCTGGGTGCCGTAGACTTCGGTGCCGACGCGCACGCCGTTGCTCAGCGTGGTCACGCCGGCCGCAGGGTTGTAGTTCAGAGCCTCGGGGACCTCGCCTCTCGGCAGCTCTCCGAAGTCCACCAGCCGCTCTTTGCTGAACTGGAGTCGCTGTACGGGTCTGCCGACCTGGTTCTGGCCTGCAGGCTGGACGGCCTGTTGAGCGCGAGCTTACACCGAAGAGTCGGGCCGCTTTTGATCGAACTAGTCGCGGTGCGGTGCGTGAAGTCCTGATCAGCATCCTCAGATTTGATTTATAAATTGCACTGGCGATCTAGTCGGATCGAGATATTTTATAAATCAATTCATTAGTTGACATGGTAGCGCGATTTGACCCAGGGTTCCATCAAGTCTTTGAGAGTCAAGCAAAAAACCGCCAGAGCCAGAAAGCAGAACAGACCGCTTCCGAACTGGTACAGATTCAAGACCGACAACAAGATCAGGTAGTCTTTGCTTCCGCTTCTTCTGTCGATCGGCCGATTCTCACTCGTAGATACAACAGCAAGAGAAGACACTGGAGAAGAACGAAACTCGGACTGTAAGCGACTCCTCGATGTCTAAATACTCTTTGATGTCACTATATTGATGCAGCCGTCGCCGGATCGCTCGTTTTTCTTTTATTTATATCGTCGTTCTCCACTCGCTGGTGCTCCAGTGGGGTTTGGGGTTTGGGGTTTGGGGTTTGGGGTTTGGGGT
>JFJP01034846.1_pt1 | contig 13187 bp, 10 predicted proteins | sample 431651 | NCBI WGS metagenome assembly JFJP01 (sample SAMN02602958, study PRJNA72255) | Microbial mat metagenome, whole genome shotgun sequencing project. | biome: fresh water; feature: sink hole; material: water; isolation source: purple microbial (photo- and chemosynthetic) mats found in...
CGGCCCGTACGGCGAATCGGAGTCGGCATCGACCAGCGTGCCTGCCGAGAAGCCTCCGGGCAGGTTGCCGTCGAATGACCTGATCCTGGTGCGGGCACGGTGGTGCACGATGGGGCCGATGATGTCCGGATCGATGCCCGTATCCCTGAAATGCGACAGTTCGGCCGCTTCTTCAAAGGAAAGGCTCTCGAGCTCCCTGGCTTCTGGAACGATGGAACGGGCGCACTGGAAGGCGCCGCCTGGACCGGCGAGCACCTCGAAATCAGCTTTCACGCTGGCGGTGAGGCCTGTAGCGAGGGCCACGGCCGCCTCCAGGCCGCACCGGATGAGCGACAGGGACAGACCTTCGATGCCCGAGGGTTTTGCGGGGTTGAACAGCGGAGCCCCCGCGAGTCCCAGGGTATCCACGGTACAGGCTGCCGCCGCGTCGTCAAGGGCTATGGCGAGCGGACCCGTTGCCGCCGTCGCGATGATGTGTTCCTTGACGGCGGCCAGGCCAGCTGGGCCGGAACAGGATGAGGCAGCGATGTAGAGTAGCGTCATGCATTGGCTCCGCAGGATTTCTCATTGTTCGGAGGCCCCGAGCATTACAGGGCACCGTGTTTCTCTGCACAATAACATCGGGTGAGCCGGAAGGTAAACCACCTGCGGGTAGTTTAAGGATGGACAGTCAAACTGGACGGTTCGCGAAGGGGCCGTACTGGTTCATGAGGAAGAGCCGGGGGCTAAGTGTCTTTCATACACCCGGTACCGCTTTATCTGCTTCATGCCAAGTTTCTCGAGCGCGTTGCGGATGCGCAGGTTGTCCTCCAGGATATAATTGGCTTCGAGGCGGATGCCCCGGGGCGCCAGGGCGGTGAAGAGCCGCAGATACAGGAGCACGTCGAGTCCCTGGCCCTGGTAGGCAGGCAGCACCGCCAGTCCCCAGAGCCTGTAGTCGCGAAGTCTGCGGGCGCCGCACAGTAGCCGCAGGGCGCCGGTCGGGAACAGCTTGCCGGCCGTTTTCTTGAGTATCACGTTGATGTCCGGGAAGCCAAGGCAACAGGCAACTGGTTTTCCCTCGTCCTCGACGAACCAGACAGCCGCGGGGTCGAGTATCGGCTTACGTAGCCCCAGTTGCCGTCAACGCCCGTGTTCAGGATGTTCCTGATGTACTCTGCGTCCCGCTCGAGGTGCCGCGGGTCTATCATGCGCGTCGTCAGCGAAGGCTTTCGGGCCGAAAGAATGGCCTCGAACCGCCTGAATCGTTCAGGAAGGGCATAGCCATTTTCTGAATCCGCATCGTAGGAGAGCAAGTCCTTGACGCCCTGGTAACCGCAGGCCGCCAGCAGTGCGCCGTAATACGGCGGATTGTGTGGCGACATGTAGACCGGCGGCCAGTCAAAGCCATCCACGAGAATGCCCCAGCATTCCGCCACGGGATTGATTGGGCCGCGTATGTGGTCGGCTCCTTGCTCCAGCAGCCAGGTTTCCGCCGCGGAGAATAGGGCTGCCGCAACGGCAGTGTCCTCTTCGCATTCAAAAGAACCAAAGAAACCTGTGCGGCTGCCGAAATGCGCGTTGAACTGTGGATCCATGTAGGCAACCAGCCGACCCGCAACACGCCGACCCACCGTGGCAATGAGCAGCACGTGCGCTGACCGGTCGAGCACCACGTTCTTGCCGGGCCGATACGCCGAGCGTTCGGCTGCCCAGATCGGCGGTACCCAGCACGCATCTGCCCGGTACAGGGTTGCGGGCAGCTTGATGAATGCGTTCATGTCGCGCCTCGTTTCGACTTTGCTTACAACAATGCCTTTGTGCAGTTCCATATACCGATTGTCGACTGATTATGGCTATTTTGAAAGCTACCAGCTGTCTGTCCTTGACCACGGCGTCCGCCGCGTGGCAGAGTAAGACTGTTCGTTAACTTTATGATAGACAGAATGGTTTACGGAAGACGGGCTTTTTTTGAAGACTTGACGGGACTGTCCCCCGAGAACCAAATCTGATACCAGTCCAGTACGTTAACTTAAAAAACACAGAAAGGTTTACGTAATGCCAGTCCAAAAACAGAATCTTCGGGGTCTGTCACCCGACGAGCATGATCGTTACATCATCGAGCGTCTCGTTTCTTCTCCGGAGCCTGTTTCAGGCGAGGTGCTTGCGACTGAGTTGGGCATGAGCCGGGTGGCGCTCTGGAAGCGTATCGAGTCGCTCAAGGCGTGGGGCTACGGCATCGAGGCATCCCGCAAGGGCTACGAACTGGTCCGCAACGACGGGCTGGCGGGGTGGGAGCTTGATGCACCAGGGCCCGTGCTGCTGTTCGGCACGGTCGGATCGACGATGGACGAAGCGCGTGCGCTGGCAGTCAGCGGAGCGCCTTCAGGTGCGACCGTTCTTGCTCTGGGGCAGACCGCCGGCCGCGGACGGAACGGTGGAGTCTGGGAGAGCCCTGCGGGGGGACTCTACCTTTCTATCTTGCTCAGGTCGCACCTGCCCCCCTCCCATGCGGGAGCACTGGCACTCGAGGCTGCGCTCAGTGCACTTGAAGCCCTGAAGCTGGCTGGGTCGACTGCGCTTGAGTTCAGCTGGCCTGGTTCCATCGTCAGCCGCACCAATGGTCATGGCTCCGCGAAAAGCAACCCCCACAAGGTGGGTGGCGTTCTGGTTGAGTTATATGGGGATATAGGCAAGATCGATTACTACCTCGTCGGGCTCGGGCTGAATACTGCACCCAGTGAACTGACCCTGCCTGGCGGTGCGGCCAATCGCGACGCGCCGGCAAGGCGCTCGACACTCGCGGCCGGCATTGTCCGCTCCCTGGTGGACTGGGCCGCCAACCCGCGGCTCGATCCGGCGCGGTGGCAGGGTCTCGTGCCGGACAGGGGCAGTACTCTGACGCTCGAATTGTGGAACGGTTCCCACCGCACGTTCGTGCCGGCGGGGTTCAACGACCGTGGCGATCTGGTGTCCGCCAGAGGTGGTCCGGCTGTCTCGATAGGAGAAATCCGCCGGATATATAAAGAAGGAGACGCAGAATGAAGCGCGATGGATTCAGGATGGTGCTGGTGTCGCTCATCGCGGCGATGATTTCTGTGGGTGCAGTCTTTTCGTTACCGCTGCCGCCACCTTTGCCGCCCGTGACGCTGGCGGTGTTCTTCGCGCTGCTGGGAGGCCTTCTGCTTGGGCCGGTCTGGGGAACCGCGGCGACGGGGCTGTACCTAGGGCTTGGTGCGGTGGGCCTGCCCGTGTTCGCAAACGGCGCAGGCGGAGCGGGGCAATTCGCGGGGCCGACCGGGGGATTCCTTGTGGGATATGCGGCAGCCGCGTTCGTGGCGGGTCTGTTGGCCGACCGCCGTAACTGGCGCTTCTGGCGCGCGCTGGCCGGCTCTCTGGCGGGCATCGCCGTGCTGTATGCGGTGGGCCTGCCATGGTTCCGCGCTGTCCTCGATGCCAGTCCGGACCGGGACGTGTCGATGCTGGCCGCCTTCACGATCATGGCTCCCTACCTGCTCGGTGACGTGGTCAAGGCTGTCGCTACCGCTGCTCTTGTAAAGGCCCTGAAACCGTTGCTCCAAAACTACCTGCCTGCCAGAACTGCATCCTCGGGGTCTGTCCCCCGTACCGCATGAAGATAGAATTGCGGGGAATCACCAAGACCTTCCCCGACGGCACCCGTGGTCTGGACGGGGCAAGCCTCGTCATCGAGACACCGTCGTTCGTGGTGCTCTCGGGGCGCAACGGGTCGGGCAAGTCGTTGCTGATACGGCACGTACTTGGGCTCGAGACCGCCGATGCGGGGAGCGTGTTTGTGGATGGTAAGGCTCTCGATTCGGTTCTTGTCGGGACCCGGAAGCGCTTGGCGCTGGTGTTCCAGGAGCCCGAGCACCAGATCCTGGGTGTCACGGTGCGCGAGGATGCTGAATTCGGGCCGCGGGCTTCCGGTGAGCGGCCTGCCGCATACCGGACTCGCGTCGAAGCGTCGCTTGTGGCAGCTGGTCTGGCCGGATTCGGGGACAGGCTCTGCGCCGGATTGTCGGGGGGCGAGAAGCGCAGGCTCGCCGTCGCCTCGGCTCTGGTGTCGGAACCAGAGCTCATCGTGCTGGACGAGCCGTTCAACGGGCTGGACTGGGCCGGCGCTTCGGATCTGTTGGGCGTGTTGCTTAGGCTCCGCGATGCCGGGGTCGGTGTGCTGGTCGTTACCCATGACCTGGAAAAATGCCTGGCCCACGCTGACCGCCTGGTCGTTATGGCAAAGGGGCGCGTGGTGAGCGATGGAAGCCCCGCGGGCCTGTGGGACGAGTTGCCGGGACTGGGTCTGAGGCGGCCGGCTGGCGGCCTTGAGCGGCTGGCGGAGATGAGCTGGCTGGAGGCCGGAAATTGAAACGGGGTCTGTCCCCGCGGATCGGCGGGGCGCCTCGTTTCGCTGTGTACATGTCGCTTCAGTTTGCCATCTTTTCCCTGGAATTTCCGTGGCTGATCGCACCGGTCCTTGTGGTGCTCATGCTTGGCCTGCTTGAGGGCCAGACCTGGGGACGCTGGATCATCCGGTCCCGCACTCTGCTGATTGCCGCTGCCTTGCCCGCGCTCACGGGGCTGCCCTTCGGGGCAGCCTCGTTGCAGGCTGGTCTGACCCTCTGGGTTCCGTCCCTGCTCCGCAGCGCCCGTCTGGCGCTCGTCCTGGCTTCGGCGGCCTGGCTTTCCTCCGGCATGAGTCCGGTTGAGCTCCGTGACGCGCTTATAGTTATTCTGCAGCCTCTCGGATCGCGGATAGGAGGCGGAGTATCACGAGCCGCCTCGCTGACCATGGCGTTCATCCCGTGGACGCAGGCAGAACTGGTCCGTTCCGACCAGGCTGCACGGCTTCGGGGGTCTGACCCTCGAACGCATCCTGGGCGGCACCTCGCCGCGCTGTCGGTGCCCGTGGTGTCGCGTTCCCTGGAAAAGGCCAGGCGCGGCTCGGAGGCTCTGGCGCTGAGGGATCCGGGCTTCGGCGGATAGGCGTGCCGGGTTCGGGTACGGTGGCGCCGAGGGACGGTGGCTACCAGGACTACAATTGTGCTTGCGCAACAAACAGTATACGAGTACAGTTTCTTGTGCATAAGGTGCTGGAGGTCGTGTATGGGTCAGAGCGGATTTGAGCGAATCGATGGCATGGAGTACTATACGATACGGCAGGCCGAGAGGTTGCCGGAGTTCCTGATGTCTGCCGTCAGTTCCGGCGACCACTGGATGTTCCTGACGAGCCTGGGCGGACTGACGGCCGGTCGTCGCGACGCCGAGGGCGCGCTGTTCCCGTATGAGACGGTGGACAAGCTTATGGCCAACCGGGCGCACACTGGATCACAGACGCGGATCATCGTCGATGGCGGAGAACGGCCCGCAGTCTGGGAACCCTTCGCCGAGTGGACCAGTGGTCTATGGAAGATCGAGCGAAGCGTATCCAAGGCGAGGACCGGCCATGTTGTGGGCATCGAAGAGCGGAATCTGGATCTCGGATTGCGCTTCAGATATACGTGGTCGTTTTCCCATCGTTACGGCTTCGTCCGCCATGCCAGTGTCAGCAATGAAGGCTCGGCGTCACGGCGGATTTCCCTCCTCGACGGTTTTCGCAACCTGATGAACGGCGGGGTCACCCGTCGGCTACAGACACAGCTCAGTTGCCTTGCGGACGCCTACAAGGACAATGTCCTGGATCCACAGACCGGTCTGGCCGCCTACAGCCTGGCATCGGCCGTGACCGACCGGGCTGAACCCAGGGAGGCGCTGACCGCGACCGTGGCCTGGTCCGTCGGCCCGGGAGATTGCACCGTTAGCCTGTCAGGCGATGCGGCCGTGCCGGTTTCCAGGACGCTTGGGCGCAAGGGCGACTACCTCCTACATTCTGATTTCGAGCTCGGACCTGGCGAGTACCGGGATTGGTACCTGGTTGCGGATGTCGGCCGGGATCACGGCCAGGTGGCCGAACTGCGGGCCGAGTTGGGGGAAGGTCTTGCCTCCATGCCGGCACGGCTGGAGGCTGAGGGCCGGCTGATCGGCGAAGAACTCGAGGCCATCGTCGGCGCCGTGGATGGGCTGTCGGCCAGCGAGCTTCCCCTGCACGAATGGCACCACACCGCGAACGCCCTCTTCAACGCCATGCGAGGCGGCTATCCGGTGGGCGGACTGCGTCTGGATCCATCCGACCTGCTCGCGTTCGTGCGCCAGCGCAACCGCGATGCCGGGAACCTGGCGACAGTGATCCTCGAAGGGGCGGCCAAGGACGAGAGACGGATGCACCGGGAAGAAGCCGTACGGCTACTCGATGAAACGGGCTCGGCCGACCTCGCGCGGCTGGTCCGCGAATATGTGCCCTTGAGTTTCAGCCGCCGCCACGGCGACCCGTCCAGGCCGTGGAACGAGTTCTCCATCCGGGTCCGGGACGAGGCGGGCGCTCCCGTCCTGGACTACCAGGGCAACTGGCGCGACATATTCCAGAACTGGGAGGCGCTTGGGCGTGCCTATCCGGCCTACCTGGAAAGCTTCATCACGATATTCCTTGACGCGACCACCGTCGACGGCTACAACCCGTACCGGATCAGCCGCTCTGGGGTGGACTGGGAGCGCGAGGATCCTGAAGACCCCTGGTCGAACATCGGGTACTGGAACGACCATCAGCTCATCTACCTCCAGAAGCTCGTCGAATCGTACAAGGCTCATTTCCCCGGTGCCCTGGGCTCGGGGCTCTGCGAACCGCGCTATTCCTGGGCCGATGTCCCGTACCGCATGGCGTCATACGAGGACATTTGCCGGAATCCGCGTGCCACCGTCAGTTTCGACGCCCAGGCCGACGCCAGGGCGGAAGCCCGCGTGAGGCGCAAGGGCGGGGACGGTCGGCTCGTCCATGATCAGGACGATACCGTCGTGCAAGGCAGCCTGCTCGACAAGGTGGTGTCGATATACTCAGCCAAGCTCGGCAATTTCGTGCCCGGTGGCGGGGTATGGATGAACACCCAGCGGCCGGAGTGGAACGACGCGAACAACGCTCTGGCCGGCTACGGCCTGTCCATGGTAACGGCGATGTACATGCGGCGCTTCGCGGCGTTCTGGCTCGCCGAGCTGCAAGGAAATTCTTGTGATACGCTGGAACTGGCCGAACCTCTGGCGGTGCTGGTCCGGGAGCAGCTCGCGGTGATGGACGCGGCTGGAACCCTGGCCATCACGGATGCGCACGCGCGCAGGAGGTTCATGGACGCGATGGGTCTGACCCTGCAGCGGTATCGGCCGCGGGTCTACGCTGATGGAGCCGTCCTCAAGCTGCAGGTCGATGTCGAGCCTGGAATCGTCGAACGGTGGCTCTCATCGTCGCTCCTGGTCGTGGAAGCTTCGATACATGCGGGGCTCCGGCCCGATGGCCTGTACGATGCCTATTCATTGCTTTCGTTCTCCGGGGAAGAAGCCCGGGTGGCGCGCCTGTATCCCATGCTGGAAGGCCAGGTGGCTGCCCTGTCGAGCGGACTTCTGGGGGCTACTGAAGCCGTCTCGCTGATGGCGGCGCTCCGCTCGGGGCCGCTCTACTGCGAAGACCGCAAGACTTGGCTCCTGTATCCAGACCGAGATCTGCCCGACTTCTTCGCCAAGAACAGCTGCCCCCAAAAGGCTCTGGCCGGATCAGCCTTCGCGCGCAGGCTCCTAGGCAGCGGCCGGCGGGACATCCTGTACCGTGACGACCAGGGCGCAGTGCGCTTCGCGGCCGGGCTTGTCAACGAGGCCGAGCTCGCCCTGGCGCTCGACCGTCTGGAGCAGGAGCCTGACTGGGCGGTCGAGGCGGCGCGCGGACGCCACGAGATCGAGTCGCTGTACGAGGCAACGTTCCGGCACTCCGGATTCACCGGGCGGAGCGGCGCCATGTACGCCTACGAGGGGCTCGGAAGCGTGTACTGGCACATGGTCGCCAAGCTCCTCCTTGCCCTCTCCGAACTGCGCGAGAAGCTGGTTCTGTCCAACGGCGATGTGGTAAGCGCGGGTCCTGTCCAAGATCTGGAGCGGATCTACCTCGAGGCGCGCGACGGCATAGGCTACCAGCGGTCACCCGAGGCCTGGGGCGCCTTCCCCTTCGATCCGTATTCGCATACACCCAAGGGTGGCGGCGCCAGGCAGCCGGGCATGACCGGCCAGGTCAAGGAAGAGCTTCTGACCCGGATTGCAGAATTCGGCCTGGCGGTGCAGGACGGCTGCGTCACGGTGCTCCCCACGGGGCTTCTGAAGGGGGAATTCCTGTCGCGCGGGCGCGAGTTCACGTACTACGATGCACTGGGCCACCGGAAATCCATTGCCGTTGGTGCAGGCCAGCTGGCGCTCTGCGTCGCGGGCGTGCCGTTCCTGCGGGACGGGGCGAGCGGGCCGATTACGGTGACGGCCCTGTTCGCTGATGGCAGGGAGCGGCGTTGCGGGGATCGTCTCGACACGGAGTTGTCCGCCTCGATCTTCAGGCGCGAGGGTATCGTGACGGCAGTCCGCGTCTCTGGCGGCGTGACGTCCGCCACGTAGCCAGGGCCGGTTTTCGAGGCGGCCGCCGGGGCCCTCTAACGATCCGGCGGGCCGTTGCGCCTGATCACCTCGCGGTACCAGTGCGCGCTGTCCTTCAGCGTCCGCCGCTGGGTCTTGTAGTCGACGTGCACGATGCCGAAGCGTCGGCTGTATCCCCAGGCCCACTCGAAGTTGTCCAGCAGCGACCAGAGGAAATAGCCCCTGAAGCGGACGCCGGCGGCAAACACGTCCCGGGCTTGGGTCAGCTGGCCCTGCAGATAGGTTATCCGCTCGCCGTCATGGATGCGGGCGGACCCGTCCGGGGCCGGTTCGAGGCGGTCCTCGTAGGCCGCGCCGTTCTCGGTGATGTAGAGGTCCGTTTCCGGATATTCCGCTCCGATTGCCTCGAGTATGTCCCGCGTCGCCTGCGGATGGGCTTCCCAGCCCATGTGGGTCTGGGGTCCCGGCCCAAAATCCGATACGGTCTCAAGCGGTCCTTGCCCGGGCGCCTGCGCCGCGAATTGCCTGAAATAGACGTTGATGCCCAGGAAGTCGATGCCGGTGCCTATCGTCGCCATGTCTCCGCTTTCCATGGCAGGCATGATGCCGGCGGCCTCGTAGCGCGCCGCGATGTCCGCGGGGTACCGGCCGCGCAGTACGGGCATGGCAAACCAGTCGTTGCCGGCCCGATGTGCTCGGAGCGCTGCGGCAGCGTCTTCCGGAGCGGCGCTGCGCGGAGCCACCGGAGCCATGTTGAGCGCTATGCCGATCGGTGCCCGTAAGCCCGTGTCACGGTATGCACGGACAGCCAGTCCGTGGGACAGGAGCAGGTGATGGCCGACCTGCAGCGCGGTCTTCATCGAGGGGTCGACGATGCCCGGCGCGTGCTGGCCGTACGCGTGGCCCAGGAACGCGGCGCACCAGGGTTCGTTGTGGGTTATCCACATCCCGACGCTGTCGCCCAGGGCATCGAATACGGCGCGGGCATAGCGGGCGAAGTGCGTGCAGGTGTCCCGGTCAAGCCACCCGCCGCGCTCCTGCAGGGCCTGCGGCAAGTCCCAGTGGTACAGCGTCGCGACGGGCAGGATGCCTTCTGCGCGGAGTTCACCGACGAGCTCCCGGTAAAACGAGAGGCCGGCTTCGTTGATCGGCCCCGAGCCGTCGGGCACGACCCGGGGCCAGGCCACGCTGAAGCGGTACGCCTTGAGGCCGAGTTCCTTCATGACAGCGATGTCTTCACGGAACCGGTGATAGTGGTCGCATGCCATGTCGCCCGTGTCGCAGCCTTCGACCTTGCCCGGCGTGTGCGAGAAACGGTCCCATATGGACTCTCCCCGTCCGGCCTCGGCGAACGCGCCTTCTATCTGATAGCTCGCCGTGGCGGCACCCCAGAGGAAGCCGTCCGGGTAGCGCTTGTCGTTTTCCTGCATTGGTGATGACCCTCCGTACGGTTCAGGATCGGGGAGCGACTGACTCCCGTTCGATATACTCGGCCTTGTACCGGCGTGACTTCTCCGCTTCCTCGCCCGCTATGAGCTGCAGCATGAGTCTGGCCGCGTCGAGGCCAATCTCGCGCAAGGGTTGCCTGAAGGTGGACAGCGACGGGATCGTATGCCTGGCATATTCGCTGTTGTTGTCGAAGCCTATTATCGAGTAATCCCGGGGGCACTCGATGCCGGCCTCGTGCGCGGCCCGGATGAAGCCCAAGGCAGACGAATCGTTGCTCGCGAAGACTCCGGTAAACCTCGGCAGGGTAGGCAAGGCCCGGAGCGTGGCCTGATATGATGGCTCGGCGAAGAAGTCTCCGAACAACTGCCGCTCGCTGCCTAGGTTCACACCTTCTTCAGCCAGGCGGGCGCTGAAGCCCTGGTACCGTTCCAGTGCCGAGGGAACCTCGGGGGTTCCCCAGATGAACAGGAGTTCCGTGTGCCCGGCTTTTATGAGTACGTCGGCTGCCTTCCAGCCAGCCTGGAAGTTGTCGATCAGCAGCTGGTAGATTGCCGGATTGGCTATGGCGCGGTCTATGACGATGTGGGGTCGATCCCAGCCTTGCAGCAGGCCGAGGAGCTCGTCATCTTCACGCGTGTTGTAGGGAAAAAATATCATCCCGTCCAGCGATCGTTTCTTGAGGAACAGTGGCAGACGGTTCCGGTAGCTGTGGAACTGGGTGTCGATGTCCCGCGTAAAAAAAATCGAAGTAAAATATCCCTGTTCGTTCAGGAGCGTCTGGATGGCATGCGTCATCTCCCAGTAGAACGGGCCAATGCCGGGCGTCAGGATGCCTATGTTATAGAAGCGACCGGTCTTGAGGCTTTGTGCCGAGTAGTCTACCTGGTAGCTCAGTCGTTCTATTGCAACGCGGACCTTCTCCGCGGCATTCGGCCGCACGCTCGCGGGATTTGCCAGGTAGCGAGAGACGGTTGCCGATGATACTCCGGCGACCTGGGCCACATCGCGTTGATTGGGTCGACCTGATGGAGTGTCGACATTGTGTCCGCTCATGGGGATGATCGCTCCGCGTGGTACTGGATACGTCTACACTAACGCAGGACCCGGTGTTGGGCAAGTAGTATTGCCAAAAAATGAAGATATTGGCAGTTTTGTTCAAGTCTGAGGAAACTTTTTTGCATGTTTGCCGTATAGGTCATTGATAATGGTCGCATATAGAGTCGTTCGAGCTACCATGGATGGAGCACTGTGAAAAAAAGAGTGTATACGTATACAAAAAGTGCTTGACAGATTTAGTTGATGGCCCCTACCCTGTGTTGGTCAGCACTCCCATGGTGATAGTTCCTATTTATGGAGGTTACATGAAAACTATGAAGATTCTTGCGGCACTGGTGCTCGCGGGCTTGATGCTTGGCGGAGTCTCCTGTGCAAAGAAGGCCGAGGTTACAAAGGCCTTCGACACGAGCGTTCCGTATGAGGTTACGATCGGCGTCTATGGCGACCTTGAGAAGGCATATACTGCTGTATTTAGCAGCCCGGATTTCAAGACGAAATTCCCCAATGTTACCTTCAAATTCCAGACTTCTGATTTTGGCGGACATCACAACCGCCTTACCACGGTGCTGGCAGCCGGCGAGCGGGCCAATGATATCGAAGCGCTTGAAGTCGGTTTCATAGCCCAGTTCGTCGAGTCCGGCGGACTGACCGACCTGAATGCCGCCCCGTTGAACGCAAAGAATGTAACGGGAGACATCGTCAAGTTTGCGATGGCCAACGCCACGACGACCAAGGACAACCTGATCGCCATGCCGGTGGACATCGCTCCCGCGGTGCTCTTCTACCGCGAGGACCTGGCTCGAGCTGCCGGTATCGACATGGATAACCTGCCGAGCTGGGATGCCTACATCGACGCGATGAAGAAGCTCGCCGACCCGAAGAACGGCGTGTACGCCATCGAGCACCCGGCGGCCGTCCAGGCTATACCGCTGAACGGCGGCAAGGGCGGCTGGATGAAAGACGGCAAACCCCTCGAGCCCAAGGATAAATTCCTCGGCGCACTGGAACTGGTGGGCAAGGTCAAGGCGGCCAAGGTCGATGGCGATCTCGGCGCCTGGTCCGGCCCCTGGTCCCAGGCCTATATCGACGGCAAGATCGCGACGATCGTGAACGGCGCCTGGTTCGGCGGCACCCTGCGCACCTGGCTCTCTCCCGAGCCCGGCAAGTGGCGCGTCGCATATCTGCCCGGCAAGATGATGGCCAGCCTGGGCGGTACCTACCTCTCGATACCCGCAACCACCCCTGAGGACCGCAAGCCCGTGGCCTGGGAGATAATCAAATACCTGGCCACCAGCCCTTCGGCCCAGCTTGTAACCTTCCGCGAGATCGACGCGTTCCCCGCCCTGACCAGCGTGTACAAGGATCCGGTCATGGACGAGGACGTAACCTTCTACGGCGGCCAGAAAGTCAGGCGCATCTTTGCCGATGTCGCTCTCAACATCCCCGAGAACAAGGTAAGCGAGTTCGACAACGTCATCCTGAGCATCTGGAATGGTGCCGTCAGTGAGGTCGTCAACGGTACCCTGAGTCCCGATGCTGCGTATGAAGCGGCCCTGACGAAAGTAAAGGCGACAATTTTCTGAGATAACTGCGGCCCATTGTACCGGGGGGGCACAACCGTGCCCCCCTTGGTCGGCAAGCTCCGCCTTGGCCACAAGGAGGGTTGACGGATGAAATCAAGTGCAATTATTAAAAAGGCGTTCCTGTACCTTATGCTCGGGATCATGGCGCTCGTCTTTGCGTACCCGTTCTACAATGTCTTCGTCCTTGCCACCTGGCCTGGCGACCAGGTGCTCCGCTCGCCCCCGCATTTCTTTTTTGGAGGCGGGCTGGCTGAAAACTTCCAGCAACTGGTGGCGCGAATACCCTTTGGCAAGAATTTCATCAATAGCCTCGGCATAGCGGTCTTATCTACCGTGAGTGTCATTTTTTTCTGTACGATGGCCGGCTTCGGCTTTGCCAAGTACCGCTTCCGTTTCAGGAGTCAGCTGTACTTTTTCGTCATCTCGAGCATGGCAATACCGGGATTCCTGAACATTATACCCTTCTATAAAATGATGGTGCGGTTCGGGTGGATAAACACCTGGTTGCCCCTGGTCGTACCCGGCATGGCCGGAGCCTTCGGCATCTTCCTCATGACCCAGTTCCTGGAAAATTCTTTGCCCAACGATGTTCTGGAGGCAGCGCGCATA
>JFJP01034821.1_pt1 | contig 13186 bp, 9 predicted proteins | sample 431651 | NCBI WGS metagenome assembly JFJP01 (sample SAMN02602958, study PRJNA72255) | Microbial mat metagenome, whole genome shotgun sequencing project. | biome: fresh water; feature: sink hole; material: water; isolation source: purple microbial (photo- and chemosynthetic) mats found in...
CGCGATCCTCGGGGCCGCGCTCGGCGGCCTGAGCTCAGCCGGCCACGAAGTCGACGTCCTTGACCTGCACGCGGAGAATTTCGATCCGGTGATGCGCGTCGAGGAGCTGGCGGTCTACACTGTTGGCCGTTATCTGGACCCGAAGGTCGGTGAATACCAGGCGCGGCTGGACAAGGCTGACTATCTGTATCTTGTGTTCCCCGTGTGGTGGGAGAGCATGCCCGCCCTGCTCAAAGGATTCTTCGACAAGGTGTTTCTGCCGGGCTGGGCATTTGCCGAGGCCGATTTTTCGCCCTTGCTGACCCATATCCGTGGCGCAACCGTGATTACGACGATGGGTGCACCAAAGGCTGTGCATACCTCGGTCGTGTCCGCGCTCTGCAAAGGGACGCTGGAAGCCTGCGGCATCGGGCCGACGCGGTGGATCAACTTCCTCGAGGTGGGGAGTTCGACACCGGAGCAGCGGGTCAGTTGGCTGGAGCAGGTGGAAAAAAGCGCGCGGTTTCCGGGAGAACTCGCCTAGTCCGTCGATGCCTGCACCTCGGGGTACAACACTGCAACAGATGGTATGGTCAATCGCAAAAAATGCGTTTGGCGGTGTCGATACAGGGGCAGATGCAGTCTTCGACGAACTACATCAAGCCTTCACGGGTTTCCGGCTTCTCGTGGAGCCTATGACCGCCCCCGCGATTATCAACGCCATCGCTGCCGCCGATGCTCCCGACAGTTTCTTGCCGCCGAATACTACAAGGTTCATCGTGGACAGCAGGGGCGTCAGGTACGCGAGTGCGCCGATAGTCCTCGGGTCGCCGCGCTTGAGGGCTGCGTCCCAGGTGTAGAAGGCGCCGCCCATCGGCCCGAGGCCCAGGAGTACCAGGTAGACCGCTTCCGACCTGGACAGGAGCGGCAGGGCGATGGTGCCCGATGCAGCCAACTCTCCGCCCGCCCACAGGCCTAGGGACAGAGCTCCGGAAACCAGGCAGAACAGCCCTACCGCGCCCGTCGGGAAGGCAGGCACGCGTTTGGTCAGCAGGGAATAGCTGGCCCACACAAAGGCTGCCGATACCGCCAATGCATAACCCGGCAGTCCGGCAATGTCGAGGCTGAACCTGCCTCCGCCGACGACCAGGACGGCGCCGCCAAGCCCGAGGACCGCGCCCAGGATATTGCGCGGTGCCAGCGAATACGCCCTCAGGTAGACAGGCGCGAGAGCGACGATGAGCAAGGGCCACAGGTAGTTGAGTATGTTCACCTCGACCGCAGGCGCCAGCCGGAACGCGGCAAAGAGCAGGGCGTGGTAGCCGAATATGCCGCCTACGCCGACGGCGAGGGTCAGAGCCGGTACGCGCCAATCCTTAATGCGGACGATGCCGACCAGACCACCGATGCACAGTGCGGCGCCTACGGCGAAGAGGGGCGGCAGGCTCGCGGTGCCCGCGCTCATGATCGCCAGCGTGCTCCATATAGCTATCGTAAACAGGGCCAGTGCTATCGAAGCCATGTCAGTGGCCGAACACTTTCCCGAGTGCGCGCGCAAGCTTGACCAGCTCGCCATCGTCGAAGTCCGGCGGCACTATCGACAGGGCATCGGGTCTGGGCGACACGAGGGCACCGCCCTCGAGCGCGGTCCTGAAGAATTCCTCGTATCGTTCCGGGGGGATTTTAGGGGTCAGGTACGGCCCCGAGCGCTCGAACCAGGCGCCCAGCCGCTTGTCGAAGCGGGTCCACAGCTCTTCGCCGTAGCCGTTGCGGGAGGCTGACTCGATGCTCGCAAGGCCGCGGGCAGCCGCATACAGCGACTGCGCCGGGACCAGGTCGCCGCTTTCAAGCGCGAGCGCCGCGGCAGCGGGGGTGCCGTCCCGGGCTATCAGGCACCAGGGCGCGTACGGCCGCGGGCAGGGCAGGCGGGGCATGGCAAGCCCGCAGGTATCCGGCAGGAGGGCGAACGGCCTCGCGATGGCCACCGGGAGTGTTCCAGCCGCGGCCTTGGCCCTCTCTTCGCTGGAGAACACCTTGACTGTGGAAAAGCCGGGCCAGGCCGCCTTCACCGCTTTTACAAACCGGGTGTCGTACAGGCCGGGATATGGACGGATCAGGCCCTTGTCCGCGGCGTTGGCTGCGTAAGTCCGCGTGTACCTGTCGCGGTCGCCGAGGATGCCGCGGCCGTCGTCGAGCCAGAGGTCGAGGAAGCGGCGTCCGTCGGCCGCGTAGAGCCTGTTGCCGCGTGTCCGGCGTATTGGCGGCAGGAGCCGCAGCAAATCGTCCATCGCAACTCCGATTTTCAGTCCGAGATGATCTCGAGCTTGCCTGTGAATTTGGGGAAAAACTGAAGGGTCCGGCCGGTCTCGAAGTGGACCATCACGCATACACCCGCTTCGCCGGCGGGAGATACCTTTATGATGCGGCCGGAACCGTGGTCGTCATGGTAGACTGCCGAGCCGGCCTTCCATTTGCCGGCGGCTGCGGCGGCCGATAAATCGAGCTTGCCGCCGAACTTTCGCAAGAGCTCGCCGGGTACCTCGGCAAGGAAGCGGGAAGGCTCGTAGTCCATGATCCTGCCGCGGAACAAACGCCGCCTGCAGTACGTCAGGTGGAGTTCGTCCTTGGCCCTGGTCAGGGCGACGTAGAAGAGGCGCCTTTGCTCCTCGAGGTCGTCGCCTGCATCGTCCTCGCGCGGGAATAGCCCCTGTTCCATGCCGGCTATCACGACGACCTGGAACTCGAGGCCCTTGGTGTTGTGCATCGTTATGAGCGTGACGGCGTCCTGACCGGCCTCGCCGGAAGACATGGTGCGGTCGAGTTCGACGGCTTCGAGGAAGTCGGACAGGCCTGTGCGCGTTGCCGGGTAGTCGCTGGCGGCGTTGACCAGTTCGTCGAGGTTTGACGCCTTCTGGCTGCCCGCGTATTCATCCTGTGATTTGTGGTACTCAAGAAGGCCCGATTCGTGCACCGCGAACTCGACCAGGCGCGACAGTGGCTCTTCACCGCTGCCGGCCGCAAGCTTCTTCGCCGGGCCGACAGCGTCGTCATCCGGCCTCTCGGTCGACGGTCCGAGGCGGGCCGCCAGAGCGCGCATCAGGGCGGCAAACGCGTCGAGTCCGGCGCGCGCCTTGGATGACTTTGCGCGCGCGAGCGCCGACGCCGCCACCAGATCGCCGCCCGAGGCAAAAGCGAGTTCAATCACCGCCTCGAGGCTCGCGTCGCCGACGCCGCGTGCGGGTTTGTTCGCCACGCGTCTGAAGGCAACCTCGTCCCGCGGGTTGGAGGCGAGGGCGAGCAGGGCGAGGGCGTCCTTTACCTCCTCGCGTTCGTAGAAGCGCAGCGCGCCTACCAGTCGGTACGGTATGCCGGAGGCCGGGAAGGCGCGCTCGAAGGCGAGCGACTGGGCGTTTGTGCGGTACAGGATGGCTATGTCCGAGAACGAGCCGCCCTTGCGGACGTGGGCGTCGATGATGCGTACGCAGTAATCTGTTTCCTCGTCCTGGTCGCGCAGGACCGCGAGCACAGGCTTTTCTCCGCCTTTGCGCGTTGCCTTCAGCGTTTTGCCCAGCCGGCCCTCGTTGCGTTCTACCACGCGGGTGGCTATGTCGAGGATGCTCTGGTACGAGCGGTAATTGCGTTCAAGTTTGACGATCGTGGTTCCGGGAAACACTTCGGGGAAGGTGAGGATGTTCTTCACCTCGGCGCCGCGGAAGCGGTAGATGCTCTGATCGTCGTCGCCCACTACGCACACATAGGCCTTGGGGCCGGCCATCGCCTTGAGCAGTTCGAACTGGGCAACGTTCGAGTCCTGGTACTCGTCGACCAGGATGACGCGGAAACGCGAGTGGGTGCGTTCCCGTATGGCGCTCTCGTTCTCGAGGACGCGGACCGGCAGGGATATCAGGTCGCCGAAGTCGACGTTGCCGGTGGCGCGGAGCCTGCGCTCGTACTCGGAAAACTTGCGTCTGAATTCGCGCTCCCCGAAACGCCTGTCGAGTTCCGGCGAATCCGGTGTCAGGCCGTAGTCTTTGGCACGCGCGATCGCTTGCGCCAGCCTCGCGGCTTCCGGTCGTGCCATGTCGGGGAAGGTGGCGCGGACGAGGGTCGTCTGGTCGTCGTCGTCGTAGATGGTAAAATCGCGGTCCAGGCCGACGGCCGCGGCGTTGCGCCTGAGGAACCAGGCGCCGAACGAGTGGAAGGTGCGAAGGTTGGCCCGGTCGCAGGAACTCTCGATCGCCCGCGCCCGTTCGCGCATCTCGGCCGCTGCCTTGTTCGTGAACGTGACGGCGAGTATCGATTCCGGCGCGTATCCGCGTTCGCGTATCAGCCACGCGATTTTGGTGGTGATGACGCGTGTCTTGCCCGAGCCCGCGCCCGCAAGGATCAGCAGGTTTCCCGAATCATGGAGGACCGCGGTCAGTTGTTCCGGGTTGAGCCCTTGTAAATACTCGGGGAGTTCAGCCGCCAAGGGGCACCGCCTCCAGGTCGACCCCACGCACCGCCGAAACCTTGACAGACAACACGTCGCCTGGTTTCAGCTCTCCGCCCACGACGACGACGGCGCCGTCGACCTCGGGCGCGTTCATGTAGCCGCGGGCTATCGCGAGCTCTTCGCCCTCTATGCGCTCCTCGACCAGCACCGTCTGCGTGGTGCCGACAAAGCGCGCGAGCGCCGCTTCGGTAACAGGTCGCTGGGCTTCTTCGACCTCGCGCTTGCGGCCGGCGGCGATCCGTTTGGCGACGCGGCCTTTCATCGACCAGGCAGGGGTGCCTTCCTCGCGCGAGTACGCAAAGGCTCCGAGCCATTCCAGCTTCGCCGCGTCCTGGAAGGCCCGCAGAGCCTTGAAGTCGTCTTCATCCTCGCCTGGAAAACCGACCAGAAAGGTCGAGCGGATGACAGCGTCCGGCACGGCCGAACGTATGCCGGAAAACAGGTCCAGGTAGCGCGCGGCATCACCCGAACGGTTCATCGCCCGGAGTATCCGGGTAGAGGCATGCTGGACCGGAAGGTCGAAGTAGGGGAGTATCCGGCTGTCGCGGGTGCAGGCATCCAGGATTGCCGCAGGAAACCTGTCCGGGTGGATGTACAGCATCCGCAGGCGCCAGTCGCCGGAAACCGTCGAAATAGCCGACAGAAGTTCAGGGAGCAGCGCCCGACCGGCGCGGTCCAGCCCGTACGAGCCAAGGTCCTGTCCGATCAGGCAGACTTCCCAGGCTCCCCCTGCCGCGAGTTCGGCAAACTCCCTGACCACATCGTCGGGATCGCGGGAGGATACGCCGCCGCGGATGAGTGGAATCGCGCAGAATGTGCAGAGGTTGCCGCAGCCTTCGGCGATTTTCAGGTAAGCCGTGCGCGGAAATCCAAGGAGCTCGCCGCGTCGTGCGGGGGAGTAGGGTACCCGGGGGGGTACCGAGCTAAGCCGGGTGCCTGCGAGCACCTCGCCGGCGACTGTGGCTATCATCGACAGGTCGCCGTTGCCGAACACGCCGTCGGCTTCGGGCATGTCGGCACCGAGAGCCTCGGCGTATCGCTGCGACAGGCAGCCGGCGACCAGAACCTTCTTGTCTGGATATGCCGACTTCATCGCGATGACCGCGTCTATCGATTCTTTCTTGGCGTCGTCTATGAAACCGCAGGTGTTGACGATGACGAGGCTTGCGTCCGCTGGCGAGTGTTCATGCTTCCAGCCGTCCGTTAGCAGACGTGCGACAATTTCCTCGGCATCGACCTGGTTCTTGGCGCAGCCGTGGTTGTCGATGTAGAAAGACTTCAATTGACGTTATAGACACCGAGGCTCCAGGTGCTGTCGTCGGCCTGGGTCCAGCGGATTTGTTTCACTGCTATTTCTCCCGGGCTGCCGAGTTCGACGTCGGCACTCTGCCCGCCCGAGGCCTGGATGGTAAGCTTGCAGGCGGCCGCGTTGCTCGTCCACAGCTTGGCCGAGTTGTTCGCGGTCACGCTAATTTGTTCACCCTTATGGTAATAGCGCTCCTCGCGGTCCTTCCTGTCGATCTCGTGCCTGAACATCGCATAGTTCCGGAACGTGACGTTTACGACGAAAGGATGCGGGCTTCTCTTGCCGGAGAAAACGATAGACTCCTGCGAGGTGGGCCTGTCGGTGCTTGCGGCTTGCAGGGTAACCGCGCCGGTCTGGTCTTGCGCTGTGACCGGAGCAGCCGTTTGTGGGGCATCCACTACTGCAAGCTGGGTGCCCGGGGCCTGCAGCGAGCTTGCGAGGATACCCTTCGCGGTGAAGCGGATGACCGCTCCCTTGGATTCATCGTTTTTCTGGAAATCCACAATGAAGGCTACAATTTCCGGCTGGTTGTCCTTGTCGAGGTCTATCGAGGCTTCCTCACCAAGCATGAACCGGGTAAGGCCGACCGGGGTTTCGATGGCTACACGGTCATCGATGGCTGTCAAGCTGAGGCGGTAGGACTGACCTGCATAGGGTATGATTACCGTATCGCCTTTGTACAGGCGCTTCTCGAAGGACGCTGCGTTCAGTGTGTGCTGGACTGGTTCGGTCCTTGTCAGGACCGGCACCTTGTCCGGTTCCTTGCTGTCGAGCGCCCCGAGAATCAGGAATGTTCCGATGGCAATCGCAGCTACTGCGGCTCCTACGATGAACGGCCATATCGGAAGGCTTTTAGGCTGAAGCAGTTCTTGCAGTGGAACAGGTTGTTCCTGGATACGGATGCCCCTGAACGCCTGGACTATCGAATTCGAGTCGATCCCAAGATAGTCGGCATAGTTCCTGAGAAATCCAACGATGTAGGGGTCACCGGGAAACACCGAAAAATCTTCAATCTCCATCGCCGCGATATATCTTTTAGCGATGTTCGTCTCGCCCGCTATGTACTCGATGCTCAGCCCCCGGGCTTCACGAGCTGTTTTTAGCTGATCTCCGATGGCTATGGCGTTCATGGACTGGTTGTTGCTCCCTGGGTGTCTGTGCTGAATAAGAAGTTGTTGTACATATTTGCCGAAGCGGGTGAATCGTATATGAACCTTGTGTCCGGTATGCCCTGGTCAAGTTTGATGCCGGTGAAGTCGTACATGATCACATCGCCGGCGAGTGTCGTGCCTTCGAGCCTGCGGATGAGCAGTTTGACAGGATCAACAGACAGGATGATCGACCTGAAGCCTTCTGCTACCGTCAGCCTCGACAACACCAGCCTCATCACCATCTCCGAGGGAGAACCGGGAAGCGGCGTCGGCGTAGGACCTGTCTCGAAGGCCATGGAATAGTTCCTGCCGAGCATGCGGAGTCCGTCGCCGGTACCCGCGGCGGCCGCGCTGGTCGTACCCGTCTGCTGGCTGAGGACGGCCCTGAATTCCGGGACGTATACGACGAGGTTCTGCCCATTGTACACGATGACCTGGGAGGCGGGATTGGTAAAATCCATGCGGAGGAGTGTCGGCGCTTTATAGATGACTTTGCCGGACATGGTCTGCTTGCCGGCGGTCACGGCAACCGAGGCTTCATAGTCCTTGATGACCGAGTATTTTGCCGATACGTCTTTGAAGAATCTGTCGGCTGTCACAATATCCTGTGCAAATGCGGACGTAGCCGCGAGCGTCAAGCTCAGGATAAAGGCTGATACTGGTTTCACGTCTTGGCACCTGCCGTCAGGGGTGGATTTTGATCCATAGTATATAGTCCAGCATAAAAAAACAAGCTACACGAAGGATTTTCGAGTGCCAGGAGTCTTTTACCGCAGCCATGAAAAACGAGCCGGAATTTGCAGCATTTCATGTTTTTTTACTTGTCTCACGGGGGGGCCGGAACGTTATAGCGATTGCTGGATCACAAGATACCGGACCCGGTTGTCGTTGAGGTTCAGCCTCTCGCCGCAGTCGGGGCAGGTGAACCGGCCGTCTTCGACCGATTCCTTCCTGCACGCCACACAGAACACCTTGCCGCATGAAGGGCAGGAGCCGGCGGGCGAGCTGTCCGGCGGTTCACCGCGCAGGCTTGCGCGCTTTGCCTCCGGCACCGGCCTGGGAACTTCCCATGCCATGCCGCACGTGGCGCACGACAGGGTCTCTGTGGTGGCGGAGCGTACCGCAGCGTGTATCCTGCCGGCTCGTTCAGGATCGAGCGCTTTGAGGAGATCTGCGACCTTCGCTGCCTGGTCGTAACGATGACGGTCCAGGTAGTGGTCGGCGAGACGGCACAGGATGATGGTATTGCCAGGCTCAAGCTCGAGTGCACCCCGGTAAGACACCTCCGCCCTGCCGAAGTCACCGTATTCCGAGGCTATGTCGCCCATCAAGGCCATCGCCAGCGCGTCGTCGCGCCTCTCGAGAACCTTGCGGAGGTACTCTTCCGCCTCTGAGAACCGACCCTGCCCCAAAAGTGCGGCTGCCAGGTTTACCCTGAAGTCGGGCAGGTCAGGATCGTCCGGATCGAGGGTGCACGCATGTTCGAATGCAGTTATGGCTTCATCGGGTTTTCCGTGCGCGGCGAGCAGGGTGCCCAGCTGGTTGGCCGCGGCGGGGCTGCGCGACGGCCAGGTGCCGAGCGCTTCGATGGCTTCCGCGCTTCTGCCCAGCACTTCGAGGGTGTGTGAAAGGTTGACGACGGGAACCGCCTCTTCCGGCAAGGCCGCCGCCGCTTTGGCAAACAGCACCGAAGCGTTGCCGGCGTCGCCGGCCCGCAGCGAAACCTGGCCGGCCAGATTGAGCGTCCATCCGTCATCAGGGCCCGATACAAGGGCTGCCTCGAGTTCCGGCCCGCAGGCTTCGCCGGAATTGAACCTGGCTTCGGCAAGCCTGTACCGGTAGATATGCACTCCTGGCTCGAGTTCGACGGCTTTCCCGAAGGCGCGGATGGCTTCCGCATTTTTTCCTTTTGCCGCGAGGAGCAGTCCGTAAATATAAGATGCGGGCGCTGTAGCCTTGCCCTTCCTGGACGCTTTTGCCAGCAAGGCCTCCGCTGTCGCAGCGTCTCCCGAGCCGTAGGCGATCAGCCCGTCGAGCGAGTCGAGTTCCGCGCGGTCGTACCCGAGTTCCCGGAGCCTCGATGAGCACTCGCGTGCGTCGTCCCAGGCCGACTGGGCATAGAATCCTTGAGCCGCGCCCAGCCAGGCTCCGGAAGCTGCGCCCAGGTCGCCGGTTTTCTCAAGCGCGGCGGCCAGGTTTCTCGCGTAAATGGGCATGGAACCATCAGCCGACGCTGCTGCCTTGTATGAGCGCGCCGCTTCTTCCCATGACCCGAGGTTATACCAGGCATGGCCAAGCAGGTTGAGCAGGCGCGGACTGCCTTCAAGCCTTTTTTCATCGGACTTGAGGGCTTCGCGCAATTCAAGAAAGCGTCCGCGCAGGTACATGAGGTTGTAGCGCTCCTCGATGGCATCGTCCATCGCAGGATCGATGGCGAGACATGTGTCCAAGGCCGCCGCTGCATCGTCAAACATGTGCAGCCGCATGAGGCATTCGGCTTCCATGAAATGGTCCCTTGCCTGCGATTCGGCCCTGTCCTGTATCTTCCGTAGCTGAACGAGGGCAGCCACGTGGTAACCGAGCGTGAAAAGACCTTCCGCGAGGCGTCGCCTCTGATCGGAATCGGCGGCGACAACGCGCGCGTAGCGGGTGTACTCCACTTCGACCTCGACCGGTCTCGATTCAACGCTGAACGAAAGCAGCTTCGTCGTCACCGGCGCTTCATAGCTTTGGGCGGCGAAGGCGACGCCGCCGGAGGCGAGTGTATCATCCTCGGCCTCGAGTGCGAGCCTGCCGTTGACGAGCACCAGGAAACGGGATCCCCTGGCGACGAGGTCGAACACGATGCGTCCGGTTCCCGCGGCCCACGGGCAGGCTATCCAGGGAACGAGCGTCCGTGGATCGCCGTTGAACACCGAGTCGAGACGCACGTTTCCGTCGCTCGATACGAGTGCATAGATGAAGGAGCTCTCTTCCGCCTTGCGGAACATGAAGCCCGCGGCGCACTTCGGTCCGGCGGGATCAAACTCGAACTCCGCTTCTATCGATACATCGGAGTAGCGAAACTCGCCAGCGTCGGTCCATGCGAACAGATTGTCCGTGTCCAGCGAAAGCGAGAGGACTCCATCGTTGACTGTTACTTCATACCGCTCATCGTCGGATGTATGGAAGCCCGATGCTTCAAGGGAAGAAAGATCGGCGTTCCACCGTTCTTCAAGCGGTGAACCGGGGGCGGAAGGGGGGGATGTCTTCTTGAAGAGCCGTTGGAAAAATGAAAACATTGTTGGCTGATAGTACTTGCGGGTAGCGATCCCCGCAAGTACCGACAAGGGATCAGCGCTTTGGCGGACGTTCCAGCAGCAGGGTTTCCGTCGGGCGGTCGCATACGTCTGTCGGGCCGTAATACTGGATGGCGCCAGGGAACCGGAAGTGCGTCCCGGCAGCCCAGGCAGCCCTGGCCGCGGCAAACGCCTTGAACGGGGCGCCGTCGAGCTCCACCAGAGCCTTCTTTATCACTGGTTTGTCCGATCCGTGCCGTCTCTCCATGTTCATCATCATGGTCAGCGGGACGCCGCCGGCAATCCAGGAATCAGTAGGCGCGGACAGGTTGCGTATCGACGAGAGGTAACCCGACAGTTTGTTGGCCGCCAGTACGAAGGCAGAATAGCCGAGTGCGTAGCAATAATCGGCATCGAAGTTCGACGGGAAGGCGCAGCGTCCTTCATACCCGAAGAAGTGGGCCTGGGCGCTGAATGCTCCCTTGTATGCACCTTCGGATTTGAGCGAGGCCAGCCGCTTGTCGACCATAGCGATAAGCAGTTTCTCGGTGTCGATGCGCGATACCTGGACATTGCCGTGGGGGTCGCGGTCCATTATCAGCTGCCGCTTGATGTCGACCGGCAGGCTCGCGTACAGGGTGGCGGAGGCTCCCGCGAGAGCCTTCTGCACAAATGCGACGCGGCTTTCATCGTCCTTTTGCGCCTTGAATGCCTCTCCGCTGGCTGCCATCATGTCGTTGAGTTCGGAAATGAGCACCTTGAAGTCCGGAATAAACTCGATCAGTCCCTCGGGTATGAGGACGACGCCGAAGTTCATGCCTGCCTCGGCCCGTGCCACTATCGAGTCGCAAATCGTCCCGGTGACCTGCGCGAGGGTGTGTCCTTTTGCTTCGACCTCTTCCGAGATGAGGGCGACGTTCGGGCGGCACTGAAGGGCGCATTCGAGCGCGATGTGGCTGGCAGAGCGTCCCATCAGCTTTATGAAGTGCCAGTATTTGCGGGCGCTTGCCGAGTCGCGTTCAATGTTGCCAATAAGTTCGGCATAGGTCTTCGTCGCCGTATCGAAACCGAACGAGGCCTCGATGTAGTCGTTCTTGAGGTCGCCGTCGATGGTCTTGGGTACGCCGATGACGGAACAGGGCACGCCCTCTTTGATGAAATATTCGGCAAGGAGGGCCGCGTTGGTGTTCGAGTCGTCACCGCCGATGACGACTATCGCGTCGAGCTTCCTCGAGCGCGCCGTCGCGGCGCTTTTGGCGAACTGCTCAGGTGTTTCTATCTTGGTCCGGCCGGAGCCAATGATGTCGAAGCCGCCGGTGTTCCGGTACTGGTCGATTGTCGCGGCATCGAGTTCCACCACCTTGTCGTCGACAAGGCCGCCGGGGCCTCCCTTGAAGCCGAGCAGCACCGACGCTGGATTGCCCGCCTTGAGTCCGTCGAACAAGCCCGCAACCACATTGTGGCCGCCGGGTGCCTGCCCGCCGGAGAGGATGGCGCCTACGGTAAGGGCGCCGCGCGGGGACCCGGCCGTACCGGACACAAACCTGGCAACCGGCTTGCCGTAGCACGACGGAAACAGCGACTTGAGTGCGCCCTGGTCGGCTATGGATTCTGTCGCGCCGCCGAGTTCGACTGCTATGGATGCAGGGCCGCTCTTGAGGACGGCTGGCAGTTTGGGCTTGTACGCATAGCGTGCGCGGTGAAGGGGTGAAATATCCATGACAGCTCCTTGTCGATATGTAGTATCCACGAACCGCTTATTCAACGGCTTCCTTGGGCTTGGTGGGTAGTTTTGGCTCGGCTACGCGTTCGGCGTCTTCGCGGCGGACGGGTTTCAATATCCGCACACCTGTCTCGGAGGTTTGTACTATCGTCTCCTTGCCATCAGGGGTGCGCGAGCCAAGTATGAGAACGACGGGGTAGCGGGGATTGTCCGGGTTGACGTCTATCACCTGCCCTATGCGTGAGTTGGTGAGAAGCACGAAGGAGCCGACAGGGTAGACCGACAGCGAGTACACGAGTGATTTGATGACAACGTCATCGTATTGTTTGCCTTCGTTCTTGAGGATGTCGACCATCCCGACATAGCCTTCCCGGGCTTCCTTGTAGGGCCGGGTTGCCGTCACCGCGTCATAGGAACAGGAGACGGCTATTATCCTGGCGTACAGCGATATTTTTTCTCCAGACAGCGAGCGCGGGTACCCGGAACCATTCATCCGCTCGTGGTGTTCAAGCGCCGCCAGGCAGATCGACAGCGGGAATTGTTTGTCCTTGAGGATGTTGTATCCGAGTATGGGGTGGGCGGTGATCGACTTGTGTTCCTGATCGGACAGCTTCCTGTCTGCCATGTACAGTTGCGGAGGCAGGCGTACCATGCCGATTTCGTGTACCACCGAGGCTACACCGAGTTCGATGAGCCTGTGCGGCGGTAATTTAAGGTGGCTTCCCAGCACCACGGCGAGCACGGTCGATCGCACCGAGTGGTTGACGAGGTAGTTGGATGATGAAGTCTGATTGCCGATTATCCGCAGGACATAGCGCTTGTTCTCCAGGATCACATCGCACAATGTCTTTACTTTGTCAGAGAGTTCCTTGAGGCTGATCTCGCTTTTGGTGACATACCGCGTATATACCATTTCCACATATTTCAGGAACTGTTCATAAAATACTGAAACCTTGTCGAGGTTTTCCTTGTCTCCCGCGGTCTGGGAAGTTATCGGTTTTTCTTCGCCTTCCGCTTCCTCGTTCTCCGATGCAGCGGCGGTTTCAGCGTCCTCCGCGTTGAGGGGTTCGCCTTCGGTCAAAACTTCGCGGAATTCCCATTCGGCCAGCCGGTTGATCAACCCGGTGGTGAGGGGTGTCTCGGGAGTGAGCAATATATAGTTCGCGTCGAGGTATACCGGCTCGCTGTAATACGTGTCCGGCACTAATTCCTTGAACGGGATGGATTTCATGCCCATTGACCCCTCTCAACCTA
>JFJP01012300.1_pt1 | contig 13185 bp, 11 predicted proteins | sample 431651 | NCBI WGS metagenome assembly JFJP01 (sample SAMN02602958, study PRJNA72255) | Microbial mat metagenome, whole genome shotgun sequencing project. | biome: fresh water; feature: sink hole; material: water; isolation source: purple microbial (photo- and chemosynthetic) mats found in...
CGCTGCGCGAGTTTGGCAAATCTCAAGCCATTTGGGGAACTTGCGCCGGCGCCATCTTCCTTTCGAAAGATGCGAAGTCTGACCAGCCCCTGCTGGGGTTGATGGACATCACCGTCCAACGCAACGCCTTTGGGCGGCAGGTCGATTCTTTCGAAACCGACCTCGACATCGAAGCGCTGAAGAAAGCCACTGGCACAGAACACCCCTACCACGCGGTCTTCATCCGCGCGCCCATCATCGAAGCGGTGCATGGAAACGCAAAAGTTCTTTCTGCGCTGGAAGACGGGCGGATTGTCGCCGCGCTCGAAGGGCGATTGCTTGCCACATCGTTTCACCCTGAGTTAACTACCGATACGCGCTTCCATCAATATTTTGCGGCTCTTTGTAAATCTCCGTGATGCTTGGCTGGATTGGCAAATCCAGCCCCAGATGTGGCAAAAAAACAGAAACGAGCCTGCTATACGGGATTTGCCAATCCCTTGAAGCAAAATCACGGCAATTCCCAGAGAGCCTATTTTGCTTCATTAGCGGGGTAAAATTGAGACCCTAAAGGCGTTCAAAACCTTTAGGGTCTTTTCTTATGTCCATCCGCCCGCTCGACCTCCTTGACCTTCCCGTTATTGCCCGTCATCGCAACGATGTGCTGACGCTTGACAGCGCGCGCGCCCTCACTCGCGGACATCCGCTGGGGGCGATGGGCTTGCTGGCGTACATCAACCCGGCGCGGCATTTGTACGCGGCAATCGCCAACGGCGGCGAAACGGCGCTGCTGGGCGGAATCATTCACACGCGCGGCGAATCGTTTGCCAAACTGCTCTACCTTGCGCCTGCCTCGCGGCTCGACGCTCCGCAACTGCCGGGGCTGATCGAACATCTGGCAGCGCAGGCGGGCGAGTGGCGGGCGTTCCACGTCACCGCCGAAGTGGACGAGTCGAGCGACGTTTTTCCAGCCCTGCGGATGGCGGGATTCTCGGTTTATGCGTGGCAAAGGCTGTGGGACGTGACCAGCATCGGGAAAACAGGATCAGGCTTGGGCGGGGGGTGGCGCAAGGCGCAGCCGCTCGACCTGACCGCGATTCAAAGTCTGCATTATCAAATTGTGCCGCCGCTTCTTCATCCCGTAGAACCTGCGCCACGCCGCGCTTCGGGTTTTATCCATGCCGAAAACCTGAAGTCCTACGCCAGCGTCACCGCCGGGATTTACGGCATTGTGTTGACCCCGCTCATTCACCCCGACGAGAATAACGTCAGTGAAAGCATCGCTGCGCTTGTAACGGGGCTGGCAGAGCGCGGCAGCCGACGGGTATATTTGAATGTGCGCTCCTATCAGACCTGGCTGGAGCCAGCGTTGGAAGACCTCGGCGCGAAACACGCCCCACGACAGGCGGTGATGGTGAAGCACCTTGCGCGATTGATCAAAGATGGCCAACCGTCGCGGACGGTTCCCGCAAATGTGAACGTGCAGCCCTCGCGTATCAGCAGAATGGACATCGATGAGTAATTGGATTGCATACGACAACGGCAACACGATTGGAAGCGTGGGCGCGGAAGGCGGGGTAATTTTACGCGACGAAGAACACGAGTTGGGCGCGCGCCTGACGCTTAAACGCGGCGGTAGTTATATTTCTGTTTCGTGCAGTATTCGCGGCTGGATGGATCACACGCGTTTCTTCGCCACCGAAGCCGAGGCGCAGCGCGAATATTTGTTGATGAAACCCCCGCTGGCAAACATGGTCGAGAATATTCTATCGGCGGGTTTGAGCGACATCAAAATGTGGGAAGCGATTGCAGATTTTGTAAGGCGGTATCCATAAATGTTAAAGGCTCTGATTTTTGATTTTGATGGGTTGATTCTCGACACCGAGACGCCCGAAGTACTGGTCTGGCAATCCATTTACCGCGAGCATGGCTACGAACTGCCGGTGGAGGAGTGGGCGAAGACGGTTGGCGGATACGGCATCTCGAACTTCGACGCGGCAGAACACCTTGCCGTCGTTTCTCAGGGACGGCTGGATTCTGGCTCTGAAAGAATGCGACACCGCGCCAAGGCAATGGAGATTATTCACGCCAGTTCGATTTTGCCCGGCGTGGTCGGGTTGATCGAAGCGGCAAAAAACAAAGGACTGTCGGTTGCCATTGGCTCCAGTTCCCCACATTCCTGGGTCGATTCTCATGTTCAACGACTTGGCATTTTTGAATATTTCGACCACATCGTCTGTCAGGATGATGTGCCGCCCGGCAGGACAAAACCCAACCCCGATATTTTTCTGACCGTTCTCAAGCGGTTGAAAATAAAACCGGATGAGGCGGTGGTCTTTGAAGATTCTGTCAACGGGGTGACAGCAGCCCGCAGCGCCGGGATTTTCGTCGTCGGCGTTCCCAATCAGATGACGGCTCAAATGGGCGTGAGCGGCGACGTCACCGTTTCTTCGCTGGCGCAAATTTCACTACGCGATCTGGACGAATATTTACAAAAGAGGCGTTAAATGTCTTCGCCAAGAAAATACCTGCCCGCCATCCTTGTTTTGCTTGCTCTGGCGGGCGTTTTGTTTTTTGCAAGAAAAGACCCGCCGCCCGCAGCGCCGACCCAAATTCTGCCTTCTGCGGCTGCGCCCAAGTCGCACGCTCCCACGCCCCAAACTTTCGACATCCCCAACGGAGCGTTCAAAGATTCAATCCTTGCGGCGGGAGATTACCTCCTGCGCCAACAACTGCCCAACGGCGAACTTTCCTACCAGGTGGATTTTTTCAGCGGAGAACGCGCCAACGCCCCTTCGCATGTGCGCTTGGTTTCGGGGACAGGCGCGCTCTACACCGTCTGCCGCGTTTCTGCCAACATGGAATTTTGCCGCGCCGCCGACCTGGCGCTCGACCATTATCTCGAAGCGCTGGTAACTGACCCTGACCGCTTTCGCGGAACCTGTTTCTACGCCGAGGGCATTTGTCCGCTGGGCGGGGCGGCGCTGACCGTAGATACCATCCACAAGCGCTGGCAAGCCAGTGGAAATTTTTCCCTTGCCGAGCGCAACCTGCTTGATACGGCGGTCGAACTTGGTTATTTCATCCTCTCGATGCAAAAGCCCGAAGGCGGTTTCTACGAGGCATTCGACCCGCACTTCAACGGCACGGCAGACCCCGCTTTCCACATGACCCACGCCGCCAGTCAAAGCCTGCTGGCGTTGATTGAGTTGTACGAGATGACGCGCAACGACTTCTGGTTGAAACAGGCGCGTGAGACAAACGCATACCTGATTTCGCAGCCTGTGACCGAAGACCACTGGCACGCCTACGCCCTGAGCAAACTGGCGCAGGTCGATACGCTGTCGAAAAACGACAAGGCATACGCCGGGCTGATTGCCCAAACCATCGTCAGCGGAGAAGTGCGCTCGCTCAACCCCAAAAATTCGAGCGCGTCCAGCGCCTCCAAATTGGAAGGATTGGCAGCCATCGCGCAGGCGCTGTATCTTTCCAACGCCGAACACGAATGGCTCGAACCCGAAATGCGCGCCTTCATCACCTTTGTGCGGGCGCGCCAACTCCCTGCCAACGACTGCAACTGGACAATTCCCAAAGAGTTGACTGCGGAGTTTGGCGGCGCAATTTTCAACAGTTGCGAAGAGCCTTCCATCCGCGTCGATGGACAGCAAAACTGGATTAACGGCATGACCGCATTTTTGGAATATCGGAGTATGATTAAAAAATAGACAGGCTCTCGCGCCGGCTGCGCAATTATTTTGGGGGTATATGTTTTGAACTGCAGGGATGCCAGATTGGTAAATTGAGTTGCCAGACCGGCTTGCCTTTATTCCCCAAAGGAGATTAATATGAGTATCGGAAAAATCAAATGGCAGTCCATCGTTTCGCAGTATTCGCGCCCCGAAACATGGCGCAGTCTGTGGCAGGTTATCAACACCGTCATTCCCTTCTTTGCGCTGTGGTATCTTGCCTACCGCAGTCTCGAAGTTGGATATTGGCTGACTCTTTTACTGACCATCCCCGCGGCAGGGTTCATGGTGCGGATGTTTATCATCTTTCATGATTGCACGCACGGTTCCTTCCTCGAGACACCGCTTGCCAATAACCGCTTGGGACTTTTGCTTGGCGTGGCAGTCTGGACTCCGTACTACGCCTGGAAACATTCGCACGCCATTCATCACGCCACTGCCGGCGACCTCGACCGCCGCGGCGTGGGCGATGTGTACACCATGACCGTCGAAGAATATCTCGCCGCGCCCTGGTACAAAAAGCTGGGCTATCGCGTCATGCGCAACCCGTTCATCCTGTTCACCGTTGGCGCGCTGCTGGTCTTTGTCTTTGCCCACCGTTTCTGGGATAAAAGCGCCGGCAAGCGCGAGAAGAACAGCGTCATCTGGACGAACATCGCCCTGCTGGGGTTTGTCGGCTGGACAATTCACCAGATTGGCTGGCAGGCGTACCTGCTGGTCGAGATTCCAATTTTGCTGATGGCTTGCGGCGCGGGCGTCTGGTTATTCTACGTCCAGCATAACTTCGACTCGACTTACTGGGAGCGCCATCAGAATTGGGAGTTTTTCAAGGCAGGCATGGATGGCAGTTCGTTCTATAAACTTCCCAAAGTCTTGCAATGGTTCACGGGCAATATCGGCTTCCATCACATCCACCACCTCAGCCCCAGGATTCCCAACTACAAACTCGAACAATGCCACAACGAGAATCCGCTTTTCCAAATTCAACCGCTGACCTTCCGCGACAGCCTGAAGTCGTTATATTTCCGCCTATGGGACGAACGCGAGAAGGCGCTGGTCGGGTGGAACGCGGTCAAAAAGTACAGGATGAAGATGCAAATAAACAAATACTAAACCAACGGACCTCCATCATCATGCGACGCTCGATCGTATTCATTGCCGCCGGTATTTTGACATTTGGAATTGCGTTTTCAGCCTCTGCCGTTACAGGGACTTCCGCCGCGTTACAACAGCCAACCGCAGTAATTTCTGTCACCCCCACGTTTGATTCCGCCCGCCTCGCCCAGCCGCCGACGGTCTATCCGCCTGCCCAAGCCGACACGGGCGCGCAAACCTACTGGGGCATGTGCATGTCCTGTCACGGCGACAAGGGTCAGGGATTGACCGAAGACTGGGCAAATTCATTTCCGCCCGAAGAAAAAAACTGCTGGGACTCAGGCTGCCATGCCGACGATGCGCCCGCAAATAGTTTTATCCTGCCGCAAACGGGAATCCCCGCCCTGGCTGGCGCGGGAACGCTGGCGCGGTTTCCAAATACCTTCGAACTCTATCGTTACATCCGTGAAAACATGCCGTTCGCGCGGGCAGGCTCGCTGACCTCCGAAGAAGCCTGGGCGCTGACCGCCTACATCCTGCGAATGAACGACAGGGAGATTTCAAACTTCACGCTCGATGAAACCAGCGGCGCAGCGATTGCGCTGCATCACAAGGTTGCCCCGCCCAAAAGCCAAATTCCAGGCGCGTTGGTTCTGGCTGGGGTTCTGCTGCTTGCCGCTGTCGGCGTGAACATTTATTCCCAACTCAACCCGCCCTCGGGCAAGCCAAACTTCTTCCACCACCTGCATCCTACGACGATTCCTGCGGCGCAAGCCCGCTTCGGCTATACCCTCGGCGCGGGCGGCGCGGCGGTCTTTCTCTCATTCATTCTGCTGGTTACGGGTTTGCTCGAAATGTATTACTACATCCCCACGCCCGAAAACGCCGCAATTTCAGTGCAGACCATCGCCAACCTCGCGCCGTTTGGGAGCCTCATCCGCAACCTGCATTTTTGGTCGGCGCAATTTCTCGTCGTTGTCATGAGCCTCCACCTGCTGCGGGTGACGCTCACCGGCGCGTATGCCCCGCCGCGCCGCTTCAACCACATCCTCGGCGTGGCGCTGCTGGCGTTCATCCTCCTGCTCGATTTCACAGGCTACGTCCTGCGCTGGGATGAAGGCATCCACTGGGCGCTGGTAGTCGGCGCGAACATGCTCAAAACTGTCCCGCTGATTGGGGAAGGCTTGTACCAGTTTGTGATTGGCGGAAGCGAACCCGGCGCCGCCACCCTCATCCGATTCTACGCCTGGCACATCTTCGGGCTGACGCTTGGCGTGGTGATTCTGGCGGCTTGGCACGCCTTTCGAGTCCGCCGCGACGGCGGAATTGCCGTCCCGCCGCCGGCAGAACGCAAAGAGTCCGAACGCATCTCCCGCTTTGATTTGGCGCGCCGCGAAATCCTTGCCATGACGCTCCTCGCTGTGATTCTGATTCTGTTCTCGGCGCTTTTTCCCGCCCCGCTCGAACAGCCCATTTCGGGCGTCACAACGATGAGCGAAGACTCGCTGGCGCCCTGGTTCTTCCTCTGGATTCAGTACCTGCTCCAATTTGGCGACCCGTTCATCATGGGCATCCTCATCCCAATTTTGGTCGTCGCTGCGTTTGGCGCGCTGCCCTATATTTTCCCCAACGCCAAAAGCGATGAACTCGGCAAATGGTTTCCACGCGGCAACCGCATTGCCCAAATCATCGCCGCCGCACTCATGCTTGCCATTTTACTGCTGACCCTTTTGGGGTCGCTGCCGAGATAAAAAAGAATATCCACAGATTACGCAGATTTCACAGATTTTTTCTAATCTGCGTAATCTGTCAAATCTGTGGATAAAAAAAAGCCGCAACCTCAAGATTGCGGCTTTTTACTTTCTACGCCAGCCTATCCCATCCACTCGATAATGGCGTCGCCAAACTCAGAGCATTTGATTTCCTTCGCGCCGTCCATCAGGCGGGCAAAGTCATAGGTGACGGTCTTGGCGGCGACAGCGCCTTCCATGCCCTTCACGATCAAATCCGCCGCTTCGCCCCAACCCATGTAGCGCAGCATCATCTCGCCAGAGAGAATGACCGAGCCGGGGTTCACCTTGTCCAAATCGGCGTATTTGGGCGCGGTTCCGTGCGTGGCTTCAAAGATGGCGTGCCCCGTCACATAGTTGATGTTCGCGCCGGGGGCAATGCCAATGCCGCCCACCTGCGCCGCCAGCGCGTCGGAGAGGTAATCGCCGTTCAGGTTGAGGGTGGCAATCACGTCGTAATCCTTCGGGCGGATGAGGGTGAATTGCAGGCTCACATCGGCAATCGAATCCTTGATCAAGAGCATCTTCTTCCATTTGCCGTCGCCGTGCGTATCCCACAATTTCAGCGCTTCTTCCACCTCGCCCTTGATGTCGCCCTGCTGGGCGGGACTCATCATGTCGAAGCCGGGGTCGATGGCTTTGGCATTCTCCTCGACCGTCAGACCCGGCTTGGATTCCTTGTTGCCCAAAATCCAGGTTTCGCGTTCGGTCACAACCTGTCCGCGGAACTCGCGCTTGGCGAGGGCGTAGCCCCAATCTTTGAACGCGCCTTCGGTGAACTTCATGATGTTGCCCTTGTGGACAAAGTTCACGCTCTTGCGCTTGTTGAGCAAAGCCCACGCAATCGCAGCGCGCACGAGACGTTCTGTGCCTTCGATGGAAACAGGCTTGATACCCAGCCCAGCCGTATCGGGGAAGCGCATCTTGGCATATTCCTTGGGGAAGGCTTCCTTCAACAAATCTTTGAACTTTTGATTTTCTTCCGTGCCTTGCTTGAATTCGATGCCGGTGTAGATGTCTTCGGTGTTCTCGCGGAAGATAACCATGTCCACATGCTCAGGGTGGTTGACCGGCGAAGGCACACCCTTGTACCAGCGCACGGGACGCAGGCAGACGTACAAGTCGAGCAATTTACGCAGCGCCACATTCAAAGAACGGATTCCGCCGCCGATGGGGGTGGTCAGCGGTCCCTTGATGCCAACCAAAAATTCCTTGAACGCTTCCACGGTTTCATCGGGCAGCCAGTTCTGGAACATCTTGAAAGCCTTCTCGCCCGCGTAAACTTCCATCCAATGGATTTTGCGCTTGCCGCCGTAAGCCTTCTCCACCGCCGCATTCAACACCCGCTCCGAAGCGCGCCAGATATCGCGCCCTGTGCCGTCGCCTTCCACATAAGGGATGATTGGATTATCGGGAACGTTCAACTTTCCGTTTTCGATGGAAATCTTCGCGCCCCCCGTTGGAACCGTTACATTTGTATATGCCATCTGCCTTCTCCTTTGGACTTGTTTTTGAGGCTCTTCTTTAACGAACGGGAAACCAAAATTCCTCAGCCGCAAATTGCGCCAATTCACGCGAATTTTTTTACAAATCAGCGAAAATTCGTGGAATTCGCGGCAGGGTCTTCCAACATTCATACGCAACCCCGCTAGAAACAGGAGAGCCGTTTTTGCGATTATAACATTCAGCGTCCAAATCTTTCTGGTATCATATCGCTACCGCCCATGAAACTCCTTCACTTCTCAGACGCGCACATCGACATGGCAAACTACGGACGCCACGACCCGCAAAGCGGGCTGCCCCTGCGCGTGCTCGACTTCCTCAAATCGCTGGATGAAATTGTGGATACCGCCATCTCCGAAAAAGTGGATTTGGTCATCTTTGCCGGCGACGCCTACAAAGACCGCTCGCCTACGCCGACTTTTCAGCGCGAATGGGGACGGCGCATCATGCGTCTCGCGCAGGCGCAAATTCCCACCCTGCTGCTAGTCGGCAACCACGACGTTTCGCCGTCCATCGGGCGCGCTCACGCCTTGCAGGAATTCAACACCCTGCAAACGCCCTTCGTCAAAGTATTGGATAAACCTTGCCTTTTGAAACAGGCTGATTTGTGGAACCTGCCCGTCCAGGTGATTGCCCTGCCCTGGGTCACCCGCTCCGGGCTGATGGCGGCGACAGGAGAAGTGGACGCCACCCAAGCCTTCTCCCGCATCGAAAGCAATATCGGCGATTTGCTCGAAGGCTGGCTCGAAGAAATCGATTCCTCCCTGCCGTTGATTCTGACCGCGCACGCCTCCATCGAAGGCGCGAAGTTCGGCGGCGAACGGCTGGTCATGCTCGGCAACGACCTCGTTTTGTCTGGAAGTTTGGTCAAAAATCCAAAGTTCAGTTACGTGGCGATGGGGCATATTCACAAGCCGCAGGATGTGAACGAAGGGCATCAACCGCCCGTGATTTACCCCGGCTCCATCGAGCGCGTAGACTTCGGCGAAGCAAAAGAAGACCGCTTCTTTGTCATCGCGCACATCGAACAAGGAAAAGACACGCGGGTCGAATGGCGTCAACTCAAAGGGGTGAGAAAATTCATCGACCGCCGAACAACTCTCAGCGAGGGCGAGAACGTAACCGAAGCCATCAAAGCCGCGCTTCCAAATCCACAGGAAATGACCGACGCCATCGTCCGCCTGATTGTGGAATATCCGCGTGAATGGGACACGCTCATCGACGAAACCGCTTTGCGGAAATACACCGAAGGCGCCTTCGAGTTTCACTTCATCAAACGCCCGCAAATCGAATCGCGGGTGCGAATTCCCGAAGGGCAGGCGGTCAGCAGTCTCAGCCCGCTCGATTTGCTGGAGCAGTATTTCAGCGCATCGAAAGCCAAAGATGCCGACGAATTGAAAAAACTGGCGCAGGAAATCATTTCGGGAGGGGAAGAGGTAAACAGGTAAATAAGTAGACAGGTAAAATAAGAATCATAAATCATAAATCTGCAGAGGTCTTATGTCCAAAGAACAATCGCGCTATCGCTGGTTCGTGGTCGTTATCTTCTTCTTCTTCATGCTGCTGCACCAGACCGACAAGTTGATGATTGGCTCGCTGCAAGTGCAAATCAGCGAGGATTTCCAACTCAACAACAAACAGTGGGGCTTGGTCAACTCCGGCGCGTTAATTGTCGCCACTGTGTTGTATCCAATTTGGGGGTATCTATATGACCGCTACTCGCGCAGTAAATTGCTTTCGCTGGCATCCTTCATTTGGGGAGCCACCACCTGGTTGAACGCCATCGTGCGTTCCTTCGGCGGATTTCTCGTCACCCGCGCCTCCACCGGCATTGACGACTCGTCTTACCCCGGCTTGTACACCCTGATTGCCGACTATTTCGGTCCCAACTTGCGAGGAAAAATCTACGGCATTTTGCAACTTGCCCAGCCGCTCGGCTACCTGGTCGGGATGATTCTGGCGTTGATGGTCGCGCCGATGATTGGCGGCTGGCGCTCCATTTTCTTCATCACCGGCTCGCTGGGCTTGGTCATTGCGGCGTTGATCTTCTTCTTCGTCAAAGAAATGCCGCGCGGCAAAGCAGAGCCTGAGTTCGAGAACATGGCGGAGATGCAGACCTTCAAATTCTCGTGGACAGAAGCGAAGGAAATTTTCCAAAAGAAAACCATGTGGTTCATCTTTTTGCAGGGCTTCGCGGGCGTCATCCCCTGGAACGTGATTACCTACTTCTTCTTCAAATACCTCGAAACCGAACGCGGCTACGACGCAAACGGAATTCTGTTCACCATGGCGCCCGTCATCTTGATTCTGGCGGCGGGCTACTTCGTGGGCGGCGCAGTCGGCGACTTCGCCTTCAAATACACCAACAAGGGACGCATCATCATCTCCAGCGTCGGCGTCTTGATGGGCGCGTTATTCATGTTCCTCGCCGTCAGCTCGCCCATCGAAGCCAAAAATCAGTTCTTCATCTTCATGTGCCTGACCGCCATCTTCATGCCGCTTTCGTCAGCCAACGTCATCGCCACTGTCTACGATGTCACCGTGCCGGAAGTCCGCTCGACGGCGCAGGCGGTGGAATATTTCATCGAGAACGCGGGGGCGGCATTCGCTCCCATCCTGACCGGCTTCATCGCCGATGCCTATGACCTCAAAACCGCCATCCTGCTCATCTGCACGGCGGCGTGGATTCTGTGCTTCTTCTTCTACCTCGGCGCCATCTTCACCATCGACCAGGACTCTCACAACCTCCGCAGTCAAATGGCGGAACGCGCCAAGGCAATGTAATTCCAGAGGATATGATGACCCTGATTCTTGCCGACACCACCTGCGGACTGCCCCGCGACCTGCTCGAAAAACGCGGCGTGCCCCTCATCCCGCAAATTGTCATGTTCGATGAAAAATCGTTCCACGACGACAAGGAAATGGACACCGCCACGTTCCTGGCAAAACTCAAAGCCTCGAAAAGCCTGCCGAAGACCGCCGCGCCTGAACCGCCGCTGTATTTTCCGTTTTTCAAGCAGGCACAGGAAAACGGCGAAAGCGTCATCGTCGTTGCGCCCACCGCCAAAGCCAGCGGAACCGTGCGCTCGGCGCAGACCGCCGCGCAAGACTTCCCCGGCGTGGATATTCGGGTAGTGGATACCCAGACCATCTCCTGCAACCTTGGTTCCCTTGTCCTGCTGGCTGACGACATGGCGAAGGCGGGCGAATCTGCCGATGAAATCGTGGCAAAAATCAACGACATGATTCCGCGCGGACGGCTGTACTTTCTGGTGGACACGCTGGAATATCTCGCCAAGGGCGGGCGCATCGGCGGGGCAAAGCGCCTCGTGGCGGAACTGCTCGAAATCAAACCCATTTTGCAGATGAAGAACGGGCAGGTGGAAGCCTTCGAGCAGCAGCGGACGAAGAAACGCGCCCTGGCGCGGCTGACCGAAGTGGCGGTGGAGCAATGCCCCGGCGGAGAGTCCGCGTGGTTGAGCGTGATACAGGTCGAGGCTGAGAAGGAAGCCGAAGCCTTCGCCGCCGACCTGAAATCGAAAATCAACGTCCCGCAAATCCCCATCTACGAACTGCCCCCCGCCATCGTGGTCCATGCTGGACCGCGCACGCTGGGCGTAGGATTCTTCGCGTAACCCGCGCTGAGCGTAGTCGAAGGACATGCCCCGACGCGCTTCGACTACGCTCAGTGCGAATTGGAAGGATTTTCCAAAATGCTCAAACTCCCTGGCTTAATCGACCCGCACGTCCATGTGCGCGAACCCGGTCAAACCCACAAGGAAGACTGGGACAGCGTCACGCAAGCCGCGCTGGCGGGCGGAATCACAACCGTGCTTGCCATGCCCAACACCAAGCCGCCCATCTTCGACGCGGAGACTCTTGACCTGGCGCTGGGCGCGGCGAAAGCCAAAGCCCGCTGCGATTACGGGCAATTCCTCGGCGCGGGACCCAACAACGGAACTTGGGACAAAGACCTGCCCGGACACGCGGCAGGCTTGAAGATGTACCTCGACTCGACCTTTGGCGAACTGCGGCTCGACGACATGAGCCTGTGGGCGCCGCACTTCCAAAATTATCCAAAAGACATGCCCATCGTGGCTCATAGCGAAAGCCGCAGCATGGCAGCCGCGATCTTGTTCGCCGCCATCTACGACCGCCCGGTACACATCGCCCACATCTCGCTCAAAGAAGAAGTCCTGCTCATCAAAGCGGCAAAGGAACGCGGCATCAAAGTCACCTGCGAAGTCTGCCCGCATCATTTGTTTCTCGACAAAGACCTGACAGGTTTCAGCGGGGGCAGAGCCGAAGTCCGCCCGCGACTGGCAACCCAGGAGGATGTGGACAGCCTGTGGACAAACCTGGATGTCATCGACTGCTTCGCCACCGACCACGCCCCGCACACCGTCGCCGAAAAGGATTCAGACAACCCGCCGCCGGGCTTCCCCGGACTGGAGACGATTCTCCCTCTGTTATTGACCGCCGTTGACCTTCGACGTTTGACCTTGGACGACGTTGTTCAAAAAATGCACACCAACCCCAAGCGCATCTTCCACCTGCCCGACCAACCCGAAACCTGGGTCGAGGTGGACGAGGACTCGATATACGAAATCCGCGCCGCCGACCAGTTCACCCGCTGCGGCTGGACTCCCTTTGAAGGCTGGAAAGTGAAGGGAAAAATCCGCAAGGTGGTTTTGCGCGGTCAAACCGCCTTCGAAGACGGCAAAATCCTCGTCCCGCCCGGCTACGGGAGAAATATTAGATAGGAAGCGCCTTAATACTATCCGAAATCACTACCCACATCTAGGGGTACTTGTTTAGACAGGATTTTCCCGCAACCGCCCAAACTGTGGATAAGTCTGGCAAAACTGTGGAAAACCCCCCCCGCCTGTGGACAATAGTCACATTTTTAGCAAAAATATTTCCTGCCGCCTAAACCAGCGCCCCCATATATGGGGGTATACTAAATCAAAAGCCAAAATATAGAAAAGCCCCACAAAGTACCCAAAACGGGCTTTTTCGCCTGTGGAAAAGTTATCCAATAATCATCCACAAGTCTCAAAAAGGCATAAGAG
>JFJP01039634.1_pt1 | contig 13185 bp, 13 predicted proteins | sample 431651 | NCBI WGS metagenome assembly JFJP01 (sample SAMN02602958, study PRJNA72255) | Microbial mat metagenome, whole genome shotgun sequencing project. | biome: fresh water; feature: sink hole; material: water; isolation source: purple microbial (photo- and chemosynthetic) mats found in...
AGCACTTCACCGCTCGAACGTTCTGTAACTTCTTCGGGCGAAGCCAAACTAATTGAAATTTCAGTGAAGTTTGTTTTTATCTTATTATCTTTTCTAAAAGCCATTTTTGAATTAGTTAAAGGTGTATAAAAGCATCCTGCTTTTGCAGGATGCAGATAAAATATTTATCAGCTCATCCTGACACTTAAACCTAAACCTCTTAATTCGTGCAGCAATACATTAAGCGATTCCGGTATGCCGGGTTCCGGAAGCGGATCGCCTTTAACAATTGCTTCGTACGTTTTAGCTCGTCCTACCACGTCATCCGATTTTACGGTCAATATTTCCTGAAGAATATGTGCAGCACCGAAAGCTTCGAGTGCCCAAACCTCCATTTCACCAAAACGCTGACCACCAAATTGGGCTTTACCTCCCAATGGCTGCTGCGTAATAAGCGAATACGGTCCAATTGAACGAGCGTGCATTTTATCATCTACCATGTGTCCCAGTTTCAGCATATAAATTACGCCTACCGTGGCAGGTTGGTGGAATCGTTCGCCTGTGCCGCCATCGTACAAATACGATTTTCCGTAACGTGGTACACCGGCTAAATCGGTTTGCTCAGTAATTTGGTCTAAGGTTGCACCATCAAAAATTGGCGATGCAAATTTCAAACCCAATTCAACAGCAGCCCATCCAAGCACGGTTTCGTATATTTGTCCCAAGTTCATACGCGAAGGCACACCAAGTGGGTTCAACACAATATCAACCGGGGTTCCGTTTTCCAAGAACGGCATATCTTCCTGACGAACAATTTTAGCAACAATACCTTTATTACCATGTCGACCTGCCATTTTATCGCCAACTCGAATTTTACGTTTTTTGGCAATATAAACTTTTGCCAATTGCATAATTCCGATTGGCAGCTCGTCGCCAATGGTAACATTGTATTTTTTACGTTTGTACACACTTTCTATTTCCTTAAATTTAACCAAATAGTTGTGTAGCAAATCGCTTATCATTTCATTTTTCTTTTCGTCGGTAGTCCACTTTTTCGGATTAATATTTTCATAATCAATTTCCGAAAGCAGTTTCTGCGTAAATTTAGCTCCTTTGGCAATTATATCTTCATTCAAGTAGTTTTTAACCCCTTGCGAAGTTTTACCATTGGTTATAGCAAATAATTTATCAATCAATCGCTCCTTTAATACGGCAGCAGCTTTGGTAAACTCTTTATCGTATTTTTCAAGAATCGGTTTATCGGCCGATTTTGATTTGCGTTCTTTTACGGTTCGCGAGAAAAGTTTTTTGTCGATAACAACACCTGATAGTGAAGGTGAAGCTTTCAATGAAGCATCTTTCACGTCGCCGGCTTTATCGCCAAAAATTGCACGCAATAATTTTTCTTCAGGCGATGGATCCGATTCGCCTTTTGGCGTAATCTTACCAATCAAAATATCTCCCGGTTTTACTTCGGCACCAATTCTAATTAAACCGTTTTCGTCCAAATTTTTGGTTGCTTCTTCGCTCACATTCGGAATATCGGCTGTAAGTTCTTCCATACCGCGTTTTGTATCACGCACTTCAAGCGAATACTCATCGATATGAATTGAAGTAAATAAATCTTGCTGAACAACTTTTTCTGAAATTACAATAGCATCCTCAAAATTATAGCCCTTCCATGGCATGAATGCAACTTTTAAGTTACGTCCCAATGCCAGTTCGCCACCTTTAGTACCGTAACCTTCCGTCAGAATTTGACCTTTAGTTACCCGTTCGCCCTTTGTAACCATTGGTCTAAGGTTCAAACAAGTACTTTGGTTTGTTTTTAAGAATTTAGGCAATTTGTAACGAATCGTATCGTCTTCGAAACTTACAAAACGCTCATCTTCCGTACGGTCGTATCGAATAATAATTTCATTTGCGTCTACATATTCAACTTCGCCTTCGCCTTCGGCAACAACCAAAACGCGCGAGTCTTTTGCTACTCGACCTTCAATACCGGTACCAACTACCGGAGCTTCAGGCGACAACAAAGGTACGGCTTGACGCATCATGTTCGAGCCCATAAGTGCACGGTTGGCATCGTCGTGTTCCAAAAATGGAATAAGCGACGCTGCTATTGATGCAATTTGGTTCGGTGCTACGTCCATTAAATGCACAGATTCAGCATCGGTAAGCGGATAATCGGCTTCCAAACGAGCTTTAACTTTTGCATTTTTGAATTTACCGCCCTCTAAAATTTGAGCATTTGCTTGCGCAATAATTTTGGCTTCTTCTTCTTCGGCAGTCAAATATATAATACCTTTATCCGTTAAATCAACTACCCCATTTGTTACTCTACGATACGGTGTTTCGATAAAGCCCAAATCGTTTACTTTGGCGAAAACGCAAAGCGACGAAATAAGACCGATGTTCGGACCTTCGGGAGTTTCAATAGGACACAAACGACCGTAGTGGGTATAGTGTACGTCGCGAACCTCGAAACCGGCACGCTCACGCGATAAACCACCCGGACCTAATGCCGACATTCTGCGTTTATGAGTCATTTCACCCAGCGGGTTAGTCTGATCCATAAATTGCGAAAGTTGGTTTGTTCCGAAGAAAGAATTAATAACCGACGATAAGGTTTTAGAATTAATCAAATCCGTTGGAGTAAATACCTCGTTGTCGCGAACATTCATACGTTCACGAATAGTTCTTGACATACGAGCCAATCCAACGCTGAACTGAGCAGCCAATTGTTCGCCAACGGTTCTAACACGTCGGTTACTCAAGTGGTCAATATCATCCACATCGGTTTTCGAATTTATAAGCTCTATCAAATATTTGATAATAGCTGTAATATCTTCTTTAGTAAGAATTTTTATTTCAGGAGCAATGTTCAAACTCAATTTTTTGTTAATTCGGTAGCGTCCTACGTCGCCCAAATCATAACGCTTATCCGAGAAAAACAATTTATCGATTACATCGCGTGCGGTAGCCTCATCGGGTGGCTCCGAGTTACGCAACGAACGATAAATGTGCAATACCGCTTCTTTTTCAGAATTACAAGTATCCTTCTGAAGTGTATTGTATATAATAGCATAATCGGCTTGGTTTATGGTATCGCGGTGCAGTAAAATGTTTTTAACGCCTGAATCGATAATTTCATCGATATGGTCATTTTCCAGCACCGTTTCGCGGTCGATAATAACTTCGTTACGCTCGATACTTACTACTTCGCCTGTATCTTCATCTACAAAATCTTCAACCCACGATTTAAGCACCCTTGCAGCCAATCGTCGACCAACAAATTTCTTCAAACCCGATTTAGAAACCTTTATTTCTTCGGCCAAATCGAAAATTTCAAGAATGTCCTTATCGCTTTCGTAACCTATAGCACGAAGCAGGGTTGTAACGGGTAATTTCTTTTTTCGGTCGATATAAGCGTACATTACGCTGTTCATATCGGTTGCGAATTCAATCCAAGAACCTTTGAAAGGTATAATACGCGCCGAATATAATTTCGAGCCGTTGGTATGTATACTCTGCCCAAAGAAAACGCCCGGCGAACGGTGCAATTGCGAAACGATAACACGTTCGGCACCATTAATAACAAAAGTACTTCGGGGTGTCATATAAGGAACGGTTCCTAAATATACATCCTGAACTACCGTGTCAAAATCTTCGTGTTCCGGGTCGGTACAATACAGGCGCAATTTTGCTTTAAGCGGCACACTGTATGTAAGTCCGCGCTCAATGCATTCATCAATAGAATAGCGAGGCGGATCGATAAAATAATCTAAGAATTCAAGAACGAAGTTATTTCTTGTATCGGTAATTGGAAAGTTTTCCTGAAAAACTTTATAAAGACCTTCCTCTCTTCGTTGTTCCGGAGTGGTATCCATTTGAAAGAACTCTTTGAAAGAGTCCAGCTGAATTTCCAAAAAGTCCGGGTATTCCAGTTGGTTTTTAGCGGAGGAAAAGCTGATTCTGTTATTTTGCGACATGTACGGATCTTGAATTTAATTGAACTTGAAATATAACGACAAAAAGGCTTAGAACCCTACACGAGGATTCTAAACCTATGAGCTATAGTAAGCCTAAATTATTTAAGTTCAACTTCCGCTCCTGCTTCTTTCAATTGCTCGAAAATAGAATTTGCTTCTTCTTTAGAAACACCTTCTTTAACTGCTTTAGGAGCTGCGTCTACCAATTCTTTAGCTTCTTTTAAGCCTAAACCGGTAAGTTCTTTTACTAATTTAACGATAGCTAATTTAGCACCACCCGGGTGTTTCAAAATTACATCGAACGTGCTTTTTTCAGCTACTTCAGCTTCAGCGGCGCCACCGGCAGCCGGAGCAGCTGCAACTGCTGCTGCAGCAGGTTCAATACCATACTCATTTTTAAGAATGGTAGCTAATTCGTTAACTTCTTTTACGGTTAAATTTACCAGTTGTTCTGCAAGCGCTTTAAGATCTGCCATTTTATTTAATTTTAAAATCGTTACAATACTATTAATTATTTTTTTCGCTTAATGTCTTAAGCACACCATGAATAATGTTTCCGCCCGATTGTAATTGGCCCAACACTGTTTTCATTGGTGATTGTAGTAGAAGAACGATATCGCCGATAAGCTCTTCTTTAGATTTAACGTTAATTAGAGCCTCTAACTGATTAGCTCCAATGTAAGTAGATTCCTCAACATACGCCCCTTTAAGGATAGGCTTTTTATTTTTTACACTGAATTCTTTGATAAGTTTTGCAGGTACGTTTGCCGATTCGCAAAACATAACCGAAGTACTACCTTTAAGCACACTGTGTAATTCATCGTACTGACTGCCTAAGCGCTCTAATGCTTTTTGAAGCAGGGTGTTTTTAACCACCAAAAGTTCTACTTCTTTTTTATTGCACAATTCACGCAATTTTGCAGTTTTTACTGCATTTAGACCGTCAATATCGGTTAAATAAAAATGGTTAGAGTTATTAATTTTCTCTACCAATACGTCTATCAAATTGTTTTTATCTTCCCTTGTCATGGCTGTTTTTTTTCAAAATTTAGATGAATTACTATTCTTCGATAGTTTTTACGTCTATCTGAATTCCTTGACTCATAGTACTGGAAAGATAAACACTCTTAATGTATGCACCTTTAGCGGCTGAAGGTTTAAGCTTAACAATGGTATGCAAAAATTCGCGTGCATTTTCAGCTATTTTTTCAGCATCGAAAGATACTTTACCTACAGAAGAGTGAACAATACCGTATTTATCGACTTTGAAATCGATTTTACCTTGTTTTACTTCCTTCACAGCGTTGGCAATGTCCATAGTAACTGTACCCGATTTAGGGTTCGGCATAAGCCCGCGAGGACCTAATATACGACCCAAAGTACCTACTTTACCCATTACCGACGGCATGGTTATTATTACATCGATATCGGTCCAACCGCCTTTAATTTTTTCGATGTAATCATCCAAACCAACATAGTCTGCACCGGCACCTTGTGCCTCTTCAACTTTATCGGGAGTACATAAAACCAGCACTCGTTTGTCTTTACCTGTACCATGAGGTAAGGTAACTACTCCGCGAACCATTTGGTTTGCTTTACGAGGGTCTACTCCGAGTCGAATATCTAAATCTACAGATGCATCGAACTTTGTGGTTGTGATTTCTTTAACCAATTGTGAAGCTTGACTTAAAGTGTATCGACTCGCAGAATCGACTTTTCCTAAAACGTTCTTTTGATTTTTAGTAAGCTTCGCCATTTCGTTTGGTCTTGATTAATTAATTGTTAAAATGGTTTATCACCTTTTACAGTAATACCCATGCTTCGAGCAGTACCGGCTACCATGCTCATTGCTTTTTCAAGAGAAAATGCATTCAAATCGGGCATTTTATCTGCCGCGATTGCTTTTACATCGTCCCAAGAAATAGCGGCTACTTTTTTGCGATTAGGCTCTGCCGAACCGCTTTTTAGTTTAGCTACTTCTTTTAGTTGAACAGCAACAGGCGGGGTTTTTGTAACAAAGTCAAACGATTTATCGCTGTACACTGTTATTACAACCGGAATAAGCTTACCTGCACTACTTTGAGTTCTTGCATTAAATTGCTTACAGAACTCCATGATGTTCAAACCCTTCGAACCCAAAGCCGGTCCTACCGGTGGGGAAGGATTTGCTGCACCACCTTTGATTTGCAGTTTAATAAATCCAGCTACTTCTTTTGCCATAATTTTAGCTATTTCGAAAAAAACGGTTCTGTGTGTTATTCTTTTTGTTAAGGGAAGCTTTGCCCCGATTTTAGTCGGAACACAAAACCAATAACACTTACATACACCGTATATTATTAATACTTATTCTTTTTCTACTTGAAAAAAACTTAGTTCCAGTGGTGTTTTTCTGCCGAAAACTTTAACTGTTACCGTTAGTTTTTTCTTTTCTTCAAATACTTCTTCAATTACTCCGGTGAAACTGGTAAAAGGTCCATCGGTAATTTTAACACTTTCGCCAACAATAAACGGATTATTCAACCCTTCATCTGAAGCGGCCAAATCGTCCATCTGTCCTAATATCTTCTTCACTTCGTTTGCACGCAAAGGTACAGGGCTTCCGCCTCGCTCGGCACCCAAAAAACCAATAACATTGGGTATATTTTTAAGCATATGCGGCACTTCTCCTTGCAAAACGGCTTCAATCAGAATATAACCCGGATAATAGCTCCGCTCTTTACTAATCTTTTTACCATTTCGAATTTGATAAATCTTTTCGGTAGGTATCAATACCTGCGAAACATAGTCTTGGAAGCCGGAATGCGCAACTTCGCTTTCTATATACTCTTTTACCTTTTTCTCTTTTCCGCTTACGGCTTTGAGTACATACCATTTTTTTTCCGGTATATTAACGGATTTTTCCGGTTCTTCCATTGTATGCAGTATTGTGGTATTGGTAATTAGTACAAGATTTGATAAATAGCTTGCATAATATTGCGGAAACCGGCATCCATAATGGCTACCACTACTGCAATAATTAACGAAGCTACCATTACTATAATAGCCGAGCTTTGCAACTCTTTCCAAGTTGGCCAGGAAACTTTGTGCATTAATTCGTTATAAACGTCGGCAAAATATGTTTTCAGTTTCATTTTAATTGTGTGCTTATAGCACGGGAGGAGAGACTCGAACTCCCGACACCCGGTTTTGGAGACCGGTGCTCTACCAACTGAGCTACACCCGTGTATAAGCGTCGCTTTTAAGGGCGACGCTTGTTATTTTATTGTATTATTCAACAATTTCGGTTACCTGGCCTGCACCAACGGTACGTCCGCCTTCGCGAATTGCGAAACGCAAACCTTGGTTGATAGCTACCGGAGTAATCAAGTTTACTGTAATAGTCATGTTATCGCCCGGCATAACCATTTCAACACCTTCAGGTAAATGAATTTCACCTGTTATGTCAAGAGTACGCAAGTAAAATTGCGGACGGTATTTGTTATGGAATGGAGTATGACGACCACCTTCTTCTTTTTTCAAGATATAAACCTCAGCTTTAAAGGTAGTATGAGGTTTAATTGAATTTGGTTTTGCCAAAATCATACCGCGACGAATTTCTTCTTTATCAACACCGCGAAGCAATAGACCAACGTTATCGCCGGCTTCACCACGGTCAAGAATTTTGCGGAACATTTCAACACCGGTACATACTGTCTTACGACCATCGGCACCTAAACCAATCATTTGAAGTTCGTCGCCGGTATTAACAACACCGGTTTCAATACGACCGGTAGCAACAGTACCACGACCGGTTATAGAGAATACGTCTTCAACAGGCATTAGGAATGGTTTATCGGTAGCACGCGGAGGAATTGGAATCCAGCTGTCAACTGCATCCATAAGCTCCTGTACTTTGGCTTCCCACTCCGGTTCGCCGTTCAATGCACCAAGTGCAGAACCTTGAATGATAGGTGCGTTGTCGCCATCGTATTTGTAGAACGATAATAAATCGCGTATTTCAAGTTCAACAAGTTCTAACAACTCAGGGTCTTCAACCATGTCAACTTTATTCATGAAAACCAATACTTGAGGTACGTTAACCTGACGTGCCAAAAGGATGTGTTCACGAGTTTGAGGCATAGGACCGTCGGTTGCAGCAACAACAAGAATAGCGCCGTCCATTTGAGCAGCACCGGTAACCATGTTTTTAATGTAGTCAGCGTGGCCCGGGCAGTCAACGTGTGCATAGTGACGGTTTGCGGTAGAATATTCAACGTGTGCAGTATTAATGGTAATACCACGTTCTCTTTCTTCCGGTGCGTTGTCAATTGCATCAAATTCTTTTACTTCGCAAAATCCTTTTTTTGCAAGAACTTTAGTAATAGCAGCTGTTAATGTAGTTTTACCATGGTCAACGTGACCAATGGTTCCAATATTAACGTGAGGTTTAGACCTGTCAAATTTAGCTTTTGCCATGGTTTGAGTCTTGTTAGGTAAATATTAGTTATTGTAATTATATTTTTCTCAAAAAAAATCTGAGCCGACGGCGAGAATTGAACTCGCGACCTCTTCCTTACCAAGGAAGCGCTCTACCCCTGAGCTACGCTGGCTTTTCAAAAATAAGAGCGGGCAACGAGGTTCGAACCCGCGACCTTCAGCTTGGAAGGCTGACGCTCTACCAACTGAGCTACGCCCGCTTATTAAAATTTGAGTGGGGGGAGGAGGATTCGAACCTCCGAAGGCGTACGCCAACAGATTTACAGTCTGTCCCATTTAGCCACTCTGGAATCCCCCCAGAATTTATGCTTGGTATACATATTCGACGAGCCGATGGAGGGATTCGAACCCACGACCTGCTGATTACAAATCAGCTGCTCTGACCAACTGAGCTACATCGGCTTGTTAAAGAACTTGCTCTCAAATTTCAGTGTGCAAATGTAAGGATATTTTCTTTATACCGCAAAACTTTTTTGCACTTTTTTTTCAAAAAAAGCTAAATATTTTTTGTTTTTTCTTTCTGTTTCGTTAGTTGTTTTCGCAAAGCCTCTACAGTTGAATCAGTTGCCTCTTCAAAAGTGCCGGCTTGTTTTTCTGCTATAAGGTCGTATCCGGGAATTTCTAACTTAATTGTGGTTACTTTCGAGTCGAAATTCTTCTCATTTGACTTTTCTAATTTCAAAAATACTTCTGCTCCGATGATGCTATCGGAAAATTGCATCAGTTTTGAAACTTTACTTTGGATAAATTCTTCCAATTTTTGATCGGCATCAAAATGAATTGAGTTAATCTTAATGTTCATAAGGTTTTTTCCTCCATAATTTTTTATGCTCTGGGGTGAGCGAGTTTATAAACGTTCTTTAACTTGTCGAATGTAGTATGTGTATATATTTGAGTAGCATTCAGGTTTTGGTGCCCCAGCAGTTCTTTAACGGTGTTAAGGTCGGCTCCGCGATTAAGCATGTGCGTTGCAAAACTGTGTCGTAAAACATGCGGGCTTTTTTTATTCAGGGTACTTACTCGGGTAAGTAACTTTTTTACGGTCAGATAAATAAGTTCGGGGTACGCAGGACTATATTTGTTTGTTACCAGTAAAACAGTATGCGCTGCGGCTTCAGGAATATGTTGTTTTTGTTCCAAATAACTTTTTATATGCTCGGTTACTTTACTAGTTAACGGAATAATTCGTTGTTTGTTTCTTTTGCCTAACACTTTTACCGACTTATTTTCGAAATCGATGTCGGAATGTTTCAAAGAGCATAATTCGGCTCGGCGCATGCCGGTGGTATAGAGCAATTCGATAATAAGCTTGTCGCGCAAATTAAAAAACGTGTCGTCGGGCAAATTTTCCTCAATAAGTAATTTTAATTCGTCTTCGGCAATGAACCCGGGAAGTTTTACGCTCATTTTAGGTACAATAAGTTTTTCGGCGGGGTTTGTTTCAACCAAATTATTTTTAAGCATGTATTTATACCATGCTTTTATGGTTGAAATTTTACGCCGAACACTTCGGGGGTTTTGCCCGCTTTGCATTAAATTTAGCACCCATGCTCGAAGTTGTTTAAATGTTAGTTCTTTTGCACTTAAAACGGCTTGGTTTTGCGATGCGAATTGCAAAAAAGCGTTCAAATCGGTACTATAAGCTCTTATTGTATGCTCCGAAAATCGTTTTTCGGAAGTTATGTATTGAATAAATTTTTCTGCTTCTTTCATTAACAAGCTTTATTTTAAAGCATTAGCAGGTGAATTTATAGAAATAAAAAACACCAATTGCATAGTATAAATATAGCAATTGGTGTTGAAAAAACAAAAAAAAAAAGAATTTTTATGCTTCGTCTTGCAAAATATGCAATTTCTGAATATAAACAGCTTTAATTTTCTGTTCTCTAAGTCTTACTGAAGGTTTTTTAAATGCCTGACGACCGCGCAATTCTTTAACAGTTCCGGTTTTTTCGAACTTTCTTTTGAATTTTTTAAGCGCTCTTTCAATATTTTCGCCTTCTTTAATAGGAATAATAATCATAGTTTGTACTTTTTTATTGTGGGTGCGAAATTAAGTATTCATTTGGAAAAAATCAAAAAAAAATGGATTTATTTATACAAATATTTTCAATAAAATTTTAACTTTCTATAAATCAAGAATATGGCGAGCAATAACTAATCGTTGAATTTCAGAAGTTCCTTCGCCAATTTGCAACAACCGTTGGTCGCGGTAAAACCGTTCGATGTCGTAGTCTTTCATAAGTCCGTAGCCTCCATGTATTTGAACTGCCTCGTCGGCCACTTCTTTAGCAACTTCAGAGCAGTACAGTTTTGCCATAGCTGCTTCTTTCGAAAAGTTCAATCCTTCGTCTTTCATTTTACACGCCTTATATAATAGGTTGCGTGCGGCTTCAATTTTGGTTGCCATATCGGCCAATTTGAAGGCAATAACCTGAAACTCGTGCAAAAACTTGCCAAATTGTTTTCGTTGTTTTGCGTAATCGAGTGCCAATTCGAAAGCTCCTTGCGCCAATCCGAGCCCCATGGCTCCAATTGAAAGCCGTCCGTTGTCTAAGGTCGAGAGCATAATTTTTGAACCTTGCCCAACTTTTCCCAACAAATTTTCTTCGGGCACCGAGCAGTTGTCGAAAAATAATTCGGCAGTATCCGATGCCCGCCACATCATTTTGCCGTGCAAGGGTATTTGCTTGAATCCTTCGGTTCCGCGCTCTACAATAATGCAACTGAATTGGTTACGTCCTTTATCGGTAACTGTTACGGCCTGTACGGTTGCACCTGCCGAAATTTTCGATGCGCCGTTTGTTATAAAAGTTTTTGAACCGTTAATGGTCCAACTACCATTGTTTAAATCGGCATGGGTTTTAGTGCCTCGCGAATCGGAGCCTGCTCCGGCCTCGGTTAAGCCGAATGCCCAAATTTTTTCGCCGGTGCATAGGTTAGGTAAGTATTTTTGTTTTTGTTCCTCGGTGCCGTAATAATATATAGGCCCAATTCCGAGCGAATTGTGTGCCGCCAAGGTTGCCGCCTGCGAACTGTCGATACGTGCAAGTTCTTCAACAGCAATTATATACGATAAGGTGTCGGTTCCTATACCGCCATATTTTTCGGGAAGGTACATTCCGAACAAACCGAGTTCGCCCATTTTAAGGGTCAGATATTCCGAAAACTCGCCTTTTTCGTCCAATTCGCGAGCTCGCGGCTTAATTTCGCGTACGGCAAAATCGCGTACCGTTTTCCGAATTAGTTTGTGCTCATCGTTCAGTGAATAATTCATTTGTTTTGGTTAATGCGTTAGTTAAGTGTTGGAGTGTAATATTAATTTTTTTTTTTGAATTCTAAAAATCTTTATGCTGAAAAAAACGAACCTAATTATTACTTTTCATAGTAATGCACCTGTTGTACTAATTTTAATACCCAATTGCACTAAGTTTTGCTTTGTTTCGTTTTTGTTTTGAACAGGATGCTCGGCAATTCTGATTAAATAAAATTAAGTATAATTTAGCACGAAATATTTAAACCTGCATTTTTATGTTGAAATATATAATTTCGGTAGCATTTACCTTATTAAGTGCCGTAATGATTGGGCAAACCAATTTTATACAATGGCAAGCGGAACTAAAAACCTTGCTCGAAAACCTTGCCCGCGAACGCAACGACAGTTTGAAACTGATTAAAAATAATGCATTTAAGGTGAAATTTAAACAAACGCTTGAAGCAGAAAACAGCTTTTTGTTTAGTTTCGATTCGTTGCAAACTATTGGCAAACTTGTTTCGGAAGACCAAATGGTAAAGGTTTATACTTGGAATATTCATTTGAATTCCGGTGAATTTTTGTACTTTGGCTTTATTCAGAATAAGATAAAGAAAACTAAAGACAAAGTATATTTGTGGGAACTGACTGACCAATCGGCAACGGTATTAAAGCCGGCTACCGATGTACTTTCGCCCGAAAATTGGTTTGGTGCGTTGTATTACGAAATAATTGCAGCAAAAAAAGGAAAAAGCAAGCATTATTTGTTGCTGGGCTGGGATGGTAACACTGATTTTTCGACCAAAAAACTGATAGAGCCCTTACTATTTGGGTCTAACGGCAAGCCCAAATTTGGAGCCGCTGTTTTTGTTTTGAAAAAAGGGAGTTTTAAACGAATTATTTTTGAATACTCGAAACGTGCATCGATGGCACTTCGTTTCGACAAAAAATTGAATATGATTGTTTTCGATCATCTTTCGCCATCGGAACCAAAATATAAAGATAATTATGCCTACTACGGTCCCGATTTTTCATTCGATGCGTTTAAATTCAAAAAAGGAAAATGGGTTTATATTGCTGATATTGATGCACGAAACAAGGAGTAGCTTTTCAGCAAAAAAAAGCGACAAACTCGGATTAGTAAGTTTGTCGCGAAAAGTTAAAGCTATATCGACGCAAAATTAAAGCCTAAAGTAAAAACGGTCGGGTTATAAAAAGTAACTGTCTGCCTATAAAACCTACCCGACCGTTTTAAAGTCTGTTTCTTGGTTAACGAAATTCTTCAATCGTTTTATGGTAGATGCATGTATTTTGCAATTGGTTGCGTCGTCATATTATGAACAAATTATACGTAGCTACTATTTGTATTATGTCATTTTTGCTTTCGGTTGCTTGCACTTCGGTTAATAAAGAAGAACTTACAACCGGCGATTGCGAATTTACGGTTTCGACCTATACAGCCAATGTACAGCCGATTTTGCAAAA
>JFJP01040136.1_pt1 | contig 13185 bp, 9 predicted proteins | sample 431651 | NCBI WGS metagenome assembly JFJP01 (sample SAMN02602958, study PRJNA72255) | Microbial mat metagenome, whole genome shotgun sequencing project. | biome: fresh water; feature: sink hole; material: water; isolation source: purple microbial (photo- and chemosynthetic) mats found in...
AAATGGGCATTGATTTTATTAGGCACTCCTGACAGTAAAAGTTCACTTTATGAAGCATATGGAAGTGCCCGATCCAAAGCTATTGCTGCCGAAGATCATGGCGCTGCTGGTGTAATTTTTGTTTCTGGACTATCATTTAATAAAACTGATAATCTTGTTAAAATTGATAAACCACAAGGGCAAATTAACATTCCAGTAGTTCAGATTAAAAGAGAGTTGGCTGATAAGATCCTACAAAAAACAAACAATACGATTTCTGACTTAGAATTTAAGCTAAACACCAGCAAAAAATCTATTTCATTCAATACGAATGAAAAAATAAAAATCAGAACAGATATCCAGGAAATAAAAAATAGAACATTTAATATCGTTTCAACCTTGCTTGTAGATTCTTCAAAAATGGCTAATTACATTGTAATTGGAGCTCATTATGATCATCTAGGACTTGGTGGCATCGGAACTGGTTCACGAAATCCAAACGTTTCTGCGGTGCATTATGGTGCTGATGATAATGCATCTGGAGTTGCAGCCTTGTTGGAAATTGCTCAGAAACTGGAATCTATAAAAGGACAATTAAAAACTAATTTTATTTTTGTTGCTTTTGGAGCAGAAGAAATGGGCCTGCTTGGTTCAAAATATTTTACCAACAATTTGCCTGTAAATAAATCCAAAATAAAGGCTATGATCAATATTGATATGGTTGGACGAATGAAAAAAGATAATAGCTTACAGATTGGTGGAATAGGTACAACAATTATTAATGATTCAATCGTAAATATGCTCAATTCAAACTATAATTTCCAGTTAGGACTTTCAAAAGAAGGGTATGGACCATCGGATCATTCATCATTTTACAGCATTAATATTCCCGTTTTCTTTTTTTCAACTGGTCCTCATACCGATTATCATACGCCGGGCGATAGTATTGGAAATATAAATTTTGATGGAATGGAAAAGGTTTCTAATTATATTTTTGATTTAGCAGTCGATCTTGCAAATACAAAATCGCCACTTACGTTTACTGAAGCTGGTCCAAAAGCTCCAACGAATACATTGGGTGATCGTAAAATGAAAGTTACCTTGGGTATTATGCCTGATTTTTCTGGCGTCGAAAAACGTGGATTGAGAGTAGATCTGGTTATTGATGGAAAAGCAGCCGACAAATCCGGAATGAAAACAGGCGATATTATTGTGGCTATCGATGGTCTTGTAGTAAAAGATATTTATGGTTATATGGACAGGCTTACAAAACTTAGTCCTGGACAAATAATTACTATCGAGGTAATACGAGAAAATGAAAATAAGGTATTAATTGTTCAACTCTAGAATAATAATGAATAAAACAACCATTTGGATATTAGCATTAGTTGTTACTATTGTTGCAGCATCTTTTCAACGTAAAACAGGGCCAACTTATCCTAAAAAAGTAAAAATAGAGATTTGTAATTCATGATACATCTATTGTTGGCAAATTAAACTATAGATTATTTCCTATTGAAGATACTTGGAAAACAGTTGATTTTGTGAGAACTGAAGAGACTCTTATTGCTTATTTACCTAAACAACCGTCTGCAGGGAAGCTTGAATATTTTGTAGTACTTGAAAGCATCAATAATCCTGACAAAAAGATTGCATCAGATCATGTAATAATTAGATTTAAAGGAAATGTACCTGCCTGGGCAATGATTCCTCATATTCTTTTTATGTTTGCAGCAATGTTATTATCGACCGTTGCTGGTATTATGGCTATTGTTAAGGATGAAAAACAAGTTTTATTTGGTAAACTAACCTTACTATTTTTGATTATTGGAGGAATGATTTTTGGTCCTGTAATTCAACATTATGCTTTTGGACAAGCCTGGACTGGAATACCTATTGGTTGGGATTTAACAGATAATAAAACCCTAATCGCATTGATTTTTTGGATTGTTGCCGTTTGGGCAAATAGAAAAAACCCAAACTTAAAGTTAACTATACTTGCAGCCATCGTATTGATGGTTGTATATTGTATTCCTCATAGTTTGTTTGGTTCAGAATTCGATTACTCTCAGGGTAAGGTTGTAACAGGATTAATTACAAGAATTGTTTGGTAAAAAAAAAGCAGGACATCATCCTGCTTATTTTTTTTATGCACAAAAAGCTTATTCAGCTTTTTCTTCTGCAACTTCTTCAGCAACTTCTTCAACAGCTTCAGTAGCTTCTTCAGCAGTTTCTTCAACAGCTTCAACTACTTCTTCTACTTGTTCAGTAGCTTCTTCAGCTGGTTTATCTTGTTTTGGTGCACAAGAATAGAAAGCTGTAAAACCTACAAGTGCAAAGGCAACTAATAATAATTGTAATTTTTTCATCTTGTAATTTGATTTAATTATAATTTAGGATTCCTAGCAAAAATAAAAAATAAATTCTAAATCGGAACCCAATCTTCATAATAATTTAGTTTTTTTTTACAGATGAACTAATCAGAAGAACTAATATTTAATTCAACACCTGCAATAAACCACCTTCCGGGCATTTCTATATTTCCAAAATCTAAATTTTTATTATTGAACAGGTTTGTAGTTTCAACAAATAATGTCATCCTTTTATAATTCCAGAAAATTTTTGCATCAACAATAAAACTTGGATTAAACTCTTTTTCTATTCCATAAGTATTACTTTGTAAATCATAAGGCTCATACTTACCTGCTCTATCCTGATATTTTAGACTCCACGACATATCGATATTTTCTAAAACTTTGTGTACAATATTAAGGTTAAAATTATGTCGCAAATAATTAACTGAATACTTTGTTTCATATTCATTTGAACCTATAGTCTGATCGATAAATGAGTAGTTCAGGTTTATTGATTTAATTGGTTGGTTTAGCCATATTTTGACTACATTTATTTTTGATGAAAATTGTATTCCGTATGTTTTAACGTTCGTAAGATTTTGTGTTTCCCACTTTAAAGTTTCTAATGAGTCCTTATGCCTAACCCATTCAATTAAATTTTCTGAATCTCTAAGAAAAACACTAAGATTCAAGCTTATAAAATTTGAATAATACTTTAAACCATTTTCGTAACTCCATGCTTCTTCAGGAACTAAATCAGGATTTCCAATGTTTTTTGGCCCATTATAAAATAGATCAGTAAATGTTGGTAATCGTAACGATTTGTTTACAGATGAATAAATCCTAAACCCTGAACCAAGCTCATAAGCCAAATCAATTCCCGGATAAATGTTAAGATTGTTTTTGGAATTATTTAAATAACTACCTAAAATACCTGCTGTTATAGAAAAATCGGTATAATAAAAACTATGCTCAATAAAAATATTCGAAATATCTCTCGAATACTTTTTATCGTAATAACCATCGGGTTCATTATTTATATAAATTGTATCGTTCATAGCTACTCCAAGCTTATTACTTAAGATGTTTTCTGACCGGTATTCAACACCAATAGATGTTGTTCCAAATTTCCAGGAAACTCTGGTATCCAATTTTGCCCCATAAATCTGCGTAAAATGGTAATTATGACCTGTATACCATGATGCAGGATTATCGCGAAATAGCTCGAACCTATCTTTATGAGCTCTATAGTAAATAGCCGGAATAATTTTTATTTTATTACCTGTTTCAAATTTCAGGCTGGTAAATGTTGTGCTAATTTGTTCAAATTGGTTCGGATATTCAGGAGTATAAAAACTATTTGCCCCAAAGGCCCTATTAGTGTATCCGATCTGAAAATCAAACTTTCCGAATCTTGAATTAAAATAAGGGTTGTAAAAGATATTTAAATTATCATAATCGGTGTTCTGGGTATATCCTTTTGAAATCGATTTAGAAATAGCAATAAATTGTCCAACGTTTTTATACTTAATTGAGCCAGATACAGATCCATTGAATAAACCAAAATCACCAGCGGTGAAACGTGTTTTAATAAAGTTTTTTTCAGATTTATTTGTGATGATATTTATAGCCCCACTAAAAGCATTTGGTCCAAATACTCTGGATCCGGATCCTTCGAGAATTTCAATACGCTGAACAGAATTTAGATTGATTGGGAGATTTAAACTATGATGACCAGTCTGGGGGTCAGTAATATTAATGCCATTAAGAAGAATTAAGTTTTGATCGAAAGTTCCACCACGGATACTTATGTCGGCCTGAACACCATGCGTTCCACGTTGCCTGATATCAACAAATGAACTTCTTTCTATTAGTTCGTTTAGGCTATTTCCTGGTAATTGCCGGGCATCTTTCTCGCTAATAATAGTAACTAATCTGGCAACTTTAGAGAAAACTACAGGTGATCTTTCGGCGCTAACAACAACTTCTTCAAGATCGAGATTTTTTACTACACTTACAGTATCAGTTTGAGCAACAGAAATTTCGGGCAGAGCAACAATTGAATAAGCAACACTAAGTGTACTAATTTTTATAACTCGTTTTAACGAATTAAAAACAGCATATCTTTTATTCGACCACTGATTGAAATTTACAAGTTGTTTCTTTTGTTTATTTGAGGTGTAAGAATACATCTGTTGTGTTAAATTTTTATTTCAGGCCGTAAAAATAATTAAAATGAACTATAAAACTTAAGTATAACTCTGAAAGTTGAATTAATATGCAGCAAAAGGAAATTAATCACGTCATTTATATAGAATTACAAAAATGATGTACTTAAAAATAAAATTTCATAAATTGTGTACAGAATGCAGCAGAAATTTATTTCTTACGTCATTAATGTAGAAAATGAATAGACAGGAAAGTGTTTATATTAATATCCACCAGGATATAATTGACAGGTGCAAATTGGCAGAGCCAAAAGCACAGTTTCAATTGTATAAATTGTACTACAAAGCAATGTTTAATACCTGCTTACGCATTGTGAATAATAATTTGGAGGCTGAGGATATAATGCAGGAGTCGTTCTTAAAAGCATTTGAAAAAATTAGCATGTATCGTGGGGAAGTGAGTTTTGGGGCCTGGTTAAAAAAAATTGTTGTAAATCACTCTCTTGATGAGTTAAGGAAAAAGAAATTGGATTTACAGTCATTAGAAGAATCAGGGATTAATCCGGCAGCAACAAATGAAAATTCAAAAGAAGATGAAGATGAAATACAAGCTAAAGCAGAAGAAATCAGGGAGCAGATTAATCATTTACCGGATGGTTATCGGATAGTTCTCTCACTTTACCTGATTGAAGGTTATGATCATGATGAAATTGGAGAAATATTAAAAATAAGCAGTTCAACATCACGATCACAATGTGCAAGGGCAAAACAAAAATTGTTAGAGCGAATTAAAAATAGTAAAAAAGAAATAACATACTAAATATGAAAGATTTAGAAAAAATAATCCATGAAAACCGATCAGTTTTTGATTCATTCGAACCAGATGATGGACATTTTGAGAGGTTCGAACAAAAACTAGCTCGCGTTAACAAAAAGCAAAAAAGCTTTTCGTTTGGTTTATTGCTAAAAGCTGCAGCTGTAGCTGTTTTAGTAGTTATATCAGGATTATGGGTTTATGATAAGCTAAATCCAGCTTTTGAATCGCAAAACGGTTTAGCCTTACATCAACTTTCTCCTGAATACAATGAAGTAGAAATATATTATGCAACACTTGCTAGTCAAAAATTTAATGAAATCAGTTCACTTGAATTTGCTGACAGTTCTCAAAAAAATATGTTGCTTGAAGAATTAAAACAAATGGATGCAGTTTACGAAAACCTAAAACGCGATTTAAAGAAAAATCCATCGGATGAACGTGTAATAAATGCTATGATACAGCATTATCAAATGAAAGTGGATATAATGAATCAAATATTAAATCAATTACATCAAGTAAAAGCACTTAATCAACAAAAATCTGACAACTATGAAAGCACTGAAATCTAAATCATTACTCTTATTACTTAGCATACAGCTATTTGTAATATTTACAGCTACAGCAGCTGTTCAGGAATACACCAAAAATCTGCATAAAGAATATCCTGCAGACGAAAATACACTGCTAATTATCCAAAACAGATTTGGAAATGTGAATATAAATAACTGGGATAAAAACGAAATAGTTATTGATGTAATAATTAAGGTTGACCATAAGGACGAAGAAAAGGCTAAAGAATTGCTCAATTATTTAAACGTTGAATTTAGTCATGATTCGAATGTAATAAGCGCTATTACATCAATTGATGAACGATTTAACAGGAATATTTCCTTTGGCGATTCAAGGAAAGAGTTTAGTATTGACTACGAGGTAAAAATGCCAAAAAATACAAAACTCGATATAGAGAATAAATATGGAAACCTTTTTATTAATGAAATTACAGGACATGCAATGATTTCTGTAAAATATGGAAATCTTAAAGCAAACAAAATAATAAGGGATAATACCAAACCATTAAGTGAAGTTGAACTTGCTTATTCAGATGGGTATATTGAAGAAATTGAATGGTTAAAACTAACGATGAAATATTCGAAACTGGAAGTCGAAAAGAGCAAGGCTCTTATAGCTATTACTAAATACTCTAAATTATACGTAACTAAATCAAGTTCTATTGTTTGTGAATCGAAGTATGATGTTTATAAGATAGGTAGTCTGGCTAACTTTGTTACTACAGCAGCTTATACTGATTTTAAATTTGATGAGATTACTAAAAAAATCGAAATTGAAAACAGATATGGTGGATTTTCAGTTGGATATGTACCTAAAGATTTTGAATTTATCGATATTCAAAATGAATATGGAAGTGTAAAACTAGGAATTGATGCAAATGCTTCATATCAGGTTATCGGAAATGCAAAATATGGAGATATTGATTATCCTACTACAGGTAGAGTAAGCCGTATCAAAGAGTCAACAGAGCTCAATATCGAAGGAACAGTTGGAAGTGATCAGAATACCAGTTCAAAAATAAATATCATTACAAAATATGGCAGTATTAAGTTAAATGCTCCCAAAGGGAATATTAATTTTGATGAGGATGAGGACGAAGATGAGGAGTAAAAAATAAGCATCAACAAAAAGCCCTGATTTACAGGGCTTTTTTTATTACTTTTCAAATCCAAAAGCATTCATCATTTTTTCAAAAACTTCTGTATTATTATATATTCCACCAAATTCTTCGGCTCCCGGACCAAAAGCAAAAACAGGCACCATAACACCAGTATGATGATCGGTAGAAAAGTTTGCTGTAATGGTTTTATCGTGTAGATTTCCATCAGTAAGAGTAAGACCTCCTGTTTCGTGATCTGCAGTAACAATAACTAGCGTTTCGCCATTTTCTTTTGCAAATCTGAGAGCTTCACCAATCGCATTATCAAAATCTATTGTTTCTGAAACTACTACATTAATATCTCCATCGTGTCCACCCCAGTCAATAAATGAGCCCTCAATCATTAGAAAGAAACCTTTTTCATTTTTACTTAACATCTGAATTGCTTTTTCAGTTGCATCAGGTAATATATTGGTTCTGCCCTCTTTTATGTATGGATTATGCGCATATGCAGTAAATACAGCCAGTTTACCATTATAATCTTGTGGAATATGACATATACTATCAGAAACCAAATAACCACGATTAATTAATGAATCTATTAAATTTAAGCTATCTTTTCGATGCAAAAACTGTTTTCTCCCACCACCAATAAAAAGATCTATTTCTGTTTTTAAAAAATAGAGTGCAATATCTTCGTAATCATTTCTGCTAGCAACATGGGCAATAAAAGAAGCTGGTGTAGCATGAACAATAGAACTTGTAGAGACTAAGCCTGTTGCCAGATTGTTTTCTTCGGCATACTCCAAAATTGTTTTAAGAGGATTTCCTAATGTATCAACAGCAATACAATTATTACAGGTTCTAACACCAGTTGCAAGTGCTGTTCCTCCGGCACCCGAATCGGTAATATAATCGGTTGCAGAATGCGTTTTATGAAAGCCAACTATTTTAAATTGCTCAAAATTTAATGTTTTATTAGCAGTTGAAATGGCTGCATAGATTTGGCTAACGCCCATACCATCGCCAATTAGTAGAATTACATTTTTAACTTTCTTAGGCTCAGAATCTTTATTTGCTTTTGTTAAATTACAGGATCCTAATAGAAATATGATTATTGTAAAACCCAAAATTCTAATCATAAAATAGTGTTATTAATTGTTTAAATTTAAAAGTTTCTTATCTTTTTCGACTGCTTTTTTCCACCATTGTTCTGGAATAACATACCATTCAGGCTCAAAATCAGTATTAATTATTTTGTTTTCTTCAATCCACTTAATTGCATAAAATCGTATATCCTTATCTGTTGAACTTATTCTCCTTTTAATAATTTCATATTTACTTAAGCCTGCACCAAATTCTAGAAGTCCACCACCACCATTACCTCTATAACTATTTACTGCAACTGTATATATACTATCAGGATTAAATTGTTTACCATTTGAAAGCGAAATTATACTTATTTTTTGATTTTTTGGTTTAGAAATATCAACATTATATATTAATCCGCCTGCAACATCAAAATTATAAAATCTATTTTTTAACGTATATGATTTGCTTGCTTCATTAAATTTTGGGTTGCTATCTTCATTTATCTCAAATAGCAATAAATGATCCGATTCCTTTTTCATTTGATTAAACCATGATGCATATGAGTACTCAAGATAGTTTTTTATTTCTGCACCAGAAAGGGTTATTGTATACATAAAATTCTCGTATCTGAAAAGTTTAAACATATCACGAATACTAACAGGTCCTTTTTCAATAATTGAATTAAAGGATTGATTTGCAGCAAATGAAATATCAGCATCGGTTAAATTAAAATGGATGTTATGAATCAATTCAATAAATGGTGATGGCCCAAAATTAGATTCGTATGAGTAAAGAGTATGTGTAAACTCGCCAATAGGTTTTGATACAAATTCATCTACTTCTTTCAATTGCTTTTGAAATGTTTGGTCGAATAAACTATCTGTTGGATAGATTGTAATATCAATTATTTTAGTTTCGATCGTTTTATCATATTTGTTTTTATCATTCTTTTTAAAATGTATTACCGCTTCGGTAACTTGTGTTGCATTGCTTTTAGGCCCTAAAATTAGAACTTCTTTTCCCTCTATATTTGATATTTTTTCATTCCATGTTTCATGATCGTGCCCAATAAATATAATATCGAAACCAGGTACTTTTTTTGCAACTAAGACTGAAGCATTTTCGTTTTTATAGGTGTTTTCATCCGAATTAGCATATGTATAATCGAATCCTGAGTGAAATAATCCAACCAGCAAATCGGGTTTTTCGTTTTTCTGAATTATTGGAACCCACTTTTCTGCTGATTTAATCATATCTTCAAACTCCATTCCATACCAAAGTTCTTCTGGTAACCAATCGGGTATTCGTGGAGTAATCAAACCCAAAATTGCTATTTTGAATCCCTGTCTATTAATGATGGTATATGGTTTAAAATAAGGTTGGCCATTATCTTTGCGGATTGCATTGGCAGCCAACAATGGGAAATTAAATTCTTTAACTAATTTATCATATACTGCATGCCCAGCCTCTATATCATGGTTTCCGACTACTCCGACATCATATTGCATATAATTCATAACTCTGGAGACAATATGTGAATCAATTGTATTTTGATAATTATAATAATAAACAGTAGGCTGACCCTGCAAAATATCTCCATTGTCGAGCAAGATTAGATCCTGTTTTTCTCTTTCGTTTTTAACATATGTATGAACCTGCGATAAAGAGCTATTCATCAACGTATCCTGAATAAAATCATAATTAAATATTGCTCCATGTACATCGCTGGTTTCAATAATTTTTAAAGTAAACTCAGAAGGTTTATACTTATTGGAACAATTTGAAAAGCTAATTGCCGCTACCAGGGCTAAAAAAACAATATACTTCTTTCTCATATTTTATTAATGCTCTTTGAAATTTTTAGGTTTTTATTTATCATTTTTTTCAATTTAACATAAAACACATGGAATAGTGAAAAATAAGGAAGACCCTATATTTGGTTCGGATTGAATCCAGATTTTTCCTCCCATTTGATTAACCAAGTCCTTTGCAATAGAAAGACCAAGACCTAACCCTTTTTCATTTTCGCTACTATTAGATGGTGCTTTAAAAAATCGATCAAATATTTTATCATGGAACTTAGGATCTACACCTATACCTGAATCATCTATTTTAAAACAAACAAAATCCTGATCAACTTGTTTAATTATTTTATACGAAAATGAAATTTGTCCCGATTCGGTAAATTGTATTGCATTATTGATTAGATTAATCAATATCTGTTTAAGTCTGAATGCGTCTGAAATAATTATTAAGTCTTTTCTGTTGTCATCAATATAATATGTAAAATCAATGTGTGATTTGGCTAGTTTATCGTTGTCTTTAAAAATTAAGTACATCTCCTTTAATAGACTATGCAAAGAAACCGGTTCGTTTTTAATTCGTAGTTTTCCTTGCTCAATAATTGAAATATCCAATATATCATCAATTGTATTTAATAGTAATTCATTATTATGACTTATAATCTGAAAAAAACTTTCTTTGTCATTTTCATTCAAATTATTTTCAGTTAAAAAGTCTGTAAATCCTACGATAGCGTTACTGCATGTTCTTATTTGATGAGAAATGTCTGTTAGATAGGCGAGTTTTGATTTATCTATTTCGTTCAAATTTTTAATAGTTGCTACTAATTCAATATTTTCATTGCGAAGTAATTCAATTTCTTTTTTTAATAGAAGAACTGTTTCGTGTTTTTTCTTAATTTTAAATAACATGAAAACTACTATAATAATAAGAATAGTTATTATTATAGCACTAAGTTGATTTATTTGGTTTATAACCAACAAAATAACAAAATTTGATTGTGATTAAAATTACTAAAACAAATCGACTGAAATATTCTGAATAAAAGCCGTGTATGTTGTTTCATCTTCAAGTCTTGCCTGCGAGAGCAAGAAAATAACTGATTTCTCCTCTCCTTTGGTATCTTTAATAGTTACTTCACGTCTCTGGCCTACAATCTTTTCAGTATTCGGATCAATAAAAGAGTTGATAAATTCATCAGCATAATCGTTTTCTGGGAATAATTTATTTATGCTTCTTCCCATCACAGCATCTTTATTTATACCCCACAATTCTTCGGCTGCATTGTTAAAGAATTTAATAATTCCATGATTATCGATGGTAATTATTGCATCAAGTGCACCTTCAAGGGTCCGTTCATTTCTGATCTTAACTTTCTCCATTTCTTTAAACTGCTGGCGAACTTCATCTTTTGATTGTTTAAGTTGAGAACGTAAATCCAACCTTGACATCCGTAATTCTTCTTCTTGTTTTTTCAACAAATCGGTTTGTTTTCTGGTTTCTAGCTCCATTAAACGTTCCTTTGTTTCGTCGTTTCCAATATAAATAACTTTCGAAATATCCTCATACATATCACGCACTGCAGATAATGAAACTCTTACCCACACATCTTTATCTTCTTTCGTTCTGTGGCGAAGTGTTCCTTCCCATGTATTTCCGAGAGCAATATCATCCCATATTTCGCGCAATTTATTCAGGTCGGTTTTATCTACAAAATCAAAAATTGTTTTTTCCTTTAACTCATATAATGAAAACTCCATTAAGTCGATAAATTTTTGATTGCATTCTAATAAATCACCAGTAGGCAGAAATTCAACTTTTATTGTAGATTTATTGAGCGCTTGAATTTGACCTTGATAATCAAGGCTCTGTTTTTTCTGTTCGGTAGTATCTATGGCAAGAAACAAAATCTTATCAACAGTTCCATTGTCGTGACGCATGCAAGTATAGGTCGACATGGTCCAAAGGTCTCTACCTTGTTTAGTAACATGTTTCATATCACCTTCGAAATGCTTTCCTCCTTTAGCGAGGCCTTCCCATAATTCGTCGAACCACTCGCGGTCTTTTTCATTAATAAATAAAGAGATATGCTGTCCTTCGACTTCAGAATTACTTTCATACCCCAGTTTCTTAAGAAATTTTGTATTTGCATAAAGAAGGCGACCCTGGGCATCATATTCAGCTCTAATAAGGGTATGATTTACGGCATTTGTAAAAGTTATAAATTTTTCGCTTTGTCGAGCTGCTTCTTCTTGTGTTGCCTGGAGCTCCTCCATATTCTGACGCATTTGCTCTTCTTGAGCTGCCAGCGTTTCTGCCTGTTGCTGAGATTCCTTTAAAAGTTTCGCTGTTCGGGTATTAATCTTAACATTTGAAATAGTTGAAGCTACACTTTCAGCAACTTTTTCGACAAATTCGACAATATGCTTTTCGATGGGTTGTAATGCACCAATCTCTAAAACCCCGTGAACCTCATCATTAATTTTTAATGGTACAACCAATAAACATTTAGGAACTGCTTGTCCGAGACCTGAAGTAATACTTACATATGTTTCAGGAACATCTGTCATATAAACCGTTTGCTGTTCTAAAATTGCGGCGCCCAAAATACCTTCGCCCCATTCGACACGTTTATCTGCAAATTTTCGTCTTTCATATGCATAACATGCTGTCATTTCAATATGTTTATCGGCGAGTGATTCGTCATTTATAATAAAAAAAGCTCCCTGATTAGCTTTAATATATTTTACTAGCTGAGAGATGAGATTGTATGATAATTCGTGAATATTATCGGTATTGTTTCTTAATACATCGCCAAACATAGCCAATCCCTCGGCAACCCAATTGCGCTGTTGGTCTTCTTTTCGTCTATTATCTTCGTCTATCTTGTTCTTTTTTAGATTATCTCTTAAATCAAGTATTGATTGACCTAAAACATCATCGGTACCCTGAACTTTATACTCTGAATCAAATTGACCATGTCTTATCTTTTCGACAAAACGGTATATTTTTTGGGTTTTATCAAATTCATGTTTTAAAGAATTGTGCAAGGTAGTCGAGGTTTCGGAATATTTTTTACTTATCAGATATGCATAAAATGCCAAAACAAGGGGAGAAAAATCAAGAATTAAATAAACGGGATTTGTTTTATGAATTTCAGCCAATTCAGAAAAACTAATTCGTTTTATTAAAAAATCAACAACAATAACAAACAGTACAGTTACCAAGCCAATAATAAAACCACTAACTGTATATTTAAATACAATGCTTTGAGAATTACGTTCACTCATATTTCTTTGCTCT
>JFJP01040476.1_pt1 | contig 13185 bp, 17 predicted proteins | sample 431651 | NCBI WGS metagenome assembly JFJP01 (sample SAMN02602958, study PRJNA72255) | Microbial mat metagenome, whole genome shotgun sequencing project. | biome: fresh water; feature: sink hole; material: water; isolation source: purple microbial (photo- and chemosynthetic) mats found in...
TTCTTTTGGGTTTTCAAGTTTCATACAAGAAGGACAATCACATGGAGTAGTTAAACTAAAGTCTTTGTGTTTCTTTTTCATATCTACATTATATTTAATTTAAGTAAAAACACCAACCTACTTATCAACAGTTTTTATATATTCATCTCTCGACATGATTGCTTCATCTAATGTTTTAAATCTTCCTATTCGATTGTTTACATTACTTCTTCTAAAGATTACGGAGTATTTGTTTTCTTTCTTATCAAAGTAAATGTTCTTTTGTTTTGTATTTGACTCTACTTTAGGATAACCATTATCTCGTGCATGTTGTGCGTTTTGTTGTGAGGTACACCATTCGAGATTTTCTAAATCATTATTTAATTTATTACAATCTTTGTGATTGACTTGGGGATAGTTGTTCAGATTTTCTATAAATGCTTCTGCTAGAAGTCTATGTAGATATTCTCCTTTTCTTTTTGCGTTGGTAACAATATTCATTCTTTTATAACCACACCTATCGAATGTTGGTTTTATAATTCCACCATTAGTTCCTCGTCTTGGAAGAGAAAATATTAGTCCACTTGAACTTATAATATAGTTTTCTCTAATCCTGTTTATTTTTATCATTGTATATATACTAAAGCCCTCTTGATGTTATCGCAAGGGCTAGTTGTTAGGGTAGTGGTACATCTATAGTTACAGGGTGTTTGTCTTGGACGGTGATAAACAAATAACCTGCAAGGCTAGAGAATCCCAAACCTTTTGAATAATTGTTTCCAGTGAACAATGACGGAGCGTGAATCGTTCTGTTACGCAAGTTGTCGACAAGAATCTTCCGAGTATGAAGATGTGCCATAACAACAAGGTTGAACAATCCTTCAAATCCGTATTGGTTGACGATATGGTCAGGATTCTTTTTGGAGATTCCTAAATGTCCATGTGTAAAGATAAACCCACAAGAATCTATCTTTTCAGAATGAACATCTTTTGACCAGATGACGGGAAATTGATTTCCGAAACGAGCATTAATCATATAGTGAACCCATTGGGCAATTTCACCCGTTGAATCCTCTTTGTTGTCACTGCTCAGCCTATCATGATTACCCGACAATATCACAACTTTGTCAATGTTATTAACAGAAGATATGAACCTCGTAATAATATCTGTCGCCATGATAGTTGCATTGACTCCGTAGCCATATTTCTTGTCGATATTCTTCCAAGAGTTGATATGATTTAAACCCGTGAAAGTTTCGATAAGGTCGCCATTGATAACAAGGGTGACATTCCGAGCCTTCCGAGAGTTCGCATCTTTCGCAACCGCTTGAAGTTTCTTTTCAAGAATAGGCACGTTGTAAGCTGGTAGATTTCTCTCCGCTTCAATATCAGCACCAACATGCAAGTCACACACATGAACCACAGCATTGCCGAGTTTCACATCTGGACTTCTTTTAACAAGTGGAGCCAACTTAGAAGCAGTGATATATTCCAGTAAGCCATTCTCAAAGAGTTGGCGTTTATAATCACCTTTAGCAGAATCCTTGACTGCCTTTTCGTATGCTTTCTTGGTCTGTTTACTATCTTCATAAGCGATGACAGCACGTAGACTTTTGTCAGAATACTTTTCGGCAATCTTGGTTGCAATCATGTCACACTTTTCTTTACCAGAAACGAGTGATAGTGAATAGGGTGAGAATACATCCGAGTCTTTTACAAGGTCGAATGTCCGTTTGAAACTCTGCCACTGTAATGCGTCAAAACCCAAAGAGTTCTGAACCTGCACAGCTGACATGTTGAGACCATGCTTGGAGTATTTGTAAAAGGAATCATCGAGGGTTTCGATTGTAAGTTCAATAACACCCCGCTTGTAATCCCAAGTAACCATATCCCCAGACACAGTGAACTTTTCCTCAGTTTTTTCAACTGGAACTGTTAATTTCTTTTTCATTTTTTTGTGGAGCTGCTTAACTTAATTATAAAGTCTTTACTTATCATGGATTAATTATCTAATGTATAAAAAAATAGTCCACCCTTTTGAGGTGGATAACTTTTACTTTATATTCCCCTGAGGGTCTCGTTTTGGTTTTACAATATACCAGAAAAAAGCAGGACCTTTAATGAGGACATCATCTCTGAATTTTCTTAAATCTCCATAGCCACCTTTCTCCTTAATGTAACTTATCAACATGGCCACACGCTTTGGCTCTAGGTCTGGGTAAGGTGCACGTGTTTTGTTTAGGAAGTCTGTGAGTTCACCTACGATGTCATTCCATTCTGATTGAGAGCCACCTTCTTCTTTGGCTTTTTCTTTTAAGATTTGAATATATTTAATTGGAAGTTCCATGTTATATGTTGTTGATTATTTCCGCAGCATCTTCATTGAAAACCTTCTTCATAAATTGCTTTCCAGTTTCATCCTCATAATACATGTAAATATAATCCTGTGTTTTGTTGAGTTCGAGTTCTTTTTTATAAAAATCCTTAATAGATATGTTTCTGTTTTTATAAGGATTGACTAACTTTAAATTCATATTTAAATTATAGTACCAGTTAATATTAGTTACTATTTAAAGTTGTGGATAACTCAATGTTTGCAACAAATAAATCAGTCTCCAACATCATATCAGTTTTAACTCCATACTTTTCATGAAAGAGTGTGTGGCAAGTATTACAAAGTGGGCACAACTGATTATCTGGTTCATGACCAAAAACTTCATTGTCATATTTCTTGTGGTGAAGTGAAACAAACTTCTTACTTCCACAACGAGTACACATCTTTAAATATGTTTGATAGTATTTATTCTTTCTTTCTTCCCAGAAAGCAGACTTGATATACAAATCATATTTTTTAGGACACTGTGAAGGTTTAAGTTTTCGAACAATCTTGTTCTTATATTTCTTTGGTTTATGAACAGATAAATCAAAACCCTTGTCTAATTTTCTATTTATTCGTTTTTGAATTTTCTTAATTCTTTTTATGTCTTTGTCAGATGGATTTTCTATTGAAAGTAATTTATTAAGAAGGTCTTGTTGCATTTTTAATCCTTGTAGAACTCGGTTCTCATTTTTAGGACTTGGAATAGAAACCTTAGATTTTTTAATCTTTCTCTTCTTAGGTTTCTTCCTTTCGAAGTATTCTGGTTTTAAGCAATCAAATATATTCATAATTTATTTTTTCTTTGTTTGGTGAGGTACTAGCCCCCTACCCCCACTGTTTATAAGTTGAGATAAGTAGCTGTACCTCGGATATTCTTTCTTCGTCCGTTTCGATACTCTACAAAGCTTTTTTAACGACCGCCCTTGGTGTAGTACACCCCCTGTCGCTGGCTTAACCAGTATTCTGTTTTATAAACAAAAAACCCCACCCTGTTCAGGTAAGGTGGGATTTTCTGACCACAAACCCTGAACGTTTATGACTCACATTTAAGATTATACTACACACATTTTTACCGAACACTAAGTTATCCACAGTTTATTAAAAACCAAGTTTTATACTATACAAATGAAAAAAGTAAAGGAATTCTGTAAAGTATTAATTAAAATATTTGGAGTGGAACAATGGGAGTTTACTTTGGAATACAAGGACGAGGCTGGTAATGCAGATGTGATGATGGACCACCGATATAAAAACTTCCAAATCAAAATCTATAAAGATTTCTTTGCCCAGTCTAAAACCGAACAAGCTGAAACTTTAATCCATGAGTTCTGTCATTTCTTTAATGTCCCAGTTCACAATCTTTTATACACTCAATGGAACGGAAAAATCGTAACTCAAGAACACGCCACAGACATTTTAGAGCAATGCAACATGAGAGCTGAGAAGGTCCTAATTTCGCTTCTAAGCGATAAATCTCTAAATAGGGCATATAAGTACTATATTGGGGGTAAGTAAGCGTGGCTGGGCAAATAGGTGCCAATTATACGTGCTGTGAGCTTTATTTAATGAGTCTTCCACCAAACTTAGTCTGAGCTTCCTTCTGTAATCGAAAGAATGATTTTTGATTGATATATACCTTGCCTTTGTGGTAGTCGAGGTACTTCGCCACGGGCAATAAAAAGAGTTTTTTAGGAGTTCGTTTTGCTTTAACTTGGGCTACTTTATATTTCTTACAAAGGAAACATTTTGGGTTTTTAATAATGTGTGCTCGTTCTAGGGAGCATCCACAGGTTGTACAATTTAATATCATAGGTTGATTATCTCAATTTGCATTTAAAACACAAGGGTGGTAGTGTGGAAAACCCAAACAATTATGCAAACATTTAAAGAAATAGTAGACATCGCTGGTACTAAATATGAAATAACAGACGAGAGGGTATTTAAATACTATCGTCTTGCTTCAGAACTGGTTAGAGATAAAAATAGAATAGTTGGTTTCAGACTAAAGAATTCAAAACCTTCTGAGTTGAAGGACCAAAGAAACCAGTTGGTTGTTTCAAACCAATAGTCCACAAGATACTTGACTCATACTTCTTTTGAAAGTCTTTTACTGCTTGTTCTGTTTTATATCCAAATAGATTTGTTGTTTCTCCTTCAAAGAATCCAAGTCGTTTTAGTTCTTCTTGTAGTCGTTTTACTTCTTCTCCTTTATCTCCTCGCTTTAAATCTTTTGTAAATTGAAATTTAGGTTTATATCCAAAGAATTGTGCTGGGTCGATACACCCGTTGTAACCATTATCATAATCTATTACTTCATAATATAGTTTTCCATATTTTAAATATCCTTCTGAATTTCTGATGTATTGTTTTCCTGAAATTCTTTTAGAAACTCGTTTTAGTTTTCGTACTTGAAAGTGTAAGTGTGAACCTTTGCCTGTAACTTTCTCATCTGGTGTTACAAGTTTTCCTCCTGAATAACAGATACCATAGTTTCCCTCTTTTCCAATTACCTCTCCTGCTTGTACGATTTGTCCTTCTTTAACTGGTGTTGAGTCTAAGTGACCATAAGATACTTCATAAGAAAAATCTTTATCATTTACGATTTGAAACACAGCACGATACTTGTCGTAGTTTTTATTGCCAAAGTTTAATAGAGAATATACTTCTCCTGTTACTGCTGATTTATAAGTTTTCTTCCAACCTATTTTGAAGTCAATACCTGTATGACCTTTCAAACCAACTCCTTTGTAATAAGGATTTGCGTTTGCTCCAAATGCTTGAGTAATAAGTCCGTCTGGCTTAACCAATTTCATTTTTCTTTAAAGTGAATTGATAATGAGGTTTCTATTCGTGCCAATCGTTCTCTGATTTCTTGCCAGATTGGATTCATCTTTCCAACTTCTTCTTCAACTGTTTTAAGTCTTGAGTGAAGTTGACCCACATGTCCCTTGAGGTTTGCATAAGACCAAATCAAACTACCCACAAAAAAAATAATAGTCCAATTCTTAGCTATGAATGTTAGTAGCTCATCTTCCATGTTACACTCCAGTATTCATAAATTTAGTAATTTCGTTTACGATTGCTCCTAGAGTTGTGAGTGAAAGTACATCAGATAATAGTTTCCAATCAACTGTATATATACTTCCTGCGGCCATAATGAACCCACCACCTGTCACAATGAATAATCCTGCAGTTCTCCAAGCAAACGATTTTAACCTATTAACATAGATTTGTTTAGATTTCTTAGTCATATACTAATTATACTACTTTTTACTTCTTCTCTGAAACTTTTTCTACTGGTGCTACATCAGGAAGTTCTAATAATAGTTTTCGTAAAGCATCAAATTGTTGTGCTGGAATATTAGTTTGATAAACAGTTGCTAATATCGCTTCTAATTGTTGTGTTGTAATTTGTTTCATAAATATATTATCCTTCGATTATTTCATCTTGTAAAGCTGTGTTTTGCACAGGTGTAAATAAAAGTCTTCTCACTTCCATTTTAAGCATAGGACTTTGAGCCATCATCTCTCCAATCTTTGCAAGAACTTCTTCTTTGGTCATCTTTTCAAACATTCCATAGATGGTTTCATTTAATGAAGCATCCATCGCTTGTCGTTTTTGAAGTGATAATTGTTTTATTTGCTCATTTGATTGAGCTATTTCTTCGTTGATTTGTTCTATTGTTTTTTCCATAGTTTTATTTTAATTATTAGTAATTTTCAATCCAACTAATACTTCCAGCAACATTAGCTGTTCCAGTAAATGATGTTACAACTAGAGATAAGTTTGTTGGGTTTGCTCCAGCTATGTCTAATGCAAAAGGTAATTTAAGGTCTAATGTTTTAGCTGTGTTAATTGCACCTTTAAAAGACACTGCGGCATATCCAGAAGCCAGAACAATTCCGCCTGTTACTGTTGTTCCAGCAACATCTCGCTCAACTGTTGATGAAGCTCCTACTGGTGCAAATGCAGGTGTTCCACCCAATGCACCATCATAAACTATTTCCCATAAAATGTTTGCATCTGTCGTTACCTCAAACGAGAAGTTATTTACTGATGCTCTATTTACGATACTATTAAATGTAGCTGCTGGTCTAATTGATAACACAGCTCTACGAGTTGTTACTGGTACCATTGTTGTTCCGTTATTTGCTGACCCTTCAATACCACTAGCTATTTCTGAACCATCTTCAATAATAATAGATGTACAAATAACTTTCATTGTCGTTCCACTTGCTGCCGTTCCTGTGTTTTCAAACTCTACTCTTGAAGGCAGGTTTGCTGTTGTCATATATGGTACTGTCATCACATTTGCGTTTAAAAACTCGTGACAATATACAAGGACTCCGTCAATATCAACTCCAAATCTTACACGACCTACTCCAAGCCATTGAAGGTCAATAATATAAATGTTTGTATAGTTTAAGTTTATCGTAAGTCCACTTGCTCCTGTTCCATCTAGTTTATCTAGGTTAAAAGCTGATTGTGCAACACGAGTATCTACCACAGAACCTGATGTGTAAGTTCTTCGTACCACTCCAAAAGTTGTACTGTCTACCTCAAAGAATAATCCATTCTGTGCATCAAATAGTCCTGTTCGCTTTCGCACATTAGTCTTTGGAGCTCCAAGTAAACGAGTTCCAATATACATCATTGACTTTCCTGGAACATATCTAAAGTATTCTTTTGTCTGAGATATTACCGAAGCTCCAGATGTTACAGGTAGAGTTAAAACAACAGCACTTTCGTTTGGTAAGTGAGTTCTTGTGGCTCCTCCTGATACTGTTCCTGTGATATATAAAGGACTGGCATTGTATTGAAGTTGTGTATCAAACAGTGTACTTGGTGAAGATATACGAAGTCTTCCGAAGGAATCTCCTACTGGATTATTTGAGTCTAATTTTATGTTTTTAAATCCTGACATATATTTATATTGCTCGCCAATTGGCATTATTACTAATAACATCTAACCATTCTTCTGGTGCAAGAATAACTGTTGTTGGGTTTCCTGTTACTTTATTTCCGATAGTTTGACCACTAGTTGTTGCAACAGTGATATTGAAATTACTTGCATTGATAATTCTATACTCTCTACCTGTACATCCAACAGCAGTAGGGAATGTTTGTGTTGAAGCATTTGTGATACATTCTACTGTTCTGTCTGTATTGGTAAGTGTATAGTTTCCTGTCTTTACAACATAACCAAGTGTAATTCCGTTTGCTTTTACATTACCCAAAGCAATCACATCTCCACCAATAATTTTCTTTACAGATACGCTATCAATAACACATCTTGATGTTGTTTGATTTGTAGAGAATATAAGGTTTCCTGTTGAGGTTGCTTTGAAGTGTTGTTTGTAAGTTCCATTATAGAATACTGCATCTCCTGTTACTCCACCGAGTGTTGGTGTAATCTTATCACTAATATCGCCCTCTCTTAAAGCAAGTCCTGAAATAGTAAACTCTAGTAGATAATACTCTCCAACTACTGCACTTACATTTTGTGAGAGTGTTCCTGTTCCATCTGCACCTTTTAATGCTGTGTTAGCAGAATATGACCACCCTGTTCCCAAAGTCCACCCAGTAGCAGAACCTGTAAATGTTCCATTGGTTACTTTCTCTGCACCAAGAATTGACTCATCTGCTGTAACCATATTACCATTGATATGTAGTCTTTCAGTAGGCATTTTTGTATTGATAGCCTGACTTCCTCCAAGTGGGTATACATTAAACTCTCCCTCTTTTTGTATGATAGTTCCATCAAAAGCAACATCATCATACATACGACTATCAAGATTAAGTCTTGTTCGTAAATCATTTGCTTCAAGTTGAAATATTGCCTGTCTATTGATAGCTGGTGTTCCATTCCATTCATCTACTGGGTATGAAATAAACTCATTGGCTATCATTCCAGCAAAATATGAAGTACTTCCAAATACTTCTGGTGCTTCTGCTACGAGCCATCTATATGGTATTTCAAAATACTGTGTATCATATCCTAGTGCAAAGTTTCCACCTCGTATTCCATAAGTATAAACAGAATTACAAGCAAATAGAGCATTACCAATATTCCAATATCCACTTCTACCAATATCAGGTTGCCACAAAGCAGTTGCAGGAACTTGTGCATTGTATCCAATCAATAAGTTGTCATCTATAATATTTTCATATTGTCCACCTGTGCTATTACCAATACAAGTATTTCTACTACCTGTCACAAATTGCATAGCACTACTACCCATAGCTGTGTTGTAACTACCTTCTATGAGTTGATAAGCAATACCAGCACCAAAAAAACTATTAGCTTGTGAGTCTCCTGATAAGAAGGGTGCAGAGTTTGAACCAAAAACACTATTAGCATTTCCTGAAAATTCAGCATTAGTTGCACTACCACAAACCTTATATCCAAAATAAGTATTTGCACCAGCACGGAAATGATTATATCCAGCTCTATATCCAAACACTGTATCGTTACCTGCCGATGAAGCTCTTGATAACGCTTGTGTACCTACAATGGTTAGATAATTCGCTTGTCCAATAGGTAATAGTGAACCAGCTTCTGCACCAATAGCGATTGTTCCATTTGGGTTAGGTACTTTTTGAAGCACACCATACCCAATAGCAATAGTGTTTATTGCTTGAAAACCTTGTTGAAGTGTGTAATCTCCAATACCAATACTCTTTGAAGCATTAAGACTAAATGATGAGCCTGATAATTTTCCAAAACCAAAGTTTCCATATTGGTCACCTCCACGAACATCAGTTGAACCGATACCATCTTTTGAAAAAGATGCTGTAAATGTTCCATCAATGATTTGTTTTAAACTTATATCATATATTTTTGCGTTGAGATTAAAACCTAAATACACAATAGTATCACCAGCCCAAGTTACCTGTGTGTAGTATTTTCTTGTGTAGTATGTTCCATCAAAAGTAGTAGATAGTAAAATACCATTCTCAAAAGGTTGTGAAGTTGGTGAACTTGCTAATTGAACTGAGCCTAATGTCCCTGTGTAAACAATAGTCAATTCATAAATAGAATATTGAGTAGTGGTAACAGTTTGTTTTGCAAAACCATTAAATCCTGTGAGAACAGTAACATACCCACCAGCGTTCCAACTTGCATTTCCTCCAAGAACCCAAGGAGAAACAGAACCATCAAAGCTAGGGTTTGTTAGAAGTTCTGTACCACGAGAGGGTTGGTCGTCTATTCCTTGAACATAGAATGTATATCCTGTTGGTAAGTCTGCGTTTACAGATAATGATGATGTTTTAGTATAACCTGTAAGTAGTGAGTTACCTGTAGCGTTTATGGCGTATGTTCCATCTCCAAGATATACATTGTTTGTAGTATCATAAAAATATCCTGCTCCACCTGAACCACCTAATACACCTCCCCAAAATCCTGATACATCATAAGATAAAGCATATCCGTTACCCCAAGTAGCACAAATATTACCAGAAGTGTCGTTTAATGTTCTACTCGCCCAATCTACTGAAAGAGTTTTTACAGAAGAACCATCAATGTGGAATAATTGTTGTGTTTGCCAATCAACAGTCGTTCCAAATGTAGCACCAGTAGCATTAAGTTGATGTAAGTTCCAATCTAAAGCAACACTATAACTATCAATAAATTGTGCATCATTCAAATTTAAAGCATAAAATCCGTTTCCTCCTAATATGTCCCCATTACTATTAGGATTTGCCCAATTAAGCATTGCAGTTCCAGTAGTATCATTAAGTGTTCTATTCGCCCAATCAAGACTTAATACATTTTCAGAACCACTTCCACTATTTAATTGAGAATTAGCCCAATCAACTCGTCTTGTTCCTGACTCGTTTAAAGAGTGAGTTGTAAGGTCTATATATGTTGAGTCTGATAGAGCAGAAGCGATAGAAGTTGCATAAAGTGAGTTTGCACCTAAATCAACATTTGCTGTTGCTCCTGTGTATGGGACATATCCTGATAGGTCTACAGTTCCAAGTGAACCATCACCTTTGACAAAGTCTGCTGATGTTCCTCCTGTTGTTATAAAAGAAGTTGCTTCAACATTACCATAAAATTTACTATATCCATTAGAAAAAAAGTCTACTTGTGCGTATGCCATACCATCAGATACTGTACCTAAACTCATACCCCAATCATCATCAGAACCATCTCGTATTGCTCTGATGTCTGCGGCATATTGTTCTACACCAGCATTATCCTCTGCAAAGAATGCAATAGCTGAACCAAAACCATCTGCCATATCACCAGAGGTTGTTGTTTTAACACGCAAAGCACCAGCCACTTGAGCGATTGCTGTTGTTGTTCTTTCAAATGTTCCAACCCCATATAGTTCGTTACCCTTAACATGTAAGAGTCTGTCTGGGGTTGATTCACCTATACCTATTGAGTTGGTTGTAGTGTTGCCTACATCTGTAACAGATTGAAGATTTGGTGCTGGGGGATTGTCTATTGTTACATTTGCTCTGTGTCCATCATGGGTTACAGTTGCTCCAATGAAGTTAAGTGCTTGACCTGAACCAACCTTATTACCATCTTGAAAGACTTCTGTGTTTCCTCCAGTAGGTTTAAAAGAACTAAATCCCTTCTTCAAGGATTCTATTTCTTTATTTAAAGTGGGAACGATTTGTGATTGAACATCTAGTGAGATGTTTTCAATATCTTTATCAGATAATTTAAAAGGTTCAATTGGTACAATCTTCTTTTCAAGTTCAACCTGAGCCAGTTTTGAGGCTTGTAGAGCTATGTCAGAGGTGTTTATAACTGGTATTTCTCCATCAAAGTAATCAACTCCTTTACCTTTATGTCAAGTTGTATATTTACTTTCCTCATATGATATTAAGCGTTACTGTTATGTCTTGAGGTTCTTCTATCTTAGATTTAAGTTCAGAAAGTTCTTCTGAGTAGTCTTTAGTTTCTACGGGTTCTAATTTATTACAAATGAACTCTGTCATTTGAGACAGGTTGTCGATTATTGTTTTTGTTGATTCCTCTATCTTTTCTTGAGTATCTAAAATACTCTCCATTTGAGTAATTTCAGGAGAGTCAGCAAACTCTGCTAGTTTAAGGAGTCTGGTATTCATATATTAATTTTAACACTAACAACACTGCACGGACTACAAAGGTTGCTGAGCTGTTTGTTCTACTGGAGTAATGAGTTTTGAAGCTCTTTTTTCTGCCATATTAGCAATAATTGTATTTGCTTCTTCTGATAGTCTTGTTAATTCTGATTTAGGCATATTTGCAAGTCGTTTATTAATTAACCATCTATAAGGTTGAAGTGCTGGGTCAATCATTATCCGAGCTAGTACATCCCCTGTTAAATTTCCTGCAATCATTCCTGGAATTCCACCACCTGCTCCCATCGCTGTTCCTGCAACACGTGTCATAAGTCTTGTCATCCTACCTCCTAATTTAGATTTCTTCCCCACAAGGTCTTGCACAAAGTTTCTAAGGACGATTAGGTCCCCTAGTTTTTTATTAAAATCTTTAACCCCAACATCCTGCACAGCACCCTCAACGGCTTCCTTGAAAGCATGTCCTGTGTTTAGGTTTCTAGCATTTGCAACTGTTGATTCTGGTGAACCAAAGTTCTTTGTTGCTCCCCAAAATCTATCTTTAAATTGGTCTGCGTGAAACACTGGAAGCATATCATCTCCAGAAGTCCATCCCATTTGTTGTGCTTCTCTTCTGAGAGAATCAAACTCTTCTTGCACACCTTTTATTGCTTGTTCTTTTCCAGTAGGAATTAAATTTGATTGTTCAATCTTCTTAATTGCATTTTGTTCTATTTGAGATATTGAAACTGTTTCTGGGCTGTTTCTTAAAATAGTTGAGAATGCTTCTGCGGCTGGTTTATAGAGTTCATCTACTTTATCAGCCATTTCTTTTACTGATTCTTCTAGAAAGTAACCGTCTTTGTTTGTTTTAGGAACTTCTCCTCCGAATATATCTGTATATGTTTGAAGTGTGTCTTTACCTTGAAAGTTTTTGTATTGAGTTTTAGTTGGTTTGAATACATCCTCGTTTGCCTGTCTAAGGTATTTGTTTGCTTCTTCGACATTTGTGATTTTATTAATGGCACCTTTTGACTTAACTAAGAATGGTGTAAGTGTTCCGAATCCTGCTCCAAGTAATGCTCCAGTTCCTGCTCCAAACAGAGTCTTCATTGCAACATCTGCTGGTTGTACTTCTGCGTCTTGTAGTCCTTGTCCAAAGCCTGTAAGACCTCCTGCGAGTCCAAACTCTTTTGCTCCTTGTACTGCTCCTGTTATTAGTTTTCCTTTGAGTCCTGCTTTAGCCGCAGTTACAGCTCCACCTCCACCAATTCCAGTTGCCACAGTTTCTGCTGCTCTACCAATATCAGAAAGAACATCTTTACCAGATTTTACAGTTTCAATTCTCCCATAGTAAGGAAGATTGATTGCTTGGTCTTTCTCTGATGCTCCTGAGATAGCTTCTAATGCTTGTATAGGACGTGCAGCGAGGGTAACGATTGGTTCCGTGATTGCTCTGAACATACCAGAAATGACACCATCCTTAGGCATTTGATAACCTTTTTGTTGTGCGAGTGCTTGGATTTTTGTGTCATCTAAACCAGATGCTTTTAGTTTACCTACTTCAACATTGCTTAGTTTTTTAGTTGGTAAGGTAAATCCTCTCTGTTGAGCCATAGTTTGAATAGCAGAGTCTGACATTCCTTTGCCTTTTAATGCGTCTATTTGTGCTTGTGTTAGTTCCATAGATACTATTTAAATAGTTTCATAAAGTTTACTCCTGCTTGTTTGATTGAGTTGTATAGTGTGGCTGGGTTAGTGT
>JFJP01020523.1_pt1 | contig 13184 bp, 5 predicted proteins | sample 431651 | NCBI WGS metagenome assembly JFJP01 (sample SAMN02602958, study PRJNA72255) | Microbial mat metagenome, whole genome shotgun sequencing project. | biome: fresh water; feature: sink hole; material: water; isolation source: purple microbial (photo- and chemosynthetic) mats found in...
GTTCGGGTGGCGGGGATGGCGAGCGGGGCTTCATGCCGAGGACATGAGCGGCGCGGTCAGGGGATGCCAGCGCCATCACTGACCGGCGACCTGGACGCGGGTGTCCGCGCCTGGTATCTCCTGGCCGATCCCCATGTCCTGCCGGTGATCGAGGTCGCCTTCCTCAACGGCCAGGAGCAGCCGACCATCGAGCAGGCCCAGGCCGACTTCAACGTGCTCGGCATCCAGATGCGCGGCTTCCATGATTTCGGCGTGAAGAAGCAGGATCCGCGTGGCGGCATCAAGATGATGGGCAGGTGAGCATGGGCCGGGAGCCGATCAGCGATGGTCGGTCCCCGGCGTGCTTGCCCGTTGACCTCTGCCCGGCAGGCTGCCGCCGTGCCCAGCGAGAAGATGCGCTATCAGAACCGGAAGCCCGAACCCTGGTTTAATCTGCCGGACCTGTCCGATGGCGTAGCCCCGGATCGCATTCTGCCGGGCGTCTACCGCAGTGTGCTCGTGCTCCAGGCCCGGGAGCCCTTTCTGGCCTGGGTCGATCAGGTCGCTCCCGAGGATGGCACCCGGTTGCGCGCCAACCCGACGTGGCAGCGGCATGCAATCCTCATCCCAGGTAGCACCAACCTGGCCGACGCCGAACCCTGGCTCAGCGAATGGTGCCATCTGATCCTGGCCGAATGCATGTCCTGGTACACGCCGCTGGTGCGGCTGTGGCCCGAGGACCGATCCTGGGCGACCTTCACCGCTTGGTTCAATCTCGACCTGATCTCCGGCCTACGCGATCTCGGCAGCGATCCGCTCCGGGCCATTGAGGCCGATTGACCATGGCACTTCCGCCCCTGACCAAGCAACTGGCCGACCACCTGCTGGGAGTGTTCTGCGCCAAGCGGTTGCCAGCCGATCTGCGCGAGCAGATCCGCGTCAGCCATACGATCCGAGGCAACGCCATCACCATCCACGAACATCGCGTGGCATGGGACGATCCGCGCTCATGGACCAGGATGAAGGTCGCTGTCCTGCAGCACAACCCAGCAGACGGCACCTGGGAGTTATTCTGCTTCGACCGCAATGCGCGGCGACGGACCTATTGCGCCAGCTATCGGCTTTCCGACAGGTTGGGGTGTCGGCTATGGACGCGACATACATACATCCGGGCAACAGCAGCAAGCAGGGGCTTGTCGGATTCGACCCGGTAGGTGAAGGTGGTGGTGGGCGGGGGCATGGAATGAAGTAAACATGGAGATCAGGGCAATCGGACGACTGATTTCACCGATCAGTCGTCACTTCTGAATATTTGGGGCGTACGAGATTGGCATGGCAGTTGTCGGATGCTATTGCCCATGCGCCTTGGCGTACTGCCGATACAAATCCCAAGCTTTCTTCACCATCGCGTTTACGTCAACTGAGGCGTGATGCTTATCACTTCTACGGATATCCTTGCCCTGCCGAATATACCGGATTTCATTCCAATCGCCTAATGCACCCTGAACATCAGATAACATTGTATCACCTGGAGCAGTATCTCTGTGAGGGTGGGTGACAAAAATCACTAATTCTGTCTGGTCATCTATGACAGGGCCGGTGATATAAAACCTGTCCATTCTGACTTCCTGCATTGGGAATGCCCGTACAGTCTCCTGATACGCAGCGTCCATAAACCCCTTTCGTGACCGCTGCTCATTCCAGTACGGAAAGAAATAACCTACGCCATCCTTGAACATCACAGGAAAAACCAAATGGGCTTCATCCGGCACAACACCAGAGAGATCGTATGCAATCAGAGCGTCATAAAACACATCGGACCCTTCCGTCGGAACGACCCGATGTTTTTCCCCTCGTGGCGACACGCCAGTCCCACAACCAGCCAGAACGAAGCCGACAAGAGCAAAAAACAGAATGGGGGGAAGTTTATTAATCACGGATATGCACTCCTGCGATACGGGCCTGTCGGACTAGGTAATCCCAGGCTACGATGCTAGCCTGCCGATCTTGATCTTGTGTTATATTCGGCACATAAACTTGATAATCATCTCTGCCTGGCCGTGTAATTCCCGGCGCTGGCCGAGTCGATCCAATGTGAGCAGGATGGTCGCCTTCCCATGGATCGCCTCCAATTGCCGCGTGTGTACCAAAAACAACTATGCTATTGAAGTTTGTTTGCGATCCGTCGTCTGCATACTGCCCCACTCGTCTAAAGTAGCTTCGAGATCCCACTTCTTCAGCACTTAATACACTGGCTGCATAGCGCACGTTTGAAGAAACGCCATCACCCAGACCATAACCAGGAGCCATATCAACAGCATCGAGAAGACCAAGGAATCGAACCTGGTTACATCCAATGAATTCAGGGTCAGACGCTATCTTTCTAGCAATGTTCATTACTATGAATCCTCCCCGGGATAGTCCAACTAAATCGATAGGACGACCTGGATTATTCCGAACAGCCACTTTTAACCAACGATATGCATCCGATTCAATGCTGCGACTATCGTAACCCGTCAACGTCCAACTAGGTCCGTCCCAGAACATAGCCGGACCTTCAATCCCCATCTGGTAGCGATTATGGAATTTTAGGATTGAGCTATGGCGTTCGCGGTCAGCTTCTGCCGGAAACTTATCTGTCACATCTTTTTTGCTGTCTGTTCCATCAATGGCCACAAGTATTGTTCCCATCGGATCCATGAACGTCGGCACAAAGTACCCAGAGTACATTGAGTACCCGTCCACATACCCCATCGAATCCCGAGAAACAAACCTCCCGTCCTTCCCCGAATACATGCGGTTGCGGAAGTAGTATAACCCTGTCTCCTCATCCAGTTCCCGTCCCGTGAAAGCCGTGGTCAGCCCGATACTTGAACGCCCACCATTGCTGACGCCTTCCACAACCCGCTCGCCGTAGGCCGTGTATGAGTACCGCTCAACAACCTGTCCCGTCTCCGAAGTGACGGCCTGCACGGAGTATTGGGCCCCGCTGTGCGCGTAATAGGTCTGCGTCCCAGCCTCGTTGGTCCGCTGGTACGCCACCAGTCCGTCGACATAGTGCGGATCCCACACATAGCTCCGAATCTCGGTCCTGCCGCCATTCCAGAATGGTGAGCCGCCGGTGCGCTGGGTCGCCGCCAGGATCTGGTCCGCTAACCGCGTCTGCATCTCCGGCGTAATAGCCTGCCCCTGCGCACCGATTTCGACATGCGTCATGCTCGGATCAAATGCCCCTGCCCCTGCCGTGATGGTCAGCACGCCATCGGTGACTTGCACCGACACCAGCCAGCCATCAAAGTCGCCGTCCTCATAGGCAGGCACGGTGCTGGCATTGCCGGGATCGGGGTCGGTCAGAGTCTGGCCGTTCACCACGAAGTTGTTGGTGTGGGCCAAGCTGGTTGCATCACCGGCCACGATGGCAACCGGGTAGGTCCCATTGGGCAGGGCGATCTGCCACGTCCAGGTGGTGCTGGCTTCGGCCACGAGTCCGAACGTATCGTACTGGGGCAGCGGATGGAAGCGCCGGGCCGTCGGCGAGGGGCGGCCTGTGTCGCCAAGCCAACCGTAGCTCAGCCCGTTAGTGCGGGTGTCGTAGACGCGGCCCTTATCGGCGATGAAGCCGTCGGGGATCGCCGTCGTTTCCGGCTGGAAGTTGACGCGCACCGGATCGTGGCGGTTACCCTCGGCGTCGAAGGTCGGGTAGAGCAAGGCCCCATCCGGCACCGTGGCGAGGTTGGTCAGGGGACCATCGCTGGCCGCCTCGGCGGGTGTGGCGATGACCGGGGCGTCGAGTTCCTGGATGACCTGCCAGCCATCGTGGACGTAGCGGGTGACGCTGCCGTGAACCCGCTTCGCCACCCGGCGGCCCAGGGCATCGTACCAGTAGAATACCTGACCAAGCTTGTAGTCGTCGGACGGCAGGGCGTCGGCCATGAGGAGCCGGTTTTCGGCATCCCACGAGAAGCCCTGGCCCTGAGCGGTACGTGCCAGATTGCCAGCCGCGTCGTGCAGGACGAGAACGTCGTTGATCTTCGCGATCTCATGAACGGCGGTGTGCTCGCGGTTCTCTGGCGTGTCGTCGCGGATGGTTTGCTTCCAGTCGCCAACCGGGGTAAGGGTCCAGGATTGTGTCCCTGGGCCGGTCGTAGCTGGGGCCACGCCACGGTTCCAGGCCGTTAGGCGATCGGCGTCATCATAGCCGAAGTGCTGGCCGCGTGTCGCAATGACGCCATCAGTCTCGGTGGTCTTGCGGCGGTTCTCGTCGTACTGGTAGCCGAGGCTGAGCACCGGCAGGGCTGGTGCATCGAAGCCCACCACGGTCGACTCCAGGCGGTTGTCGTCGGTGTAGGCGCGCGTGTCGGTCAGACCGTTGCCGTAGAGCAGGCTGGTCCGGCGACCGGCGTTGTCGTAGCCAGCTTGGGCAAGCTGCGTGCCATCCAAAGTCAGACGGTCGAGTTGGTTGCGGGTCGTGAACTCACGCACCAAGGTGGCTCCACCTGGATAGGTGACCGTCGTCCCCCGGTTGGCAGCATCGTAGCCGTACTGCACTAGCGTGCTGCTGGTGACGCCGCTGATGTCGGCGGGCCAAATCATTGTCTCTGTCTCAATGAGGCCGGTCGGCTTCCAGGTCCGCTCCACCACCGTGCCGTAGCGACCCGAGGTCGCGGTCTCGATACGGCCGGCGTCATCCAGGTCGAAGGTATCGGCCGGCGCGTCGCTGTAGGCGCGGGCGGTCAGCCGGTTGGCGCCGTCATAGGTGTAGGTCGTGACGATGCCACGCTGATCGGTGCGGGTCCACAACTGGCCGTTGGGGTGGTAGGTGTAACTGCGGGTGCCGCCGGTGGTGCCAGGGAAGGTCTCGGTTTCAAGCTGGTTGCGCTCGGTGTAGGCGTACCGGGTCTTGCCAGCCTCGTAGACCTCCGGCGTCACCGTGGCCTTCTTGGCCTCGTTCTCGGCGTCGGAGATGGTCAGGAGGTTGCCAGCGAGATCATAGCTGAAGGCCGTGGTGTTCCCCAGGCGGTCCTTCTCCGTCTTCTTCTGGTTCCGTGCCGTGTAGGTGAATTCGGTCGCATGGTTGAACCCGTCCACGTGCCGCAGGACATTTCCGAGCAGATCATATTCGATGCTCGACGTGTTCCCCGTCGCATCCGTCGTGTTCACCTGGCGATTGCGGGCATCGAAGCAGCTCGATTGCGTATGGCCTAACGGGTCGGTAACCGTGCGGCGATTGCCGTTCGCGTCATAGCCCATGACGATGCGGCCGGACAGGGTTTGCGGCGCATATGGACCTAGGACCTCGGACGACGTTGTTTGCTGGTGGACGATCAGCGTGACCCAACCATCGCCATCGGTTTCCTTGTCTGCCCACATGCCGGCGCGGTCGTAGAACCCGGCGTTCTCCAGTTCAGACAGGTAATCGGCGTCCACATCCATGCCATCGATCAAGTCCCAGTCGGTCATGGAATACCAGTTGCCATCGCCACCAGAACCACCGAATGGCCCCAGGTAGGTGGTCGTGGAGCTGACTATCCCCTCTACCTGGATCGTGGTGTATCCCGATGCATCGACCGTCTTGGTCGCGGTTGCCGAACTCAGATCCCCCAGGTAGGACAGGTCGTACTCGGCGTCGATGCCCTCCCCATCATAGAGGCTGTAGTCCGCGGTTTCACCCGCTGGCGGAAGCAGGACCACTGCGGGTGGTTCGATGATACGCAGACGTCCCAGGCCGTCCGCATAGCGGTTGGTCCGGTTGCCCAACGGATCGACCAATGTGGTGCCAACCAGGCTGGCGCCGGACAGGTTCACCTGCTGGTCGTGGATGGTCTGCGTGACGTGGCGCTCGGCATCGATCACCAGGACGGTGCGGCCCAGACCATCGCTGACCTGCACCGTGGTCTCCTGCAGATGGTTGCGCACGGCCACCGCACGATGGCCAGTCCGATTGGCGATGCGCGCAAACTCGGTCGCATAGGTGCTGCTCAAGCCGACCGCATCGAGCAGATTGTCATCGTAGAGCGTAGTCGTGACCTCGTTGTCGCCATTAGTCACGACGGACGGCCGCTTGAGCCCGTCGTACAGAGTCCGCGTGACGTTGAGATTGGCGTCACGAACCGTTTCGGTCAGGCCACCAGGGGTATAGGTGTAGTGCGTCATGAATCCGGCTGCGTCGATCACGTCCTCAAGCCAATCGCAGCAGTTGCCATAGATCCATTGCACCGTGTGGTCGTTGGCGTCGGTCTGGGTAGCTCGCTGCCCGGTCAGGGTGTAGGTGAAGCTGACTGTGGCCTCGTCGAGCGTATCCGTCGCCACCATCTGACTCGCGACGAGGTTGCGACCCGTGTAGGTCCATGTGGTGACATGGCCCAGCGGGTCGATCTCGGTCTTCCGGTTTCCAGCGTCGTCATAGGTCCACTGCCAGTGGCCTTCATCAGGGGTGTCAAAGGCTTCCCAACGGTCGGTGAGACGGCTGAGCCGGTCATACGCCATCTTGGTGACGATGCCGCGGGCATCCGTGGTGGTCAGGACACGGCCACCGGCGTCGTAGCCGGTCTCGTCGATGATATAGACTGGATTGGTCGTCGCGACGCGAACGAGGGCCCGCAGTTCATCCGGCGTTGGCACTGCGCTGTCTGAGGGCACACCACCAGGAATGGCTTCCCGAACCGTGCGAATAACCCGATCCAGGTCGTCATAGACCGAGAAGGTGCGGCGACCGAAGGCATCCTGGGTGTAGGCGACGCGATCAGCGGCATCGAACACCGTGCTGTCGGTCAGGTAGCGAGAGCCATCGACCCAGCGCCTGGTCTCGACTACGCGCTTGCGGGTATCGTAGACGTACTCGGTCTTCTGACCGGCACGGGTGACGACCTGCGGTAGGTCTGTGCCATCCAGGTAGCTGGTTGTCGTGGTGATGGCGATGGCCGGATTCTGAGCGCCCTCAATGCGGCTGGTCTCGCGGCCGGCGGCATCGTAGACAAAGGACGTGACCATGCCGTCCCGGTCGGTCTTGCTCAGTAGCAGATTGGCATCAGCGCCAGTGCCGTAGTCGTACCGCTCCTTCGAGCCGTTGCCGTAGCGCACTTCCTGCACGCGGTTGCGGTCGTCATAGACGTACTGCGTGGTGTGGTTGGCAGCGTCCTTGGACCATTCCAGACGCCCTGCGACATCGTAATGCCATTGCTTGCGGGCGCGGATGGCCGGCAGCAATGGGTCGTCTGGGGGGCTGACCTCGGCGGTGCGGAAGCCGCGGCTGTCGTACTCGTAGTCGGTGACCCGGCCCAACGGGTCGATCTCCTGGATGACCTGGCCGTCGGTGCGGTAGCGCCATTCCCAGGTGACCGCCGTGCTGGCATCCTCGGTCAGGCCATCGGGCTTGAAAACGATGCCTTCGGTGCGGAAGCGCAGGTTACCCTGGTCGTCGTAGGTCGAGCGCGTGATCAGGCCGTTGGCATCCTGATGCCGGGTCGGCAGGCGCATCGCGTTGTAGACGGTCGATTCGCTGGATACGACGGCGCCGGACGCATTCCGGTGCTCGCGCCCGGTGATCGCGCCGGAGGCGGGGTCACGCAGGTAGGTGGTGGACTTGCCCAGGGGATCGGTCTGCGCGCCCATGCGGAAGCGGCTGTCGGCCTCGTAGTCGGCGATCTTCTCCCAGGTCCAGGTGGACGGTTCGGTGGCGAAGCTCCAGGCTGAAGCGACCCACGTTGCATCCGTGACGCCTTCCGTGGTGTCGAGGCGCAGCATGCGGCCCTTCCCGGCGATGCCGCCACCCTCGAAAACGAAGATCTTCACCTGGGCACCATCGCGCTCCAGCCAATTGAGATAGGTCGGCTCGCCGGTCGGACCGACGACGCGGCGCACGCGGTTGGGCGACTGGGCGACTACGACACCATCGGCCTGGGTGTAGGCGGTCTTCGTCAGGAATACGGACTTCGTCCGGTGGGTACCTTCGGCTCCAGCATCCTGGTAATCGACCACCATGCACTGCGATGCAGCATCGGCGCGCAGCGCAAAGGTCGAGTGCGTCCCGTCAGGATAGTCAATGGCGCAGACTCCGGCGATGTCACCGTCGTAGTGGTAGACGACCTGGGCCCCGGTGGGGTAGGTCAGGGTGGAGATGACCGGTTGGCCACAGGACCACGCATATGCGAACGAGAGCTGCCGTCCGCGCTGATCCGTCGCCGTCGCCATCTCCAGCAGGCGGGAGCGGGCGCCGAGCACGGCATCGGTGGCGTCGGCCGGGAAGGCGTAGGCGATGGTCACCTGGTTGGCGGCGCGGTCGCGGATGGCGACCAGACGACCCTGACGGTCGGCGTCGCCACCCAGGCCGGCCTGGACGAGTTCGAAGATCCACGTCGTGCCATCGTGCTGAGTCGCCGTGGCGGTGACGGCCGCGTCGGCCTCCACCACCGTGGTGCCGTCCGCGGCATGCAGGACGAGGCTGGCGATGGCCGACCGCTTCTGATCAGCATAGCGGCCGAGGTCGGTGCGCGTCAGCGGGATTGGGCTGGCGGCGCTGGGATCCCAGATCTCGCCCGACTCCCCGTGATTCCACAGGGTCAGGCCGATGTCGAGATTGCTGAATACGCCGGGGCCGAAGGAACCGGGCCGGGTGAAGTCGGCATAGCGGTGGATACGGTCGAGGCGGATGTCGGTGGTCAGACCGCCGCCGCCGCCCGTGCTGGCGCCACAGGGGCCGCAACCGGCAGCCCCGCCAGCGGGCTGGGAGTCCGTAGCGGTGTGGATGTGGGACAACTGGGGGTTTTCGACGCGGGAGGTAAGCGGAGTGATCTCTGCCGTTGGCCGAGGGCACTGCCCATATCCTGGCTCAGACGGCAGATCATCGACGGCCACCATGCGCGGATCTTCCCACACCACTTCGCGTCGAGCAGCCAAGAATCCATCTCGCGTGCGTAATTCAACGACATCGACGCCAATCTGACCATCGCCCTGCAGCGAAACACCGAAACCGTACTCTTCAAACGACACGACGGCAGATTGAGTGCCGTCGACCACAACGCGCTTCATAACTCGTTGCGAATACCGCAAGCCAACCGGAGTCGAAAGGCCGGCATGTGGACCGGAAACAACCCGCGCCTCGATGTGATGCTCCGTCGACTCCATGATCCGATTTGTAGAATAATACAAGGATCCACTTACCTCAAAACGAGCCTCTGCCATACGCCGTTCCCGGTCAGCGCCTTGTAGCTCCCAAAACCGCATCGGTGGAAGCAGCGCACCAAAATAGTCTGGATAAACGCCTGGCTCATAGGCCATCATCCAACTGTCCCCTACTCCAACCACGGAACCATCCGAACCAATGTTTCTGAAATACACCACGACTTTACTCAGCGAGGGATTCCGCTGTCGAAGTTGATTGATCGCCCATGTCACATCGATGTCGCCCCCCATCCATCCGGAGCGTTGAGAAACGCCTTCGTGAACACCCAGATTTATTGAGTCGCCACGATATGACAAAACATTCCCTGTGGAAACATAGCGCAACATCGAACGCGCATTGCCATCAAACACTTCTTCAAACAACGGCAACTGCAGACCATTGGAGCAGTCCGCGATTGACACCGCGACAACTCCATACCCATACACGTTCTCGATCCACTTCAATATGGCCCCACTCGGGAGGATCATGGGCATGCCTGTCACATCAAAGGACGCAAAGCCGATTTGATCAACGGGGGTGTGCTGTCCCACGTGATAATACCCATCCAACAGAGAGGAAATCCCGTACGGGAACGTCTCGCCAGATTGATACCAAGGAGTATACCACTCGCCATTTAGGTAGCCCAGTTGACTTCCCGAATCCACCCAGTGTAGAACACCGTACTGATTAAAGGACTCTTGTGCACGCTGTATAATCTCCTCGGGATCCACTGCCCCTGCGCCAATATCCCCGTTGTGATAACCTCGGAGCAACTCCCCATCTGGCCCCATAACGCCCACGCCTATGGTGTAACGAACAACTCGATTGAGACCCTCGGCATACGAGACTTCTTCGTTGAGGGGCCCCCTCGAATATGGAAGTCCTTCGACACCATCCATCGACGATATCGCAACCATCTGCATCAGCCATAGACACGAGGCCAACCAAACCGCACGAACGTGGCCAATAACGCGATGCGAAGCCGCAGGCTCACGGCAGCGAAGTACGGAGAGCTTACTCACGGGGTTACCTCCATGCGAACACGGGCGTTACCTGCACACGCGGGGGACCCGATGATCAGAGAGCGAACTCCGGGGCGCCCCAATTGTATCCCGATGACGCAACTACCATCTTCCGCGGCCTGCACGGTCAGAACCTGGCTTGAATTACCGACCAACACATCCTCGCTTGAGCAAACGATCGTAACAGGGGCGCTCGGCGCAGCTGTGACCTCCACCGTAATCGTAGACTGCGTTGCAGATCGCACGGTGGCGGATTGCACACGAAGCGTGGGAACAACACCGCCGGGTTGGGCCGTTTCCCATACCCGCTCCGGGATCCGAGCCGATTCATAACTAGATCGATATCCGGCGTCGCTCGCCCAGCGCGCCGCATCAAATGCTTCCACCGGCTTTCGATAGAGCGGTGATCGACGTTGCGTGAAGGTCGGTGGTGGGCCTGCCACGCCGGGGATGGTGATCACGAGCCCCGCCGGGACTCCGACGGTTGCGCCTGTCGGCGTCGCCAACGTGACCTGGGCCTGCACCGTCGGGCGATCAGCAGCTCCAGCGAGAGCCTGGAAGATACAGGAAGCCGTCGTCGCCCCCGCTGGGATAGTTAGATTCCCTGGCGTCAACGTCAGATCGGTGCCGAATACCGCCGTTTCATTCACCCCTTGCAGGGTGACCGTCACGTCCTGGTCCGTCGCGTCAGACAACTGGATTGGGACCGTTACGCCCCCAGCCGATACCGGCAGGGTCAGTTTGGTCTGTCCAAAGGCGATGGTCGGCGTGACCATCCAGACGGCAGACAGCAGCGTGCTCGCCTGCCAGCCATCACGGAAGCCAACCACGGTGACCGTCTGGCTGCGCGTCAGCGTCACCGGCAGCTCCGGACTCGCGGTTGTCGGTACGCTGCCATCCAGCGTGTAGCGCAGGGTCGCGCCTGGCGAGGCGGTCTGGGCGGCTACCGTCACGCTGCCGATCGACGGAGCCGGGGCCGTCGTCCACGTCGGCGTGGCGACCTGGAACGCATAGGCGGCCCGCACGATGGTGCTGGACGCCCAGCCGTCCCGCACCGCGATCACCGCCACGCTGGCTGGCGCGTCGAGGGTCAACCCCTCGGCGGGCAGGAGCGGACTGGCGGCGGTCGGATCGCTGCCATCCGTGGTCACATGGATCACGCCGGTGGCTGCAACGGCCTGGACCTGGACCGGGGCGGCGAAAGTGCCCGCCGCGGGAGTCAGCGTCGGCGCAGGCACCTGAAAGGCGTAGGTCAGCGCCAGTTCCGCACTGCTCGTCCAGCCATCGCGCACAGCGACGGCCCGCAGAGTCAGGCCGCGATCAATGGTCAACGGGGCGATGACCACCTGGGCGGTGGACGAAGAGGCCGGGTCCGATCCATCGACGGTGGCGCGGATGGTCGAACCCGGGCTGCTGGCTGTCAGGGTGACGGACTGCTCGGCGGCGTAGGTGCCGGCCGGCACGTCGGCCGTCGGCGGGAGCAGGCGCAACTCATAGGCGGCGCTGACCGGGGCACTGGCGATCCAGCCCGTGCGGAACGCGACCACCGTCACCGTGGCACTGTGGTCGAGGACGAAACCAGCCGGCAGCTCGGGACTGGAAACCGTCGGAACCGAACCATCCAGGGTGTAGCGCATGGTCCCCGCGCCGCTGGCGGCGATGGTCGGAGCAGCGGTGTACGATCCCGCAGCCGGTGCCAGGGTTGGCGTCGGCACCTGCAGGACGTAGTTCACCACCAGGGCCTGGCTGTCGGTCCAACCGTCACGGCTGGCGACCGCCGTCAGCGTGCAGGAACCCGGCAGGGCGATGGGGCCGGTGGCGGTCGGGCTGGCGGTGGTCGGGAGGGTTCCGTCCAGGGTGTAGCGGATGGTCGTGTCGGCCGTGGCGTCGCTGAGGACGACCTGCTGGTTACCGAGATAGGTTCCAGCGGGCAGGGAGACCGTCGGCGGTAGCGACTGCAGCACGTAGGCAGCGACGACCACGGCGCTGGAGGTCCAGCCTGTGCGCTCGGCTTGGGCGCGGATCTGGAGATTGCGCTCGACGGCGATCGGCCCGGTGACCAGATCCGAGGTCGCCACAGGGTCGGTGCCGTCGATGGTATAGCGGACCGTCGCGCCAGCGGGGATGGTGACAGCAGCGGTGAAGGGCGCGTTGGCCAGGCCGCTGGCCGGGGTGATCGCCGGCTCGGGAACCTGGAGGGTATAGGTGGCCCGGGCCACGGCGCTGTCGATCCAGCCGCTGCGGAAGGCGCGGACACTGACGACGGTGCTGTGATCGATGGCAATCCCACCAACTGGCACGAGCGCGTCCGACGGGCCCGGATCGGCGTCATCGAGCCGATAGCGGAGTTCGGCGCTGGGGGTGGAGGTCGTTGCGGTGACGGTCAGTTCACTGCGGTAGAGTCCCGTCGCCGGGGCGATCACTGGCGTGGCGACCTGCTGCTGGCCGGTGATGACGTAGGACGCGGTCATCACGCCGCTAGGGAACACCGCCGGGACGCGCAGGGTGAAACGACCTACCCGTACCAGCAACTGGCCTCCAAAGGCACGAGCCCGCAGGGTGGTCGAGGCGGCGATGGTGACTGGCGCGGTGTAGCGGGCGCTGCAGGCCGTCGGCTGGCTGCCGTCCAGGGTGTAGCGGATCGTCGCGCCCGTGGTGGCACAGGTCAGGGTGACGAGCTGACTGGCTGGGTAGGCGCCAGCGGGTGGCGCGGCTATTGGTCGGGCCGTCGAGAGGACGCCGGACACCGTGTAGGTGCCGCTGACAGCGCGGATGACGGCGCCTTGCGGTGGTCGTATCGGTGATCAGGATCGGCTGGTGCACTGGCCACGAGGCCGCCGTCGGGGTGGATCCATCGACGGTGTAGACCAGCCGTTCACCAGCAGCCAGGCGCACCAGTGGCACCACCGGAACGACAGCACCATAGGTTCCAGCGGGTGGTGCCAGCCGTAGTTCCGTGCCCAGGCAGTCCCCGGCCATCAGGCTGGAGCAGATGAGCAGTGCGGCGAGCAGGGATCGGAGCA
>JFJP01039569.1_pt1 | contig 13184 bp, 9 predicted proteins | sample 431651 | NCBI WGS metagenome assembly JFJP01 (sample SAMN02602958, study PRJNA72255) | Microbial mat metagenome, whole genome shotgun sequencing project. | biome: fresh water; feature: sink hole; material: water; isolation source: purple microbial (photo- and chemosynthetic) mats found in...
ACGAAACCGAACTCATGTATATCAATCGTCCGTCGGAAGTTGCCAAGCGGGTGATTGAACGCAAAATTGATTTGATTGAACCTGTTGAGCCTGCCCGACGGGTTAAAGTTAAAAAAATGGAGAATAAATAATGGAAATCAGGAAAGATATAACCTTACGATTCGGCATCGTCTATTTTTCGATTGCCCTATTCGGACTTGTTATAATAAGCCGGATTCTCATTATTCAAAATACAGATAAGGCTAAATGGACTCAGACGGCCAAAGATTTAAAAAGTAATACCACCGAGATTTGGGCTAAACGTGGAAATATTTGTGCCGACGATGGAAGTATTCTGTCGACTTCGGTGCCTTATTACGAGCTTCGCTTAGACCTTCAGGCTCCTAAAATTGTCGATATTTTTGATGCCGAGTCAGAAATGTTTGTTAAAGAGATGTCGACCTTTTTTGGATTTTATGAATCAGATTTCAGAACTCGTTTGAAGGCTGCGTTTGTCAAAAAAAACAGATGGTTTTTAATCAATCCGGAACAGATTGACCATAATAAGTTTCAGCAATTTAAGGTGTTGAAGTCGATTTCGAAAAGATATTTTGGATCAGGGCTTATTATTAATACTGAAAATAAACGCATTCTGCCTCATGGCGATCTGGCCAGCCGTACGATTGGGGTACTCAATAAAGGTGCTTTTGGCGGACTTCATGGCAGTGTTGGTTACACGGGCGTGGAAGGTTTGGCTGAAAATTATTTGGCTGGGGTTAATGGACTGGCCTTAAAACGTAATTTCTCCGGAAATTGGATCAACACTCCCTTGGTTGAGCCTCAGGATGGTAAGGATGTTGTTACGACCATCAATGTAAATCTTCAGGACTATGCCCAGACTTCACTGGGGAAACAGATGGAAATTAGTCAGGCTGAATGGGGTACTGCCATTGTGATGGAGGTGAAAACCGGTGACATTAAGGCAATCGCGAATATGGGTCTAAAAAAAGATGGCACTTATGGCGAAACCTACAATTTTGCTTTTGGGCATCACGGTTGCAGCGAGCCGGGTTCTACTTTTAAGCTGATGTCGTTGATGGTTGCCCTGGAAGAGGGTTATGCGGATACCTGCGACCGATACGATACCGGAGCCGGCAAATGGGAGTATAAAAAGCAAAAGATGCTCGATAGTGATTACGATAAAGGTGGTCATGGAGTGCTCAGTATGAACCGTATTTTTGGTCTTTCATCGAACATTGGAGTTGCCAAAATAATTGTCAAATATTACGAGGGTCGCGAAACTCAGTTTATCGACCGTATTTATAGCTGGGGTTTAAATAAACCGCTGGGTCTTGGGTTTTTGGGTGAAGCAAAACCTGAAATTAAATATCCTACCGATCAGAGTTGGTGGGGACCTTCGTTAGCCTGGATTGCGCATGGTTATGAAATCAAACTGGCTCCAATTCAAACCCTGACTTTTTACAATGCTGTGGCGAACAATGGAGTTATGGTGAAACCCCGGTTTGTTCAGGAAGTCAGACAGGATGGAATTCCAATCCGGAAGTTTAAATCCGAAATAATCAATCCGTCACTTTGTTCGAAAGAAACTTTGACTAAAGCACAGGGAATGTTAAAAGGTGTGTGTGTTAATGGAACTGGTAAAAGTTTGAAAAATCCATACTATACCATTGCCGGAAAAACAGGTACTGCTGTAATTGCCAATAACGATAAAGGTTATACAACCGGTGGAGCCAAAAAATATCAGGCTTCGTTTTGTGGATATTTTCCGGCCAACGATCCCAAATATAGCATTATCGTGGTTATTGTCGGGCCAAAAGGTAAATTCTATGGAGGCTCGGTGGCAGGTCCGGTTTTTAGAGGTATTGCCGATAAAATATATGCCTCTTATTTAGATCCGGCTCCTGATTCAATACCACCTTACAACGAAGTTCCTCAGGTGAAACCTGGTTTAACTAGTGATGTGGCCCTTCTTACCCGCGAATTGGGATTCAAGACTCAAATGCAGAACATGACCACTCAGCGTGTGGCTGTTACTGGTGACTCGATGACTGTGTTTGTTGCCGGAGTTACCGATATAAATGGTACTATTCCTGATGTTGTTGGAATGGGAGCTGGTGATGCTGTTTTCCTTTTGGAAAAGGCAGGATACCGAACTAAAATTAATGGTTTCGGGCGAGTGTTTCGGCAATCGCCTTCTCCGGGAATGCCCTCGTCTAAAGGCGAACTTGTTTCACTCGAACTTGGTTTTGATGCGCTTGAAATGATGAAAAAAGATAGTCTGGCGAACGCGGATTCTATTCAGTCGCCAGTGTTGGCTGCCGGCTCGCTTGAACCAGAACAGCCTCCGGTAGCCGTTCCCAAACCAAAGGTTAAACCGAATTCGGCCGAGAAATCAAAGGTTTCGTCAGCTGTTGCAGCGAAACCAAAACCAACGGCAAAAAAACCGTCAAAAAAGAAAAAGGCAAAAAATACGACAACAACAAAAACTAAAAAAGTACAGTGATGAAACCGTTAAAAGATCTATTAGTCGGGATTCAATTGCTTGAAACACGAGGCGATTTATCGCTTCCGATCCGTCGGATTCAGTTCGACTCGCGGAAAGTTGAAGCAGGCGATCTGTTTGTTGCTGTTCGTGGATCGCATGTTGATGGTCATCAGTTTATTGGGAAAGCCATTGAATTGGGAGCTGTTGCTGTTGTTTGTGAAATTATGCCTGATAATACTCCCGCCGATTTGGTGTTGGTGCGAATTGAAGGAACTCAGCCCATGTTTGGAAAGATGGCTGCTGCGTATTTCAATTATCCGTCGGCCGGGTTGAAAGTAGTTGGGGTTACCGGAACAAACGGAAAAACGACTATTGCATCGCTTCTTTATAAAACATTTACTCAGTTGGGTTATAAGGTCGGATTAATTTCGACAATTAAATATTACGTTGGCGACGATGAATTTCATGCCACACATACCACTCCGGATGCCCTGCAGATTCAGGAGTTAATGGCTCTTATGGTTGAGTCGGGATGTGAATATTGCTTCATGGAAGTAAGTTCACATGCTGTCGATCAGGATCGGATCAGCGGAATAGAGTTTGATGGTGGCATTTTTACCAATTTAACTCACGATCACCTCGATTACCACCTTACGTTTGCCGAATACCTGAAAGCGAAGAAAAAATTCTTCGATCAGTTGTCGCCTAAGGCTTTTGCATTAACCAATTCGGACGATAAAAATGGGATGGTGATGCTTCAGAATTCACCGGCGATGAAACAAACCTATTCGCTGCGTTCGCTGGCCAACTTCCACTGTAAAGTACTCGAAAAACATTTCGATGGTATGTTGCTGAGTATAGATGGTCAGGAGGTATGGACTCATTTTACCGGAATTTTTAATGCCAGCAACCTAATGGCTGTGTTTGGTTCTGCGATTTTATTAGGCGTTGATCGCGACGATATGCTTCGTGTATTGAGCGAACTCCGTCCGGTTTCGGGTCGTTTCGAAATCATTCGTTCTCCTGAAGGAAAGTATGCAGTAGTTGATTATGCTCACACGCCTGATGCTATTCAGAATGTATTGTCGGGAATTGCTGAAATCAGGACTGGCAACGAACAGGTGATTACTGTAGTTGGTGCTGGTGGCGATCGCGATAAAACCAAACGTCCGGTTATGGCGCACGAAGCCGTTCGGCAAAGCGATAAGGTAATTCTGACTTCGGATAATCCACGATCAGAAGAACCTGAACAGATTTTGGCTGATATGGAAGCTGGAGTTGAGATCCATCAAAAACACAAAGTACTGTCGATTGTCAATCGTCGTGAGGCGATTCGTACAGCTTGTATGCTTGCCCGTCCGGGAGACATTATTCTGGTAGCCGGTAAAGGTCACGAAGATTATCAGGAGATCAAAGGTGTCAAACATCATTTCGACGACAAAGAAGTTATCAACGAAATATTTGGAAACAATTAAAATATAGAATCATGTTTTATTATTTGTATCAGCTTTTAAAAGATTGGAACATCCCCGGATTCGGAATGTTTCAATACATCTCGTTCCGTTCGGGTGCAGCAATTATTATTTCGTTGCTCATTACGGTCGGATTTGGGAAAGCGCTGATTCGTTTTTTACAACGCAAGCAAATTGGCGAAGAAGTTCGCGATTTGGGTCTCGAAGGACAATTGCAGAAAAAGGGAACTCCAACCATGGGAGGACTAATTATTCTGGCATCTATTATTATTCCAACATTGCTGTTTGCCCGCCTCGATAATATTTACATTTTATTGATGCTTGTTACCACTGTTTGGCTTGGTATGATTGGTTTTGCCGACGATTATATCAAAGTTTTCAGGAAAGATAAAAAAGGGCTGGCTGGAAAATTTAAAATTTTAGGTCAGGTTTCTCTTGGTATTTTGGTTGCAGCTACACTTTATTTCTCCGACGACGTGTTGGTGCGTGAGCGGGTACTTGATAAAAACGGAATGATTGTGAAAGAAATGGTGACCGACAGCGTTTCGGGGCATAAAATGCTTCAGCCCATGACTAACGAAATTAAATCGACCAAAACAACCATTCCATTTTTGAAAAATCACGAATTCGATTACAGTATGCTAGTGTCGTTTATGGGTGAAAGTGCTAAAACCTGGCGCTGGTTGGTTTATGCACTTGCAATTATTCTGATCATCACTGCGGTTTCGAATGCAGCCAATTTAACCGATGGAATTGATGGTCTGGCAACCGGAACTTCGGCAATTAGTGGTGCCACACTTGGAATATTGGCGTATTTGAGTGGAAATATAATTTATGCCGAATACCTGAATATCATGTATATCCCATATCTGGGAGAGCTAACCATTTTCATTTCGGCTTTTATTGGAGCAACCGTAGGGTTCTTGTGGTACAATTCTTATCCGGCTCAGGTTTTTATGGGCGATACCGGTAGTTTGGCTCTTGGTGGTATCCTGGCCGTTTTTGCCATTATCATCCGGAAAGAAATTCTGATTCCGATTTTGTGTGGAATCTTCGTGGTCGAAAATCTCTCGGTAGTTATTCAGGTGGCCTATTTTAAATATACCAAGAAAAAATACGGTGAAGGCCGTCGGGTTTTCCTGATGAGTCCTATTCATCATCATTTCCAGAAACAAGGAATTCCGGAAGCTAAGATTGTAACCCGGTTTTGGATTGTCGGAATTATTCTGGCGGTGTTAACCATCGTAACCTTGAAAATGCGATAAGAACAATGAATAAAAGAGCAGTCATATTAGGTGCCGCTGAAAGTGGTGTTGGAGCAGCCATCCTGGCCCGGAAACAGGGCTTTGATGTGTTTGTGTCCGACTTTGGCTCCATCAAAGAAAAGTACCGGAAAGAGCTGAATGATCGTCAGTTTGATTTTGAAGAAGGACGACATTCCGAAGAGAAGATATTAAATGCGGATGTGGTGATTAAAAGTCCGGGAATTCCGGATAAAGCCCCTCTGATTGTGAAGTTGAAAGCGAAGGGAGTTCCGGTTATTTCTGAAATCGAATTCGCAGGTCGGTACACCTCAGCAAAAATGATTTGTATCACGGGAAGTAATGGAAAAACAACTACCACACTGTTGACCTACTACATGTTTCAAAAGGTGGGTTTGAATGTGGGTTTGGCCGGAAATGTCGGGCATAGTCTGGCCTGGCAGGTTGCCGAAAAGGATTTTGATTATTATGTGATTGAACTGAGTAGTTTTCAGCTTGACGGGATGTTTGAGTTTAAAGCTGATATCGCCATTTTACTGAACATTACACCCGATCATCTTGATCGGTATGATTACAAGATGCAGAATTATGTCGATTCAAAGTTTCGTATCGCTCAAAATCAGACTGCATCCGATTTATTCATTTACTGTAGCGACGATCCTGTAGTGAAACACGAGATGTCGGTGCGTAAAATGGTGGCAAAATGTATTCCGTTTAGCTTGGGTCTGCCACCGGAAGAGGGCGCTGGAGTGTTAGATAACAATTTGATTATAAACTGGGAACAAAATATTTTTACTATGTCTATTTTAGATATTGCATTACAGGGAGGTCACAATACCTACAACTCGATGGCTGCTGGTATTTCAGGAATGGCAGTTAACATCCGGAACGAAAAAATCCGTGAAAGTCTTGCCGATTTTAAAGGTGTTGAACATCGTCTTGAACGTTTCCTAAAGGTTCATGGGATCGATTTTATCAACGACTCAAAGGCAACCAACATCAATTCAACCTGGTATGCGCTCGAGAGTATGAATCAACCTACAGTTTGGATTGTAGGTGGAATCGATAAAGGAAACGACTATTCGGAGTTGTACGATCTGGTAAAGGCGAAGGTGAAAGCAATCGTTTGTTTGGGAAAAGACAATTCGAAAATTCTGGAAGCTTTTAAAAACGTTGGTGTCGACATGGTTGAAACACAATCGATGGAAGATGCTGTACGTTCGGCCTATTACCTTGCTAAAAATGGCGATACGGTTCTGCTTTCGCCAGCTTGTGCCAGTTTTGATTTGTTCGAAAATTATGAGGATCGTGGTTCTCAGTTTAAACATCAAGTAAGAGAATTGTAAAATGGCTGGAGCATTGGTTAAAATATTCAAGGGTGACCGTACGCTATGGGTTGTACTGATGTTTTTATCACTGGCATCGCTGGTGATTGTATACAGTGCAACTGGCAAATTGGCCTATCGTGTGGCTGACGGTAATGTTGGATATTACCTTATCCGACAGATCGTGTTTCTTTTGGCTGGCTTCGGAATCATGCTCCTTCTGGTTAATATTGTTCCCGTTGTTATCTATTTTAAGATTTCCCCGTTTTTAATAGGCCTCACCATTGTTGCGCTTATTGTGGCCATTATTCAGTATAAATTAACCGGAAATGCATCAAAAGAAACTTCACGTTCGTTAAATGTGGCTTTCTTTAGCTTTCAGCCGGCCGAGCTGGCCAAAATTGCGCTGGTGATGTATGCTTCGCGTATGTTGTCGAAAGCGCAGCGAACAGCCGAAGAACTAAAGACTGCTTTTTATTGGGTTACCGGTGTTTCAGCAGTCGTTTGTTTCCTGATTTTTTTAAGCAATATCTCAACCGCAGCCTTAATTTTTTCGAGTATTATGGTGCTGATGTTGATCGCCCGTGTTCCGGTTAAGTATTTTTTAATGCTGGTTGGCATTGGTCTTTTTCTGGGTACATTACTCTTTTTCACGGCCGATGTATTGCCAAAAAGTTTTGGTCGTGTTCATACGTTTAAACAACGAATTACCGACTTTACCCGTGGTGATGCCGATCAGCTAAAAGGGACTACTCAGGCCGATTATGCCCGCCTGGCTGTTTTTGAAGGTGGAATGATGGGCAAAGGCCCTGGCAACAGCGAGGTGAGTAATTATATGGAGGCAGGTTATAACGATTTTATATATGCCATTTTTATTGAAGAATACGGTTTTTTAGGTGGTATTACGTTGGTAATGCTCTATTTGATTTTATTATTCAGGGGGGTAAGTGTGGTGCGACGATGTGACCGTACTTTCCCGGCGTTTATGGTTGCCGGACTGGTTGTTTTGATGGTCTTTCAGGCATTTATTAACATGGCCGTTTCTGTTGGTGCAGCACCCGTTACGGGTCAACCTTTGCCCTGGGTGAGCATGGGTGGATCGTCGATGTTGTTTAATGCTGCGTCATTTGGAATTATATTGGCGGTAAGTGCAAATAATCAAAAGAATAAAGAGGCAGCCGAACAGTTGGTTGTCGTAGATATTCCAAACGAAGATGAGGCTTTGTAATATGCGAAAATTAAAAGTCATAGTGAGTGGAGGAGGAACCGGAGGACATATTTTCCCGGCTGTTTCCATTGCGAATGAGCTTCGGGATCGTTTTCCTGAAACCGAAATTTTGTTTGTTGGGGCTCTTGGTAAAATGGAAATGGAACGTGTTCCGGCTGCAGGTTACCGTATTGTCGGACTTCCTGTAGTGGGATTTCCACGCAAACCTTCATTCAAAATGTTGACTTTTTTTTGGAAATTATTTCAAAGCATGCGTTTGGCCACTAAAGTTATTGCCGATTTTAAACCCGATGTTGCCATTGGTGTGGGTGGGTTTGCCAGTGGCCCGGTTTTGAAGGCCGCGGTTCGTAAAGGAGTGCCTGCTGTGCTTCAGGAACAAAATTCGTATGCCGGTGTAACCAATAAATTGCTTTCGGCAAAAGTGAATAAAATTTGTGTGGCTTATCCAAATATGGATCGTTATTTTCCGGCGGATAAGATTGTTTTAACCGGAAATCCGATCCGAAAAAATTTGATTGATGCGGTTGTGAATAAGGATGAAGCTTTCGCCTATTTTAACTTACAACCCATGTTACCTGTGGTGGTAATAGTTGGCGGAAGCCTTGGTGCACGGAGTTTGAACGAAAGTGTAATGGCAAATCTGGAGTTGATTGGTCAGTCTAAAGTTCAGCTTATCTGGCAAACGGGTAGCTATTATTACAACGAAATGCTCGAGCGACTGGGAACAGAGGGACCTAAAAACCTTTTCCCGATGGAATTTGTGTCGAGAATGGATTTTGCTTACGCAGTAGCCGATGTGGTTATTTCAAGAGCTGGAGCCGGAACCATTTCGGAGCTTTGTTTGCTTGGGAAACCGGCGGTATTGGTGCCATCGCCCAATGTGGCCGAAGATCATCAGACTAAAAATGCAATGGCTCTGGTCGAAAATAAGGCCGCTTTGCTGATTAAGGATGCCGATTCAAAAGACAGTTTGTTTAAGGAAACTTTTCGCTTACTCGATGATCAGGTGCAGCTGAAAAGCTTTTCTGAAAATATACTGAAACTTAGCCGACCTAATGCGGCAAAAGATATTGTGGATGTGATTATGGAAGTTATAAAAAAGTAGAATGTTAAAATTTACCGACATAAAGCAAGTATATTTCCTGGGTATTGGAGGAATTGGAATGAGTGCTTTGGCTCGTTATTTTGCGAGTCAGGGAATTATTGTTGCTGGTTACGACCGTACATCAACAATCTTAACCCAGCAACTTGAAGCCGAAGGGATTGCCGTACATTATACCGACGAACCAGCTCTTTTGCCTGCCGATCTGGATGTACGCGATTCGTTGATTGTTTATACACCTGCGGTTCCGTCGAATCATCAGGAATTGAATACACTAATTGCCCGCGGTTTAGAAATTCACAAACGTGCTGAGGTGTTGGGTATTATCTGCAATAGTCGCCGGACGATTGCAGTGGCCGGAACTCATGGCAAAACTTCGGTTTCGACCATGACCGCTCACATCCTGAAATCGTCGGCAAACGGATGTTCTGCATTTATGGGTGGAATTTCGAAAAATTATCAAACCAATTTGTTGCTCGATTCAACTGGCAGCGAATGGATTGTTGCCGAAGCTGATGAGTTCGATCGCTCGTTTTTACACCTGAAGCCAGAATTGGCCGTGATTACCTCGATGGATGCCGATCATTTGGATATTTATGGTTCGCACGAAAAGGTAATCGAAAGCTTTCAGTTGTTTGCAGCACAGATCAAAGCGGGTGGGGTATTAGTACTTAAAAAGGGACTCTCAGTTGGAGTTGATTCTTCAGCCAAATACAAAACATATACCTATTCGATTAAAGAACAGGCTGATTTTTGCATCGAGAATTTAGAATTAAAAAATGGATATTATCAATTCGATTTGGTAAGTCCTTCTCTGCGGATCGATAAACTGGTTTTGAATTATCCGGGTTTGTTGAATGTGGAGAATGCGGTTGCCGCTTCAGCATTGGCACTTTTGTCAGGTGTTACGCCCGACAATGTGCGCCTGGCCTTGTCAACATATTCCGGAGTAAAACGCAGGTTCGATGTTCAGTTAAATAACAGGACCTATGTGTTGATCGACGATTATGCGCATCACCCCGAAGAGTTACGTGCAACAATTCAATCGGTAAGAGATATTTACAAGGACCAAATCCTGACGGGTGTATTTCAGCCACATCTTTTTAGTCGAACCAAAGATTTTGCCGATGGGTTTGCCCGTAGTTTGGATTTGCTCGACGAGATTGTTTTACTCGATATTTATCCGGCTCGTGAATTGCCGATGGAAGGTGTTGATTCCGGATTGATTTTTAATCAGTTAAAAAATACCAATAAGATATTGTGTACAAAAGCCGAATTGCCAGGGCTGGCAGGTAAGTTTAAACCTGGAATCATTATCATGATGGGCGCAGGTGATATCGATACCTTGGTTGGCCCGGTAAAAGAGCAATTATTGAAGCATGAGGATAGTTAAAAAAATATTTGTCATACTTGGGTGGATATGTCTGGTGGGATGTATCGGGTTTACTATTTTTTACGCCAATCAGCAATGGTCAGCCGTAAGGTGCCAGGAGATTGTGGTAAATATTAGTCCGAATTCACCACGGTTCATGGACGAAGCCGAAATTGCCGGTATGATTGAAAAATCGGGTGAACCGATTATTGGACATAGACTTTCTGCTATCAATATTGATAAACTGGAAGCTAAATTGAGTACATTTAAGACCTTGAATAATGTGGAGATTTTCAGAAAGGTAGAGGCGAAAGGAATCTCATTCAAGGGGAAATTGATAATAAGTGTTGACCAGCGAACTCCGGTTGTCAGGATTAAAAATTCGATGGAAGATTATTATCTGGATCACGAAGGTGTGAAGATTCCGGTGTCGTCGAAATATGTTGAGCGAATCATGATCGCAACAGGAATTATTCCGGATGAAATCATTAAGAAGAGTTTGTTGGAATTGGCTAATGTGATCAATAAAGATGATTTTTGGAGAGCGCAAATTGAACAGGCATTTATTTTGCCAAACGGTGAGTTGCTTTTAATGCCTCAGGTAGGTGATTACCTGATTGAGTTTGGAACTCCGGAAGACTCTGAACTTAAGTTGAACGGATTAAAAGCTGTTTATCAACAGGCATTTAAAAATATGGGTTGGAATAAGTATAGAACCATAAGTGTAAAATATCGGAACCAGGTTGTTTGTACAAAAAAGTAGATTATGGACAAGAATGAAAAAATTTTTGCAGCAGTTGACATTGGGTCTACAAAAATTGTAGCCCTTGCGGGAAAAAAGAATGAAGATGGTAGAATTCAAATCATCGGAATTGGACAAAGCCCATCGCGAGGTGTCAATCGGGGTGTGGTTTTGAATGTTGAAGAAGCATTTGCCGCCATCAGCGAAGCCGTTGTCCAGGCTGAACGAGATTGTGGTTGCGATATCGAGAATGTTTTTGTGAATATTTCGGGTCAGGAATTAACTACACATACCACCTTGCATAAAAAGCTTCTGGGACGCGATCATTGTGTGAATCAAGCCGATGTCAATTTATTGTTTGAACAGGCTAGCCACCTTCAATTGGAAGAGGGTATGTGCATTTATCACATCAATCCTGAATTATTTACTGTTGATGGAGAACCTATAATTACCAATCCGGTTGGCACTTTAGGCGAAAAGTTGGAAGCTACCTACAAAGTCCATGTGGCACCCGATTATTACAAACGAAACATTTCAAAATGTTTCGAACGTGGTTCAATTCAGGTTGAGAAAGCCATTCTTGATCCAATTGCATCCTCAGAGGTGGTGCTAAATGATGATGAGAAGGAATCCGGAGTAGCTTTGGTTGATATTGGTGGTGGTGCTACCAAAATTTCCATTTTCTGCGAAGGTGTTTTGTGTTTTACATCGATGGTTCCTTTTGGAGGAAATGTAATTACCCGTGATATTAAAGAAGGTTGTGCCATTACTGCCAAACAGGCCGAATCGTTGAAAGTCCAGTTCGGACATGCGATTGCTGATTTTGCGGCAGAAGGAAAAATTGTAACGATTCCTATCCCTGGCGGATGGGAGCCTAAACATATAGCCGTTAAAAGTTTATCTCAGATTATACAGGCTCGCATGGAAGAAATCATTGTTGGTTTCTTTTACCAGATCCGTAAATCGGGTTATGCTGATAAACTGGGAGCTGGTATTGTAATTACCGGAGGGACATCGTTATTGCGCAATTTACCTCAATTGATTAATTTTCATACCGGATTAGCTGTCAGGATTGGAAGTCCGAGCCTGAATAATTTTGTTGACCGTAAGGAAGTTCATGATCCACGGTTTGCAACTGTACTGGGATTGCTTAAAATGGCGGCTGCTGAATACGGTCAGATTCGGAAGAAACCCAAAAGATTAAAGAAACCCAAATCCGATGAACCCGGAATTTTAAAAACGGTTCAAACCAAATTGGTTCAGGGAGTAATTAGTTTTTTTGAGGAAAATCCAGCAGATACAGAAATGACTTAGAAATAAACATAATCATGCATGCCTTATGATCGATGAACTATTTAACTTCGGATTAGAGTCTGCAAGTACCTCCATTATCAAGGTTATTGGTGTTGGGGGCGGTGGATGCAATGCTGTCAAAAACATGTTTGAAGAAGGCATTGAAGGTGTAAATTTTATTGTTTGCAACACCGACGCACAGGCGATGCAAAACAACCCGGTACCAGTAAGGATTCAGCTGGGTGTTACACTCACTGAAGGACGTGGAGCAGGTAATATGCCTGTACAGGGCGAGCATGCGGCAATCGAAAACTTGCACGACATTCGCGAGGTACTCGAAGGGACAACAAAAATGGTGTTTATCACCGCTGGGATGGGAGGTGGAACCGGTACCGGTGCTGCTCCCGTAATTGCAAAATTAGCCCGCGAGTTAGACATTCTCACCATCGCTGTTGTAACTATTCCTTCACGATCAGAAGGTAAACGTAGATTCGAACAGGCACTCGAAGGTGTCGAAAAACTTAGGGAACATGTGGATAGTATGCTGGTTATCAGTAATGAGAAACTGCATAAAATATATGGGAATTTACCCGCATCGAAGGCTTTTAAAAAGGCCGATAATATTATTACCACAGCGGTAAAAGGAGTTGCCGAAATCATTACGCTTCACGGAAATATTAACATCGACTTTGCTGACGTTAGTACCGTTATGGCTGGCAGTAAGGTGTTTTTGATGGGTACCGGCTTTGCTGAAGGGCCGGGGCGTGCCATGAGTGCTGTATCTCAGGCGCTCGAATCGCCATTGCTCGATATTAGCAGTATCAAAGGGACCAAAGATATTTTGCTCAATATTATTTCGGGTACCGAAGAAATTACCATGGAAGAGATTGGCGAAATTATTGA
>JFJP01002175.1_pt1 | contig 13183 bp, 8 predicted proteins | sample 431651 | NCBI WGS metagenome assembly JFJP01 (sample SAMN02602958, study PRJNA72255) | Microbial mat metagenome, whole genome shotgun sequencing project. | biome: fresh water; feature: sink hole; material: water; isolation source: purple microbial (photo- and chemosynthetic) mats found in...
GCTCGAATATCGCGGCTACGATTCCGCCGGGCTGGCCGTCATTCAAGGCGCAACCCGACCGGAACTCACCCGCCTGCGCAGCGCCGGTCGCGTCGCCGCACTGGAAACGCAGGCACGGGGCCTGGTGGCCACGACCGGCATCGCCCATACCCGCTGGGCCACCCATGGCGTACCGTCCGAGCGCAACGCCCACCCGCACGTTTCGGGCGGGCTGGCCGTGGTGCATAACGGCATCATCGAAAATTTCGAGTCGCTGCGGGACGAACTGGTCGCTGACGGCTATGTATTCACCTCGGACACCGATACCGAGGTCATCGCCCATCTGATCATGCGCAACCTGAAGCTGACGCCGGATCTGGCCGATGCGGTGCGCATCTCGGTGCAGCGCCTGCGCGGCGCCTTCGCCATTGCCGTGGTGCATGAAACCGAACCGGAGCGGGTGATTGTCGCTCGCGAAGGCTCGCCGCTGTTGCTGGGCTTGGGCGAAGAGGGCAATTACGCCGCCTCGGATGCCTCCGCCCTGCTCTCGGTAACGCGGCGCATGGTTTATCTGGAGAACGGCGACCTTGCCGATTTGCGCCCCGACTCATGGCGCGTGTTGCGCTTCGACGGATCGCCCGTCGAGCGCCCGGTGGCATTGTCGCAACTCTCCGCCGACGCGGTCGAATTGGGTCGCTTCCGCCACTACATGCAGAAGGAAATCTTCGAGCAGCCCGATGCGCTGGCCAACACGCTGGAAATGGCCGGCGCGGCGAAAAGCGTCCAGCCAGGCCTGTTTGGCGCCGATGCCGCCAGCCTGCTGGCCGGCGTCGATTCGGTGCTGATCCTCGCCTGCGGCACCAGCGCCCACGCGGGACTGACAGCCCGCTACTGGCTCGAAGCCATTGCCGGCGTGCCCACCACCGTCGAAATCGCCAGCGAATACCGCTACCGTGTCTCGGTGCCGCGCGCCAGCCAGCTCGTCGTCGCCATTTCGCAATCGGGTGAGACCGCCGACACCCTGGCCGCCTTGCGCCACGCGCGTGGGCAGGGCCAGCCGCTGACAATGGCGATCTGCAACGTGCCGGAATCGGCCATCGTGCGCGAATGCGCGATGCGCTTCATCACCCGCGCCGGCCCCGAAATCGGCGTGGCGTCGACCAAGGCCTTCACCACCCAACTCGCCGCGCTATTCCTGCTGACGCTGGTGCTGGCCAGGCAGAACGGCCGCCTGAGCGAGGCCGACGAACACACCCACCTCAACGCCCTGCGCCACCTGCCGGCGGCCGTACAGAAAGTGCTCGAACTGGAACCGCAACTGGCGGAATGGGCGTGTCGTTTTGCCGACAAGCAACACGCGCTTTTTCTCGGCCGTGGCCATCACTACCCGATCGCGCTGGAAGGCGCGCTGAAGCTGAAGGAGATTTCCTACATTCACGCCGAAGCCTATCCGTCGGGCGAACTGAAACACGGCCCGCTGGCACTGGTGGACAAGGACATGCCGGTAATCGCGGTGGCGCCCAACGACGCCCTGCTCGAAAAAGTGAAGTCCAACATCCAGGAAGTAAGAGCGCGCGGCGGCGAGTTGTATGTTCTGGCCGACGCCGATTCCGCCGTGGCGGAATCCGAAGGCGTCCATATCCTGCGCCTGCCCGGGCATTACGGCCCCCTCTCGCCGGTGTTGCACGTCGTGCCCTTGCAATTGCTCGCTTACCATGCCGCCCTGGTCAAGGGCACCGACGTTGATAAACCGCGCAATCTGGCAAAGTCCGTAACGGTCGAGTAGGGCCGCCCGCGCGCAACGCAAAGCCGGTGACTTGCGTCGCCGGCATGGGCCAAGCCATCAAGGCGCAAGGCGCCGAATCAGACTTTGGCGACCTTCTTGAGTTCCATGATGGCCGTGACGGTTTCCTTCGAGGCGGCGGCAAAATTGCCGCCCAGCGAGGCCTTGGCGCCCGCCTTGTCACCGCCTTCGACCTTCTTCACGACGTCGGCGGCGCAGACGTGAAAGTTGGCGTGTTTCTTCACCAGGTCGCCATAGGGGGCGAGCGTCTTGTGCTTGGCGCCCTCACCGTAAATCCACTTGCCCAGATCGCACTGATTGTCCTTGCAAACGGTGGCGCTCTGAAGCTTTTCCGGGCTGGTGCCATCGATAAACTGGGTCAGTCGAACCTTCCACTTGATGTGGGCCGCGATGGCGTCGTCGAAATTCATGTTTTTTCTCCTTTGGTATGACTGCGAAAATCAGGTCTTGAAGCGCCCGACCAAGGCGCCGAGATTACGCGCCAACTCGTCGATGTATTGTACGGAACGTGCGTTTTCCTGGAAGGCCGAGCTGTTTTCCTCGGACAGTCGCGCGATGTTCTCCACCTTGTGAGCGTTCTCGGCGTTTGACTGCGCCTGCTCCTTGAGGGAAGACGATATCTCATTGACTGCGGTAACCACCTGCTCCACGCCAGCCTTGATCTGACTGATAGCTTCGCCCGCCTGCTGCGCCAGCGCGGCGCCGACGCCGACACGTTGCACGCCCGTGCTCATGCTCTGTATGGCGAGACGCGTGCCGTGCTGAATCTTGTCGATCATCGCGGTGATTTCCTGCGTCGAATTGCTGGTGCGCTCGGCCAGTTTGCGCACTTCGTCGGCCACCACGGCAAAGCCGCGGCCCTGCTCGCCCGCCCGCGCCGCCTCGATGGCGGCATTGAGCGCCAGCAGGTTGGTCTGATCGGCAATCTCCTTGATCACATTGACGATCTGCGATATCTGATCGGACTGCTTGCCGAGATCCTGGATGATGCTCGACGACTCATTGACGGTGCGTGTGATCTGGTTCATCTCGTCCGCCGCCGAGTAAATCACGGCACCGCCGTGCTTTGAGTGCTCGCTCGCTTCGACCGACCGGTGTTGCACACTCTCGGCCTCGCTGGCCAAACCATCCAGTGTGTAAGTCATGATCTCCACCTGGGCGGCCATCGAATAGGCCTCCTGGCTTTGCAGCTGCGAATTGCCGGCGACCTGTTCGGCGACGCGGGCCTGCTCGTTGGCTGTTCGTTGCAGATTATCGGTACTGGTCTTGACCTCGGCGATGATCGATTGCAGCTTGGTCATGAACAGATTGAAAGATTCAGCCGCTGCACCGATTTCATCCTGGCAGCAGATGTCGAGTCGGCGCGTCAAATCGCCTTCGCCCTCGGCGATGTCGCGCAGCACGCGGTTGAAATCGTCCAGCGGACGCGAGACAAAGCGCCTGATCGACAGGAAAATGAACACGATGACCGGCACCAGCAGCGCCAGTGCCGCCAGCAGCGTCAGCAGGCGAAACTCTTGTACGGACTTATTCACCTTATCGAGCGAGACACGCATGCTGACCACCCCGAGCGTCGTGCCTTCCGGCACCAGATGGCAGGTGAGGCAGTCCTTGCCGAGATAATTTTTCTGCGCAAGGATGGGGATGATGGCGCGCAGGCTCTCGCCAGCGCTGTCGTCAACGACGCGGAAGTACGTTTTTTGCGACTGAATTACCTCATGTACGATTGGCTCATCCGTGCTTTCGTCGGGAACACCGGGACCGTATTGCTTGGAAACGCCCTCGGCGCGAATTACCCGCAACTCGCGTATTTCCTCGGATTGGCGCACCTGGTCGAGATAAACGGCGCGCTGAGCGATGGTGCCGGTGATCATCATGCCCGTCAGGCTGGACATCGTCATGCGATGCACCGTCATCGAGAAATCTTCGGCCTGGCGAATCGCGGTCTCGCGCTGCTGGTGCGAGGTCCAGGCAACCAGCCCGCTCCCGGCAACGATCAGGATGACGGAAATCCCGACCACGACGCGTACCCATATCTTGACATTGCGCAGCATGTCCATGCGAAACGCTCCCCAGCCTCATGTACGGAAGAGCTGGCCAACACGCTCCCCCCGCAAACCGGGGCGCTCCGCAAGCCGCAACCTTCTCCATTAGTAATGTTAGCCCTATTCGGAGGGCAGTCAATAAGACATGGCGGAATTTCGCGCCTATGACGAACGAGCTGGAAGCGTAGAATCCGGGGTTTGCCGCGTGTCGCGTGATCGTGACGGAGTCACGAATCGCCGCGCGGGTTATGTTCGAAGTTATGTTCGAAGTTTCGAAGCATCAGGGGAGATGATGATGGAGAAATACGAAATGTCAGCCATTCGCGCGGTTGCCCTCGTTGGTCACGGTGGCGCCGGCAAGACCACACTGGCTGAAGCGCTGCTGTTTGCCACGGGGGCGATTTCAGTCAAGGGCAGCGTCGAAAAGGGTAGCACCGTCTGCGATTTCGATCCGCAGGAGAAGACCGCCGGCCATTCGCTCAACTCGGCCATCGTCCATTTTTCGGATCGTGAGGTTCAAATAAATCTCGTCGATACCCCCGGCTATCCGGACTTCGCCGGGCAAGCCATCGCGGCGCTGGCCGGTGTCGATACCGCGCTGGTGGTGATCAACGCCCAGACCGGCATCGAGCTTTCCACCGAACGCATGATGAAGTGGGCCGCCGGTCGCGCGCTTTGCCGCATGATCGTGATCAACAAGATCGACGCCGACAACGTCGACCTGCCGGGCCTGGTCAATGACATTCGCGCCCGTTTTGGCAAGGAATGTCTGCTGCTGGATTTGCCTGCGCATGATCGCCACGACGTGGTTGACGTGCTGGAGACCGATTCCGGTGATGCTGATTTCGATTCCGTCGCCGCCGCCCATCGCGCCCTGATCGACCAGGTCATCGAGGAAGACGAGGATCTGCTGGCAAAGTATCTCGAAGACGGCCAGGAGCCGAGCGCGGCCGAACTGCACGCGCCCTTCGAAAAGGCCCTGCGCGCCGGCCACCTGATTCCGATCCTGTTCGTCTCCGCCAAAACCGGCGCCGGCATTCCCGAATTGCTGCATGTGCTGGAAACCCTGGCGCCGAATCCGGCCGAAGGCAATCCGCCGCCCTTCTTCAAGGGCGAACCCGGTGATGCACCGGAAGGGTTCGCCGCCACGCCTGATCCGGCCAAGCATGTGCTGGCCCACGTTTTCAAGGTGATTGCCGATCCCTACATGGGCAAAGTCGGCGTCTTCCGCGTGCATCAGGGCACGCTGAAGAAAGACGCGCAACTTTTCGTCGGCGACGGCCGCCGCCCGTTCAAGGCCGGCCACCTCTACAAATTGCAAGGCAAGGACTACGTCGAAGTCGACGTCCTGCTGCCGGGCGAGATCGGCGCCGTGGCCAAGGTCGAGGAAATCGAGTTCGATGCCGTGCTGCACGATTCGCACGACGAAGACAATATCCACCTGAAGCCGCTGGAGTTTCCCCGGCCGATGCAGGGCCTCGCCGTCGAAACGCGGAAGAAGGGTGACGAGCAGCGCCTGTTCGAAATCCTGCACAAGCTCGAACTCGAAGACCCCTGCTTCAGCATGGAACGCCACCCGACCACCAATGAAACCGTCATTCGCGGCCTTGGCGAAATGCACCTGCGTTACAAGCTCGACAAGATGGCAACGCAATTCAAGATGGAACTGGATACCAAGCCGCCGCGCGTGCCCTATCGCGAAACCATCACGGGTAACGCCGAAGGCCACTGTCGCCACAAGAAACAGAGCGGCGGCGCCGGCCAGTTTGGCGAGGTCTATCTCAAGATAGAACCGCTGGCGCGAGGTGCCGGCTTCGAATTCGTCGATCGCGTCAAGGGCGGCGTGATTCCGGGGGTGTTCATGCCCGCGGTCGAAAAGGGGGTCATACAGGCGCTGGCCGATGGTGTCGTCGCCGGCTATCCGGTCGAAGATCTGCGCGTCATCGTCTATGACGGCAAGACCCATGCGGTCGATGGCAAGGAAGTCGCCTTTGTCACGGCCGGCCGCAAGGCCACCATCGCGGCGATTCAGGCGGCCAATCCGATCCTGCTCGAACCCATCGTCGGCATCGAGATCATCGCGCCCGAAGCCGCCATGGGCGATCTGGCCGGCGATCTTTCGTCACGGCGCGGGCATGTTACCGGGACACAGAGTGACCAAGGCGCGCGCGGCCATGGCATGGCCACGATTACTGGCGAAGTGCCGCTGGCCGAGATCACCGACTACGCCTCGCGCCTGAAGTCGATGACCGGTGGCCAGGGCAGCTACACCATCGAGTTCGCTCGCCACGCCCAGGTGCCACCGCTGGTGCAGCAAAAACTCGCCGCCGGCCACAAACTGCGCGAAGACGAGGATTAACGGGATTAACGGGTAGCGGGCGTCGTGTTCAAGGGATGCTCAGGCTGACAAGAAACGAAAACGTACTGCCCGCGCCCGGGGTGCTGCTGACCTCGAACTTGCCGCCCATCAATTCGACCAGGCTGCGGCTGATCGCCAGCCCCAGGCCCGTGCCGCCATGGACCCGCGTGGCGCTGTTGTCGGCTTGTTCGAATGCCTGGAAGACGCGATCGATATGCTCGGGGGCGATGCCGCAGCCGCTGTCGGCGACCACGAAACGCACCTGTGCCGTCTTCCCACCCGAATTCCCGCCCGTCGTCCCTGCGGTTCCCTCCAGCCGGGCGCCGAGCGAGATCATGCCGTCCGTGGTGAACTTGACGGCGTTGTCGGCCAAATGGAGCAACACCTGTTTGATACGCTCGGCATCTCCGAGCAGCAGCGGTGGCAGGGCGGGGTCGGTCTGGCAGGCGACTACCAGGCCTTTGGCCGTCGCCGGGCCGTCGATCTTGGCGCGGACATCGCTCAGCAGCGCGGCACTGTCGAAGGGCTGTGCCGCCAGCACCATCGTGCCGGTCTCAATCTTGGCAATCTCAAGAACGTTGTTCAGGACGCCCAGCAAGCGCTGGGCAGACACATCGACCTTTTGCAGATAATCGAGTTGCTTGGGATCGGTGGCGCGGCGAATGGCGAGGGCCGTCATGCCCATGATGCCGTTCATCGGCGTGCGTAATTCATGGCTCATGTTGGCGAGGAAGATGCTCTTGGCGTGACTGGCGGTCTTGGCGGCTTCCAGCGCCCGCGCCAGTTCGACGGTGCGCGCCCGCACCATTTCCTCAAGATGTTGCTGATGCTGGCGCAGGCGCAGTTCGAGCTTGCCCCGCACCAGCGCGTAGCGCAGGGCGCGGCCAAGCATGTCGTGGTCGAACTGGCCCTTGACCAGATAATCTTGTGCGCCGGCCTCGAGCGCATTGAGGGCAAGGCTGCGCTCGTCGTTGCCGCTGAGCACGACGATGGGCGCCTCGGGCAGAGCGGCGTGCATCGCGCGCACGGTATCCAGTCCGCTTGAATCGGGCAGCGACAGATCGAGCAGGACGACATCGGGCCTGACCCGTTGGGCCGCTGCAATACCCTCGGCCAGCGTTTGGGCCCAGGTCAGCGGATCAGGGCCGCCGGCGCGATCATAGCCGGCCTGGCGAATATGCACCCGCACCAGGCCAAAGTCGCCGGGATCGTCCTCGACGACGAGGATCGACAAGTTATCCGGTAAAGGATTGTTCATGAGATTTCTCCGTATTCACTGCGGCAGGCGCACCAGATCAATCCAGTAATTGCCCAGATTGCGAATGGCTTCCATGAACTGAAACAGATCCACCGGCTTGGTGATGTAGCCGGCGGCGCCGAGATGATAGGAAGCAACGACATCGCGCTCGACGTCCGAGGTGGTCAGGATCACGACCGGAATATCGCACAGGGCAGGGTCCTGCTTGAGTGCCGCCAGGCATTCGCGGCCATCCATGCGCGGCATGTTGAGGTCGAGCAGGATCAGGTCCGGGCGCGGGGCAGCGGCAAAGCGCGGGCCTTGCCGGCGCAGGAATTCGAACGCTTCGCGGCCATCCAGTACATGGTGCAGGTCGGCCGGAATACTGTTTTCGGCCAGGGCCGCCTTGACCAGGTAGGCGTCGGCCTGTTCGTCCTCGGCCAGCAGGATGACGAAGCGATGTGGTTCGGTATTCATGAGGTTTTCTCCGCGGGTAATTCAAACAACACGCTGCAACCGCCGCCCGGCGTCTCTTCGAGCCAGGCCCGCCCGCCGCAATTTTCGGCGATGCGGCGCACGATGGCGAGACCAATGCCCGTGCTTTCGCCACCCGAACTCAGGCGTTCGAAGACGCGAAATACCCGTTCGCGGTATTGCGCCTCGATGCCGGGGCCGTTGTCACTGACGCGGTAACGCACCAGCGCGGCGACCCGTTCACCCTCGACGGTGATGCGTAGCGGAATGGCCGGCGGTGCGTCCCTCGGCGCATCTTGCGTTGCATCCAGCGGCGCATCCTGCCGTACCGCTAGCGCCGACTTTTTCGCACCGCCATGCTGCAAGGCATTATCCAGCGCCACCTCGAACAGGTCGGTCAGGCGTGGCGCGTCGATCCAGGCCGGCGGCAGCGCGCCCACGGTAATTTCGGCGTCCACCGCGCCGATTCGCTCTTGCGCGTGCGCCAGCAATGCGGCGACCGTCTGGCCCGCATCGGTCGACTCAACCATTCCGCGTGGCTGATCCGCCGCCAGATAACGCTCGATGTCGCCCAGCAATTGCTTCATGCGGCGCGCCTGCTGGCCGATAAAGTCCAGCGAAACCTCTGCGTTGGTCGCGTCGGCGGCATCGAGCCGGCCGGCCAGTTGCTGGCGCAGGCGTTCGGCGTAGCTGGCCAGGCGGCGCGCCGGTTCCTGCAAATGATGCGCCGTCACTTCGGCAAAGCGCTGCAAATCGGCATTGCTGCGCGCCAGTCCCGCCTCGGCATTTTTCCGCGCGGTAATTTCGCGGTTGCTGCCGCGAATGCCGAGCGCTTGTCCGGTCGCATCGACCACGGGCCGGCAAACATGCGATATCCAGAGATATGCGCCGTCCTTGCCGCGCAGGCGGTAATCGATCGGTTCCGGCACACCCTTGGCGTTCATGTGATGGCTATGTTCGGCCCACAGTTGCTGGTCATCCGGGTGAATGATCTGCGTCAGCAGTTTCGGGTCGGCATAAAACTCCTCTGCGGCGTACCCGCTGATTTGTTCGCAGGAAGGTGACACATAGCGGAACTTGCCATCCGGCATGAGCCAGTATTCCCAGTCGGCGGTGAAGTCGGCCATCGTGCGATAGCGCAGTTCGCTTTCCGTCAGCAATTCTTCGCGCCGTCGCACTTGTTCAGTCAGTTCCGCGGCGATGCGCACGGCGTTGGCCTGCGTATTGATCATCGAGAGCATCAAGCCGAACAGCAGGGCGCTCAATGCCATGCCGCCGCCAAGGGCCGACCAGGCGGTGGCATAGCTGAGGCTGGCGGCGGTGGCGGCGTGGTCAAACACCAGCAACCAGCGGTGGCCATAAAAGTCGATGGTGCGCTGCTGCCGAAAGAGCGAATGCGCGTTGTGCGACAGGGCCTTCTTGTTATCGAACAGCAGGGCGTCGGGTATTTCTTGCGGGCCATCGTAAATGTGCAGATTGATGGCCCTGCCCTCGTCGTGCTCCCAGTCCTGCAGAATGCCGCTCATCAGATCATTCATGCGGTAGGGGCTGTAGGCCCAGCCCAGTAGCGCCGCCCGCCTTTGCGCAACAGAAAAGGGGCCAGGCTCAATTGATGAATCTTTAATTGAGCCTGGCCCCTTTTCTGCGTTGCGATAGACGGGGACATACATCAGCGTGCCAGCCTGCACCTTCGTGCCAGTCTCCTGCACCAGTTCAACCTTGCCGGAAAGCGCCGCGGTACCAGTGTCACGCGCCTGTTCCATGGCGGCGCGGCGGACCGGCTCGGAGAACATATCGAAGCCGAAAGCGCGCAGATTGCGGTCGCTGAAGGGTTCCAGGTAAATGATGGACGTGATGACGGCGCGCATGCCGGGCGGTCGCACGCTGTAGTCGGGGAAACCTTCCTGGCGAATTTGCGCGATGTGGCTGGCGAGTTGATCGGGCGGAATGAGTTGCGCAAACCCGATCCCCTGCACGCCGGGGACGGTCTCGTCGGTGTGTAGTTTCTCGACGAAAGCGTGCCAGTCTTGCCGCGTCACCGTGTCCGTTCCGGCGAAAAGACCGGCCGCACCGCGCAGAACCAGCGCATAGGCATGCAGGCGCGCCTGAATTTTGAGGGTGGCCTGATCGTAGGAAAAGGCCATTTGCTTCACCGCATCCGCTTCGATGCCTTGCTTGACATGGAGGCTGGCGAAAATAGTGATCAACATGCCGACCGCGAGCATCGTCCAGGCGGGCCAGGTTTTGCGGCCAGGGTGGGTCGGACTTGAATGCGGTAGCGGGTTGTTCATGATCCGACCCCCGCCGGGAGCGCCGGCAAACTGAAGCAGAAGCGGCAGCCCTGGCCATCTCCACCCGACTCCACCCAGATGCGCCCGCCGTGGCGTTCGACGATCTTGCGCGCCACCGCCAGGCCGATACCGCTGCCCTCGTATTGGTCGCGGGTGTGCAGGCGCTGGAACACCTTGAACAAACGGTCGAACTGCGCCGGCTCGATGCCGATGCCGTTGTCGGCGACGCAGAAGCGCCAGCCCTCGCCATCCCCCTCTCCCTCCCGCGCTCCCTCGGCCTCCGGCGTGACCGTGATGTCGACTTCCGGCGCACGTTCCGGCGCGCGGTATTTGATCGCATTGCCGATCAGGTTTTGCCACAAACGGGTGAATTCATCGCGGCTGGCCAGCACTTGCGGCCAGTCGCCGGAGACGCGCACCGTGGCATGGGCCTCGCGGATCGCCGGGTCGAGAAAGCGCAGCGCCTCAGCCACTGCGTCGTGGCTGGCCAGCGGCGCCAGCGGCTCGCCACCGCGGCCGACGCGCGAATATTCCAGCAATGAAATCAGCATCTGGTCCATGCGTTTGGCGCCATCGGTGGCGAAATGCATCATCTCGCGGGTCTCGTCGTCGAGCGTGGCGGCCAGACGCCGCTCCAGCAGTTGCACATAGCTATTGACCATGCGCAATGGCTGGCGCAGGTCATGCGAGGCGACATAGGCAAACTGTTCCAACTCGGCGTTGGAGCGGGCCAGGGCCGCGGTTTGCTGCTGCAAGGATTCTTCGGCCTGCTTGCGCGCGGTGATTTCCATGTGGGTGCCGGCCATCCATTCGGGCTGGCCGTCGGGCGTGCGGCTCACCAGTTTGCCGCGGTCCAGCACCCAGATCCAATGGCCGTCCTTGTGGCGCATGCGCGACTCGCATTCATAGGCATCGGTGGTGCCGGCAAAGTGCTTTTCCAGCGCCGTGCCAGAGGCGGCCAGGTCGTCGGGGTGCGCCAGGCGCATCCAGGTGTCGATATTGATCGGGGCCAGTTCGTCCAGGGTGTAGCCAACCAGCTCTGCCCAGCGTTCGTTGAAGCGGGTTTCGCCGGTCTGCACATTCCATTCCCAAGTGCCGACCCCGGTGCCCCACAGGATGTTCTCCAGGTGTCGCCGCTCCCGCACCAGCCCTTGTTCGGCGACCTTGCGCTCGGTGATGTCGATGCCGGTCACGGCGATGTAGCAGGCATCTCCCGCCCGCACCGGCAGGGCGTGGAACAGTACGCTGATTTCGCCACCGCCGGGGATTGCGTGCGTCGTCTCGAAGCTGCCCGCCGTGCCCTGGGCGGCGGCACGGAGAATGCCTTCCAGGGTGGCCCGATCTTCGGTGGGCGACCACCAGGGCGCATCGGGGAAATACTTGCCAAGCACCTCTTCCCGGCGCCGGCCGCTCACCGTCAGGGCGGTCTGGTTGACTTCAATCAGGTGCCCGGTTTGGTCAAGGATGCCCGCGAGAAAACCGGATTGCTCGAACAGGCCGGCGAACAGCGCCTGACGATAGGCGATCAGACGCGCTGACTTTTTCGCCGCTGACCGCGATTGTTGAATACTCCAGATGGCAAAGCCGAAGACGCACAGCAGGCCAAGCGCGAGGATGGCGGAAGAGAGGGCGCCTTGCTTCCAGCTTGCCAGATAGTGGTCTTTCGCGATCGCCACCTGAACATAAAAGGGCGTGTTCTCCACGGTCTTGAAACTGGCGAGTCGTTCGATGCCATCGGTACTCGCGATCAAGCTCAGCATGCCGGAGTGCTCGCCGGCCTCGATGCGCTGGCGGATCGGATTATTCGGTGGCAGCGGCTGGTTAAAGTCCTTCTCATTGTTACGCGGTATGCGCTGGATCAGCCTGGAGGTATCGCTGCGCCGCAGCAGCGTGACGCCGCCCGGTCCGACGTCAATCGACTCGAACAAGCTGCTGATGCTGTCGAGGGCAATCACCGCATTGGCCGTGCCGAAAAAGCGGCCCCGTTCATCGCGCAGGGCGCGAGCCATGACGATGGACCACTTCCCCGTGGTGCGCGCAATCTGGGCATCCGAAAACGCGATCCGGGCTTGGGGGTCGTCGCGCAATTTCTGGAAGTGGGGGCGGTCGGCAATGCTGATGACTTTGAGGCTCGGGTTTGAGGCGTGACGCAAGATCCCTTCGGCATCGAACAGCGTCAGCCCGCCGGCATCGGGGAAGCTCGCCTCCAGGTCGGCCAATTGCTGACTGATCGCGGCCTGCTGCTTGGTGGAAAGCGTCGGCCGCAAATCGGCTGCGCTGACTCTGCGCGCAAGAAAGGCCAGTGCATCGCTGGTTTGTGCAAAGTCGCTGGACAAGCGCGACTCCAGCACCTGCACCAGATTGCGTGTCATTACCGCGCCCTCGGCTTCTGCCTGGCGATAGCTGGTATAGGAATTATTGACCAACAGGCCGAGCATGAGCACCAAGGCGAGCGCCAGCCAGCCGACCGGAGCGTTCGCCCGGGCCGCGCCAGGCGTAAAAGTCGGCGCTAGCGGGACGGCCGGCTCGTCTTCGGTCGGCAGGATGACGCAACGCGCTTGTTCAATAGTCATGCTGTTTCGCCCAGCAGCGCCAGAATCATCGCCGGCAGGGGGGCGCGGGCGAGACCTTTGACCCCGCGTTTTGGCGATGCAAAAACTGATTCAGCGCCGCCTGACCGCAATCGAAGGTTTCGACGGCATCAGCGGCACCAAGTTTGCGAATGGATTCGAGTCGGGACATGCTCAATCCAGGATGCCGGGTTCCGTCATCAGTTTCTTCAGGTGTGGCAGCGCTTGCGGCGGCGCATCCAGCGCGCGCTGGAACGCGGCCCACTGCGCGTCATCGAGCAAAAACTCGCTGACATTCTTGTGACTGGCGCACGCCGCCTCCTGTTTAATGGTTGCAAGCATATTGGTATCCTGGCAATGTCCCGACAATATCAGGATTGGGCTGGTTCTCCAGATAATTCGAACCACACGCTGCAAGCAACGG
>JFJP01034843.1_pt1 | contig 13183 bp, 12 predicted proteins | sample 431651 | NCBI WGS metagenome assembly JFJP01 (sample SAMN02602958, study PRJNA72255) | Microbial mat metagenome, whole genome shotgun sequencing project. | biome: fresh water; feature: sink hole; material: water; isolation source: purple microbial (photo- and chemosynthetic) mats found in...
GGATCTCCCTCATCACCACCGATGAGTCCGACTGATGTGGTCTGCACAATAAGGTCGTTGTAGCGTTCCATCAAGCCGGCGGCTATTTCGGTCATGCCTGACCACTCGAACCCGTAGGCTTCCGCCAGATGTTTGGCCCTGGAAATATTGCGGTTGATGACGCAACAATGGGCACCGAGCGATTTGAGCGCATAGGCGACTGCTTTGGCAGCGCCACCGGCTCCAACTATAGTCGCTTTGACCCCTTTCAACGTATCAACGCCAAGGAATTTACGTATGGCTGCCGAGAATCCGTAGGCATCGGTATTATAGCCAACCCAGCCGTACCCGTCGTTGACCGCGGTGTTGCAGGCACCTATCGCGTCTACTTCCGCCGATCGGCTGGACAAGTACGGGAGGATTTTCTCCTTGAACGGTACAGTAATCGAGAACCCCTGGATCTGCAGCCGCTCTGCCAGTGCCATGAAAGGCTCTATATCGTCCGCGGGGAAGGGAAGGTACAGAGAGCGGAGCCCAAGCGCCGCAAATCCCGCATTGTGTACCGAGGGTGACAATGAATGGATGACGGTCGGGCCACCCAGAATGCCGTAGAGCCTCCAGTCAGGGGTATATTCCCGAGTCCGGTAGGTTTCAATGAGTTTGGCGGGTTCAAGTTGCCCAGGCAAGGCGGGTAGTGTTCCCACTCCGCTGGCGCTCGCATACACGAGCATGCTGCCAAGCTTTTCTGCCAGTATCCTCGTGCAGAACCCATACTCTCCCATGCTGACTACCACGCGGTCAGAAGTACCCCGACCGCCCTCGAACAACCTGAATACCGAATCAATATCCCGCACGCCCGTAGCATGAACAGCCAGTTTGGGTATCTCGTACGGTCGTGCCGACAGTTCGCGCCATACCCTGTCGATATCAGCAGGCATTCCGTTCATGCAGTGCTTGGAACGAATAATCCTTGTCCCGAAGGTACGTGCCGCCTCCTGGATGGATGGAATATCAAAATCGTATTCGATGTCGACGAATGAAAAGTTTTTATGGGTATCGGAATCGGCGAAAGCCAGCCCTCTGGCAAATATGACAAGCCTGACACCTTCACCCAGGTCGAACATGCCGCCATCGGTCTTGCGCCTGACGGTAAGGATACTGGGCAATCCGGCTTTCTCGGGAAAGGACCGGATGTGGAACAACTCACCGGGATCCAGGTAGTCAGCCCTGAGTTCCACCATGTCAACTTTGCCCCTGTACCGTTCAAGCGCAGCGAGATCCTGCGCAATGGTCGATCCGGTCAGACACAGGCATATTTTTGGCATTGCTTCTCCTAAAAATCAGCCCGATAGACGTACAACTCCTGAATATTGCCTGCTTCGTCGATCAAACAACGCAGACGTACCGGCCATGCCTGACCCAACACAACCCACTCGATTGCACCCGCCAGGGATTGCACGGGTACACCGAGCACTGAGGCCGCAAGACCAGTCGTCGACCCCAAAGCTACCCCGAGTACAGGATTCCGGTAGGGCTTGGCTACTCGTACCTGCCAGACCCTGTCCATAAACAAGAAAAGAGAAACCCCTTCACCATAGTCAAACACGACGTCATCCTGCCATGCTTCCGCTCCACGTACAGCAAAAACACGAGGTGGCGCACCAAAGCGCTCGACAAGTTCCAGAGGGGTCAGCCCAAGCAAGGTGGCTGGGTTATCAGTGAAAACCCTGGCAGTGATCGAGGAATCCGGCGATATCACAGATTGTGCAAAAGCTGTGGATACAGAGATGAAGATAGAGAATGTGAAAAGCAAAAAGGTTGGTTTCATCAAGAACACTGTAACTGAGGCAAGCCATGTGTCGCAACCCTGGTTCCTCGAACCTTGTTTGAAAGTTCTAGCGCAAGAGAACCCCGCTAGTGACGGGAACCACCTATGGGCTTGAGATGTGGAGCAAGTTTGGATTATTGTTATGGCAAGGAGCCCAATGTGCCTTCCCATCCAATACTCCCGCAAACCAGACGCACGGCATTTGAAAAAGTCATTGACGAAGCTCTTGCAGAAATACAGACCGCAAACGACGTAGCCTTGCTGCAAGAGTGTCGTACGATCTTCCGCAAGCGGGTTCCATTACATCTTCGAGCATACGTAGCGGCTGCCTTGGCACTCAAAGGAACAGCTTCACCACCTTCATCAACACATGGGTCTCAGACACGAAAACAAAGTAAGGAAAAAAGCCTCAATGCTGTGATGGACACTCCAGGGATAGCAGCGAATCGCCCTGCCCCAGACTCAGTAAAACAAAAGGTACCTCAGAATAGCCAGACTCCGCGCGAACATGAGCAGCATGCGACACGTGAAAACCGGTATCGCAATGAAGGCGTCACGCTGTTTGTGAGTGCAGGCCGACGTCAGAGATTTTATGCGCGTGTCGCAATAAAAGCACTTCTTGAAATTCCGGGTGTTGCCGAGGAGAACATCGGTGACATCAGGACTATGGACAATTACAGCTTCATAATAGTAGATCCCGCCATCGAAGAGACTGTAATCACTGCACTGAATGGTTACGATTTCAAAGGCCGGGTACTAGCCGTTAACCGTGCCAGAAAAAAGGAAGAGGCAAGCCCGGAAAGCACTCTGAATGAATTTGCCGATGACAAACCAGATGATTCCAATAATGGATAGTTCCTCGAACCTTGTTATTACCGGGAAACCTATAAGAATCGCCTGAGCAGAAAGAAGGCGATCCATGCATTGAGGGCTAATGAACTTATAAATGAAGCTACGCTCGCGGCCGTCATAACCTGAGATCGTCGTTTCCATACCGAGGATGAAGCTCCATCAGCCTCGGATAGTGCACTGACATCCCGCATCGCCCTGAAATAGCGGGCTTGCTTCCAGAAACGCCGGTAAGCAAAGAAACCTATTACCCCTGGCGGTACAAGGGGCAGTATGGGAGAAAAGGCCAGACACAGCATCAAGGCACGGACAAGAGAAGGCGTATTTCCAGGCAATGAAAGTGACAGGGTTCCACTCAAAGCCGCGACACCAAGAGCCAGCGACACCTGGGTCAGGGGGTTCCAGTATTCATTTTCATGTCGCCCTGACCATACAGACCGCCGGACTGCGTCCATGTCGTTACCATCATGCAGGATTACCAGTGGCATTTCCTTGCCAATACGACCAAGTATTATCCTGCCGCCGGTAACCACAATGCTTCCAGAAGCATACACCCTCGTCCCTGGGCTGATGGATTGCATACCTCTCCATCTCCTGCGTTCAATCCTGTCCTCTCCTGTCCTGTCAGTAAGGAGGTACACCCAGGCATCATGCAGATTGACAATGCAAGAAACAGAATTCCCGGACAACCACAACTCATTCTGGCCTCCGATAGCGTCAACTTCTCCTTGTACAAGAAACTTCCCCGGCACAGGACCGGTTGTCCCAAGAAGGGACGCATTGATTTGAGGCAAGGTACTTGATTCCAAAACCCGCTTTCTGAAGACTCTCCATTGTTCCCTCACGACAAAAGCACCCGCTACTGGCAATAAAGCATAGAAAACAAAAGCTGCCAACGCAGCAAGGTAAACCGGTAAAAACATAACCATTGTCTCCGAATACTATCAGGTTCGAGGAACCAGCCTTGTAACACCTGGCATACAATTGTTACTATCTACTGGCATGATACGAAGCTTCAGTGTAGGCCCCATCGGGGAAAACGTCCATATTATTGAAGGTGATGGTTTGCCTGTGGTGGTGGTTGACCCAGGCGCAGAACCGGAACGTCTGACTCGGGAGACTATCGCGGCGGTTGATGGAACAAGTGCTCCATCGGTGTATATTGCAATGACGCACGGGCATCTGGATCATGTAGCCGCCCTGCCAGGTTTGCTGGCCGGCCTGCATGCAGTACTGGATACGCGGCATATCGCAGTACGAACCTTCGCTCCCCAGGAAGACGAATATTATTATGGCGACAAGTCAAGTGAAACCAACATACGAATCTTTACCAGCATCCATGGCATGTCCTTCTATCACAAGTACTGGTTGCCCATTCCCATGGCTGATGTTTATTTTATCGATGGATTCATTCTGCCAGGCACAGGAATTGTAGCTCTGCATACCCCGGGGCACACGCGTGGATCGTCCTGCTTCCTCGCAGAATCGGGGACTGTTCTTATTGCAGGTGACACATTGTTCAAGGACGGTCGCGGAAGGACAGACAACTTTGATGCCGATGAAGATACCATCATCAGATCGATCAGGGAACGGCTGTGCGTATTGCCGGATGATGTTCGCGTCCTGCCAGGCCATGGCGCTCCAACGACCATAGGCCAGGAAAAGCGTTACTACCTGAACTGAACCGGAGACAATCACATGAACAGGCTTCATACGGCGTTGAAAAGCAGACCCTTGCAAACAATACTTGCTCCTGTACGTGTAATCATTGTGTTGCTGGCTGTCGTTGCCTTTGCAACTTCCTGCTCGGGTGGCGCGATGGACAGGGCGGACTTGGCCCTCGGTACGGTGTGCTCCATCCGGATACTTGACGGAGGTTCCGGTAAAGCCTTGGACAAGGCCTTTGCGCGCCTCAAGGAAATCGAGTTGTCGATGAGCGCCAACACACCGGGAACCTATGTGGCAGCCATCAACGAAAATGCGGGCAAAGCTCCCATCGTCGTACCGTCCGATGTACGCTACGTCATGAACGCCGCACTCAAATTCGCCACGGTTTCACGAGGGGCTTTCGATCCAACCATCGGTCCAATCGTCAAGCTGTGGAACATAGGCCTGGACGGTGAAAGGGTACCTGAACCCCAAGAGATATCGGCAGCCCTGCCTCTTGTCGACTGGAACCTGGTCAGCATCGATGAAAAGGCTGGTACTGTTTTCCTGCACAAGCAAGGCATGCTCATGGACCTGGGCGCAATAGCCAAGGGCTATGCAGCTGATGAAGTGGGCAGAATACTGATGGAAAACCGGGTCAAGGCGGCCGTTGTCGATCTTGGCGGCAATATCAAGGTGGTGGGAAAGAAACCCGATGGCACCCGGTGGCGGGTAGGAATCCAGAATCCCTTTGACGACCGTGGTGATTACCTTGGCATAGCAACTTTGGAAGGTGGTTCTACCGTGGTGACCAGCGGTATTTACGAACGATACTTCTTTGGCGACGATGGCACCCGCTACCATCACCTCTTTGATACAAAAACCGGTTATCCAGTCCGGAACGGTCTTGTTTCCGTGACCATCATAACCGATTCATCCATAGATGCCGACGGGCTTTCCACAACCGCTTTCTCTTTGGGGCTTACCGCAGGCATGGCACTAATCGAGTCCCTCGATGGCGTGGAAGCAGTATTCATAGACGAAGAAAGAAGGCTGTACATGAGTTCAGGCGCTACATCCATTTTCGAACTCAAGGATACTTCGTTCACCCCCGCCGATCTACCCTGAACCGTTTTTTTTGACTATGCAACCCGCCTGTGGCGAAATCGCCTGCTCGCGCATTACTTTTGCAGCAAGTTCCACGGCATCGATGATCTGCTGATAGCCGGTACACCTGCACAGGTTTCCGCGCAGGGCCTTGCGTATACTTTCACGGCTTGGTTCCGGCTCGCGCAGTATAAGGGCATAGGCGCTCATTACCATACCTGGTGTACAAAAGCCGCACTGAATTGCACCGCAATCGACAAAGGCCTTTTGAATCGGGTGCAGTTCTCCCCCTTGGCCTTCCATGCCTTCTATGGTGACAACGGCCGCACCTATCGCCTTGCTGACGGGCGTGGTGCACGAGCGGACCGCCCTGTCATCGAGCACGACAGTACACGAGCCGCACTGGCCTTTTCCGCAGCCATTCTTGGTTCCCGTCAGGAAAAGTCGCTCCCGCAGGTAGTCAAGGAGGGATAGTCCAAGTTCATCGTCCGATATCTCGTACACAGATCCATTGATCGTCATGGAGTTCACGCGAGATCCTCCGGCCGTACGGTAATCGGCAGTTTCCTGTATCTGACACCGGTAGCATTGTACACAGCATTGGCGATCGCCGGTGCCATCAGTTCCAGAGCCGGCTCACCGATACCTTTGGCTCCGGTCAAGGAATTGGGGTCATGGTTCTCGATGATGAGACCAGTCATTTCGGGCATGTCGGTGGTTCTTGGAATCCGGTACTGGTCAAAGTTGAGGCACCGCGTCTTGCCGCCTTCGCGCACAAAGTCTTCCATCAGGGCCATACCGGCTCCCTGTGTTACTCCTCCGTAGATCTGACCCAGTACCATGGCCTCATTGATCGCTTTTCCGATGTCATGGCCAGCTACGATGTTGAGCAGTTTGACCGCTCCAGTTTTTCTGTTGACGGTCAGTTCTACAGCCTGGCACGAATATACATAGGTAAAGTATGCGTCACCCTGCCCGTTGGTATCATCCCAGCTCACAGGCGGTGCCTGGAAGGTGCCGAAGGAATACGGCGTTACCCGTTGCAGGAAGAGCTCCTTCATCGCCTCTTCCCATGTCAGGCTATAGGCAAAATTGAGGCCCCAGATCCTGTCGTCGTGAAAAGTAACCTCTTCGGGTTGGCAGCGCAGGCGGCTGGACACATGGTCGGCAAGCAGTTTTCTGTATTGTCGTGCTGCTACCACCACAGCCGAGCCGCCCATGATGGTGCCACGGGTCGCCACGGTCGTGCCGGAATCGGGGATGGCGCTGGTAGACGACCGCCGGTAGCGTATGCGGCTTCTGTCAACGCCCAGCTCGGCGGCCAGTATCAGGGTCATGGCGGATTCGGAACCCTGGCCATTCTCGTGGATGCCAGTCTCAAGCAGTATTGAGCCGTCGTACTGGCCATTGACGATGCACGAACAGAAATCCATGCCCTCGGCTCCAAGGCTTGCGCCCCGGTAGCTGATAGCCAGTCCGATTCCATACAGCTCTTCGGATTCCGATACACCAAAAGAGCACTTTTCGTATTTCTTGCGGAAACCAATTTCATGGACTACCCGGTTCATCACGTCTTCCAGGCTCACTGTATGTCCCGACAGCTTCTGCCCGGTTACCGTGATGGAATCCTGCTTTACCATATTGATGCGGCGCATACCCAAAGGGTGTATCTTGAGTTTGTGCGCTGCCATGTCCATGATCTGCTCGACGGCAAAATTGACCTGGGGTGAACCAAAGCCACGCATTGCACCTGAAAAAACATTGTTGGTGGCAACACCGTATACATCCGCGTGGATATTGTCGATTGCATACGGTCCAAAGCACTGCGCGGTCGATCGCCACGTAACCCACGGCGTTACCGATAGATATGCACCTGAATCAGCGTGCATCGTAGCTTTGACTGCGAGTACCCGGCCTTCACTGGAAACACCGACTTTATACCGCATGCGGTACGGATGGCGTTTGTAGGTTTCACGGAACGACCACTCCCGGTCGTAGCGCAGCTTTACCGGCCTTCCGGTCAGCCTTGCCGCCAGGGCTGCGCGCGCACAGACAGCCGCAGCGTTGTCGTCCTTGCCGCCAAAGCCACCGCCAACAGAAATAGTGTGCACTTCGACATTGGACAGCGGCTCCCCCAGAAAAGCTGCCACAAACCGGCGCGTGCTGAAGGGATGCTGCATGCTGCCGTAGATTTCCACTACCCCGTCGGCCCTGGGGACGCAGACTGCCGCTTCCGGCTCCATATAGGCGTGTTCGATTACCTGAGTCTCGAACTCCTCTTCAAGTACCAGTTCGCAGGTAGCAAAAAGCGGCTCGGGGTCGCCATGCCTCAGGCGATGCTGGGCCACGATGTTCGTTGCTCCATACGCAGGTACGAGCGGTGCGTCCGGCTCCAGAGCTTCGTCCACAGTGAGCACGGGCTTGACCGGAGTGGCGCTTACCCGTACAAGAGCCGCGGCCGCAATGGCTGCCTTGCGGGTATCAGCCACCACAATGGCACAGACATCGCCCCAGGACCGTATCCTGCCTGAAGCGATGATTGGGTAGTCGTGCTCGATCTGCCCGAAGCTTGTCTGCCCGGGAACATCCGCCGCCGTGATTACGCGGACGCACCCAGGATGGCCCAGTGCCAGGCCAGCATCGATATGGAGATCCTTGGCAGCGACGAAATCCGCATGGACCGGTACCGCATGGAGCATGCCGGAAAACGAAACATCGTCTGCAAAGGTCGCCCTGCCGGTAACCTTTGCCCGTGCATCGTTCCGGAATGCGTCATGCGACCGCATGGCTCAGACAGTAGCCGGCTTGGACGTGTCGGTCCGAAGCGTTGCCAGCTTCAGCTTGAGGAACAGCCAGGGGCCGCCGAATGACACCCAGAATCCCAGAAGTCCGTAGCGGATGAATCTGAACAGTGAGTAGAGCGATTCGCCTTCATCAGGGAACAGCAGCTTGCCGCCAAGATAGATGACGAGCAACACGAGCAAGCCTGTGGCAAAGCGTGCGACTTTCTGTATCAATGATCCCGCAGAAGCATCGAACCGGGGCCGCGAAAACAGGAACGCCGCACCGAGAGCCGTACCAAAAAACGCTCCTGGCATGCTCGTATCGGCCATGTTGAGCGCGTTCATGCCTAGCGCAAGTATTGCCGCAACGATTATCTGGACCCTGATGTTCCAGGTGGCAATCATCTTTATGATGCGGTCACCGAATATTACATTTACTATTGAGATTCCCCAACCAAGCGCCAGACCCAGAAACACATCCGTTGGAAAGTGGACACCAAGGTATAGTCTGGTAAAACTGATGACCAGCGGAATTATGATGGCAAGCAGCAAGCCCCATGGCTTGCGGATTTTTGGCGCAAGGAGGCCCCAGAAAGTCGAAGTACCCTGCGCATGCCCCGATGGCAAGCCGTAACTGGTTTCGTGCGACAGACCGACTGACGGATCAAGGTCGAATGGCCTCGGCTGGGCAAAGGCATTTTTCAGCCAGCTGTTCACGAAGGTGGAAAAGAGGAAGGCAATCCCGAAACGCGCGCCGTAGCGCTCGTCCACGCACCAGAAGACTATGGGCAGGAAAAGGATATAGAAATATTCCGAACCCATCAGGGTCACTATCTTCATGACTGCCGTCAGGCCGGGGGTCGCGATCGTCTGGATGACCTGGATTACATCAACTCCCCACGCGAGTATACCGTCCATGGTAGCTCCTTCTTTATTTCGATTTCAGGTACAAGTCTATCCGGCTGGCTCATTCAGGGCAAGACACAGTTGAGCAAGAATGGGCTTTAGGCTAGTCTCTGGCTATGACACATGCGACAGCCAGAGCGGGAGTAAAGATAGCCGCAACAATTCTTTCGTCGCTGCTTTTTTCTTGCGGAATTATCGACTCACCGGAAGCAGAGCTTAGAACAGACGTTCCTCAGATGGCTCTGTACGCTGCCACTTTCAATACCTCCCAGTCAAGGTACAGGATAAACGTTTCCTATGACCAGAACCTGGCGGAGAATCTTCCGGAATGGAACCCAAAACCTGCGCTGGTAATTGGCCGCTACCTCAAGAATTCGCAAGTCAGGTCGTCATTCCAGTCCCTTGACCACCTGTTTTCAGAGCTGGTGATCAACCAGAGTTCATTCTACCCTGGGCTTCTGGAGCTGGGAAATCACGAGGGTCGTCAGTTACTGTTGCCAGTCTCCTTCAACCTGCCGCTCATAGTCTTCAAAACGACGCTAGATCAATCCATGACCGATGGATTTGTCATTGACCTTGCCGAGCTTGAAAAAAAAGGTGCAGAACTAAATAAAACTGAAAAGAATACCTTCACCAACATGGGTTTTGGTCCCCGCTGGTCTACTGACTTCCTGTATGCAACCGTGGAACTGTACGGGGCCGACTTCAAGGAGGGGCTTCCCCTCAAATGGAACCGGGATGGACTCATTGCCGCCTTGAATCATGTTCGCTCCTGGTCAGAGCGTGCCAATGGTTCGGTAATCAAGGAAGATGAATTTCAGTTCAAATACCTCTATCTACCCGGTTACAAGTCGGTGGAAGAAGGAAGGATTGGCTACGCCGCCATGGATTCGTCAGAGCTTTTCATCGTGGCTGAAGAAAGGCGCCCGTCATTGTCGTTCCGATGGCTTTCAAGAAACGGCTCCGTTCCGGTTGACGACACCATCGTGTACGCGGGAATCTGCCGCGATGGCAAGGGCAAGCCTGCCGCTGAAGCATTCCTGAAGTGGTTCTACTCGGAAGACAACCAAAAACTGATACTTGAAGAAGCACGCAGGTTTCGATCCATGGAATCTTCATTCGGCATAGCTGGCGGCTTTTCTGCAATCAGGGCCGTAAACGAGAAACTATTCCCTCTTTTTTACCCATCATTGCTCGGTAAAATGCCCCCGGCACATTACATCAAGGCTCCGAACATCCTGCCTTCCGCATGGCCGGAGATCAAAGAGTCAATTGTCCTGCCCTTCCTGCTCGAAGCTACTGGACCCACCCCCCCGGCCGACCCCAATGCAGCACTGGAAGCAAAATTGCAGGCATGGCTCAAACGGAAGACCAACGGCTAACCTGGATACCTGACCTAGTTGCAAATGTCCGTGCTTATCCCTGATCAGTGCTCTTGTACAGACGAGTTTTCCCAAGCCTCAAAGAAGCCCTCGTAGTCATGGGAGGAAGCGCACGAGACTGCCAGCTTTCTTAAAGCCGCGCCACCCGGGGTCCCTTTAAGCCATGCGCACGCCTGTTTTCTGAATTCGACACAAGCGGTACGTTCTCCATAGCTCCTGACGGAAATGGCGAGATGCCGTCGCGCCAGCTGGATTTTTTTGCTGACAGGCACCACGGGCTCGGGGAGGCCCTCCAGTGCAGCGCGCGCCCGGCTGAAGATAAAAGGATCGCCCATGGCACCGCGGGCAAACATTACACCGGCAACCTTGCCACCAGACAGGATTTCCAGCGCCGCCGCAGCGGTAAACAAGTCACCGGAAGCAAAAACCGGTACCGGTATGGCGTTGGCCAGCTCGTAGAACGCCTTGCGGTCCGCCTTGCCGGAATAGCCCTGCTCCCGGGTCCGCGCGTGCAGTGTAACCGCGGAAGCACCACCAGCTACAGCGGCTCTGGCGGCTTCCAGATAATTGATGGACGATGCATCCCAGCCCAGCCTGATCTTGACGGTTATGGGGATGGGCACCGCCCTGGTCATGGCAGCTACAATATCGCGGATGCGCGAAGGGTCCCGCATGAGGGCAGAACCCGCTCCTGTCCGGACAACCTTGGGTACCGGGCATCCGCAGTTCACATCGATGATGGCTGGTTCCCATTGCTTGGCAACAAGCACAGCTGCCCTGGCCATGACTTCTGGCTTGAAACCAAACAACTGCACCGCGTAATCAGTTTCGTTCGGCTCGCGAGCCAGCAAGGTTTCAGTTCTGAAGTTGTTGCGGGTCAGGCCCTCGGAGCTGACCATCTCGGTAAAGGCCAGGTCGCACCCAGCGTCGGCGCACACAGACCGGAATGCCGCGTCTGAATAGCCGGCAACCGGTGCCAGAAACAAGTTTCCGCGCGTTGTATACGAACCGACGCGTACGGGGGTGTGAAGATTCAGTGGAATCGCCTATGCCGGAACCCGGAACAACCTGCAGGCGTTCTGATACGTCGCTTCTGCCACATCCTCTACGGGCAGGTCAAGCAACATGGCCAGATCGTCCACGGTCGCGGGCAGGAATTCGGGTTTGTTGCGCTTTCCACGATACTTTGACGGTACCATGAAAGGCGCTTCGGATTCGACGAGTATCCGGTCAAGCGGCAGGACGCGCACGGTTTCGTGCAGGTTCTTGGCGTTCCGGTACGTGAGGTTTCCTGCAAACGAGAAATACAGGTTCAGGTCGAGGGCGCGCTGGGCGTACTCGGCGTTTTCAGAATAGCAGTGCAATACACCGCCTGCGGGTGGCAGACGGTCACGCAGGACATCCAGTACATCCTTGCCGGCTTCGCGGTTGTGGATGATTACAGGCAGTTCGTGCCTGGTTGCTATGTCCAGCTGGTCTATGAACAGTTCTATCTGGCTGTCTTTGTCGCCATAGCGATGAAAATAGTCGAGACCTATCTCTCCAACCGCTATGACACGGACCAGCTTGAGTGCTTCTTCAAGCTTTGCACGCCAGTCCTTGCCCGGAGAAGCAACCTCCGACGGTGAGACTCCGGCGGCATGGTAAACGTGTTCCGAGGTTTTCAGGCTTTCATGGACGGTAAAAAAATCCATGAGGCTGTTGCAAATGCTGACGATCCGCTGGACGCCGTATTGCTTGGCCTGCTGGCAGGCGAGCAACTGCTCGATGGGGTCATCGTAAATAAGCCCGATATGGGCATGAGTGTCGAAGTATCGCATCTGTCTTCCGTTGGGATGCCGTCAAGTTTGGCGCAAAGAGTGGCCAGGTTATTCCCTGGCGGGAGAAACTTTACATTCTGAACGTCTCACCCAAGTATATCTGTCTTGCCAGCTCCGATTCAAGTATCTGGTCACGGTTGCCGGAGACCAGAATTTCACCCTTGTTGATGATGTGCGCCTCGTGGGTAATCTCCAGAGTATCACGCACGTTATGGTCGGTGATCAGCACTCCTATGCCCTTGTCGGACAGCCGCCTGACAATGCTTTTGATTTCATGGACGGCTATCGGGTCAATTCCGGCAAAAGGTTCATCGAGAAGCAGGAACTTTGGCCGGATTGCAAGAGCACGGGCAATCTCGGTCCTTCGCCTTTCGCCACCGGAAAGTGTATAGGCGTACTGCTTCCGCAATGAAGCAATGCCAAATTCTTCCAGCAGCGAATCGAGGGTTTCCTTGCGGGAATGCGCGTTTAGATCGGGTCGTGTTTCAAGGATGGCGCGGACATTCTGCTCAACGGTCATCTTGCGGAACACGGAAGGCTCCTGTGGCAGGTACGCAATGCCCAGTCTGGCCCGTCTGTACATCGGCATGGAAGAAAGCAGGTGATGGTCAAGAAATACCGAACCTCCGTTTGGCCGGAGGAATCCAACTATCATGTAAAAAACTGTCGTCTTGCCTGCGCCATTCGGGCCTAAAAGTCCGGTTATCTGTCCTGTCTGAATGGAAAAACCGACGCTCTTGACGGCAATTTTCCTGCCAAAGCGCTTGAACAGGCCGCGGGATTCCAGTACATGCCGTTCACCATTTTCAGGCTCGGGGAGAATATCAGTGTCGCTCAAGGTGCGGGCTCCTTCTTGTCCCCCGCCACCACCGTCCCCGATAC